>Ga0180434_10000551_pt1 | contig 55042 bp, 87 predicted proteins | sample SS_ome_7_FD_132453 | JGI IMG/M metagenome (GOLD analysis project Ga0180434, IMG submission 132453) | Hypersaline lake sediment archaeal communities from the Salton Sea, California, USA - SS_1_D_2 metaG | ecosystem: Environmental > Aquatic > Non-marine Saline and Alkaline > Hypersaline >...
CATCGGCTGTTTCCTTGTCATCTACCACCCCATAAATTCAGGGAGTGCCTTAAATTCTTCTTCCGTCATTTCCACTATTTCAATTATCATCTTGTCCCCGATGTCCATCTCTGATATGTAGGCATCCCAAATCTGTTCTTTGTCATAAACATCAACACACCAAGGCTCGTGTTCGTCAGGTCTGTATTTGATATATTTTTTCTTTTCACTCACCGGATGTCTCCTTCGACATTATTTCTTCTACTTTTATCCCCCATGCCCATGATATATTTTTGAACCATCTTTGTGCTTTTCGGAAAGCCTCTAGTTTATCCAATATTAGTTTCGGCTCATGTTTGGTGCTCCACCCCCGAGCCGTATATGGATACCATTGTCCAGAATCAGATAAAACTGATATGAGATAACCCTTAATCATCGGTTGCCTCCTTTGGCTCTACCTCTCCCTCCTCGCCCTCGGCCTCGATGCCCCCGTTAGCTTGGCTGCCAGTTCTGCATACTCGTCAAGCAGTTTGCGTTGTTCCTCAATGATGTGCGTAAGTTTCGTCAGTAGATCACCATATCCCGTCGAATCGCTGTAATGGTTTTCCACAATCTCCCTGAGCTGGGCATGGGCTTGCTTATTGCGATTCCGTGATGTTGTCCTAAACCTGTCATCCAAGGCAAACAACAACTCCTTTTCCGTCAATTTCTCACTCATCGGTTGCCTCCTCTTTGTTTACCTTCCCGCCAATTTTATGCATTCTTCCGTTAGTTTCTTTTGAAATTCTTTTACAGCATAAATATATTCAAAAATGGCAATCCGTATCAGCGAATCCATCGTGTGAAAATAAGGATTGCCTTTCAAAAAGTTTTCCAATTCTGTTTTTTCAACATCGTGTAGTTTGAATTTGTACTCATGCTTTCTTTCCATCTCCTTTTACCTCCCCGTTTCATCACTTGCCTCTTTCTGTTTATGGTAGCCAAGCACCAGCAGCGCGCGTTCTATTTCCTGGCCGTACTCGGCCAGGGTATCGAGTAGCTGTTTTAGGTCCTGGGCCTCGAGGCGCTCGATGCGCACGCGAATGCTGCGCTGGTCCTCCCTTATGCCCCATACCCAAAGCTCTTTTTCAAACAGCAGCCACTGGGTTGCCAGGCCCGCCGTAAAAGCGATGATTACAGCCACAACCAGTTGCCAGCGCTTGTATCTAATCGGCTTCATCGGGCCTCTCCCCCATCGATCTGTCGATCTCGTTCCAGCTGTGGCAGCGCAGGGTCACCTCCACGTCGCCGGTGAAGAATATGTCGACTTCATCTCCGGTTTCCTCGATGATCGGCTCCAGGCGGAAGTCCATCGTAATCTGGCGCACGATGCAGCGGGCCAGCTGCGCGTGCAGCACCTCCCGCATCGTTGCCTCGGTCGGGTTCGTGATGGTCACCTGCCGGAGGATCCGGCGCTCGCCAATCTGAACGTGTTCCTTTTTGGTTATCTCTTCCATGTCGTCTCTCCTTTCAGTTTTTGCCAGGCCACGGCTATAATGGCCGCTACGTAGACCGCGATCCCGGCTATTATCAGCAGCTTGGTCATGGCAGCCCTCCCCGGTCGCGAAGGTCTTCGAGGAATCGCCGCTCGCGCCTGTCCATGATCCATCCGGCCAGGACGAACGGCCATGTTAGCGCAAAAAACCACAGCAGCACCACAGCCATGAGCGCCATGACCAGGGCTCCCTTTAGCTTGTCCCATATTCTATAAATCAAATCTCCTCCCCTTGGCCGGTATCCACGTGCCCAGCAGCACTCGTCCGGCCGGCACTAGGGCCTTTTGGAGCCCTGTTACTCTTATCAGTTGCCGGGCCTCCCAGTCTTGCGGGCCCTTGCGAACAAAGACAAACACCCGGTCCGCGTTCCAGTTCCAGGGCACGAGCTCCAGCGGCACGGCCTTGCGCTTCCAGCTGGCCTTGGGATCCGCCGTGGCCTGGATCCATAGCGTGATGGTTCGGGCCGGATGCTTTGCAATAATGTCTGCGCCGAACACGTCGCGTATCCGGGCCCAGCGGCCCCCTATGGGCAGGTTCGCTACACGCCAGCCGCGGTGCTGCAGCCACGCCGTCAGTTCGGCCTGGAAGTTAAGAGCCTTTTGTCGGTCCGCTTTGCCCATCGTGCTCCATCCTGTCAAAGAGCTGCTGCTGGCGTCTCAGCTGGTCCTGAAGCTTCCCGGTTAGGCTCTGCAGCACATCGAGCGTGCCTTGGATCGATACCAGGGCCTCGTTTGTCCTGTGGGCAGCCTCTTTCGCATACACCATGACATCGGATATGTTCATGTTTTTGTCGAGGTCGAGGCTGAGGCGCCACCACTGGCCGGCGTTGTTCCGGCTCTCCACCATGCCGCGCCGGTTTAACTTGCGCAGCACGTAGGATGCCTGGGCCACCTCTGTGCGCTCGGCTCCCGCCCTGAGATGGATGTGAGCGTTTATCTCCTTTGTGCTCAGCCACCTGGGCTTGTTCCGTTCCAGGTACGCCAAGACAAAACGCTCCGCGTTCTCCGTCTTTTCCTGTTTCCTTTTTGCCATTCGTCACCTCCTGTTATGAGAATACTTTTTTCTTTCCGCCCGCCGCTTCCGGGCCCTTGCGCTGTTGGTCGATCCGGCGCAGCAGGCACTCGCACTTGCGTGCCACCTTGCGGCCGTCCTTTTCCTCGAGGATCCAGCCAGTATTGGAGCATTGGTCGCAGTAGCTGTCCATGTATTGCGGCCGGTCGCGGTCCATGGCCTCCCGGGCCAGGTGCGCCACCTCCGGCACCGTCGGCACCGAGCGCTGGTCAAACAGGTCGCCGTCGCGTTTGTTCCGGATCGCCTGGTCGATGGCCTCCAGGATGTACTGGAGCGGTATGCTGGCCAGTTGGTTGAAATAGCTGTCCACAATGCCCGGCTCCGGCCTCCGTGTGAAGGCGTTTAGCATCTCGACCATCTTGCGCGCGAAGGTGTCCTTGTCCTCATGTTTCATTTTTTCCTCCGCCTCCTGGGCTTGCGCATGGTGGAAAGGGCGGCGTAGGCGAGCAGTGCCAGCATGCCGCAGAGCCAAAGTGCGGTTGCTCCGGCGGCCAGGGCCATCATCTGCAGCACTAGGATCATTTGCTCCTCTTACCAGCCAAGGTTCCTGTCGTCTTCGAGCCCGCGCCTATCTTTCCACTTGGCGCATGGGTAGTCGTTCACCTTGCGGTGCTCCTCCCGCACTATGCACCAGATCAGGTCGCTGCTTTCGGCCTCCTCGGCAAACAGGCAGCGCCCGCATGTGTAGTTGCTCATTTGTCCTCCAGTCGTTCTAGGTTGCTTTTCGTCCGTATGCTTATGCCCTGCAGTCCCAGCGCGTCGGCCAGATCCTGCACCTTGCCCCAGCTGGGCTCCGGCAGGTTGTGGCCCTTGCTGTCGGCGCCGATGCTCACAAATTCCGGCCGGGCCAGTGCCACTAGCGCTTCCATAGGCTCTGGATCGAAGTCCATGACCGGCTCCACGCTCACCATCCTGCGGGCCGTCCGGCCCAGGAGCCTCAGGCTGGCAGCCCGGTCAAACACGCTGGCTCCCCCAGTGTAGTGGTTCGGGCGGTTCGTTTCGATGGTGGTCCCGAATATTGTGGATGGCGGGAACTTGCCGTGAAACTCGAAGTAGCGCTTTGGGTTTTTCGATTGGAAGAGGTACGTGTTCTCCGGGTGGTCCGCGCATTTCTGCAGCACGGCTCTTATCCAGTCTGGATTGACGGATGCCGCGAACATGTCGGTCCCGCTGCCCACAAATATGGTGCGGTCCTGGCCAAGGTCTGTTGTGAGCTCTCGGCTCTTGAGCTCCAGGGCTTTGAGTGGGAAGCGCCGCATGTAGCAGTACATGCAGCCGTGGGGGCATCGGCCCTTTATCGGGTTCCAGGTGTGGCTCACCCAGGGGTACATGTTTCCCTTGCTTTCGCGTAGTGCCATGGGTCAGTTGTAGTGGAGCGTTTCCGCGGTCACCGTAATCGTGTGGGTTCCTATTTGGGCCGGGTCGTCGGGGATCGTTATGTCTATCTGCAGGCCCCTGGGCGAATCCGGGCCCAGGGTTATGGTGTCGTCCCCCAGCGGGAACACATAGGTCCAGTCGGCCGGGACCTCGACCGAGATCTGGATCTCTCCTGCAAATTCGTTAACTGAGGTGACGGTCACGCCTAGCGGGACGGTTCTGCCAATGGGCGATTTCCAGCCCTCTGGATAATTGAGCGCGAGCTCGAAGTCCGGCTTGGCCAGCACGTCTATGGTGGCCGTGGCTGTCTTCGTTATGATCGGCGGCGTCTGCGTGAAAACGATGATGGCCGCCACCACCAGGGCCAGCACGATGAAGATTATGCCGGCAATCAAAAGGCTTTTGTCTTTCATTTTTTCCCTCCATTCTTTTTTTTATCCACATGCCTGCGCAGCTCTTCCTGGCGGCTTGCCAGCAGGCTGCGGTAGGTTATGAGGTTTCGCTTTTTTGTGGGCGATATGTTTTTGTTTCCCTCTAGCAGAGTCTCTAGACGGTAGAGGGCGAGCTCCACGACCTTGCGCTCGCCCCGGTACTTTGTTCTGAGATGGTCGTACTCCCTGCGCTTGCATACGATGTAGAAGAGCGTGTCGAGCTCGGCGTCGTGCCTGAATATCTTTATGCCTCTCACGAATGATACCATAATTTCCTGGGCCAGGTCCTTTCGCCCGGGATCGTGCGGGCCCAGCAGCTTGGTGGCCCTGCCCAGGGCCTGGTTGTAATAGTGCTTTAGCACCATTCCCGAGGGTCGCTTCATTGCTGAGCCTCTACCTCGTCAAGATACTCGTCTATCCTTGCCATAAGCTTTTTCGCTTTTTTCTCGTCCTTTTTGTCCCAGCCTGCGAGCGGGCTCAGGTCGGCAGCGGTCCCCAGGATCCTGGTGAACACAACCATGCAGCCCAGCCTGACCGGGCCGGTTTTTTTATGAAACTTGTGCAGCGGGCAGCCCCGGCAGCCTCTGTCTGCATACTTTATGCAAAATGGGCAAGCGGTGCTTGGCCATGAGTTGGGTGTCGGTTTGGGGTTGAACCGCCTGCGGATCCAGGACCAGTCCTCTGCGCTTATGCTTATGAGCTTGCCGTCGATGCGTGTTCTAATCCTTTTCGCCATCTTTTTCTCCCATGATCCGCTCCCACCATGCCTGGCCGTAATTGACTCGGTGGTAGGGCGTGGGCCCGCGGAGGCGAAGCTGCTTGTACATAACGGGGTCAGGGCTGCCGTGGTTCGTCTCGAGATTGTATCCCGGGTAGAATGCCCCAAATCCTCCAAACAGAGCGTCCACATAAATCTTAGCCACGATGCTCGCTGCGGCCACCTCGTAGATTCCCTTGTCGGCCTTTGTCTTGCAGGTCACAGGGATCCCGATCTTGCGGCGCATAAGATTGAGAGCGGCCGCTGAGAAGTAGCCGTCAAGCAGAACGCTGGCCTTGTCTGTGCTTATTTGCATTGCGTAGAGCTTGTCGAGCAGCTGGCGCACGGCTGCTATCATGGCGTTGTTTCTGGCCAGGTGCACGCCTATATGGCTTATGTCCTGGACGGTTGCCAGGGTGACGGAGTAGATGTTGTGCTTTTGGAGCTCCGGCCAGACCTCGAGGCGCTGGGCTGGGCTCAGGAGCTTGCTGTCTCGCACGCCGGGCACTCTTTTGTTGGTGGGCGTTAACGCGCATACCACACAGTCGCCGGCAATGCTGGGGCTGAAGTTCACCTCATCGACTCCTATTATCATCTGGCCGCCTCCTGTGTTATTTCGTAGAGGTGGCTGACCTCTCGCCGCCGTAAAAAGGGCCGCCGTCGCGTTTGCCGCGGAAATTCGCTTGGCGAGAGGTGTGCCGCGCGAATTTGCCTCGGCGTTCGTTTTTTTTCTGTGCGGTGTGGGTACCGCAGGGTTTTTAGATTTTTTTTCTTCATTTTTCCTCCTTGGGTTTTTTCACCCATGCCTCCAGGCTGGGTGGCAGCTTGTCGCTCCGCGGGTCGAATTTATCCGTGCCTCCTGACTTCTGTTCCCTGGAAAGCCAGTTTCTGATGAAGGCTGCCCAGTTTTTTTTCTGGCCTTTTCCCGGCGCTCCTGTGCTCGTTGTCCAGTTGCGGATGCACCAGTCGGCCATGCGCAGGAGTTCGAGTTCGATATCGCATTTCGGGTATGCTTTTTTCCAAAGATTGAGGTCTTCGGTGGTGATGCCCCGCCAGAGACGCGCGCGCGCGTCAAACCTAAGTGCTACGCTATTGGTATCATCAATACAGTTCTTCTTCTTCTCTTTACTTTTAACTTTACATTTAAATTTAAGGCGGTTTAGGACCGGGGTACTGCTGGGGTGCCCCTGGTGTTCGGCTGGCGGGGGGCTGAATTTTGATGGCGCTTCGTCGCGGGTCCGTGGTTTGTTGAATGTGTGGAATGCCTTGTACTGGAGGACAGGCTGCTTGTGCTTTGGATCCTCGTAGAGCAGCACCAGGCCCGCGTTCGAAAGGTCCTCGAGGCTGTCGATTATCTGGCCTGGCGACCAGGAGAGCAGCGGGCAGACGTCGAGCTTGATCTCTTTCGGGTCGGCCCAAAGCCGGCCCTGGACATCCAGGTGCGGCAGCATGATGCAGTACAGGGTTCTGCTCCGCTCGAATCTCAGAGCGGCAAACTTTTCTGAGCGCGATATGCGCTTGTCTATTATTCTGCCTCTCGGCATGTCACCTCCTTTTGTCATGGGCGGCGCCGGCGGTCCATTGCGAGGTTGCGCTTTGGGAGGTTATCCAGGTTCGCACCGGCCGCCGCCCTTTTTTGTTCAATCGATGAATCCTATCGCGGCTTTTATCAGCGGAAGCTGCTTGTCAAGCACCCGGGCCATGTCGGAGAGATGTTTCGTTCCGGCTGCTATTGTCTGGATCGCACACTGGTCGGAGCGCCTGTCCCACCAGGCGCAGTCGCTTCGCTGGCAATATACCACGCCGCAAGTCCTCAGCGGGCATGATTTTTGGTCTTGGTCAATCATCCTCTGTGCCTCCTATGTAGTTTATGGTGGTGCTGCTGGCCTGGGTTTCCTTTTGGTACTTGCGCTGCATGAGCTGGCGCACGGCCGGTGGCAGCTGCAGGCTCTTTGTGGTCCATGTCCTTGTCGTTATCTCCACATCGTGGTGGATGGCGTTGGCACCGTAGAATCGCCCGGGCGCGTTTTTTGTGCCTATGAGCTTGCGTTCCAGGGCCCGGCTCTCATCCACGGCCTCCTGGAGGGCGAGGTAGCGCTGGATGTCCTTGTAGTCCTCAGCGGTTATCTCCTGGAGGTTCGATACGTACTGGAGCGGCTGGCAGATGTGCTCGAAGTCGCAGAGGCCGCAGACGTCGCTTTCGTATTCAATCCTTGGCGGCAGCGTGCCCGCGGCCACGTGCTCGTTCACGGCGATGCAGGTTTGGATGTGCTGCTCGGCCATGTCGTAGTCCAGCATCATGGGCAGGATCCTGGGAAGCTTCCCGAAGCTGCCGAGGATAAGAAATCCGCCCTCGTGGCCCTCGAGGAGAAGGTAGAGGTTCAGCTGCCCGGGCTTGCGCCGGATCCAGTGCTTAGAGTGGTTCTTTATCGCGTCGATGTTGCGCGTCGAGTCCCAGTACCAGGGCATGACGCTCGTGATCTCCATGGGCCAGCGGCGCTTCTCCGCGCCCACAATGAAGCCGTCTATGCGGCCCCGCAGCTGATACTTGTCCCAGCTTGTGCTCAGCTGCTGCAGCTGCACTTTGTAGCCGCAGCGGCGAAGCTGTTCCTCGACCTCGTCCTCCATGGCGATGCCGGCGTCCAGGCGCGCCTGCACATGGACGTCCTTTTGTTTCCGCTCTCTCCAGTGAGTGCGCGCGTAGACTAGAAATCGCCGGCAGGGATGAGGCACCTCGCTTGCCCAGTTGGCGGCATCGTGCGGCTTAGGGCCTCCGGCCTTTTCCAACTTGCGCTGGAGGTTGGCCTCCATCCTGTTGCCTATGTCGAATGAAATCTCGCGCAGCTGCTGGAGTGTGAGCTCCTGCTTAGCCATCGGGACCTCCGTTTAACACGGCCCCGGCTATCGAGCTGTAGATGTCATCCCACAGCACGATATAGTACTCGCGGGCTTCATCGGGGCCTATCTCAAGGATGATTCCCTCGCCGTCGTAGCTTGCGTGGAGCGGCGTGTCAGCGTAGCTGCCGCTGCCCAGCGCCACGCGCAGACGCATGCCTGTGGTCTTCCGGTAGGGGATCGTGATGGTTGTCTGCTTGCTGTCCATGCCGGGCCTCACCAGGTGAATGGGTTAAGCCAGACAAGCATCATGTACATGTAGGCCGCCCAGCTAAGGCCTGCGGCTGCCCACAGAATAATGTCGGCAATGCTCGAGTTTTTCTCTTTCATTTTTCCTCCTTTTTTTTGTCTGCAGATACGCTCCAGGCCAGGGCCGCTACCCAGCCCAGCAGAGTGAATCCCAGCAGCAGGTTAATAATGGCGATGGGTCCTGTTTGCCGGTGCTGCCGCTTGGCAGCGATGATGGTCGGCAGGAGGTAGAGCGCGATGGCCGCGATGGCCGCGCCCAGCAGTGCGAGAGCGCCCGCGGCGCTTGTGGCTGCGCTCGATATCCTGTCCTGCAGCGGCTCGTAGCCGGCATAGCCGGCGTTGCGGGAGTCCTGCCAGCCGATGTAGATGCAGAGGGCCACCAGGGCCGCTCCGACCAGGGCCCAAATCAGCAGGGCTTTTTTCGTCTTTGCTTTCATTGCTCCTCCCTTTTCCTGGCCCGGCGCAGCTGCCATAAGGTGGCAAAGAACGCCGTGATTGACGCCAGCCATAGTGCCAGGGCGATGATTCTCAGCCATTCGGGCCCATCGAATTTTACCGCCCCTGCCAGCAGGGCGCATGTGGCCAGTGTCGCCATAACCAGGATGGTTGCCCGGTCGTGGAGGCGCTCAACTTTTTTGCTCCACATGGGTCATTCCTTTTCGGGGTCTGTGGTCGCGGGATCTCCCTCGAAGAGCGGCTTTTCTGCTTTTGGCTTTGGCTTGCTGGCTTTGGGATCCGTCTCGTCTTCGGTGGCCTCTTCGACCGCCTGGGCTTCCTCGTCGGGCTCGGGCTCTATCGATTCGCGCACCACCTCGGCCTTGATCTCTGTGGATCCCTGCTCCGCCTGGCGCATGACCTGCTCCATCTCTTCGCTTCCGTGCTCGTGGCGCCAGCCCCAAACGGTCACGGTGGCGACGCCGTTGTTGTCCGGCTCTACGCGGCCCACAGCGATCCCGGGGTGTGTCTTCAGGATGTTCCTCTCCACGATGGTTTGGGCGATGCGGTCGCCGAATCGCTGACGCTGTGTGTGCTCCTCAAGGCATTCCTTAATGGCATCGTCGCGATAGTTGATCCAGAGCCCCAGCGGCGGCGCCGTGGGCAGGAATACCCACTTGCCATCCTCTTCCGGCTTGTCGTCCTTGGTACCTATGCGGGCGGCGTTTGGGTGCTTCAGCTGGCCTGTCTTTTCGGCCTTGCCCTTTTGCTTGTTGTACTTCCATTCTTCCCTGTTCATCTTGGATTGAATGCTCTGGATAAAGTAGGTGTAGACGTTGTAATAAATGGTTTTGTCGATGACCACCAGGTTGCCCGCCGGGCTGTAGCCTATGCCCATCTTGCGGACGTTGGCCGTGAGGACGGCTTTGGTGTCTGGATCCCGCTCGATCATGGGATTGGGGCAGTCGTGGCCGTCTACGCTGATTTTCTGCGGCGTAAAAAGCGATACGCTGGCCACCTTGTTGAGCTGTTTGTAGCCGTCGTAGGTGACCGCCCATTTCTGGCCCACCTTGTAGATGTGGTCCTTGCTTTCGTAGAGCTGCATCTCCGCCTTGACGGGCCTCATGATGGCTCCCTGCGGAGAGCGCTTCACGTAGACCGTGCCGAACTCGGCGCGCAGCGCCAGCTTGTCATCCGGCCGGTTATCCTGGGTTGCTTTGTTTGTCATTCGTCCTCCTTGAGTTTTTTATTTTTGTGTGCTACCATCGCCTTAACTTTCCCCGGCCTGGCCGCCGAAAATCACCGGCAATTCCTCCTTAGCCAGGCCGCTTTATTTTTTCAAATAATTCCATAGGTCGCTTACTTGCTTGCGGATGTCCTCGAGCGCATCCTTGGTTGCCCGGCCCTGCGCCTTGAGCTCTTCTCGTGATTCTTTGGGCGTGCCGCCGAGCTGGAACTGCTCTAGCAGCCAGCGCTCGTAGCCAAGCAAGCGCCGGTTCGCTGCGAGTGTTTCCTTGCGCAGCTTTTTCACTTCTTCCCGGAGCTCCGCCACCTCTACCACCACATCCTCGTGCTTGCGCTTTAGCAGCTTGTGCCACTGGCGCTGGTGATCGCTGTTGGGGCAGAAGTGCTGCCATTCCCGGTTCGTCCCAAACTCCCGCCGGCAGCTGGGCAGGCGGCAGGTCCGCCAGTACTTCCATCCGGCGCTTTTGTCAAAATGGCTTTTGTGTTTTTTAGCCATTCTCAGGCCCTCTCGCGGCCGAGCTCTGTTTGTGTGCGTGAGTGCTAAAGGCTCCGTGTAAATGCATATACGGATTTTTTACGGTACTTTGGGGTTCGGTCGTAGATGGGTTTTTAGCCCAGGGCTCTGTGGTGCCCATTGGGCGCTATCCTTGCCGGGTCTGTTTCTGTGCTGCTGGGGCAGTCCCGGCATGGGCCTCGATGAAGATGCGGATGAGGCGCCTCATCGATGGCAGCGGGGTGTGGCGCCCGGTGAACCAGCGATGCAGGGTCGTGTAGCTGATCTCGAGCTCCCGGCAGATAGCCTCGTTGCTTAGCTTTTCGCGCTCTTTGATCTCGCGCAATTTCTCTAGCTCGTATACCATATTGTCCTCCTGTGCTTTAAATAATATAGGTCGCCATGGCGCTTGTCAAGTGTTTTATAAAAGTTTTTGGACTCCAGGGCCTGGCGGGATCCTGGCGCCGGCGATTCCGGGTGCATTGCTGGCCGGTCGCGCCGGCCGCGGGTGGGTCCCGGGACGCTTCTTCCCTGGGGGGGCTCCTGGCCAAAAGAGGACCGGCCTTTTTGGAAAGATGGGAAAAAAGGCCAAAAGTGCCCAAATACTGTGCAAAATCCCAACTTTTTTTCAAGTTTTTTTGAAAAAGACTTGACATTCGCCATGGCAAACGCTATATTATTAATAGGATGAAAAAGAAAAAGGGCGACAGAGAGACGGTCAGCGGATGTCAAGGCCAGTTAGGTCAAGTCCTTTTCCTTGGCTCTTTGAAAAAAGAAAGCTGAATAGGCTGCCTGGGGTGACTGCCCCAGCGCTCCTCGGCCGGCGAACCGGGCGGTAGCTGACGCGAGTCAGCGAGAATCGGATGGCTGCCCGAGGGTGCCAGCGCTGCGGCGGGTGTTCCCGGGGGCTCGAAAAGCAGAATCAAAAACCTCCCTCCCAAATTCGAAAGCGGGGAGGGCTTCTTCCCGCTCCCTCCGGTGCTAGCCGGCCGGGGGCTGAAGAGATAGGCTTAATTTTTTTTGGGAGGTTTTCTGTGAAATACACAATCGAAAAACTGGAGCTTGTGGATCCCGAGCGGAACCACTGCAAATTTTACGAGCTCGAGTATGACGCGTTCGATAAGAGCGCTGTCGTGGTCACCCGCCGCTGGGGCCGCATCGGCACCACCGGCCAGGTCCGAAAGGATACGTTCCCTACCAGCGTCGAGGGCTATGCCTTCTTCAACGAAATCCTTTACTCGAAGCTGCGCAAGGGCTACCGCACGGTAGATTGCTGAACGCCGAAACCGGGGCATCAGGGCCCGGGCATGTGGGCTTTGTCTGCATGCCGGTCCTCCCGGTCCCTCGGGTTGACATCCCGGGGCTGACGAGGCTGTCAGATTAAATCTTTTGGGAGGTTTTCAAATGTCTAAACTTTCATCTTATGCAATGGGCGGCGGCCGCAAGGCTAAGCCGGTTACGGATCCGTCCAAGTTCTCGCGTCATTTCAATCTGGACGATGTCGAGGGCATCATCGGGTTGATGGATGCCAACGTTCTGGTGGCTGCGGCTGCCGGTCAGATCGACCTCAACGAGGTCGCTTCCTGGGAGTTGGCCAATCGCGGGATGAACCGCATGGGCGAATGGGTAGGCTTCGACGAGGCCAAGAGGCGCCATGAGGCGCGCGCCGTCACGCACGGCTGGCCTAAGAGGTAGCCGAAACGGAGGGCTCCCCGATCCTCCGTCCCTCCGGGGTGACTTCCCGGAGGCTGATGAGGCAAGTCGAAAAATTTTGGGAGGTTCAAAAATGTTTGAGAAAGACTGTGATTATGAGGTCATGAAAGACGGCGCCAGCCTGGTCGCTTCGGTGGCCATGGGATCCGGCATCGGCACTTCCTGGAGGCAGAAATCCTTTAAGCTTCCTAAGGGCGCGCTTATCCACTACGAGGGCCGCGGGAAGGCCATTTTTTCCGGCAGTGTCGAGATGGAATTCTTTTCCATCGTGACCTCGGGATTTGGCGCAGACGCCGGTTCGGACATGAGCGGAGTTGTTTACTTCAAAGGCTATTTCGAGCCTAATTCCTGGGGCTGCGTGCCTGCTGGGTATCTCCGCAAGGTCGACTAATCGAAACGGGGGCTTGGGGCCCTCGTCGCCGGGAGGTGACCGTCCCGGCCTGAAGAGATAGGTCGAAATTAATTTGGGAGGTTTTCTAAAATGGCTAAGAAAAAAGAACAGTGGGCAATCGATTATGAGGTCCGGGTCGCGGCCATCCGGCGGGCGATTAATGTGGACGGCCACAAGTTCTATCTTGACACCTATTTGGGCCGCAAGCTGGTCCTGGCCATTGACGCGGATGGCAGCACTGCTGTTTCCGGCCTTGGCACCTGGAGCCAGCACTCCTGGGCGATCTGCTCCACTCAGGTTTATCCCTGGGCAGAGGAGATTGGGATCCCTCAGGACAAGCACTTCAAGTTCGAAGTGTTCTCAACTCACCGCAGCGAGCAGGCCGCCGAGAAGCGGGCGCTCATGGAGCTCGATGTCAAGTCTTTTGTCGATTACCGGATCGTCAACCAGCCCAATGGGCTTTCTGTCCTATGGGTTGCTAGATGACAGCCGAAACGGGGCGCCGCCCCGTCCTCCCGGGAGTGACCGTCCGGGAGCTGAAGAGGCAGGTCAAATTATTTTCTTTGGGAGGTGTTTTTATGAGTAAGGAAAAACTCGTTTCTATTCCAGCCGGGTTTAAGTGCCCGGCCGTTGCTAACTTGCCGGCGGATCCGGCGCTCGAGAGTATGGAGTGCTCGGTGTTCGGTCAGACAAACTGGTTCTGCCCCTACGCTGCTTTTCCGTGCTTAGAGGAGCGCCGGCTGAGCGCTGACTGTCCGTATGCTCCTGCTGAAATCTGGCGCCACTTCCGGAATTTCCGCGAGCGCGTAGAGCTCGAGGCGCTGGAGGGAAAGGGATGACAAAAATCAAGGAATATTTAAACACTCCTGTTTTTGTTTTTCTCTATGAAGATGCTATTCCGGAGGTCATTCTCTGGATGGTGTTTTACAATGGCATCGTCGATGCCGTGGAGCTGCTGGCGGCATGGCTCGGGGATGCGTCCGAGACTTATCTTCGCGGCTTAACGGTTACCGTCGTCGACGCCGATGAGCTGCCGGGCGATCCCTTTGAGTGGATGTGATCGAAACGGGCCCTTGCGGGCTCGTCGCTCCGGGTTGATCACCGGGGCCTGATGAGATTGATCAAATTTTTTATGGGAGGTATCGTTATGGACCGTTTAAGTGGACAGAAAAATTTCCACTACGGGCTGGACTTCGTACTCAGTCACCGCGCCGAAGATGTGGCAGAGGCCATCGATATGCTGGCCAGCCGCAATCGCTTTGAGAAGGTCAAGCGGGTCGTTATTCGGCCTGAGGAGAAGCCCGCTCTGCGACGGCAGCTCGAGGAGCGCATGAAGGTGCGCCGCCGCAAGGCTGAGCGCCGCCGCGGGGAGTACCGGAAATGACCTTACAGGCACTTTTGGTAATAGGGCTGCTGCTCTGGTGCTTTGCGCTGACCGTGCTGCTTATGCGCGAGATGCGCCGCTGCGACCGGATGCGGCACAAGCTGCTTGAGATCCTCCGCGAAATGACGGCGGATTCTCACCAGCAGGATCTGTTCCCCCAGGCTTATCGTGATGCGGTTTCGCATTACTCTCTGGCCATAGAAGGAGTTGTCAATGAAAGTGATTAGCGAGATTAAGCTGCCAGGTGATATCGAGGTCAAAAAGGTTCCGTCCGACCAGATCCGCGTAGAGATCACCATGGAGTGCACGGACATCTATTTCCGCGAGCTGGATGCATCGATCCAGGAGGCGGTGGGAAGGTCGTTCCAGGAGCTGCTGCAGAGCGCTGTTATGCGACAGGTGGAAAAGGTAGAGGAGAATTACCTGGAGCGGATTCGGGCGAAATCTTAGCCGAATCGGGACCATTCCCCGGAGGTCCCGATGGTGCGGCGATGGCTGACCGCGCCCTGATGATCGCGAGAGCGAGTGCGCCGAGAGGTGCACGGCAGGCCAAAATTCAACGGGAGGTATCGTTATGAAAATTTATTTCGGTGTTGGCTCGGGTCCCGGCCCGAGGCTGATCGAGGTCCTGGGAAGCCGGGACGGTGCGGGCAGAGAGGCTCGGCCCTATCCGCTGCGCCATTTCGTCCGGCACAGTCCGGATGGCTTTCAGTGGGGATATGCAGGGAGCGGGCCCGCGGATGCGGCGCGCTGTATTTTGATCGATTGCGTAGGAGTCGATCTGGCGGATCGTTTTTACCAGCGATTCAAGCAGGACTTCATCGCTCCTGCCGGCGACCGGCTGTATATCACGGAGGCGGAGATCCGCGAATGGCTGGAGGATCAGGCTGGGTACTATGGATAAGTTCGAGTCGCAGGAGGTCGGGTTTCAGCTTGCTGCGGAGGCCGGCGTTCCGGTCCGCGGCATCGTCGATGGTGTAAGGTACATTTTCTTTCCTTCTGGCCATCGCAAGGAGGTCAGAGCAGGAGGCATGAAACGCTCGCCCACGGCGCCGCTCGATGCGGATACGAAAGTCGTGAGGTGCCCGGCGTGTCGCTTCACAGTATTCCGGGATGGCTGCTGCAGCTACTGTGGAGAGAAATTTTAGCCTCCCAAATCTTTTAGGCCCAGGGGCCGGTTGGTTCCTGGGCCTTTTTTTTTGGCCAAAAATATCGGCGCACAGGCGGCTTCTGGTCGCCTCGTTTCGTAAAAAGCCGTATTTCAGGATGAAAGCGCAGGATAAATAGTGCAAAAAGCCCTAATATTGCACAAGCTATTGAAATTGTGCTGTTTAGGCCGGAATAAAAACGCTCTGAGAGGCGCTACGGCGGGCGTTCTCTTGTCGATGCTTATATCCGGTCGCTCAAAATTAGGGCAGGTAGTCGTCCCAGCCGGAAGCCGCTGCCCGGAACCAGGGATCGGCGTTTTCCATCAGGGTCCGGTAGGTCCAATCGGTCGATGCAAACTGGCCCTCCCAGCCTGAGGCCGTGTGCTTAAAATGAGGCCGCAGGTTGAACTCCACATCATAGCCGGCGGCCAGAACCTCCCGCGTCATGGCTCGTGTGGCAGCCGGCGTGTCGGTCGGTGTGCAGCCATCCTGGCTCAGCACATACCTCACGTCGGGCTTTCCTACCGTGGCCACTCGGCGCAGCGCCGTGGGTCCGTCGCAGCAGTTGTGTATGCTCATCTGGCAGACCTGCTCCAGGCGCTTCGTTTTTAGCCAGGATTCGTCCAGGCCGTTTATGCTGCTCTGCACGGAAAATTTCGGCCAGTGCGCCCAGCCCTCCGGCCGGTATGGCTGCAGGGCGTTCCACAGCAGCTGGTGCCAGCCTTGCGCGGCCCGCACCTCGTTGCCGAACTCGATCTTCACAAACGGCCAGTGCTTGGCTGCCAGGCAAAACAGCCGGTTGTAGTAGGCCATAAGATATTCGCCGGTCTTCACCCACGTGGGCTTGTCCTGGTGCTGGTCCTCGTAGTGGTGGTACATGGCGCCCCACTGGCTGCTGCCGGCCGCCGTGCCATTGCAGTTGTTGTCGCCGTTCCACCAGCTCCATTTCCAGTAGCCGGGCGGGTTGGGCTTTATGCTGCAGTGGTCGTTAGCGCTTATCACGGCCGTCAGGTGCCGCTCGCGCATCATGGCCAGGCGCCTGTCGACCAGGGCCCAGTAGTCCTCGTTGTACTCGTCCAGGTCGTAGTCATCGGCGGCATAGTCCGGTCCCATTCGCCTGTAGGGCTGCAGGAGCCATGGCCAAGTGTGCGGCTCCCAGCCGCCCCATGCCATGCCGCGGATCTGGTTGCCGGCGCGCAGGCTGCAGAACCAATTAAGAAACGCCCCAAACTCCTCGTCGGTGGTCACGTGGTTTATGTACATGGGCGGGATCAGGCAGGTGCACACGCCCACGTGCGCGTCGTTTATTTTTAGCTTCGGGTAGCTGAGCTCCAGCGGGAGCTTCACCACCGGCTTGGGCACGTATAGGTCAATGACGCGGTCCACGGCCAGCTTTGTGTCGCGGCATGCCTCGTTATAAAACTGCACGGCGCCCCGCAGCCGGTGGGTCGCCTGGTCGTCCTCTATGATGGCAAGCGCATTGTCACGGGCGTTGCGCACACCGGCCGCCCCTTCGTTCACCCGCTGCTTTACCAGGTTAAGGCTTGCTATTATTTCCTCGTTGCTCATGTCATCGCTCCTGTTAAATGGATTGCAGATGTGCACCGAAATAGGTGTTTTGTGCACCGTTGTCTATGTCTATGTTGCCGCCGGTATCCTGGTATGCCTGCATGATGTAAGACCATCCAGCCTGGGCGTAGACGACCTTGGATATCCCTGCGGTCAGGCGTGAGGTGCTTGCGCTTTGTCGCTGGTCGCGAGCCACCACGACGGCGTTTACCAAGAGGTCGCAGTAGTGGAGTGAGCTGTCGACGGAGCCTTTGTATAAAATGTTGCCAAAAATATGCCAAAATCCGCTCACCGGAAATGTGAACGTATAGGTGCCGGTGTTGTAATTTCCTCCTGAGTCGAATTCTTCTGTATCGCATTGAACCGTGGTCAGAGTGGCTGTGTTTATCGTTTGCTCGTTGTTAGCGTATGCGAGAAAACGGCTGTTTGTCCTTATGTGATTGTCGCCCAGCTCTACGCTGGCAAACTCCGGCTCCACGTCGCAGCTCATGCGGGCCTGCAGCACCTCGTCCCATGCAGGTGTGCCGCTGGGCTGGCATGCGCCGCTTACCGGTCCGCCCGCGCCCAGCTTATGGTAGAGCTTGTCATCGTCGGCATCGCTGGCGACCATGCCAGGCTGTGCATCGGTCAGCGCGCTCTGCGGATCGCTTTGCCGCCAATTGTTTTTCATGTGATTTACCAGCGTATCGCAGAAGCCTTCAAAGCCCTCGTAGTCGGCGCCGTTTAGCAATTCATTTCGTGTGCTCATTGTTGTTTTCCTCCAGTTATTCGCATGGGCATATCACCTTAAGCGGGCTACCGCCCGGCAGGCTGTCGTCATCGCAGCTGCCAATATAGCCAAAAAAGCGCATGTACTGTGTCGCGTCCTCCCAGCTGTTGGCAATTTCGCTGCAGCGCCCGATGATAAAACACTGCGATACGAGCCATTCCAGGTCCTCTGCCTCCACGGCTATTTTTTGGTTCATCCAGTCGTAGGTGAGCGCCGTGACGTAATAATAATGCCCGGCGTTCCCCTCGCCTGTGGGGCTTATGTCGTATGGATCCTGGAGCTTAAAGTTATCAAAAATATCGATGTCCTCGATCATCTCCATGGGCAGCGTGAATGCCACCTTGCGGTGGCCGTAGGCCCGGCGCCGGAGATCCTCGGCGATACGCTGGATCGCAAAGTCCGAGCTGTTGATCCAGGGGTATTCCCATGCCTCCTCGTTGCGGTCCTCGTAGTCCTCAACGGCGTCTTCTCGCTGCTTTTCTTCAGCTCCCAGCCACAGGCTTGCGGCCGGCTGGTAGTCCCATTTGGCTTTGACAAAGTTGATGGCTTCCGGAAGGTCATAGGTTCTATCGGGCGCCTCCATCGTGTGCACCTGGGCCCATATGGTGAAGTCCGTTTCGTAGTTGGTGAGGTCTTTGCGGCCTGACGTAAAACGACCATATCGGTCAGGCCAGATTTTGATTCCGGCGCTGAAAAGAAGCTCCTGGAGCGAGGAGTCGGCCTCCTTGAGTTCTGTTCCGGCCCAGCGGCCGATCTCGCCGCACCCTTGGTCGTCAAATAGGTCGGCCACCTCGTCGAAGCTGGCCAGGTTGATAAAGGCCAGCGGCACCTGGCAGATAAAAACCAAGAAAAACAGCAGCACGTATGCCGGGTTTTGGACATAGCCGTTGGCGCTGTTCCATAGCCCAAACCGGTATCCGGTGCAGTTGAAGGTAATCTTTTTATCTCCCTGGTCCGCGTTGAAATCGATATAGGTGCGGCCGTAAGCGTCGTATGATATGGTATAGTCGTTTCCTGCCCCCTCTGTCTGCAGGGATCCGGCGCTCCAGACCTGAGTTATGCCAACTGGGCCTCCTGCAGCCGCATATTTAAACGCCGATGTGTCTACGCAGTGCGCCTCGATGGCTCCCGGGTTGCTTCCTGTCGTATGGGAGTGCAGGCCCAGCAGCTCGGGGTACCCCATGCCCAGCGCATTCTCATGGGCATCGGGCCATTCGCTCTCCGTGATAGTGTAGCGCGGCAGCACTTTGCGGAGGTGTTTGCGGCTTATGTCTTTAAGCAGGGCGCGGTATACTGGGCCCTGGAGGCTGTTGTCATCGACGATGCCGTAGAAGACGGCATGCTCCCAGTGCGCAGGCTCGCTGGCCCAGGCATGGGCAATCTCCACCACCTGATTTTTGCAGTATCCGGTGGCCAGCAGTTTCTGGAATTCCATGTCATGGCTGGCCAGGTCCACGGTCACGTCGCTTATGTTGTACATTCCGGTCATCTCGTCGATGCTGCGTTTCAGGGTGCTTACATTCAGTAGGCGTCCGTGCCAGAAGGTGTCCGGGGCTTTTGTGTCGATTGGTGCGATGTATTTGTCGACTGCCAGGCCGCCTATGATCCATCGCCACTTAAATTTTAGAATCGGCGGCCGCGGCGGATCCACGTAGTCGCCCACAAAGAAATCGAGGCGAGTGCTGGGCGTCGCGTGCCCGTCGTCGGCAGCGATCCAGTCGCCAGCGTATGCCTCGACGTTGCCAATCGCGCCTGCCACTCCCACACCGTTTTTTCGCAGCCGTATGTGATAGGTGCCTGCTGGCATGGCCGGCATGTCCTCTATGACGATGCGCGTATCGCTGACCACGGTGAAGTCGCCGGCCGCGCCGTTTAGTGTATATGTGCCCTGGCCCTGCTGGCCTATAAAGTCGATGAAGTCTACTAGGCTGTTCCAGTTGTTTCCGGCCAGGTTGCCGCTGTAGCGGTCGCTGCTGTTGAGCTCCGCGTCGTCCTGGTCAAAGGCAAGACCGTGCAGCACTAGGCGCACGCCCCCAGCCACTGGCATGTGCATGCGGTTTAAGCTGTTGACTACCGGGTTCAGGTAGTTCACCTTGAAAGCGGATGGTTGGAAGTACGCATTACAGCTGTCTCCTGGGTTGACAAATGGCGTGCCCACTCCCACATAGTTGGCCATGCGGATGAAGACGCCGAGGGAGAAAAACTCGTCCTGTTCGTTGTTTGAACGGTGTGCGCCGTCATAGCTGGCGCACCAGGCCATGTCGCTTATAGGCATGTCGGTGCCTATGGTAATGCCGTAGTTGTCGTAGCGGTTATGGCTGTTAGGGGGGTAACTCGTCCAGGCGTTCGCGCCGTCGTAGTGCTTCCCGGTTACCGTGTTCTTGTCCCACACGGTAGGCAGGGCTGGGTCATCCAGCTGGTATATCATGAGGGTAAAGCCAGTGGCGCCCACGTCGTTGTTGTCCATGTAGGCCGTGAATTGCAAGGCGTAATCGACAACCTCGTCCATGCCGGCCGTAAGCTCAAAGTCCGCTGCCTCGCAGCGCAGCACGCCGTACCATTGGTGGTACATGGGCCCCGCTGTGGTGGCTGCGCCGAGGAAGGCGATATCGCCACCGGCATAGGCCAGGTGATCATTCGTGTACTCGCCTATAGCGTCACAGCTGTTGTCGGCGCAGCTGCAGAGAATGCTGCGTGCCACCATGTTCGTTGCCCAAAGCCGCCAGGGTAACATGTCAGGCCACCTTCATCATAATCGTGGGCAGGTTCGTGTTATTTACCATGGCCCCGCCTCCAGGGCATGGGTCTGGCATGGCGCCGTATGCTTGTGAAATTTTCCAATAAAGATCGGGGGACGTTACAAAATTACCATCATCATATCCCAAAATCCCATACCATCCTTGTGGATCTTGGCTGTTGTAGTCGATGGCGCGCACGATTATGTCGGCGTCGCCGTCTGTTAAAATGGCCAGCCAGTACAGCCCCGGGCCTATCGTCTCGGTTATGGCCTGGGTCTTATGGCCGGCAGCCGTGCCGTCAAGTGCCGCGCTGCCTACCACCAGGTTGTCGGGATATACATCGCCGTCGTCATCGTATATGCCCAGGCGGATGACGCCGTTCGTTCTGCCTGTGGTCACGTAGCAGCTTATCTGGTCGAAGGACTGCGACACGGGCACCACAAACGGCATGGCGTATATGTAGTCGCGGTTCACGGGCTGTGTGGTTGTTGAGTAGTACTCCCAGGAGGTGTAGCTGCGTCCGCTGCGCCGGTGCGCCATGCAGTTCTCCGCCCCACCGCCTGCGCCTCCGGCCTGCGCTTCCCAGGCGCTGGCGCCAGCGTCCCAGGTCAGCACGTCGCCGTCGTTTGGGGCCGCCGCGTCCACATCGCCAAGGTCATCCAAGTCTATCTCGGACGGGTCCACGTCCAGGTCTATCTCGCCGTTTACTGCATCCAGCGCCACCGTGATGAGTGCGCTTGCCGCCACCAGGCTCCGGAAGCGCAGATCTACGCCCACCTTACTATCGTATGGGCCCACACCCGCGCCGCGGTTGCTTCCGGTATTGGCTTCGCCGCCGCCCCCGCCTCCGGCTAGTTGGTTCTGCAGCACGCGGATCTTGTGGTAGATGTCTCTTAATTGAGCCTGTACGCTTAGTGCCATTGTTCTATCCTAAAAGTGTAATTCCGCAGGTCAGGGTGCGGAGCTCTATGGTCCACTCGTAGTCCTCGCACAGGATGCCTTTGGTCAGCTGCTGGCCAAAGCCCTCTGTGTTTCTCATGTGAACGTAGTAGGCGAATTTGAAGTGATCGTCGGGGATGAAAACAAACTTTCCTCCGGCTTGTTTCACTGCGCTTAAAAACAGCCGCAGCTCGTCCACCTGTGCTGGGTCGTTTTGGCTGCGGATCTTGATGCTGAAGTGCTCGGCCTCGCTGTAGTAATTGCTCCAGATTTGGCCGTAATAGGTGTCTGCGGTGCCCTCGTAGAATACGGGGCCATCGGCCCTCCCTGGTTCAAGGCGTGCATGGCTGAATGTGTGGGAGGTGCCAAGGAAAAGCTCTCCTACCTCGATATACCCGTCGGGGTTTGCTGCGTCAATAAATTCCCACATCCAAAACTGGTGAGCGCCCCAGTTGAATCGCTGGTACAGGTTATCAAAGTCCGGCACCATGCGCGGCAGCAGGCTCATCTCGTGAGCCGGCGTGTCCCAGTCGCAGGCGCCGCTTTGGCCGGGGCAGGCATCGTCGCATGCCTTCATGTCCAGCAGGTCCCCGCTCTGCAGCATGGAGAAATTTGTGCAAAACATGGCGCAGAGGTTCGGCGATTTGGCCTCATTGAGGTCTACGCAGATCCACTCGGGGATCGCCCCGCTTGTGGTCCCTACGCCGTCAAATCGGAAGGGAAAGCTGGGGCGGACGTTGTAGAGATTTTCGAGCACGTAGAGGTCGGCCTCGCTGCTGCTGTAGAGCGAGGTGTCGCTGCCAATGAAGTTATCTATCGCATATCGAAGTTTTCCTATGGCCATGTTATGTCTCCAAAAGGATCCGCTTCAGCCGGTCTTTGAAGCGGCCGTCGTTCTCCAGTGCCGCCAGCATCTCCGGCACCATGCGCTGTCGCGCGTAATCGCGGTCGGTTATCATGAGGCCCTGCATCTTCACCGTCTGTTCGTTTTGAATGTTGACCTGCTGCTGCCTCATCTGCTGAGCCATGATGTTTTTAAGGGCATCGCTGCGGGCAATGATCTCGGGGTTTCTTCTGGATCCGTGCGCCATGACAAGCTGCGTGCGATCGATGACGGCTCCGTTGGCTGCGCTGGTTACGTTTTTTATGGCTTTGACCAGCGCTTCGCTTGCCTCCGCTGTGCGCTTGGCATAGCTCTTGACGTTGTCGAGGCGTTTGTTCACGGCGTCGAATTTCCTGGGGATAATGCCGTGGAGGCCCTCGATCATCTGGTCGTATTTTGCCAGGAACCAGTTGAATTGATTGTCGCGGAAGTCGGTTCTCAGTGTGGCCAGAATGTTATTCGTATTCTGGACCAGGTCCTTTATGTGGTTTTTTGTGGCCTTGCCCATACCGCCGGCCAGGCCGCCTATGAGTCCGCCGATGGCGCCGCCCAGGATTCCCCCTGGGCTCAGGCCGCCGGCTAACTTTCCAATGCCTCCAATGAGATCCTTGACCTTGCCGCCGACTCCTCCGAAAAGGCTGCCGAGGCCCTTGGCGGCGTTTCCAATTCCTGAGGTCAGGCCGCCTGCCACGTCCTTGATTCCTCCCAGCGCTTTGGCTACAAATCCCAATGTCCATTTGCTGATCAGTTGGGATACGAGGGTAAAGAATTGGTTTTTAATCCCTCCCCAAATACTACCTGCCACGTCTTTAAAACTGCGAGCGCCCATGAGCATATCTTTGAGCCCGAGGGTCCATTCGTCTTTTATGTACTGGCTTGTCTCGCCGAAAACGGTTGCAGTCTCCTCGGCTGCAGGCTTCACGGCTTTGGGGAATTCAGCGGCTTTGCTTGTCATTTCCGTAAAAACGAGATCAAATTCGCGGCCGGCCGCCGGAATGGTGTCCACCACCGTCTCGGTAAGGCTGGCGATCTCTTCGCTTGTCGTCTCGACGGCTGTTCTGTAGTCCTCGAGAGAAAGCTTGCCGTCTTTGTATGCCTGCTCCAGCTGCCGGAGGTAGCCCTCAAGCTCGTCTACGCGGTCCTGCTTTTGTTGGAGCGTTTTGATTCCGAGTTCCGAAAGATAGTCGGTCCAGTCCTTTTGCTTTTCTTTGGCTGACTCGATCTGCGGAATGAGATTGTTCTGCAGGGCCGCGGAGAAGTCGTCTGTGGCGGATGTCTGTGCTTCGACCGTCTCTTTCTGTTTTTCGCATACCTTCGTGTAGGCATCCTGAAGCTCTTTTCCCTCTTTGCCGCGCTTTATGGCCATGGCCAGCGCTGCGGCGTTGCCGTGATAGGCGTCTCGCAGCTTGAGGAATTGCCGCTCACTCAGCCCGGCTGCATCGGTTGCTTCTTTGATCTTGCGGAAAAGCTTTCCTTCCTGATCCAGGCTCCGCTGGGCGGATTTGTTTGCTTCATCCCGGGCCTTTTTTACCTTCATGTAGCCCAGGGCCAGGGCCCCGAGGGCTGCGGTCAGAAGGGTGACTGGTCCCAGGGCTGCAAGAGATGCACCTTTCAGCACGCCCATGAGGGCGCTGACGCCCTGGATCGCTTTTCCTGCTGCAGAAAAGCCCGATACGAGCTTGGGCAGCGCGATGACCAGCGGGCCCAGGGCCAGCATGACGCTGCCTACGATGGCTGCAATTTTTACCAGCCGCTGTGTGAGCTCGGGGTGAGCGTCGGTCCATTCCTTGACCTTTTGGACCACCTTGGTAATTCCGTTCACGATCTTGGTTGCTATGGGCAGCAGCTGCTGTCCGAGCGTCGTGGCCACGTCCTGGAGGCGGGCCTTTAGAAGTCGTTGCTGATTGGCAAAGCTGTCGGAGGTGCGGGCGTAGTCGCCTATGGCGTTTTTGCTCTGATCCATGGCGATCTGCAGCGTAGCTTCGGCCGCCGCCTGCTTGTAGGCCAGGCCGGTCAGGTTGTCTTTGCCCTCTGCTAGCAGCCGCTCTTTAACCATCTCCTCGGTTATAACAATGCCCAGGCTCTTGATGCTTTCGCGTTCGCCCAGCATGGCATTGGTCAGGGCTTCGCTGGCGCCCTTGGCTCCACCGCTGTAGTTTGTAAATGAGGCAAGATCGACGGCAAGCTGCTGGGTTTTTTCGCTGAGGTCCAGTGCTATCCCGGGCATGACGCCTAAGCCGGTCAGCAGGTCGCCTGTGGCTCCCAGCATATCGCGGGCTGCCGTTGAGCTTACGCCGTAGCTCTCGGCAAGGTTATCGGCTGCCGTTTCTGCCTGCTCGCTTACGTCCTGAAACACGGTGCCAAACTTGGCGTATGTTTCCTCGGCGTCGCTGGCGGCTTTGATGGTGGATCCCAGCGCCCCCACGATGACGCCGCCGGTTATCGTCATGGCGGCTCCCAGGGCCTGAAAGCGCTTTGTTGTTCTTTCGCTGAATTGCTTGAGCGAGCGCTCGTCCTCTTTCACTTTCTGGACGGACTGGGCCCACTTCGTGCGGTCAAGCACCATCTTGCCGACTACGCTGCCGGCGAGAAATGCTCCGCCTATCATGTCATCCTCCCTGTTCCAGGTTCATTAGCTGCCACTTGAAACGCGTGATCTCGTCGCTGTATGCGGTGCCATCGCTCATGGCCACTCGCACGGCATAGACCAGGTCGGCGCGTCGCTCTATGGCGCGCTTTGCTGCCTCTCTGTACCAGAACTCCTCCTCTCTGAAATCCATGCGGGCCAGCTCGGCTCGCGTGAACTGGCCTGGAAACTCTGCTGCTATGAAAGCTAGTTTTTGTCGCCAGGCCCTGTCGCTTTTTTTCCCGGGGTATCGGCCAGCTCCGGGTTGAAAACCTGCTCGGTTATGTTCGTCAGAAGCCGGTCCACTACGCGAATGTCCAGCCGATCCAGCTCTTTATGCTTGCCAAAAATGACCTCGAGCTGCTTATAGGCAGCTTCGCTATCGCCCTTGGCGGCGTCTCGGGCCAGCTGCTCGATCTTTTTGATCGCTTCCCGGTCCAAAATGTTAGCGGTGTAGGTCTTGCCGTTGATCTTGGCGGTTATGGGCTTGTGTATCGGTTTTTTTTCGTCGTATTCGAAGCCCATGGGCCTATACTCCGTACTGGTACAGTTTGCCTTTGTAGCCGCTGTCCTGGTTCACGAAAACTTTGAAAACGACCATGTGCACTCGCTGGCCCTCGCGGTCAAAGCCCAGCTCGAACGTTCTGTAGGGGAAGCACTTGTAGAGCAGGATCCAGGTGCAGGTGTCCGCGTCGGGCTCGTTGTCGCAGAGGGGCTTCAGCACGACCTGCTTGGCGTTCTCGTACATTGCGCAGCCGGCCTTCGCCTTGAATATGGCTGTGCACGGGCCTGCGCCGCTTTCGACTCCCTCGAGAAGATCGATAAGCTGCTGCAGAGCGCTGCGCGCCATGGGCACCTGGAGCTCTACCACGGTGCCGGTGAAGACGGCGTCGACGGGTGTCTCACCCCAGCCTTCCTCTTGAACGTCGCTAACGCTGTCGGTCGTTGTCAGTGATACGGTGCCGAGGACGGGGTTCAAGATCAGCGGTGTTCCGCCGTAGTCCCACACTACCTGTACGGGCCCTTTGTCCCCAAATGGTAACTTAGGCATGTCTGCCTCCTTTCATAAAGTTAAGGAGCGTTTGCTATGCTCCATATATAGTTTGTGGAGAACTCCACGAAGCCGCGGTCGGCCGGCATGGCAATAGGCGCTGGTGAGCCCTGCGCATTGATCACCATGCAGTCCTGTTCTGGAGATCCAAACATAGCCGGCAGGGTCCAGCCCGCCGTTCCGTGTAGCGCCTCGTATAGGCACCAGGCGTCCTCCAGCGCAGTGTGATAGTCCTCCGCTCTGTTCCAAATCTGAATGGCCTTTTCCTCCCAGTCCGGCAGGTCGGGCACCACGCCGCCCGGCGTGCGCTCCATGACCACCACACAGCGGGCCGGTACGTCCGTGTTGTCGGGCCGCTTGTCCGGGAGGTGGCCTATAAAAAGATTGCGGCCAATCACCCATCCGCAGCCGCTTTGGTAGCTCAAAAACTTGGCCACCGCGTATATCCTGGCATAGTTTGTCATTTCATGCTCCCCACGGCCTCGTCTACGTGTTCCGCCACCAGCTTCAGGTACTCGTCGGCAAACCGCTCCAGCTTGGCCTCAAGGTACTTGGGCCCGCTGCCCGGCAGCGTCCAGTGCCATGTCTCGAGGCCCTCGTGAAGGTAGGTGGCATATATGATGTTGAAGCCGACGAAGAAAAAGATCTCGTTCTTTTTTATGACTGGCTCAAGGATCCGCTGGCTTTTCCACAGCTCGCCCCACAGGTGCGGAGCCCTGGGCTCCACCTCGATGGCGTCGGCGATCACCCGGGGGCCGACCTTTTTGAAAAGGGCCTCGGCCGTTATCTCGGGGTGCTTCTTTACGTACTTCTCAAAGCCCTCCATGAATTCTCCGGTGTCCAGGTAGAGGCCGGTTTGTACAGCCATCAGTTGACGTAGACCTCCTTGTGGTGGAGTGCGGTGCTGTCCTGGGGCTCCAGGACCTTTATGATTTTGTATTCGCGGCCGCTGTACCGCAGGTAAAAGTGCGTCTGTATGTTTGCGGTTGGGAGGAAAAACACCTTGGCCAGGCTTATGATCTCTTCACCCTTGTCGTCCAGAACGCGCCGGAGGCCGAACATCCAGCGGCACTTAAGCCCGGGCCATACCGTCTCGCCGGTTATGCGGCCGTACTGGTCCAGGTTTTTGCGCACCGCGTCGCAGGTGTTTATCAGCAGGCTGTTATAGCTCATCTAAATGCTCCTTCAGCTCGACGACACGGTTATCGACGCTGTGGTTGGCGCGCACGAAGGCGGTCGCCTGCTGGCGTATGTGCTCGAAGAGTTCGGGTTCTGTGCAGCACTTTTTTACTTGTGCCAGCGCGTTTTTGGCGCTTATGGGCACGTAGTGCTCTCCTGCCCGCAGTCCTGCCTGCAGCGCGTCCCGAGTCCTTTCTGCCAGCATGAGCGTGCCGGCTGCTGGGATCTCGAAGTACTTGGCCAGGCCGTAGCGATATATGCTTGCGGTGGCGATGCTGCAGCGGTATCGGTTAAGGAGCTTGGCATAGACTTCGTTTACTGCCGGGGCGATCTCGTAGTGCGCCATGGGGTCCCGGCGTTCCCATCGCGGATGCAGGAGGCGGTCTATGAACCGCTCCTTTTGGTGCGGCAGCTGCCGGAGAATGTCAGCGCGGATGGGGTATAGAGTCTTGTTTGTGTGGCCCGTAAAAAGGGCCCTTTCCAGCGGGTTTTTTCGGATCGGTAGGCTCGTGTATCTGGCGTCCGGGGCAAAGTAGAGCGGAAAGAAGTGCCAGCGTCGGTTGAACTGCGGGAAGTTCTGGCGCATGTACTCGCCGTATGTGCAGAGCGCGAGGTCGGCTCGATCGAAGACCGGGCCCAGGATGGCGGCCGTGAAGTTGTGGGGGCCTGTCAGCAGATACGCGACCTTAATCCCCTTGGCCAGCATAGTCGATTGCCTCAGCGTATTTCTGCCATGGGCCCCGGCGTAGATCAGCACGAGGTCTGCCCTGCTGGCCTGCGCCGGAAGATGGTTGGCGTAGAGGATCTCGAAGCCCAGGAGCTTTTCGAGGTGTAAGAAAAATTGGAGTACCCGGTCGCTCAGGGTGGCGTTGTCGCGGAATATTTTTGGCACCACGGCTATGCGCTTCATCGTGTGTGCCTCCAAGCCACCAGGTTGCTGCCCTTGACATCGATCTTGCCCAGCGTGCTGGTCTTATAACCAAGGTCCTGGAGCATGTCCGGGTATATGGCGCACAGGTGCCGCTCGTATGGGTTGCCGTCTACTGCGTCCTGGTCGTAACGGCCCCACGGGCTGGCCAGCACCACCACGTGGAGTGCCAGCTCTTCGAGTGCTGCCAGCGTCGGCGCCAGATCTTGTGCGTGTATGTGCTCCGGTCCGTGCCACCACATCACCACATCGTGCGGGCCCAGGTTTAGGCGGGCTGTGCTGCGCACGTCGCCACACATGACGCGATTCACGCCGGCGACGTGTTTGGCCACATATACGGCGTTGCGGTGCCATGCCTCCAGAACGGTGATGGTGTAGCCGCGGTTGGTAAATAACGGCAGCATGTGCTGGCGTCTTTGGCTGGCGCCCACGTATAGCAGCGTGTGGTAGCGCAGCACGTCGGGCACGGCCTTTAGCAGTTGCTGCTGTCGTGTCATGCCGGATCCTCCGCTCGATGGTGCCACAGCCGTGATTCGATAAACTCGCGCAGCGGGCCCGGGTCGTCGGGCATGCGCAGGTCTAGAAAGTCCACCACCTCCCCGAGGGCTGTCGTCCAGTCGTTGAAATAATCGCTGTATATCGTCACGCACCAGCGTTGGCCCTGGATGTTTCTCATCATCTCGCGCATGTATGTGAAGCAGAGCTCGCGGCTGCGGTCCTCTTCAAAGCCGTTACGGGCCTTGAGGCTTGCGGCCACCTCGTCGAATCGCCGGTTGACAACCACCACGCGCAGGCTCTGGCCCTCGTGGGCAATGGCCCGGGCCCAAAGGTGCAGGGTAAGGCAGGCCCGCGGATCCTTCCAGCCCACGGGCTTGTTTGTCGGCCACGAGGCGACAAAGCGCAGCATCTCTCCCCATATGCGCTCTGTTATGCGCACCTCTTTGGGCGGGGTGTGCCAGCTGCCGCCGTTTATGGCCAGCAGCGCGTCGTTTATGCGCACAAAGGTCCGGTCCTCGTAGTGGCCTTTTGGGTTATCGACCAGGCCGCTTATGAGGTTTGAGCCCAGGTGCAGGCCGCAGCGCTGCAGCAGCCCGGTCACCATGCTGGTGCCGCTGCGGTGCATGCCTGTGATGATGGCCTTCATTTAGGCTTCTCCAGGTGAAATGCCACGAGCTGCTTGTCTGGCGGCCGGCTGAACACGGGCTTTTCCTCTATGATGGTGTAGCCCTTTCTGAGTGCGGTCGAGAGCTCCTTGGCGGCAAAGTAGAAAAGGCCCTTGGCGCGCTCATAGTCCCGGCCCTGCCGGGTCCATACGGCGCCTACCACGTGGCCTCCTGGGCGGAGTACGCGGCTCACTTCGCTTAGGCCCTGGCTCAGGCTCTTTGTCGTGCAGAGGTAGGGGCCCAGCAGGATCGTGTAGGCGTAGCCGTCCTCGTATGGCAGCTTGGCGGCGTCATGGTCCGCGTATTTGCCCCTCAGGTCCAGCTTGCGCTGGCCTCTTTTGCTGGCCGCTTTTTCCATCGGCTCGAGCTTCGTTTTTAAAATGTTTTTTCCCATCTTATCCTCCGATGCAGTTTTCGATCCACTCCCACACGCGCTGCGGGGTGCAGCTGCGCTGGAAGAGGTGCTTGGCCGAGGCGCCGATCCTCCTGCAGGCGGGTCGATGCTCGCGGCACCACTCTATTTTGTCCACAAGATCGCTATAGTCGTCGGCGCATGCCACGTAGTGCTCCCCGGGCGCTGGTGAAGTGCGCCATGGCAGCGTGATGTCCAGCTTCGGGCTTATGGTGCATGCCCCCAGGGCCCAGTACTGCAGCTGCCCTCGGTCGAGGATGTCGTTGCGGGCACCGGGCACGCATACTGCCACGAGGCATTGCTCGACCTTGCGCCAGAATGTCAGCCTATCTGTGATGCTGGTATCGAGGCTGTGCTTGTATCGCTTGCGCAGCAGTGTCTGGACGGCTGTTCTTCTTATCTTTGCTGCAGCTCCAGGTTTTTGGTTGTTCAGGACCGTGTCACCTGTGGCGCGGTAGTGCAGGTTGCTGGCCAGGTGCCAGTACTGGCGCCAGTCGTAGAAGCTTATGGGCGTCAGCGGATATGTTTTTGGCTGGGATCCGTGTTTTTTCTCGCTGTAGTGATAGCGGAAGCAGGCGCTGAATTGGTCCAGGTCGGCGGCCGTTTGATGATGGTCGCCAAAGTCTATGAGGATCCTCGCGTCATCGGCCCTCATCTCGAATCCCCGGTTCTGCCTTGGCATCGGGACGTAGTTGATTCGCACTCCGACGGCCACAGCCAGGCGCGAGAGAAATCTGTAGTGCGTCTCGTAATAACGCTGGCCGTCGGGGCGTGGAAAGTCGATGTCACGCAAGTGCATTTTGCCCTCTCTTGCTTAGGAGGCGAAAGCTTTTTCCCCACAGCAGGCCCTCTGCTACTCGCATGCGCTGGTATCCGAGGTCCCGCTGCTCCACCGGCTTGGCGGTCCTGTAGGTGTTGTCTTTGGGGCGGTAGTGAGTCACCCTCGCCTCATCGCACATGAAAAGGCGACCGATACTCCGGGTGAACCGCCCCAGTTCTGCGTCGCTGCAATAGTGGATGTAATCCGGGCAAAATACGGCCCGCTGGGGAAAGCGCTCTATGAATGCCCTTCCCAGTAGACCGAATGCCGTGCTGCAGCCACGCACGTCCTGGTTGATCGGGACGAGTCCATCGCCTTTAGGCGTCTTTCGTTTGAGGCGCTGGACGGCGTGCTCTATGCAGCGGGGCTCGAAGACCAGGTCGTCGCTTGCGTAGAGAACGGCGCCGTCGTCTATGCTTGCCAGGGCCCGGTTCATTGAGCGGATCCAGTCCTGCCTCTTTTCGTTCCACATGACGGTATCGGCCGGCATGCGCCTTGCGGCCTTGAGAAGATCGGGATTGCCGTCGACGATGATCACGATGGTGAGGTCCTTGTAGCTGCTTGCGCGGATTGATTTAATGGTCCTCGAGAGCAGCTTCTGCCGGTCGAGCGTCGGGATGACTACGCTAACGTGCATTGGCGGCTCCTTCGTATGCCTTTATGTATTTGGGTAGGTGCTCGATGGGGTGCCAGTGCTGTAGGGCCCAAAGCCGGGCGCGCTCCTGGTGGTCGCGCAGCGTGCGGGGGCTGTCGATGAGCCAGAGAAGCTTCTCGTGCAAGTTGGTAAGGCTCGCGTGGATCCAGGGGACTTTCAGGCTGCGGTTCAGGACAGCGCATCCCAGGCATGCTCCCTCGAGGCTGGTGCGGTGCCAGTTTCCGGTGACCACATCGTCTATGAGAATGTGGGCTCTAGCCTTCATGGCCAGGTTTTCCTGGTAGGGCTGGCCTTCGATCCACATGATCTCGATGTCTCGTTCGGTTGCAATCCGGTTTAGCACAGCCTTGACGGCGTGGTAGCCCTTGCTGTCCGGCCGGCCCACAGGGGACCGGTTCGTTGGGGCAAAGGCTATCGTGATCTTCTGGCCGCGGCGCTGCGGGCGCAGCTCGTCGGGGTCTATGATGTTCGGCAGCCCGGGCAGCTTGTATTCCTTGATCTGGAGCGGCTGGGCAATGGTGTAGCAGACGTCGGCCCATGCCATGAGCTCGCGCCAGTTGCCCAGGCGGGGCAGGCTGTGAAACTGGGCGACCACGGGCTGGGATCGCCGGAGGCCCCTCAGCGTGCGCGTCAGGTAGTTATGGACGTGCCAGACCTCAGCGCCCCTGAGCGCTGCCGTCGCGTCGCCGTTGCTCGAGCTTAGCAGCAGGTGGTGTGGAAACACGCGGCCGTCGGCGTATTTCACAAAGTCGTTTATGAGCGAGACCTCGAGAGCGGTGTACTTGCGCAGCGCCTTGTACAGCTCCCATGGTGCCCCGGCTAGCGGGGTCCTTGCATAGATGGCCACCTTCATGTTATGCTCCACTTCCTGCAGGCCGTGACGCCTTAAAGGTCTCGAGACGTCGAGCGTGGCTTAGCGGATGGTAGCCATGTAACTGGCCGCGGCCGGTGGTGGCTGCAAAAGGCACAACGGTCCGTGTAACAGCGGGCGCTGCTCCTGCAGGGATTTTCATTCTCTCAGCCCCCCCTCACTCGTGCGCTCGATGTCCTCGGGGTCTATAAGGATCTGGTAAATCTCGTAGCAGCGCGTGTCCTCCAGCGCTTCGAATTGATGCCACAGCTGCGGGCCCACGGTGGTGATTTGGCCTGGCATCAGCACGGTGCTGTCCAGCAGCCTTACGCCCTCGTCGTCCCATACGCGCACAAGTAGCTTGCCGCTTATCACGTGGAATAGGTTTGTCTTGCCTTTGGGATGGCGGTGCTTGCTGCAGTAGCCGCCGGCCTTTATATCGAGGTAGTGCGCCTCGACATTTACTGTCTGAAAAACGCACATGGTGCGGCCCCAGGCTTTGTCCTTGACGGCGCCGATCAATGCAGCACCTCTTCCGGGCGTTGTTTCGGAAAGCACTGCAGTGCGCTCTCAGGGTTTAGGTTAATGACGCGGCTTTTGGTATGGCTTATGCGCATGGCTGCCCGGTTGAAGTAGGCTATAAAGTCCTTGACTGTTTTGAACTTTTGCGGCATGGGGTGCCCGCTATGCCAGTGGGTGCGGCCGAATTTATGGTCGTGGTTGCAGTCGAAGCCCAGGAGGTACACCGGGTCAGCACCCAGGCATACGGCCAGGTTAAGCGCCGCGTAGCCGCTATTGTTTCCGTGCCCTATGCCATCCTCGAGGCTGGTGCCAAAGTTGCGCAGGCCCTGATTGTAGTTGCCCTTCACCTTGACTATGAAAAATTCCGGTGGCAGGCTCAGCCGGTATGTGGCCAGCCATACCTTGTAGGCGGTGCTGCGATTGAACTTTTCGCGTGCACCAGCACCATCGGCGCGCTTGTCGTACATTCCCTTGACCAGCCAATTCAGGAAGCGGGTATCCATGCTGAATATGATTGTGGGATCGAGGCGCTCGAATGCGCGGTTTATGCCTATGGTCCTTTTCCCTCGCAGCAGGCTCCAATCAAAATTTTGGAGGCTGGGGCCGCCGCCTATGATAAAGCACGGCTTGCCGCGCCAGGCTCCGTCGGGAAGCACCTCATGCAGCTGCCGGTTCGTGTATTGCCGCGAGGCGTATAGCATGTTTCGTGTCGTTCTCATGGCGCCATGATGATGGGTTTTTTCTGTCTTCGGTATTGCCGCCAGACCGCGTCAACTTTGTCGACTCCGGTGAAGACGGCGTCCTTCCAGTCCGCCCCAAAGCCCTTGGTGTAGCTGTAGTCGCCGATCTTTTCGCTCTTCAGGCCGCCGGCGCCGCCCTTAGCGTAGGTGCCGTCGTTTATGGCGTCAACGAGCCATATGAGCGATTGCTTTATCGGCTGCGGGGCGGGCTCTCCGTAGGTGCCCACGAAGCGGCAGTTGTTGAAGCCCCGGGGGAATATTCCCTCGAGGACCTTTTCGCTTCCCTTGAAGGCGGCCACCAGGATGCTGGCGCCGCTCTGGAATGCGCCGCTGCCGCAGAGGTCCAGATACACGGAGTTTTCGTCGAAGGCGTACCAGCTTTCGTCGAGCTCGATAGCGCAGATGTAGACGTGGTCCACAGTGATGATGTCGGCGTAGAGCGGGAGTGTGATCCGGTTCTTGTCGTTGCCGTTGATCTCGATGTCAAACGGCGCGACGTAAAAGGGCCGCCCCAGGGCCTTCTCCATCAGCTCCTCGGCGAATTTTATGGCGTCGGCCTTGCAGTCGGCGTCACATCCGCTGGGCCAGCTTTCTATGTCGTCAGGATCGATGTATGTGCCCATGGTGTTCTCCCCTGGGAAAAGAGCGAGGGGCCATTGCTAGCGCAGAGCCGCCGTGGCGGCCCCTCGCTTTTCGGTTGGCGTTCGTGAATGCTGCTACGCGATGACTCGTTTTTGCACCACATAAATGTAGTCGACGTCGATGCAGTGTGCGTCAGCCTCTGCGTTCCGGATCCCGAAGCCCACGTTGAGCTCCTCGTCCTGTGGGATGTTAGTGGTCATGCTGCCGGTTGCGATGCAGTAGCCGCCTTCCTGGGCGTCGGTGAAAACGAACCAGCGCACGGTTCCTGCGCCGTCCCAGTGGAAGCCTACGCGGTACCAGGTGTTGTCAGCCATGCTGGCGCAAAACACGTCGGTCAGGGCGCCGTCGTAGCAGGCGAAATGGATGTCATCGCCGCCCATGTCAACGTCGCTCCAGAATACCACGTAGTCTGTTGGCTGGCCCCAAAAAGAATCTCCGACTATGAGCCCAAACCACCAATCGGCGGCATCGGGATCGTCCACTCTGACGCGGGCCTCCGCGTAGAGCGGGTAGCAGTCTACCAGCTGCCAGCACTCGCATCCGTACACCAGCTCGTCGGAGTCGTTGTCGGCTCCGGCGTTGCACACTTGCAGCACGCCGTTGACCTCATCGATGCAGGCTTCGGTTGCGCTGCCGCTGCCCTCCTCGGTTGTGGTGATGGTCCAGCAGTCTGAGTCGAAGCAGCAGAAGTCCATCTCCAGGCGGTGGGCGAATGGTATCGTGTAGTTCTTGAACCAGCCCCACTTATCGTGGTTGATGTGCCAGTTCAAAAACTCGATGTCGCGGATGAAAAGCTCGGGGCTGTGGTCGTCTACGTATGCGTGTGGGAATTCCATTATGTCTCCTCCAGTTTTTGAATTAGGTCGGCCTTCTTCATGAAAAAGCCGCCTTTGATTCCCACCTGCGCGGCAATACTGCGCAGCTCCTGCACGCTGTACTTGGTGTAGTCGATGCGCGGTTCCTCCAGGCTGCCCTCCACGACAGTGACCTGGACCAGAGGGAAGGCGTCCAGTTCCTTGGCCGCCCTCCGGTCCGGGATGTCTATGGGCACGTTATACGGGAGGAAAAAATTGCCAATGCAGGTTGGAAAACCTCGCGACCTTCCGTAATTGGTTGCCTTAGCTAGCATCTCAGCACTCGTGCTCCAGGCAGCGGATGAAGACGATGGCGTCCACGTTCTCGACGTTGTAGGCCACGCGAATGCTGTAGAAAAAGTAGGTGGCCCGGTCGGGCGGGTAGCGCCAGGGCTCGATCCGGATGTCTCGCTGGATGCCGATGATCAGGTTGTTCTTTGGGGTGAGCAGCACGTCGGTGTACTCGCCGCCGCCGATGAGGCCGTAGGTGCCGTCGGCGTCCTGGCCCAGGTTGGTGGGCATGAGCGGAACGTCAATGATGGGCACCTTGCCGTATGCGGGCGGCACCTTGCCGGTGAAGATGGCATCGCCCAGGGCCGTGGCCCTTGCGCTCAGCGCTCCCAGGTAGTCCTGCGTCACGAGATCGCTGTTGAGAAAAACCATGTTGGCCAGGCCGTTCTGTGCTTTGTACTTGGCCGGCATGTTTTTCAGCGCCTTGTGATACTTAAACTCCCAGTTATAGGGCGCGTTGGGATCCTGTTCGGCGATCATTCCGGGCAGATTGAAGTGCGCATCGGGCGAGTCCTTGCCGCTGGGACAGCTGTCGCCGCTCTGGCACACGCATGCCTCTTTGATGTGCGCGCTCCCTGTGACGTTGTTGTAGTACGTCTGCCCGGCTGCGCTGTGGTTGATGATGTAGCGCCAGCCGTCGAGCTCTCCGCGGGCATCGTCGGCGCAGAAGCCGTTGAGGCCGGCCGTGTCGGCCATGTAGCCAATTTCTTCAAGCTCGTTGGAAATCCTTTTCGAGACCATGGACATGAGCTTGTTTTTGAAGCTCGCTTCGCTCTCGATGTGCTTCAGGTCCTCGATATCCTTGTCAAAGATGGGGAAGGCGCCCAGCAGCTCCACGGTCTGCAGCCGAATGCGGTTATGGGCCCACTGCTTTTTGTACTTCGACTCGTTGAATTGGTTGGCAGGCACCAGGAAACGCCCTTCTCCAAAACCGAGGCCGCGGATCTCTTCCTGCGGCCGGTCCATGTTGATCTTCCGGGCGTAGTTCTTCATGACGCTCTCGTCCCACATGTACTCGATGAACTGGTCGGCCTCCTTGGCCTGCAGCTGTATCTCGGGCATGGAGATGAGATTGTATGTCTTCTTGATGCCAAACCTGCGCTCCAGTAGTTCTTTGCTTCCTAGCATCAGTTGTCCCTCCCTTCTGTTCCAAAGTCGAGCGACGGCCAGAGGTCCAGCACGCCGGCGTCGGCATACTTCCTCTTGTCCTCAAGCGACATGGCTGCCAGCTCCTCTTTGGTGAATTTGGTCTTGAGCTTTTTGACCTTTTCCTTTTCCTTTTCCTCGTCTGGATCCTCGGGATCGTCATCCAGCTGCTTGCTGATTGGCTCGCCCTTGGCCAGCTTCTTGATCAGGTCGCCCTGCTTTTTGACCTCACCCAGCAGGTCGGTTATAACCTTGTCCTTTTCCTGTTGCTTCTTCAGCTCTTCGGCTTCCTCGATGCGTTGCAGCTTCTCCAGCTTGGCCACGATGTGATCCGGCAGGTTGCCGGTGTCCACATCGCCGACCGCCTTTTTGACCTTTTCCTCGGCGGTGCCGACGAGATTGTTGATGATCTCGGCAATCTTTTTCAGCTGCTCGATGGTCGCTTTACTCAGCCGCGCTCCAGCCTTCTCGACGTCTGTCAGGTCTTCCAGGATGTCCACCTCTTCGGCTTTTTTCGCGGGGTATCCGTAGCTGGCGTACTTGGAGAGCGTCTTGATCGCGTTCAGCACGTCGCTGGGCATGTCGTCCTTGTACTTGTTCAGCATGTTAAGGGCCGAGCTGATGGCCTTGGCGGCCTTATCGCTCAGGTCCTTTGCCTTCTGGAGTTCGTCCTCTGATAGCTCTGTGTCTTCGCCAAGGAAGTCTTTGAGAATTTCAATCAGGTCCATTAGTGACCTCCTCTTTTTGATGAAAAATTTTTTGCGGACTGCGCCTGCGTCTACCAGGCTGATTTCGTCCACGTCAATGTCCTTCAGTTTTCGGGCCATTGCAGCCCTCCTCTCAACTGAAATTCACAAAGCGTGTTTTGGATCCCCCCTGTATCGGCTGGGTCGGGCATCCTTAACTCGCAAGCATCTGCGAGCCTCAGACGCCAGGCGTCGGCATGACCGGGCGGCCATCCGACCGCTGCCTCCGAGCTTGCAAATCTTAGCGCGACTTGCTCTTACGATTTATTCTATAACTCCGCGTTATACTCGTTGTCAAGTGTTTTTTTCATGTATCGCTTTGCCAGCGCCGGCCGGGCCCATGTCCGCTGCAGCTTTTTCCACTCCCGGCGTGGCTCCGGGGTCGAGCCGTCGCGGTCGCGGTATAACATCGCAAATGGGTTGGCGCCCATGTTGAAGACCTCCTGGAGACGGCCCAGGGCCTTGTCCGGCGTGTCGTTGTTAAAGCCCATGAGGACAAAGCAGCTGATCTTGTCCCGACTGAAGTGCTTTCGCAGCTTCTCAAGTGCTATCTTGACCTGCGGCAGCCGGCTTTCATCGTCGTATGCCGTGAACAGTCGCTTTAGGCGTATGCCTCTAAGCCGGTCCACGACCTTGTCTGTGATCCGTCCGGCTTCCAGGCCGCCGCTGAATTTTATCGCATGCTGGCTCTGCAGCATTGCGAATACCAGGTCAAGGTGTCGCTCGGAGCAGGCCAGGACGTTGTTGTCTATTATGTTGTTTCCCTCCTGGATGGGCAGCTCTCTCAGCGGCTTCCTTATGAAGCACCATGGGCAGCGGTTCGGGCAGCCGCGGGATGTCACGGTTACTCCGGGCCGGACGTACATGCCTGGCGTGAATTCCTCGCCCTCGCCGTCGATGGCTACGCCGCCAAGCTTCACTGGTGCTACGCGCTCCCATTGCCTTGCGAGCCATTTGGCTCGATCGAGGTCCCAGGTGAACGTGACCGATATGTGGATACTTTGGTACTTTGGTACAAATAGACCAGGCGGCCCGGTGTAGGCGTGCTCGTCGGCCGGCGTCATGGAGGTGCGTGTCGGGAATACTCGTGCTATCATGGCAGCTCCTTATCCGCTGCTGGCAGTGCCGCCCATGCTGAAGGCTGTTATGTGGCCTTCTTGAATGAGGTTCCATACGCCGGGCTCTGTGATCTTTAGCATCAGCCACCAGGAGCCCTTTTTTACGGTCTGGCCGCCCCGGGTTATGTCGTGTTCCGGCTGGAAGCACTCAAGGATCGGAAAGGTGTAGCTCTTGCCCCGGTGCTGGACCTTGATCCGCTGGCTGTCCTTGGCGTACTTCTCCATGAAGCGGTACATGGCATCCTGGATGTCCTGGGCCGAGGTGTAGTCGCCCTGGGTGTCCACCACGTCTGGCTCGTAGACCACTCCGCCCACGATCTGCTTCGTCTTCAGCTGCTTGAGGATCCGGAATTCCAGGTTCAGGGCTTTCGCGACAGGCTCCTCTATGGCCACTGTGCGCAGAACGCGGCCGCCTTGGGCCTTGATGTCGGCCATTCCTTTCATGCTGTGCTCGGCGCAGACGGGCACGTATGCTCGGCCGTCGGCCCATATGTGACTCTTCACGGCCGGCTTGTCGCAGTACTTGCACTTGTGCGACTTTGTGGCCGCCTCTTTCGTGACCGCCTGGTGGTCGCTGTCCTTTAGCCTGCTCATCATCCAGACTCTTTCGCCCTCCCCTGTGGGCACGTAGCTGAATAAATAGTTGCCGTCGAGGATCCGGCCGCCGGTGAAGCGGATCTTTTTGGCGTGCTCGTCGGCCTTGTATATCTCCCAGTCAAACGAGTCCAGGTTGACGAGCGCGGCGTATTTGTGGGCGGAGGCTCCAACGGTGCCAGGCTCGAAGATCTCGATTTTTTGCTTGCCGGCGGTCATCCAGCTCAGCGGCCCTCGCACAATGTTCTGCTGGCGCTCCCCTTTATGGCTGACCTTCCATGAGAAGCGCAGCTTCGCGTTCTCCGTATCGAGCTTATCGAGCTTGCTAAGCCCGGTGAGATTGCCCACCAGGATCTCGCCGCCCTCCCAGTAGTCCTTGCCTGCAGGCCGCAGGCGAATGTCGCAGTGTACTCCCTTTTCTCCAAGAACGTCCTTTAGGGCGCGCTCGAGCTTGGCTGGCGTAAAACGGGCCACTAGGATCCGGCTTTGGGCCTCTTTCAGAGCTTTTGTCTGGTCCTCCTCGATGCCCATGATGTGAGCCTGTAGCACGCCGGTGCCCTTTGTCCCGGGCTCAAAGTCGATGTTTCCCTCGGCCCCTGTGGTGCCCTCGTCCTTGGCCACCTGGCCCACTCCGGGTCTGTCAGCGCGTCGCATCGTGCCTCCGCATTTGGGGCACTTGAGCTCTACGCAGTGCTCGGTGGTCGTCAGCCGGTGGCCGCAATCGATGCACTCGCAATCGTAGCGGGTCTTGTCGATGGTGACGTCGCGGATGGTGTTTTTTATGCCCGGCGGGGGATCGTAGCCCACGGGGGGCTCGAATTCCTCTATCACGTCGAGCTCGTAGGCGGCCTTAAAGCCGTCCCGGCCGGTGTAGCGCAGCTGCACAACTCCCAGGATGTGCTTGTTCTCGACCAGGTAGATTCGCTTGCCCACATAGCCGCTGCTCAGCTTCTGGCCAAGCAGCAGGGTGCCGCTCTTCATGGCTTCCGCTCCCTGGGGCTTCTGGACGTAGATGCCCCGCAGTGTTTTTGCCTTTGTCACCTGAAGAACGTTTGCCCGGCGGGCCACGTCGGCTGCCTGGGCGGCGGTATAGGGCTCCTTGCGCCCGCTGTCTTTGTCAATCACTCGCGGGCCCAGCCAGACAAGCTTGCCATCCTGCGGGATGAGCTCCTCAATTCCAACGGTCAGGATGTCACCGATGTCAGCTTTTATCTCTGTGGTGTAGGTCTTCCCCAGGACCACCAGCTTTTTGCTGTCCACGTCCGTCGTGTTCGCATAGTCGCTATCTGCCTTTAGCACTCCGCAGCTGTATACGTAGCGGCCGCCCTTGGCCGTGTGGCGATCCAGAACCTGGGCCTTTATCTCGGCCTCCACCTTAAGCTTTGCCCATCCGGGCTCGCTGCCGTCGAGACTCCAGGTGCTCTTTACGTCCTTTATGACCACTCCCTCGCTCTGCGGGAGCCTGGCGAATTCTTTAAATCTGTCCTCGAGCTCCTCGAGGCTTTTGATCTGGACAGATCTCGTCATGTCGAAGTGTGGGCTGGCTTTCAGGTGCTCGCCGTAGAATTCCTCCAGCGCCTTTCGCCTTTCTGAGAATGGCTGGTCGTGGAGATCTTTGTCCCTGTAGGGCATGTCGAAGACGGTGGCCACGATGCGGTCCTTTTCGCCAAGCTGCGGCTTCGCGGCCATGAGCGTCATGAGCTCAATGCGGGGCAGCGGCTTGCCGTCCCTCTCTATGCCTACGCTCGAGTCCAGGATAAAGGCGCCGGGGATTCTGGCCAGCTCCTGGGTCAGCGTCGGGTATTTCGCGGCGTGATTCTCGCGGTTCTCGCTCATGATCTTTACGGTGTCGCCCTGCTTGGCCAGCACCATGCGGAATCCGTTAAGCTTCGGCTCTGCTACCAGGGTGCGATCCTTGGCCCAGGAGGCGATCTCTTTGACGCTGTATGCCTCGGTCAGCCCCGCCATGGTCGGCTTGGGCGGGTCGTAGCGGCCGAATGGCGTGAGCTCCCTGGCCTTGGCCACAGCCTTTTTGTCCCAGCGCACCAGGGCGGCGTTCGAGCGCTTGATCTCGTGGATGGCGTAGCGGGAGTCGTCAGCCAGGCGCTCCTGCAGGGCGGCTGCCGTCTTGAATTCATGGGCGTGTGTGGGGTCGTATCGTTTGCCCAGCGGCACGAGCGCCACAATGCGCTCGGCTGCCACACGCTCCGCCTCCCTCAGGAGGTGCTCTGTGTTCTTTACATGCTCCAGGCTGTGAACCATGACGACGTTGTCCCAGCTGTTGGAGTCGTAGGGCAGCGGATCCTCTTCAAGGTCGACGTCCACGACGTCCAGGCCCCGCTTGCGGCAGTAGCGCAGCGCGGTCCGGTCGTTGTCGATGCCGGCCACCTTGCGGCCGCTTTGCTCCAGGAGCTTCAGGAGACGGCCGGTGCCGCAGCCTAGATCCAGAACGCTGCCATCGGCCAGGTTGCTGACCACATTCCAGTTGTCCTCAAGCAGCTGCATGTCCCAGCTGTCCAGCCCCTCGTAGTATTCGGGCGGCTTTGATGCGGCCTTGCCCCATGAGCGCTTCTCCTCCACCGGCACCCGCTCCATTTTATGCTTGCCGCGCAGCACGAGGTCAAACATGGGCACGAATGTGCTGTGGGGGCCCCGGGGGGCGTAGACGAAGTGCGCCTCTTTTCCTGTGCGCATCTTGACGGTCCGGCCCACCTTGAGCTCCACTCCCTGATCGCGGTTATCCGCGCTGTCGCGTATGACGATGTCGACGTCCTCGGCGCCTGCCGGATCCTTGACGAAGCTGCCGGCTATGCTCATGTAGTCCGGCACGATGACCAGGTCCCCCAGGTCGCGCACGTCTATGCCGAACATGGCCTTGCGGAAGACGGCCCGGTCGATGGCCTTGTCGTTGTAGCGCAGGCCCCGCTCTTTCATCTCGCTTACAAGCAGCTGGTAGTTATCCAGCAGCTCCGAGCGCTCGAGCTTGCCGATGCGGATGCACCGGCTGTTATAGAAATGGCGCTCGTATAGGTTTATGGCCCTGAGCCTCAGCACGTAGAGCTCGTTGTCATCTACGCTCTTTAGAGTCTCTGCCTTGATGTCCTCGATTTTCATTCTTCCCTCCTGCAGCCTTTTCGTATGGCAGCCTGCGGCCGCACCCGCTTCGCGGGCACTTGGCCATGGTCCGGTAGCCCTTGCGGCGGATTGCACAGCAGGCCGTGACCACGATCATCTTGCCTCCGCATCCTGGGCACCTATTTGTCGCTATCCTCATGGGCGTCTTCGCTGGTGGGTGGCCTTCCGGATCCCTGGTCCACCGGGCTCGGGTTGAAGCGGGCCCGCAAGTACGCGGCCAGCGCCTCGAATGTCTCTGGCTCCATCTGGTTGGCTCCCGGCACAAGGTGTTGGGCCGCCTCTTTGTTCTCGAAGATCAGTGTGGTGCCGCCCAGCTGCGCCAGCATGATGTGGCCGCTGTCCACCTTGGCATGCGTAATCTTGGCCAGGTCGATGAGCCAGCCCTGCAGCTCGATGAAGTCGCACTGCAGCGTCACGTGCTTTAGTAGCGGTGTGGTCGGATGTGCCTTCAGCCAGCGTACAAATGCCTCGGTCGCTTTTTTTTCCGGCTCCATGTGATCCTCCTCAGTGCAGCCGCGGCGGCCATGGATCGTCCCCGGCTTGTCCCTTCTTCAGTCTGCGACCGTCGAATGCTATGCTTCCGTCCGGGTTTCGGAGTATAGTGCCCAACAGCTCGTCTGTGCTGCGGCGAGCTGCCTCTTCATCGATGTTTTTTCTTTGCTTTTTGACCATGTTAGTCTCCCGTTGGTTCCAGGGTCACTTCGATATGATCCCCGACTTTTTTTTTGCCTGTAATTTTAAATTTCTGGCTGCTTGATATACCGACCTCTTCTTCTTCCCAATAGTTGCTAAAGTGTTTGAGCGTTGTGGAGTTTTTCACTCCCTTTGTTTTGAATATTATGCCTTTAGTCCCGCCATCGTATCGGTCGGCTATGCGGGCGCTGGTGGTCCAGTGGGTTGTCACATCGAACTGGATGGTGCTGCCTATTTTAGTCTTTTCGATCGCCTCTGCAAATTTAAGCGCTTCGGTGTGTAGCGATCTGAATCCTCGCATGATCTCTGTCTCTGCTGGAAATGATGGCGCGATTTCGATGTATTGGTCTAGCAGCCTTGCCTGTTTTAATGCCTTTTTGTAATTAATTAATGACGTGAATTTGTCTTTTTCGCCCAGCTGGGCCCACCGGAGCTGTGCGGCTCCTCCTCCGAGGAAGTTTCTGATGGCGTCCTCTCGTAATATGTCAAGATCTTCTGCGCTTATGGGAATTCCGGCAGCCGCATAATCGGCCTTTATCATGTCGTATAGCTCCCGCTCGTTTTTGCTCCCGAGCATGTGTTCTCTTTCAATGCGCGGCTCCTCTTTCGGCTCGCTGGCGGCTACCCAGGTGCACTCGCAGTGCGGGTGCGCCGGTTGCATACCGTGTGCTTGGCTTATCGGGTAGACTTTGCCGTTGCGGGCTCTGCAGATCGGGCATGCCTCCGGGTCGGCGATCCATTTCACGTGGGTTATTCCCATGCCCTCGTATGCCTGGAGCGTGCCCTCGCTTTGGGCGAAGCTGCTCTCGGTCCGGGCTATCATGCGCGTGCGGTAGCGATGCAGCTTGTTGGCATAGCGCTGGGCCTTTTTGGCGGCGTCCTCGTAGGGCACTCCCTTGTCCAGCTGCTTCGTGAGGAAGCGCCCGACGGCCGTTGCATGGCGGGGCAGCAGCCCTACCACCGGCCTCAGGTTCTGTGCTACCTTTTGGGCGGTCATGCCGTAGCGCACCATCTCGGCTATGTATTGCTTGATGGCGTCCTTGGTGCCCCGGGTCACCGAGGTCACCAGGTCGGCCGTGTGCTTGTCCGTGTACTCGATGGCCCTATCGCCGGCAGGATCTGCCTGCTTGCGCATAAGGTTTTCCGTGGCCGCTCCGATGCTGTAGGCCAGGGCTCGAAGGAACGGGCCGTGCATCGCCTCGAGGCCGATCTTTTCGAGCTCTTTCCAGTCGGCGATCTTGTTTGCGCCGCTTGCCGGGGTGCGGGCCCTGGCCGCCTTGGCAGCCCCCCTCTCCAGGGGCTTTGTGATCTTTTTGAACCATTCGTTGACGGCAGGTTCGAGGATCTCGCGCTGCATGTAATCTGCCCGCCGGCGTGCTGAGAGGTAGTTCTGGTGGTCTGTCCTGCGGCTGGCTTTGTGGATAATGAGAAGCGCCGGCAGCTCCCTGGCAAGCTGGTCCGCGATGCGCTCGTAGAGTTCATCTACCAGGGGCTTTAACTGCTGCCGGACCGTGCTCATTGGCTCAGTTGCCTTTGCCTCCGGGCCCTTTCGGTCTGACGCCGCTGAATTGAGCGGGCGTTATGCGCCCCAGTCCCTTGGCGGCGGCCGCCTCGCGCTGGCGCTGCATGTCTTCGTTTCGGGCCTTCATCTGCTCCCACTCCTCGACCGTGATCTCTTTCATGTAGGTTATGTCCAGGTCGCTTCGTGGAAAAAGGATCTGCTTTTTTCCGTCGGGATCGCTCATCACCAGAATCGGGCCCAGGCGCTCGTTGTCCAGGCGTGCTATGGTTTCCTTGTTCAGCTCGCCGCCCAGCACCAGGCTGATGGCGGGCTCCTTGAAATAAACGAGTATCGGCATCGTTAGTCCTCCTGTTTTTGTGTGTACCAAAATTTGGTTATATCGTAAGGCGCCAGCAGGTCGCGCAGGCGCTCGTTGTGTGGCCGGTAGTGCAGCCGAAGCCAGCTTAGCACGGCCTTGGGCATGCGGGGCGTGCCGTACTTTTGCTTGCGGTGTTTTAGCGGGTCGTAAAAAGCGGCCCTCAGGCTGACCAACGGCTTCTCTGGCCCTCCATTTTCCAGGGCTATATGGCGTGCGTAGGCCAAAGGTTGCGCAAAGAACAGCTCGCTGGGGTATACGATGAGGCGCTCCCTGGGTACGTGCTCCAGCCAGCGCTTGAGGTGCTCTGCATAGTGCCCCGCTGTGACTGCCGGGTGGCGGCTGCTGATCAGCGCCTCCGGGTCGCGGCCAAACTTGTCCTGGTGCAGCCAGTAGTGGCTCACGGCCCTGGCCACGGGCTCGCGCAGGAGACAGTAGAACCTGGCGTTAGGCAGAGTGGCCGCTGCCCTGGCCGGCACGTTCTTCCGGAAGAGATAGGCCGGTGTCGCCTCGAATATCTTGGCTCCCTGGGGCGCTGCTGCAAAGCGGTCGGCGTACCAGGCGATGCCCCTGCTCCAATGGCGGTCGAAGAAGTGCACCTCTTTTTTTGGCCAGGTGTGGAATTCTGGTATCTGGCGCAGGATTGCCCACAGGCTGCTTGTGCCTGCACGCGGTGCGCCTATTATGACAAAGTCCGGCAGCCTCATAGTCGGCCCTCTCCGAATATCGTTCGCTTGGCGTGCAGCTGGAAGGCTGGATGGTTATCAGGCTTGGGGCGGATAAGTAGCCATGCCTTGCCGTGGATCAGGGCCGAGAGGCGCTCCCTCCAGCTCATGGCCCAGCATGTCGCTGTCATGCTGGCTGTTGCATATACGCGGAGCCTATCCTGGCCAGGGCCAGGCGATTTCAGGATCCTGTTAGCCTGTGGGAATGGTACGGGTTTCATCGTCGTCCTCCTCGCAGAAGCCCTCGGCGGCCGCCCGCTCTGCGGCCCATATCACTCCATGGCGGAAACAGGTCAGGCAGATGTCCTGGTCTATGATCGGCCACAGGTATGGCGTGTCCTCGTAGCTCTTTCCACACAGGCGGCAGGTCCGCTTGTCCGGCTTCTTACCTATGCCTAAAAACTTCATGATTGCTCGCTCCTCCGCAGCCGGTATCGTTGGGCAGGCCGCAGCTTGCCGGCCGGCTGCCGGTCTGGCACCTGCAGCTCGTTGGCGGCCGCCACCTGGGGCATGCGCACCAGGCCCCACATGTAGATGTAGCTGCCGGCGTCGGTGCGCATAAGCCGCTTTTCGACCACGCCCATGTGCTCCAGCTTGCGCAGCTCGGTGCGGCTCAGGACGAATCCGGTCAGGATCCTTTTGTGCTGGGCGAACACGGCGGCTGCCCGCGCCAACAGAGCTTCCTCGTCGCGTCGTTTAATCCTTGCCATGGTTGCTCCTCATCCCTTGTTTTTATTGGCCGCCTCGACCATTTCCGTGATCTTGCGCTCGATGTCTTCGTCATCCATCTTGGGCACCCGAAATCCGGCCTCTTCCACCGGGGCAAAGCGGCTGTTTATGAAGTACTCGTCGGCGTGCTCCATGTCCTTGGTATCCAGGCCGAGCTGCTGGGCGATCCATCCCGGGGTTATCGCGCCCATGCCGAAGAGTCGCTCCCATCGCTGGACCAGGGCTGCCCAGTCCCGGGTGTCGATCTTGTTGAACTGGAAGCGGTAGGCTTCGGCCTCGAGGCCCTGCCACATGATCTTTGTCGTGATGGTCCTGGACATCTCGGCCTGCAGGGGCTCTACGATGCCCTGGACGTAGATCTTGTCGGCCGTCGCGGCCGTGCTCCCGCCCAGGCTCCCCACCTCGGCTATCCCTATGCGGTATGGCGGCATTTTATAGGCGCTGAGGATCTCGTCCCGGAGGCTTTTGTGGTAGATCTGGAAGTGGCCCTCTTTCACGTCCACGGTCAGCGGCTCCCAGGTCACCTTTGCTCCGGGTGCCACTTCCATGACCACCGTCTTGTGGGCGTTGTCTGAGCCCTTGATCTCGTTGTCTATAAAGTCGCTTACGAGCTTGGCGCTGCCCTCTTCCCATTCTCCCTCGAGCAGCACAAAGGCTGCGGGGATCCCATAGTTCTCGAAAAAGGCCAGGTTGAAGTTGCGTACACCGATGAGCCCGAATACGCTGCCCACGGCCGGCAGTACGTTTGGTCGGCCGTAGAAGGTGTTCAGGGCGTAGTAATCGCCCTGGAAGATCATCTCGTTGGCCTTATACTTGCCCCGGCTGCTTTTGTAGTCCTCCCCGGTGTTCTCGTTGACGTCGGTCTGGCTGCCAAAGCGCTTGAACCAGCGCTTGCGGCTGTCGCGGACTTGGCAGTACTTCTCGCGGCTGCGGTGCACCCGGACCGTTTGTGCGGGAGCGTGAAATATGCCGTTGATCTTGCCGTCGGGGCCGCGGCTTATCTCCATGGCCCACCAGCCCACGGTGCCCCGGTCGATGATGCACTTTTTGACCACGTCCTGCAGCGTCTCATCCCTGTTGTTGGGATCGTTGAACAGGTCCTCCGTCTCTTTTTTCTGGTCATCGTTTTCTTTGTCCTCTTCCACCGGCACCAGGGACCAGCCGCCGGCCACGTCAGTCGCGATCTGGCGCACGCAGGCGTCGAAGAAGGTGCAGTTGTCCTGTAGCCAGAGCAGGTTGTTTACGTTGAAGGGCACCGGCACCAGGCCGTGCTCCCTCATCCAGGCGGCGTCGTCTTCTGGCAGCTGCCTGCTCTCTATGACGTTCTCTTTATGCTGCTTCAGGATGCTGAACGGGTAGAGCCCGCGGTCTGTCGCAATGTAGCGGTGGACCTTGCTCAGGCGCTTTGTGCTGCTGCCGCTACGGGATGTGGACTTTGCTCTTTTTTTTGCCATGGGGTTTTTCCTCCTCTTTTGGCTTTTCTTTCTGCGATGTGGCAATGCTCACCCGGGCCTTTTGGGCAGTGCGCACAGCGCTGCGCACCGATAGCGGCTGGGCCGCTTCCTTCATGGTGCGCTTTATCTGCTCTTCAACCTCGTCCTCGTCCTTGGCCTGGAAGGCCGCGAAGTGCCGCGGTATGTTCGCTATGTGCACGCGGCTGCTGCGGATCCGCTCGCCGTCAAAGTGCCAGACCAGCTGGGCAAGGGCGTCCATGCAGTGATCATCGGATTTTGCCGGCTTGCCTGTCTTTTCGTCGATGTGGTAGATGTCGACCTCGTCCAGCGTGTTCGGGCAGCTGCGGGAGATCACGAGTCGCCCTGTCTTGATCCTGGCGTTGACGGCTGCAATGGTTAGCATCTTGGACGTCTCGCCGCTCTTTATGTCTACGTCGTAGGTGCCGCGCAGCTCCTCAATTTCGCGCCGGCCCTCCGGGTCCCCCAGGTAGGGTATGTCTCGCATCGTTTCCGATATGTCCTTGAGGTGGGTCCGGGAGGCGTAGTACTCTTCGTACACGTAGAGAATGTCTTCGCGGGGATCCAGCGCGCCCTTGAGGTTGACGTGCGGGTTGACGTAGCCGAAGTCGGTGCCGCCCTTGCGGGGCCATTCCTTGGGTATGTCGAACGGGTCGCAGATGTTTTCCTCGTCAAAATCGCCGTAGACCAGCCCCTGGAGCTTGCGGAACTGGCCCTCGTAGCGCATGCTGAAGAGGTCGGCGGTCAGCTCGTTTGCGGCCCGCTCCCACTCGCTCTTCGGGTAGAGCGGGTTGTCGATGCTGCTGAAGGTGATCACGTCATAGTCGGCGTTGCCCCGGCGCCAGAGCTGGTAGAAATTTTTGTAGAGCCAGTTCATGCCGTAGGGTGTGGTCGTCAGCAGGGCGCGGCCGCGCTTCAGGCCCAGGCGTGCTTGGATCGCTACCCAGGCCATGTACTTCATCTGGCCGGCCTCATCGAGCCAGGCCGATTTATACTGTCCGCCCTCGAGGCTTTCCGGGCGGTCGGCGGTGCCCAGCCACACGTGGCCCCCCTGGGGCAGGTCGTAGAGGCCCTTCGAGACGCGCAGCTCCCCCTGGAGGTGCGTGCCGCGGAACGTCTCCACGAGCGCCGGCAGCGTTGCCCTGGTCAGCAGCTTGTAGGTCGGCGCCACCACGATGTACTCCTCCTGCGGATCCTCGGCAATCTCGCAGCTCAGCCAGACGGGCCCGAAGAAGGTCTTGCCTCCGCCGGTCCCCCCGATCAGCCCCACGTAGCGCTTTTCACTCAGAAGCGCTCTTTCCTGGTGCTGGTAGAGCTCGACTTGCTTTGTCTCCGGCTGTGATTTTTCTCGTTGCGTTTCCATTGCTCAGTATAATCTCCAGTGGCAGCTTCGTGCCAGGCGGTATCTCCAGGTGCTTGCGGTCCCGCCATATGTCCGGCCGCCGGTTCAGCAGCCAGAAGATGCAGGCTGCCGTGTCCGGGGGCGTGAATTTTTTCACCCGCCTTATGCTCTTTACCCGGTTGGATGGCCTGTCGGATTCGGCCTCGGGCTCCAGCTCAACGTGCACCTCTTCGTACTCGTATCCCAGGGCCCGCTTCAGGAGCGCGTTCTCGACCTCGAAGTCCACCGGGGCCTTTCCTTTTTTTATGGCGTCAGCAAAATCGGGGAACTGCTTCTGGTATTTGTAGTAGGTGTCCTTGGATATGCCCAGCTTGCGGGCAATGTCCTCATCGCGGAGTCCCTGGCGGGCGAGGTCCTCTGCTATCTTGGGGAAGTCCTCTGTGTACTTGAGCTTTGCCACGGGTTATTTCATGTATCCTTGCCTGGGGCGTATGCGGGTGTAGTCGAAGAGCCAGGGGTTGTGCTCAGCCAGGCTCTCTAGTCCCCCGAGCTGTTTTATGGCCTCGAGGGCCTTGTCTATGTGGACGTCGTATTTCAGGGCGAGGATGACGGCGCCGGCTTGCCACTCGACCATGAATCTGTGCCATGCTTCTGGCCATGTGGAGCGGAGGATGCGGTATCCGGAGTTTGTGTACTGGCTGCCGCCTCCGCAGAAGACGCAGCCCACGGTGATGGCGCCGCGGCTACGGGCCGGGTGCTCCTCGAGGGCGTTGCGCTGGATGTAGCGCGCTATGTCGGGGTCGGTCCATCCGGTGAGCGGATTAGCGATCCACATGCGGTCCCTTTGCTGGTAGAAAAGGGCTCCGTCCTTAAGGTCCCGGAGGCCACGGAGCGAGTCGTCAGCTAGGCCGCGCTGTCCTGTAAGCTGCACGGTGCAGCCGAGGTTGCGGGTGAGCCGGCGGGCCGGGTCGATCTTCATGGTCCGGCAGCATTCGGAGACGTTTAGGGCGAAGCCGCGGTCGGGGTGGGCCTGCATCCAGCGGCGGGCGGCCATCTTCCCCAGCATGGGCCAGCCCTTGCGCTGCCATTGCTCCTTGGGCGTAATGCGGGCCCGGGCAGTACGGAGCTCTAGGCCGTAGCGCTCTGCGGTCTGCTCCACAAAGAGCCGGCTTTCCGGGTACTCCATTTGGGTGTCTACCCACAAGAGCGTCGGGCGGATGCCGGCCTTGGCGGCAAGATCAAGCAGGACCAGGCTGTCGGATCCTCCGGAGAATGCCAGGCATATGGAGTCGCCGTGCTCGCTGCGCACGCGATCCAGCATGGTCGTTGCGGTGTGGATGGTGCCGGTGCTTTCAGGCTGCTGCGCCGTTTTTTTTGCTGGGATCGCGTATTCGCGTTCCTCGAGGATCCGCTCCGCGAGGCTTGTCACTCGGCTGCCTCCTGGGCCTCGAGGTCCACCTTTTCACAGGTAGCCCGGATCTCTTTTTCCGAAGGGCCGCCCTGGGCCTCATACCGGCGGATCACCACGTCCACATACACGGGGTCAAGCTCTATGAGCCGGGCCTTTCGGCCCTCGCGGTCCGCTGCTATGAGGGTGGAGCCGCTGCCTGCAAACGGGTCGAGCACGATGTGCCCGGCCTTGCTGGAGTTGCGGAGGGCGCGCTGGATAATGCCCAGCGGCTTTTGGTTCGGATGAAGCATTGACTGAGTTCCGCGGCGCGCCATCTCCCATACATCGGCCTCGTATCTATGGTCAAGAAAGTAGTGGCGGCCGGCATTCCAACCATAGAGTATAGGCTGCCCTTTTTTGGCGCGGTTTTTTCCGTTAATTATCAGCTCATGCTTGTGCCGATAGTCGCCCCAGCCCCTGGAGGTGTTGTTTTTTACCCAAACGATGGCAGTCGAGAACACCATGCCGGCCGCGCGGATGGCGTAGGAGAACACGGGGTAGCTCGGGTAACCGCTGCAGATATAGAAAACGCCGCCGCGCTTCAGGTTTTCCTTTATACGCGTGCAGAATACCACTGAAAATTCGACAAATTGCTCCTCAGTCATGTTGTCTCCGAGAATCGGGCCAAACTTGGTCCCCTGGTAGTTTATGTTGTATGGCGGGTCCGTAAAAACGATATCCGCGCGCTCATCGCCCATGAGGGCGGCGTAGCTGGCCGGGTTCGTGGCATCGGCACAGAGGAGTTTATGCGGTCCAAGAGCATAGAGGTCGCCCATCTGGGAGATCGGTTCGGCCTCAGCCTCTGGCGCCTGATCCTCTTCGCCGGCGTCTATCTTTGGGCCGAATTGATGGAGCAATTCGTCCACAGATAGAGTTCTTCCAAGATCGAACCGGTATAGAGCTGGGTCGATTTTGTCTTTGGAATCGTATACCATCTCTGCCAGGGCCTGATCGTCATACTCGCCTGCGCGGTCGTTGTCCGAGAGGTTGTACTCGAGCTTCTCTGCCTCGCTTTTCGGATGCACGATGCTGATGTCGACCTCGTCAAAGCCCAGCTCCCTCAGGGCCTCGAGGCGCATGTTTCCTCCCAGCGCTACGTAGTGCCGGTTGTCCTTGTAGCAGACCAGCGGCTTGTAGACGCCGAGGTGTGTGATCTGCTTTTTCAGGCGCTCGAAGTCCTTGATTTTGATGTTCCTGGGGTTTTTATCCCAGGGCTTGACGGCCGATAAGGGAACCGTTTTCATCTCGAGTGGTCCGGTTTTTTTCGCCATGGCTTATCCTTTGTCAGCCTTTTTTTTTAGGCCGTTTATAATGAGATCCCGGTTGGCCTTAATGTCCTGATCAAAGCGCGCCGTCGTCTCGCAGCAGTGCTGCTGGACCGCCTCCATTTGGGTTTTTGTGACGGCTACGTTTTTATCGACCTTGACCAGGCAGCGCTTCACGTCGCTCAGCCTCATGCTGATACCGCGCACAGCCTCGGCCCGCGCCATGGTCTTTAGCTGCTGCTTTATCTCCTGCAGGTCCTCTGCCCGGACCTCTTCTCTTTCCTTGTGCTTGCGGCTGCGCAGCCACGCCACCACGATGGCGGTTATGTTGGTTGCGGCCAGCCCTATGAGTCCTCCGGTCACGACTGGTTCTGCCATCAGCGGATCTCCTCGAGCTGGGCGCGCAGGATCTTGATCTCCTGGCGCAGCTGCAGGTTTTTGGCCAGGGCTGCAGCGAATTTGTAGACCAGGCCCTCGGTCACGATGAGGTAGCTGGCATTGGGGTTCTCTTCGGGCTGCCACGTGATCTGGCCCCGATCGATCTTGCCAACGACTCGCTCGCCGCCCAGCGGAACGAGCTGGACCTCAGTCCTCGTACAGGTCAAGCAGCTTAGAGAGAATAGCGTTAATAGCATCCAGGTCGCCGTCCTCCAGCGCCTGGAGGAGTGCCTGTTTGTCTTCATTCCATTCCTCCTGGATCTCGGTGAGTTGTTTTTTTAGCTTGGTAAGCTCGCTGGGCTTCAGCAGCGGTAGCAGCTGCAGAATCAGCTTCAGCACCAGGCTTAGCTCTTCGGCCATGTCGGTCCTCCCGGTGGATCATGCCGGCGCCTCGGCAAACGGATCCACGATTTTGTAGTCGGTTCCCCTGTACGAGACGGGGCGCATCTTGACGAACGCGTCGTGCTTGATCGCGTCGGCTACGGTGAGGGTGGTGCTGCCTCCGCCGCTGGCGCCTATGGTGTGATGCTCGTCAACGGCCATCTCCACATGCCTGGCCCTGCCGTCCCTCATCCAGAATACCAGACAACCCGGGCCGAGCGTCTCTGTCTTCTGGTGCTTGTATCGCAGGTAGAGACCGTGGGCAGTGTCATCGAATGTATGGGCCAGAAGGCCTACGGCTTTCAGCACCTCGATGACCAGGCCGCTGCAGTCGAAGCCGCTCGGGTCGTTTCCCCCCCAAAGATAAAAAGTGCCGATCCACAGCGAGAGATACCACACCGCTCGTTCGCGTAGTGTGTTGCTGTTCGGCACCGGCGCCAGCTCCTGTGCCTACTTTTAACGCATGGCTATACTTGTTGTCAAGAGAATTTATCGCGGGTCGGTGGGAGCGGAGAAAAAAAAGTCCCCGCGGGGGGCGAGCCCGCGGGGGCTGGAAGAAGTTGCTCAGTTAGTTTCTATCTTCATCCCGAAAACGTCATGGCTCCTTTTGGTTTTCGCCGTTCACCTCCTGGGACAGCGCGATGGCGTTCCGCAGGCCGGCGGTGTCTTCGCCGTCGATACGCAGCACTTCGCGCTCTATTTTGGCGCGCACGTCGGACGGCACGCGCCTTTTGAATCCGTTCAGATAGAGCCAGAGCCAGGCCGGCTCCAGGCCGTTGGCCCGGGCAGCCTCGGCTATGAGCTCAAGCGGGATGTGCGCCATTCTACTTGTGCTTCTGCACGAGCTCCTTTAGCGCTTTCCACCTTCCGTTACACAGGCCCCAGGCCCATAGGCCGTAGAGTATAAACCGGCCGGTGGTCATCATGGCGGCCTGCGTCAGCACGAAGTACGTCACGCCGGCTGATATCAGCCCGGTCAGCGCGTACATGATGGCGTGCCTTGCCAGCGGGGTCCAGTCGTCCCAGTCTTTGAAGATCTTCTTGATCCCATTCTTGATCAGCTGGACGATGCCCAGCAGCCCTATCCCGAATACGGTTTGGATGGCTGCTACCAGGCCCTCGTCGAGCTCAAAGGGGAAGTCCCCGGTGTCCTGGCCGGCTAGCGCCGCCAGCGGCAGCACCAGCAGAGCCAGCACAGCGATTGTCGCAACTCGTCTCATTTCGGTTGCCTCCTTTGTTTTGAATTTATCTCCGCGTGACCACGGTGGTTTCCATCCACACGCGCACGCCGGGAATGCTTGTCTCTTCGCCCAGGGCTCGGACAACCTTGCCGATTTTTACAGTGTCGGGCATCAGGTATTCCCTGGGCAGCTTGGTGGCATCAACGATCTCCCACTTCGGCTTTTTAACCGTGTGGGTGTGGGCCAGCTTTGTTTTCTCTGGCACCTCGATGTCGGGCGCCTGTTCCTCGATGCTCGTTATGAGCTCATCGGCCTTGGCGTTGTCTCCGGCTTCCTCGGCCTCGAGCGCCTCTGCAAGCTTGGCCTCTTCTGCTTCGGCTTGGGCGGCGAGCTGGCGCTTGCGTTCCTCTTCGGCCTTGCGGCGCTCCGCTTCCTTGGCCTCCAGGTAGGCGCCCACCACGCTTTTCACCATGCGCTCGGCCTGCTGGAGCGGATCCAGGTGCCTTTTTTTCTGAGCCAGCGCCTCTTTCCATGCGGCGTGGTTGCGCTTGATGATCGGATCGAAGGTGTCGTTGACCTCGGCGGTCAGGCCCTTGATGGCGCCCAGCACCTCGTCTGCAGCCCTTAGGTCTTCGTCGGTCTTGACTGAGATCTCGGCTGCCCGGTCCGGCGCTTTGAATACACGGGCCAGGCGCTTCGATGCTTCTGTCGTCAGGTTAATTGTCATGTCTTCCTCCTTTGTTTTTTTCGGCCCTGCGCCCTGTCATGTCCTTTATGGTCGCAGTGGCCGTGTCTGTTTTTATGCCTATCATTCGACTATCACCCCAATTTCTTCGAGCATCTTCCTGAGAAACGTATGCGGTGGGGTGAGGTAACCATACCCTGTTTCTTGCCCAAACCCCTCCACCCACTTGGCGATAAACTCAGGACTCACCCGTACCCTCTGCCTCTCCTGTATCATCTCGTAAATCTGCTCACCCGACTTGTACCACCACTCGATTATCTCTTTGAGCTGGGCATGGGCTTGAATAGCCAAATCCTGAGCTTCGTCATCGGCAGCATTTGGGATATATCTATCAAAGACTTTTTTCAATATGTGTACCAACCCCTTTTCCCCTAGCTTCTCACTCATCGCTTGCCTCCTTTTCTCCATAATATGAAAAAGCTATCCCCAATTCTCCCTCTACTCTGTGTCCATATTTTTTTGCATGAATTTTCGCAATCGCTTGTGCGTTTTTATAGCTGTATGTTTCCCAGCCACAGTCTATACATCGGACATGTCCATGAATAACACCATATTTATATTTCATCCCTCCTCCTCTTCCTCTATACGCCCCGATTCTACGGGGGTACAGGGTCTATACTTTGGACAAACATCACGCAGATACCTTGATATGCAATGACTCCCCTCCAAAATACAATGCAAATCTTTCTCATGGATACAGCAATCAGATACTTTACTCATGATCTCCTTGCTGAGCCTGATTACCTCAGGTGTGATGTCACTTTGTTTCATCGGTTACCTCCTCAGTAGAATTGGGGGCAATCATGGATAGATGGGTATCCACAGCCATCGTCCCATCCCGACTCATATCATGCGACAACGGGAAATAACGCCCGTCTTTCTGTCTATTGTGCTGAAACAGTGACAGCATCCAGACCGTCAGTCGTTTACCACTCATGCCCCCGTTGGTTGACTTCATCCAATTACCCAAAATAACCACTTATAAATAACTGTCTTATTCCCTTTGAGTGTTAATCTTTTGGGAATTAAATAGTAAATACCATTGAGAGTGATAATATTTTGCTTTGTGTATTTTTATACTCATTTCTTCACCACCTCCAAAAGTGCGGAGAGTAGGGCTTCGTGGGGGCTTGATTTCGAAACGTGCATCTTAGTGGTAGCTGTACCCTTATAAATTCCAACCTCATACCACAAAAGCATGTCCCTCATTAATATCTGCTCGTCTAACTCTCTCAACTTCTCCAAACAATCCGAGATGGAGGGAATGGGGA
>Ga0180434_10000554_pt1 | contig 54957 bp, 28 predicted proteins | sample SS_ome_7_FD_132453 | JGI IMG/M metagenome (GOLD analysis project Ga0180434, IMG submission 132453) | Hypersaline lake sediment archaeal communities from the Salton Sea, California, USA - SS_1_D_2 metaG | ecosystem: Environmental > Aquatic > Non-marine Saline and Alkaline > Hypersaline >...
GGCTGAGGGACTCCAACGACGCTCGTCTCAGATGGATTTTCACGCGACTGCAGGCAGAGGGAAGGGCCGACATCTCCGATTCGACCATGACGTATTTCCTCTTGACGGGTGACGAAGAAGCAACCCCGGCCAAGTTGAAAGCCGCGCTCGATGACAAAAATCCTCCCGCACCCGTAGGTGCCAGAAAAGAAGTCAGAGTCGAGGCGGAGAACTTCCAGATGTTGGACAACTATGAGGTGGAGCACCGCAACGATCGAAGCGCGTCCCACAGGCTCAGCGTCAGACAGTCAAGTATCTCTACGGGACGCATCCGCACGACTGTGGATCAGCCGTACGCGGCAGACGGCGGCATTTTTGACATCGAGGTCAGGTATTTCGATGGCAAGAATGGCCGCTCCGAGCTCAAGCTGTTCGTCGGCGATGTCGAGCAGGGCAGGCCGTGGACAGCGTCAGGCGATACCGGAAGCTGGGAGAGCAAGACGATTGCCGATGTGCCCATCAACACCGACGACCAAATCATGGTGGAAGTTCGAGCCGATTCCGGAGAGTCCGGCAAGCTGGACTATGTGCAGCTCAATTACAGGGGCGAAGCCTTCGGTGCTACTGATTCGGCGAAGTCGCGTTTCACGGCCACTGGGCCCCTTGATGATCCTGACGCCTTGCCCGGCCAGATCATTGTGGTAGGTAAGAACCCCGGATACCTGAAGTATAACGGGGGCGGAGTTGCCTTTCTGTGTGGCCCCGACAATCCGGAGACTTTCCTGTTCCTCGGCCATCTGAACCCGGATGGAACGAGGTCGAACGGCCGGCAGCAAGAGATCATCGACCGGTTGGCCAAATCCGGCGCCAACGCGTTTCACTTTCAGATGTTTCGGATGCGTCGCTGCAACATCAAGGACGAAGGGGATGATCAGCACTGTCCGTTCGTCAATCTCGACCCGAGCCGGCCGCTCAACAAGGCCATCCTGGATCAATGGGACGGCTGGATCAACCAGCTCGAAAAGGCCGGTGTCGTCATCCATCTGGAGTTCTACAACGACGCGACAGACGTCGAGATGATGGGCTGGACGCTGGATGAGAATGGGAACCTGCACCCGGACGAAAAGCGGTTCTTCGAAGGGATCGTCAATCGCTTCAAGCATCACAAGAACATCATCTGGGGCATTGAGGAGAGCCTGAACAAGCTTCCCAGAGCGCGGACGCCGCACTTTATGAAACTCAGCGAGCTTATCGCGCACGTGGACAACCACCATCACCCAATAGTCCACAGCTTCGTCACCGCCGACACCTCCGAGCGGGATTTGCACAAGGACAGGGTGATGAGCGATGAGTATATCGGTGATCCCCATATCCGGCTGGTGACGTGGCTGCATGTGCTGCCTCACGGCAACGACTATGAAGCTCAGCACCAGGCATACCTGAAGTATTCGAGGATCGACAGCGACCGATTCATCGTGATGAAGAATGAGACAGAGCGCTTCCCCCGTACGGAACCTCAAAGCCGCATCTACCAATGGTCTTGCGCCATGACCGGCATGCACGCGCTGGAAGCGGGGCATGATGTCCTGAGACGACGAAGGTTGCTTGACGCCGACGGCCGCATCGCCGCGTTCATGGAACAAACCGACTTCTACAAAATGAAGTCGCGAGATGACCTGGGCGCCGGCTCGACGAAGTGGGTGTTGGCCAATCCGGGCGAGTCCTACATTGCATATACCTACGATTACTCCGGCCCGATGGGCCTCAAGAACTTGACAGCCGGCATCTATCGCCTGAAATGGTTTGACACAGTGGACGGTGATACGGTAATCCAAGCCGGCATCTCGGTCCCCGCTGGTGACATCACCTGGGAAAAGCCGGATTCCATCGGTAGTGAAGTCGCACTCTATATCAGACGTTAGGGTCCCGGGTCCTCATCTTCATTTAGCTTCTGACCTTGTATCGTTGTCGTAGCCAATATGCAGGTGACCCTTCGACTACAGCAACTGTCTGGACCAATCCTGCCAGCGTTGGCCAACTCTTGGCCAGCATTCACAAGTTTCTGCCGAACTTGCTCTTGCCTACCCAAGAGACTTCAGGAACTCCACAAGGGCTTGAATCTCCTTCTCACTCAGATGCGAGGTCTGGCCATGCTTGTCCTCGCGATTGAACTCTGTGAAGACATCCTTGAGGGTCCTGGCTCTTCCATCGTGCAGGTAAGGCTCCGATCTACGCAGACCGATGAGCGAAGGGGTATCGAGCCGCTGATGCCGATTGCTCCCTCCAGGTAGGCGCGTCCCGACATCATGCAAAACAAACGTACCTTCGGCCGTACGTTTTCCACTCTCGGTGTATAATGGTGGAGCATGGCATGTTGCACAGCCCGTCTCTTTGCTGAAAAATATGTCCCTGCCTTTCTCGATGAGCGTTTCTAACTCGGCGGCCGGCTTCGTGGGTCTCCTGGGCGCCAAACTCGCTATGTAGGCTGCTATCGCGTCAAGGTCGGGGTCCAGACCTGCGTTTGATTGGCCGAGGTATTCGTGCATGTCCTCACGCGGCACAAACCACTGCCCCGCCATTATCAGCCGGGTGAAGTCGTACGTATCCTGAATCTCATCCAGGTGGCCCGTAACGTGTAGAGGGATGGCCTGTAGACAGCCACGCAGCGAAGTTGTGTCCAGCGGGCCGTCTCCGAAATCCCACTGCCGTCCATCCTGGTCACCGCCTGGGTGGCAAACGGCGCATGACATCCACTGGTCCTTGGTGAGCCTCTTGTCGGTCGCCGTGCCGAACAGGTATCTTCCCCGGGCGATCTTCGGTGGTGTGGGATCATTGGCAAACCGCACGCGCGACAACACGTCGCCGGTTCTCGCATCCAGAGTTACAATCTGCTGTCCGGTAACGGTGAGAACGTAAAGACGGCTGCGAATGCTATCCAGCACGATCCCTCCGGGCTCTAAGCCGACACGCTGGGCGTGCCATTTTGCAAAACCTGAATCTCTGTCAATCGCCAGCACATCATCACTGCCGGCGGATGCCAAGAAGACTGTTCGTTGATCTACAGCGACTTCGACCGGCCGGTGCGGCGGCACGACGAGCAGATCGGGGAAATACTTGACTGATGCGCGGCTGCCCCGCGGATCGGCAGCCACAATGGCTGGAAACACCGAACGGTCGAATGTCAGCCCCCCCACAACGGTATCCGACCGCGTCTGTGGAGCATACAAAAGACCACGCGGACCGAGCGTGACAGTGTGGCACTGATTCAATTGGGCCGGGGCCTGGAGTCTGCGCAAAACGGTGCATCGCTTATCCAACACCACGACCTGACCGGTGCGAAAGCTGACGGCGTAAACCTCGCTTCCGTCCGCTGCAAGTGCCAGACAAGCAGGTCGATTAATGTAGGCGCTTCTCGCCTCGACCTTGCCCGTAAGAGCATCCAACCGCAGCACCTGATCTGCATCAAAGTCGGCAACAAAAAGGCCCTTCCCGTCCGCGGATGGCAACACAGCTCTGGGCCTGCCCCCGACGGGAAAGCGAGCGATCTCATTTAGCGAACTGGTATCCAGCGCAACGATCTGTGAGCTACCAGCCAGTGCAACATACAGACGGCTGCTATCCGGTGAAATCGCCACGGACCGCGGTTCACCGCCGGTGCGTGCTGTTTTGACAACGTGAGCTCTGGTTCCCTTGACATCCATCCGCACGACTTCTCCCGACCAGGGGTGCGTAGCAAAGAGTGTATCGCCGGAGGGCGAAAGGATTAGCAAGGAACTGTGGGTGCCGCAGCCGTGAGCTTGCCTAAGCCGCTCACAAAGTGACCTCGCGGGTTCAGTGACTTTTGGTTTGACTCGCCTAAAGCCTGCCCTGGGGACCAGCGGCATCCGGCGACCGGTGCTCGCTTGGGCGTACACTTCTTCTGCCTGAAGCAGTACCATCCCCGCCACCAGTCCATTTCGCTTACCAGCCCAGAAGGTAAATGTCACCGTATCGAACCACGCCGGCGCGTGCTCGAAGCCGCCTTCCGGCATCTCTATCCCGGTGTCGATGTTCGCAAAGAGCTCGCGCAACTCACGTGGATCATAAACGTACTCAAATGTACCGTTGTCTACCGGCGCAATTTGCTGGTCGATGACCTGACCAGGAAGAGTAACCAGAACATTCACCTCGTCTGCCATAGCTTTCCGGGGAAGGTGACCCCGGATAACAAGGGGCAGAGGTGGCCTGGCGCGGGAGCCGGGCGGGAGATCAAAAGCAATAGGCTCGGACCCCTTCGGCACGACAGGCAGCGGGAAGGTTGAATCAGGTAGGCCAACGCCACCGCCGCGAGGCCACTTTCCCTTCGGGACGAGTTCGGATATCGTGCCCACACTCGTCTTGCCGGCGCAAACGCCCTCAGCCCGAATCATCCAGACTCCGGGCTCATCCACGACCGGCCCGGTATAGTCGAATACGCCCATTGGGTCTGATCGCGTCTTGAACTGCTCTGACTTGCCCGATGGTGCGACGATACCGCCTTGAACATGACCAGTCACCGGAGGCCAGATGACGCCAGCAATGGACAAGCCTTCTCCGACTTCAAGAATCGCACCGGGCGCGACTGTACCGAATGTCAGGAAAACATCATATTCTTTGCCACCAATCTGAAGCAGAGGTCCACATGGTGGCGAGCCGGGCACAATTCCATTAAAGGGCGGAAGAACCCGGGCACCCAGTGGGTCCCGGCCATCAATCAGCACTAACATCGACGCGTAGCCACCGTAATGCGTTACACCGGTGGCTTTGTCTCGGAAAACGCCGCCGGCATAGTTCATCTTGACATCACCAGGCAGGTCGCCCTGGGGGCCGTTACCAAACTGATAGCCGTAAGGGTCGTCAAAAAACCAGTACCCGACCGGCTGGGCGTCCTCGGCCACCAGCGACCGCACTGCAACGCCCGGCCGCCACGATGTGGTATAGAAGTATCCCCACTGGTCTATCTCTTGAGGACTGACGCTCGGTGGAAGGCCGCTGGAGGTCATGCATACGTAAGGCATTTCTCCGATAGCGCGGCGGTCTTCCGGCTTCAGCTCGTAGGGATACAAGCCCTCTCGGCCTGCACCATGGCGTATGGCGGGCCATCTGCGCTCAATCAAGTCCGAAATCGTTCCGTCGTGATCCTCGAAGGTCACGCCCGGAAACAGTGAGAAGTTCATCCTCGAACCAAGCCAGGCCACATCTCCAGGCTCGTAGGGCAAACATGTGTGACCTAAGTCCACGCGATCCAATCTCTGATCCGGCGATGTGTCCGGCGGCAATTCCAGAGGTGCTTGCGCCGCCGCCGCCGGAGCTATGAATCGGCCGTCACCTGCCACGAACCATCGCGCCCGCCATTTGGCCGTGGGGCTGCGGTTCCCTCGTTCACCATGGACGACGACCTTCGAGTTGGGCGTGATAACTACCGAAGCGCCCTTTCGACATGCCATCCAGAGTGTGCCGTCCTCGTCCGTGTGCCGGACGGTCACATCACAAACGTATTCCCCGGGGTCCTGGAACTTCACCGCGGCTTGATTTGGCCCCGGCACAAAGACGCCCCACCGATTGGCTTTGCCCACCATCACCTTCTTGACGACTTGCCTGGCATCAGAGCGGGAATAGTGACGCCAGCAGATTTCGACCGCAGCAGGCATCGGCGGCATGATCCGAACCTGCGGGTGCAAACTGACGCCGGGTTCCAGAGGGGTCCCCGGCTCAGGGAATATATCAATGTCTAACGGCCGAGCAACATAGACATCATAGGTGCCTGAAATATTGTAGGTAGTTCCGCTGACGTCTTTGATGTGGCCTGTCAGCCTGATTTCATAGTGCCCGTACTCTTTGAACTTGTAGTCAAACGCACCCCGGCCACTTAGATGGTACATATCCGAGGCACTTGGGTTGCCGTAGGTCGGTGGCACCGGCGCGATGATGCGGTCGGGAAAGACATAGTCGGGACGCAAAACGCTCAGATCATTTTGACCCGCCACCAACGGCGCTGGGCCAAGTGTCTCTGTGTTGCCGCTTGGGGTGGCCACGGCGACCGTGAGACTACTTCCATCAAAGTCATAAGGAATCAGCGGCTTTGGAATGGAAGGTGCTGGACGATGGGCCATACTCAACGTGGGGATATAAGGGTCAAGTGGATACGTCCAAGGTTCTCCCGTGTAGGCATCATCGCGGGCAATGACGAGCTTCTCCGGCGTGAACACGACTTTTGTGTTGATCGCAAAGTGGTCACGGTCCTGGCGAGCGATGGCCCCTCGGGACCCACCGGTCCCCACTGAGCCGAGCAGCAGACACGTCAGCCGGGCAGGAGCCGGTTCGCCCACCTTGATGTAGCACAAACACAATGGCCCCCCGATAGGCTCACCTGTGTCGAATTCTTCTTCGCCCACTTGCCAGATCCCCGATTCAAGCTGGTAGAAGCCCGGCGGGATGTGGTCCGGGATCTCGACCTCCAGACGTTGCGTGATCGTCGGTTGGTGATTTTTTACCCGCCACGCCCCACGATCCTTGAAGTGCCATGGGACGGGCAAGCCCGTCCCGCCCAAGTTCCACTCTTTTCGGCCGTCCGGCCGCGGCTCGGCTATGACTTCTCCATGCGTCTCAATTGGAAGTCCGGTCGGCGTGAGCACGTCACTGATCGGCTGCCGGCCCGGTGATCGTTGTCGCCCATCTTGGTCAAAAAGACGATGGAGGCTGACGCCAAATATCGGACGCCGACGCGGTGTTCTACGAGCTTTAGCTTTCGGCCCAAACACGAGAGAGAGCGTGACCTCCACGTCTATCGTATCACCAAGGCTTGCCTGTGCGGTAGAGGGCCTCGCGTTGCCGACGAGCCAGAAGTCCGGTCCCAACTTCTTCACAAAAGCGGATGATTCCTTTGATGAGGGATATCGTGATAAGACTGGAATGATTGTCCCGGCCGACGACGTGGGATGGCCTGCGATCATGCCGTCAAACATCTCCGCATGTGGCATATCCGAGGGACTGATGGACCCGCTGCGCCGCATCGCTTCTTCAAGCTCGGGGCCAAGTTCTTCAGCCCGCAACATACTTGCGCTGATCTGAAGCCACGACCCCGGCGGCGCAAATATGCGCGCTGCAAACGAGCCGTCGGACCGAACTGGTGCGGCGACCTGGTCGGCGGTGCAGAGATTGATGATCCGTACCATCCGCCCCCGACGGTCCACGACCGCTCTGGGTCCGCCGGTGGCAAGAGCCCAGCCGCCCTTAAGATGCAGAACCTTGATCCGCGATGTGTCGGGCGGCAGATCGATCCTCGGCAACCTTCCGGCACGCCATCGGGGCCAATGGTCTGCCTGGGGCAAAGCATGAGCAGCAAGTGCATACCAGTTCAGCACCAACAATGGCAGTAATGCAGCCGCTGTTCGTTTACTATGCATCAGGTACTCATACACTATTCTGATGTGCTCTGGCCATCGGCAGGCTCAACTCTTGGTGAGCACTTCAATGCATCTGGTGTGACCAGGTCGATACCCCCGTTACGCAGATAATTGGCTATTGCAATCAGTCTGTCGATCGCCTGGCGCGTATTGGCTGCCGTGCCGCCGTCTCTTGCGGCACATCTCTCGCACGCCACGAAGCCCTCGCCGCGACACGTGGGGCATTCAATCCAGCCCAATCCCTGACACTTCTCGCAAATCCCAAAGCTCACATAACGGGTACGTCGCTTCCGGTCCGGCCCCTCTCCTTTGCCCTGACATGACCTGCAGCATAGCACGCCGCGGCCGTCGCAGTCACGGCAGGAAGCCAGGTGCGATCCAAAACATAAACGGCACTGTGTCGGCGCCCTACCATGGGTATCGCACTGCGCAAGGATGTCTTCGATGCCGGTCCCCAGAACTGCGCCGGCCAGATCGCGTACATACTTTGATTGCATCGCCTTGGTGAGATTCTGTTCCGCCGATCTAAGCTGGTAGCCGGCATAAGAATTAAGCCCTTTGACAAGAGCGTCCAGGGCTTCGCCCCGCTGCTGTTGCTGTTGCCGGCGCAGTTCAGCTAATCTCTGACGCGCCGGCGCATCCTCAGGTCTCGATAAGACAACCCTGCAGAGGTCTTTGATTTCATCGTCCAGCTTGTCGGATAAATCGCCCTGCTGGCCGGGCAGAATTGAGATCCAACAAAACAGAGCAATCCCAATGGAGTGTCTGACAGGCTTTACAAAGCCTGGGCACACGTGTCCCATCATCGCGACCTCCTAACGCTGGTAGGGGCCGGTGTGACCGGCACAGGATCATCACTGCCCCCAATGAGCAGATCCCACAGAACGAGATTGTAGTAGCAGCTCTCGCGCAGCTCATCTACAACGTCGTGGCAGCCACGCAGAGCAGACTGCCGATCTGCCTCAATCTTAACCAACTCTTGCTTGCGCTCTTCTGTCGGGCGTGATTGTTGGACAAGCAATTCGAGGAGCCCCGCTGTAGAGTCAAGACGCACGACTGCCTTCTGCAGCTTGGTCTCGCAGGCAACCTCGCGGAGTGCCTTCTGGTACCGCGTTATCCTGCCCACGCTGTCACTATCGAATTGGCCACGATCCGGATTCTCTACCACAAGGCGGGCAAGTTGAACAAATATATTATTCAGTGAGTCGAGCAGCTTCGGCCCCACGCCAGCCGGGGTGCAACTGGTAGGAAACGTGTTGGTGATGCGCCCGCGCGCCTGGGCGGGTGGTCCGGCATTGTACCTGTAGTCCTTCAACACATCTGCCGTCAGCTCAGCGTACTGAGCAGTCACAGCCAGCAGCTTGATGATCATAGGATCCGGTTCCCAACGCGAAGAACCTCCACCAGAAGGTGACGGATGTACGGACGATGAGCCGGCCCATGTGGGACAGTGGCTATTCCAGTATTCCGCGCACTTCTCGCGGTCGGCAGGCCCGTTGAGCCATGTCAGAAGCCCGGCGGAGGCGCTTGAACCGGCGGCTTTGTCCAGTGTTCGTGCGATGAGGATAGCAACCAGTGACTGACTTTCGGGTAGCATGTCTATAAGGCGTCGCGGGATGTCCGAATCCGTCATCGTGGAAAGCGCCCAGAGCGTGCGGCAGACGATGGTTCCCCTCGGAGGCCTAAGACTTTGTTTCTTCAGTTCGTCCAGTAACTTATCCGCCGCCTCCGGCGTATCTTGCACGCGCAGAGCCTCGATCGAGTACTCGGTGAATGGACCTTTCGGTCTGCTTTCTCTGGCCTCTGGTTCTGATGCTTCGGCCGGGGAGCCGGAGCTTCGCACCGGGGCAGCGGGGGTGACCGTAACCGATTGCGTCAAGTAGCCTGCGCGGTCGGATTCCTGCATCAGTTTAGAGAGTTCGTCATAGCAATTCGTCGAGCCTGTGGTGAAGTGCACAGCCCGACAGTAGCACGCGAACATGGTCATTGCCAAATCAGAAAACAGCTCGTCCTTTTGAGTAGTGCTCGAATAATGCTGCCGGACATCATTGGCCGTAACGAGACACGGGCCTCGGATCCGCGCCGGTGGTTTTGGCGCTGACTGTTCATCAAGAGGCTTTGGCTGCCTGACAGGCCTTGATGGAGGCTTAGGATCTGACTGGTATACAATGGGTGGCCCCGGAGAAACGCGCGGCCCGGTCGGAGGCCCTGCCGGGACCGGCGACCGCCGCCGAAACAGGGATTCTCTGCCGCCCATCTGAAGGAACCAGACAAAGAAGACGAAGACCGCGATAGCTATGATCGGCAAGGCAATAGGCCAGATGTCCCGCCGGCGGGTCCGCACGGGGATGGCAACAAGAGTGTCGCTCTCTTCGGGTCTGTCTTCAAAGATCGGCTGCTCTTCACCCGTGGGTTCTGCAGACTCGGCCGGGCTTTCTTGATCAATCGGCTTGGGCATCACCACCACAAGGCATCTTTGCAGCACCCCTTTCGCAGCAGTCTCCGGCAGACCGTCCGCTTCAGCCAAGGCAAGCAGTAGCTGGTATTGATCCGACGTGGCCGAGCCGTTCGGGAACATGGTACGCACGCGATTTTCAAACTCCCGCTCCAGTACAGAAACGTCACGTTCGCCCCGTCGAGCATTTCTGTCTGCGAGTTCTTGATCGATCCTGTTGATTGCTTGCTCTTCATCGATGTTCAACTTCTCAGCCAGGTCCATGATTTTGCGTTCCGCGTCCGGCGTGAGTAGACCGCCGCGGATGGCCAGGTCGATAGCAGCGACAAAATACTGCATTGCCTCGTCGCCCGGCCTTGCAACCTCTTTAGCCGGCCTGGGAATCCTCTCCAGAAGCGAATTGACCCTGCTTTCTTTTAGGCCGAGGCTGCGCAGCTTGGCGCCAAGGATGGGACGTTTGGAATCATCAAGTGTCTTATCAGGATTCAGCAAGGCGTCAACGGCGTCACGAGCCTTCTGCAGCAAACGCTGTCGCGCCTTCTCCTTTTGCTTCTCACGTTTTCGCAACCGGGCTTTGCGTTGCAGATACGTATTGTACTTCTCTCGCACCGCAGGATCGCGGAGAACCGCTGCCGCCCGATCCAGCTTTTTCTGCTCGAAACTCAAGACGAGCGGGATGAATTGCGGGCCGGGGATGTTCTGTCTCAGGCGACTCTTTTGCTTGTTGAGCATGCGGTCAACAAGCGCGCTGTTGCAGATATTGGGGTGCAAGCCGAGCAAGTCATAATAGGTTGGCTCGGTCACATCCTCCGGAATGCCGAGCATTTTGTAGAAAATGCTCCACTCTATCATGGAACGGCCTCAAGAATTACGGCTTGATACTGACTCTTGCCGCGGCGCACTCGGTCTCGAGAGCCTCGAACTTCAGGTCCCATTCTCCGAGCTCGGACCGCGGGCATAGCATTCGAAACTGGGCCAGCACTTGGGACGCACGCTCGTGGTTGCCGGCCCTGATGTGACACCAGATCAAATGGTAACCGGCTTCGATCCATTCGTTTGTCCTTCTTTCCATTCTTGTGTACAGCGTTCTCCATTGCTGCACCGCCAAGTCGTACCTGGCCGTCTGTTCGTAAGCCATCGCAAGGCCCCGTATGGCACCGCCGACCTTCTGCGTGGGCGTGTTGTTCACGCACCATTGGTAATGGTTGATGGCTTGCGAGGGGTTCTGCATTCGGACATAGCAGTCCGCCAAACAAAGTCGCACGGCAGATTTGCGAGCCCGCATTTCTTCAACCTTGCTCTTGTCAATGTGGTTGAGCAGGAAAATGTAGGCCCTGACGAGCATCCCATCGACCGCCTCGGCCTGTGCCTCGGATCCGGCCGAACCAGGTCGGATTTGCTCAAGCCGATGCGAAATGTTTACCACAGCCTGTGCGACATGCGGGTCGCTTGGTTCGTGTTCAAGCAGGTCATCGATGCCGTCAAGAGCCGCATCAGTATCTCCTGCCAGCAACTGGGCCTCGATGCGTACAGCCAGCAGCCGGCTCTCGGATTTGCCGGCGATATCGTGCAACGGCTCGATCCGCTCAATGAACGCAAGGACGGCGTTTGGGTCGGATGAATCAAGCCGCAGTAATTGGTCAGCTATTGCGACTGCCAGCTCAAGCGCCGACCGGGCTTCAGCGGCGTCGGCTTCAGATCCAGGCTCGATGGTTTTGTCGGCGAATCGACCCAGTGCGTCAGCCGCGCCCACATACAATACGGCAAGGTCTTTTGTGTGACCTTCCCTGGCCTTTTCTGCCACCTCAGCCTGTTTCAAACATATCCGAGCTAGATCCAACTGAGCCTGCCTATAGACTGGCGAATCGGGTGTAATCGCCTCGAGTATTTCCTTCGCTGCCGGATAACGACCCTCTTGGAGCAAAAGGTGCCCTTTGTACCACGGTGCTTTCTGCACTTCTGGAACGTGCGGAAAATTCTTTTCTGCAAACTCCAAGAACTGTAGTAATGTAGCTGCATCAAGTGAAGGGCTGGCATCCAGGGCCATTATTCCGCTCCGAATAGCCATTCTGCAGATGTCGGCTGCGCGGCGATCCTTCGGATGGCGCCTCAAGAAATCCGCCGCAGCGCGGTGGGCCTGCGGCCACGATCCCCCATTCCAGCGGGCCGCGAATCTGATATACCGAAGCTCGGCGCACAGATCCTGGGCGCCGGTTGTTTTCGAAGCAGCCTCCAAGCCCGCCTCAGCCTCTCGCCAGGCATCTTTGTAGCGCTTTTGACCAAAATGTTCACGTGCCCTTTCTAAACCTCCAATGGGGCTTTCGACGCCGCTGTCACTGAGCACTCGGGCAAGTTTGGAACGCCACGGCTCGCTGTAAGAAGAGAGCCACTTGCCAACTTTGCTGAGGCGCTTCTCGTACGTTCCGTGAAACCTATTAAGACCGGGGTTGCCAAGAAGAATTGCCAAGCTGCGAGCCCATGCAACTGCCATTTCAAGCTCAGTCACGTCCAGCGTAGGATCGTCTGGCAGCGAATCGAAATATAGCAGCGCGCAATCTTCGGCCTCTAAGTGGCGCGAGAGGGCCTGATAGGCCTTTATGCGCAACTCCGTCACACGCTTGAACACATCCGGTGTGGTGTTGCTCGCGGTGATCTTGTCGGATTCCAAAAGTACGGTGACTTCGAAGTAGCGCTTCAGCTCATAGAGGCAGCGAGCCCGGCCCACAAAGCAATCGGCAACAATGGGATCATTGCGGTAGCCGTTGGCGGTAAGGCTCAGAAACTTATCCAGAGCCCTGTTAAGGTGGCCCTCGCGGTCATCGGGCTTGTCCGTCGAAATACCAAGCACATATTCGGTCCATGCCTTCTTGTAATTAGCGCGGGATATGTTGCCTACCACCGTCTTATATCTCTTGTGCCGCTCAAGTTCGGACACACCGAGCTTCTGCTCGATAGCGTCCGCCTCATTCTCATAGTGTTGTGCCAGCCGCTCATAATTATCGAGAACCTTCGTCAACCAGCCTCGCCCTTCGTCCCGCAGCCGGGTGTCCTTACGGTTGCGCTGCCACAGAGCTATGCAGACCAGAGCGCGCGTCCGCGCCATCTCGCTGTCCTGAAAATCATACTCGAGCCTGTCGAATGCGCCTCTTGACCTTCGGAGCAAACCCTCAGCCTGATCCAGTTTGTCAAATGCGGACTCTTTATTCGGACATGCAATAGCTTCTTTTTGGAGTTTGAAAATCTGTTCTACCACCGGCTCTGCCACAATTGGCGTATGGGCCATGAGTACCGCAAGCCAGCCGACACACACTATTTTAGACCGAACCGGATCTCTCATAGGTCTGTCCCTTTCGCCGAGAAGGCTACACGTTCGAAGCCGGCTCGATAGCAGGCGTCCAACGCGGCCACCATGTATCCATAGGGCACGGCCCCTTGCCCTTTTATAATGACAGGAATCTCTTCGCTGGTGCGCATCTCACGCAGTCTGGCAACGAGGCTATCGAAGTCTGCAAAAGGTTCCTCTTCGAGCGTCACCAAAACTCCGTTCGGGACGCGTTGCAACTCGATATGTATGGGCAAATAGTCCTGCGATTCTTGGCCCTCGCCCGGGCCAAGATGAGAAACCTGGCTGGACAGGCTATTCTCAACCTGGCTAATCGATGAAGCACACATAAAGAAAATAAGCAGCAGAAACACCACATCAACCATCGCTGCCATGTTGAGTTGCGGTGAAGCAGACTCTTGTTTCTGCCGTGTCAGTAGCATGGCAAATTGCTCCTATGGTCCTGGGTCGGCCTGGCCAGGCTCGATAACTGCAACGGTGACTTCATTGATTCCAAGGCGCGTGCAAATCTGCATGATCTCGGATACTATCGCCCATGATGCCTCACGGTCGCCACGCAGTAGTACGGACAACCCGTCTCCACCTACCCGCTTTTGCTCCGTGCGCAACATTTGCTCCAGAGAGTTGCTCTCGCGGACCTCACCGGCGACGACTATACGCCCATCTTGGTGAACATTAATAACGACGCGACTCCCCGCCAACTGTTCGGATTTCTCGCCTTCCGTGGCCTGCGGCAGCGTCAGCGCCTCAACCTGCACCTTCGTGATGTGCGAAACCGTCAGAAAGAAGATAATCAACAGGAACACCACGTCGATCAGCGGAGCAATATTAATTTCGCACCCATATTGACGTTTTACTCTGTGAAGGCGCATTATCGCATCCCATACTATTTGTGCGCACCTTTGCGGAAGTGCCCCATCAATTTCTCAACCACTGTCTCGGACTCGGCAACATACCCGTCGATTCTTCTGCGGAAAAAGGCGACGAAAAACATGGTCGGGATTGCCACAATTAGCCCCAGGCAGGTAGTCACAAGCGCCTCGGAAATTCCGCCTGCTAACTGCGACGGCCGCGCTGTCCCTTCCGTTTGCGCTATTTGGTTGAAGGAAGAGATCATGCCGGTGACCGTGCCGAGCAGGCCGAGCATTGGCGATGTGGACGCGATGAACGACAAATATTCGAGCTTGCGGTACAACTTTGATATCTCCCGTTCGCTCACCTCCTGCATCGCATTTTGCATGTCGAAGAAGCCGAACATCGCTCCAATCTGGCTTAGGCCCGCCCCGATAACCTGGGCCAAGAATGAGCCGTCTTGGGCACATGCCTGTTGCGCCTGCGGGTACTGTTTTGCGCGGATGTATCCTCGCAACTGGTCGATCAAGCCTGCCGGCACCATACGCTCGCGGCGAATCGAAATGAAGTTCTCCACCACCAGAGCCCCGGCAACAATGGACGCCACAACAATCAAGAATCCTATGACTCCACCCGCGGCGATTGTGCTCCAAAGCGAAATTCGATACGGCTCTTCCGTGCAGGTCGGTTCGTCCGAAGATGTTTGGCCCAAGCCCGCATTCATCTGCATCACCAAGACCACAGCGACTATTGCCAACAGAACCCACATCTTGCCGCGTAAGTTGCTCATTCTGTCTGCACTCATTCTCTGGTACTCCCTTACGTAGTGTATCGGATTATTCTCTCAACGACGCATTCTTGGGCGTAAATAGCTCGATCTTCCGGCCGGCGGAGCCACAAACCGGTATCGACCTCGGTTTTCCTCGGCGATCCTCTGCAGGACTGCTCTACCTTGCTCATCGTAAAATGCAATCGTATGTATTTGCACTTGTGCGCCGGGGTTATTGGCACGAATGACATCACATACCTCAGCGTCAAACCGGCCATCAGAGAGCAGCCATACGGCATCCGGCTTTAGTGACAAAGCCTTTAGCATGGCGCCTTCTGGATCAGTACCACCTCTGGAGTCGATTCTTTTAGCCCAATCGCAGTACCTCTTCTGGTTTGGTCCGGTCGCCTTTACAAGGCCATCCGCAGGCATCGGTTCAAAATCACTCTCGTAAAAAACGATGAAGAACTCCATCGTGCGTTGAAGTGCGTAGACAGACCGGTACAATTCGTTTCTTGCGGCCTGAAGTCTGCCTTCGCTCTCCATACTGCCTGAACGGTCAACAACATAGACGAACTTTCCGCCGCGCGCTTCGAGACCAAAGAAACTCGCTCCCCCACCGCCTGCCGTGCCCTCGCTTGCACCAAAATCACCCCAATCGCCTTTTACTGGTTCTGCAATCCCCCCGTCCAACGTCCCAATCTCGATGGCCACGTTTTCTCCGGAAGGCGCAACACTACTGCCCAGGCTCTCGATAGGCTGATTGTCCGCCTGAGTGGATAGCGGCGGAGCGGCCAACTCAGGTGCGGCGGCCTGGATCGGTGACAATCCACCGCCACCTGCTTCGATGTAGTCGCCGCTCTCGGCGACGATGCCAACGTCGCGCTGCCCGGCCCCGGTTCCAAATCCCGAATACCAGGTGATGCCCGTGAAGCTCAACAATAGCAGACCGTGCAGCACGACCGAAGTGACCCATCCCGCTATGGGAGAGAGCCGATCCGGCTGATCGGATTCAAGCGAAGGAAAGTCAGTGATGGCAGTCAGCGTTAATGGTCCGGCGCAACTCGGGCATTTCACCTGCTTGCCGGCATACTTGGCCTTGAATCGTATTCTCTTATTGCAGTGCGGACACATGCAGACCTGTCTAGCGTCTGCGTCCGTTGCTTGTGTCTTGTCCGCGCCGGGATTTCTTTGCCTTCCGCCTGTGGTCATATACTATTTGAACCGGTTAGCTACATCGTTGCTCTCTCTGCGCATCCGATACCCTACCACATCGTGGCCAAGATTGCAACCTCTCTTAACCTTCCTGCCATCGTCTTGCCATTATCATGGCGCGATCTTTGGAGGCGTATTGGGCCATTCGACGCCGAGAGGCTCGGCCAAATCCAGTCTCCGCGATCACCATAAGCTCATTCTCTTGCCCTCATAGTTGCCGTACTCCCGGATCGTGTCGAACATAGCCAGGACATTTTCCACGGGGGTTTCTTCGAGAATGGTGTCGTGGCTGGCGCCGGCCACAAAGCCTCCACCCGGCATCATAATGTCTAACACCTCGCAGGTCCGGCGGCGAACAGTCTGGGCCGTACTTTCAATGAGTACATGGTGCGAGTCAATAGCACCGTTGAAGACAATTTTATCGCCGTAATTGGCCTTCAGTTCTCGCAAGTCCATTCCGTGACAGGACGGCTGGACTGCGTGCAGAGCATCGAGGTCCGCGTCAATCAGCAGTGGAATCAACGCGGCAAAACCGCCGCAGCAATGAAGCTGTACCTTCAAGCCGTAAGAATGCCCAAGGTCGATCAGGCGCTTGGCGTGCGGTAGGACAAAACGCCCGAATAGCTCGGCACCGAGCAGAGGACCTGTCTGACCACCAAAATCATTGCCGATAAAGAATATGTCTATGCAATTCGCTGCGGCATCGAATATTCGCCGGTTGACTGCTACATAGTAATCGACTATGTGTCGCATTACGGCATCAACAAGCTCAGGCTGGTCATACATCTTGATATAGAGATTCTCCATGCCCAGCAGGTCAATAGCATCGTGCCAGAACGGCGACCAGTCTCCGCCAAGGATTGCGTATCTTCCTCCGTAAGCTTGAGCCCGGGCTTCTATTCTTGAGACATCCATCCATTCCGGGTCAGGCCAGTGATAGTCGTGCACCTGTTTTATTGTCGCATCTGCCAGAGGATGGCTCATTGGCTGACCATAGCCCAGGCCGTAGCGCTCTATGCCAAACACCGTTCGAGATGTGGCCTGTTCCGACAGTGGAAACTGCGGCCCGCTGTATTCGCCCAAGACCCGCCTGAAATCATCGCCAAAGCGGACCCGTAAGCTTTCATCATCGAGCTGGAGCTGGCGTTTCGCTTTGTCCCAGAATTCGACCGACGCCCCGCACCAACATGGTACACGGTCCGGCTCGGTATGTTCAAATGTAGCCAAGACACGTTCTCGCGATGTCATCTGCATAGGTCAACTCAAGCACGGACAGCAAAATGAAGCATTCTACGTACCATTATGCTGTAAGCAACCGGCCAATAGCAAGCCACTTCTGTGAGTACAGGTCTTGCCCTGAGCTTCTCCAGAAGGTTTTGTGTTTGACAGCGGGTTCCTGAACATTATTGTTCGCATAATATATCTTGAGCGCGAGACAGCCTTATGCTTGGAGCCACTGTTGCAATAGAATCTGTTGATGTTGTGATAATAGTCGCATATCTGGCAGCCATTGTCGGTATAGGCTGCTGGGTGGGTTTTCGCCGGCGACGGGGCGCCGAAGGAAAGGAATACTTCTTGGCCGGCCGCACACTGACCTGGCCTGTGATAGGGTTGGCGCTGTTTTCGGTAAACATCTCTACCATCCACCTGGTCAGTCAGGCACAGGAAGGGTATCTCAATGGTCTGGCCTACGGCAATTTCGAATGGATGGCGCCGTTCACGCTTATCGCCCTATCATTATTCTTTGCTCCGTTCTACCTGCGGTCCAAAGTTGCTACGCTGCCGGACTTTCTGGAACAGCGCTACAGCCGATCCTGCCGGGACTGGCTGGCGCTGCTTTCCATTATTTCTGCAGTATTCATTCACATCGGGTTCACCCTGTATACAGGCGCTGTGGTCCTTGAAGGCTTGTTCGGTATTCCGGTTATGACCAGCATCGTTATTGCTGCGGTGCTGACCGGCGCTTACACCATTATTGGGGGCCTGCTGGCTGTCGTGGTTACCGAGTCGGCACAGACTATCATCCTTCTGGTCGGAGCGATTACGGTCACGGTCGTCGGGTACTACAAGGTTGGCGGCTGGGCGGGATTGGCTGAGAATGTCGAGGCCGTGAAATTGACCGTACTGCGTTCCGCGGATGATCCCGCCAATTTGCCGTGGTATTCCGTCTTTTTGGGTTATCCGATCATCGGCATCTGGTACTGGTGCGCCGACCAAACCATTGTGCAGCGGGTCCTGGGCGCAAAAGACGCCAATCACGCTCGTGTGGGTCCTTTGTTTGCCGGCTTTATTAAAATCTTGCCGGTCTTCATATTTGTGATGCCGGGAACCATCTGTCTGGCACTGATTAACCAGGGCAAATTGCCCCCGCTACAAGATTCCAAAGATGTCTACGCGTTTATGATAACCCATCTTCTGCCCCCCGGCCTGACGGGACTGATGGCCGCGGCCTTACTGGCAGCGCTGATGAGCACTGTTTCCGGTGCGCTCAACTCTATTGCCACGCTGTTCAGTTACGACCTGTACAAGCGCTGGCGCCCCGATGCTTCAGATCGCAGATTAGTAGTAGTCGGTCGGATCGTTACATTCGCAGCGATGATTCTGGCGATTCTTTGGTCACCTTTCATCAGCCGTTGGCAGAGCATTTACCAAGGCTGCGTGGCGGTGATCTGTTATCTCGCACCGCCCATTACAACAGTTTTTATTTGGGGTGTGCTCTGGAGGCGTGCCTCTTCCAAAGCGGCCATCACAACGTTGATAGCAGGCTCCCTTCTGGGATTTGCAGTGTTCTTCCTCGATTTCTTCAGTGACAGACAATGGCTCAGCCGGTACATAAAATGGGAAGTTCCTTCCATGATGGCCACATTTTATCTGTTTGTTGTATGTTCGGTGATTATGATTGTGGTTTCGTACAGATTCCCTCACAAGCACACGGCTCAAAGCGAGAAGCTGGTCTGGACCAGCCCGCTCGAAGCGCTGCGAGGCCCGGCGTGGAGAGGCATCGGCAATTACAAAATCCTGGCGGCACTACTATTTGCGATAATGGTTCTTGTCTATTTCATCTTTGCGACGGAGGCAACGCAACGATGGGTCGGCTTACTGAGATAAGGATTCTGCAAACCACCCCGAAACCCTGTATATCGCGGTTGACGGCACACCCGCTCACGAGATGGACGGCTGGCACGAAGCCAAAGCAGGCGCTATTTATGGGCAAGATGAGCGTGATAAAACAGATGTCCGTCGCTTTGTGGCCGGCTTTGAGAACTCTGAGGAATTCGGGTGGCACGTATGGCTGGCGGCGTGCCAAAATAGTGTGAGAAAACAGGTTCCTGAGACAAGCGTACAGGCTTCTTGGTGGTTTTTCTGCTGCACTGCATATTGTACATGCCGGAATATTGTCGAAATCGAGACGAAATTATTCTATTCTTGGACTTGTAGCAAGTGGGAGTGTTTCAATAAAGTGCAGACGGGAAATTTCGGTTCATGCTGTGGTCGTTGTGGTTCTTCTTCTATGTGCTGCTTTGCCGGGAGTTTCAGCGAGCCCTGAAAACACAGACTACGACTGTTACCTGGGTACTTACGCTTACGAGGCGACACCGTACTGGCCGGAGCTTCACATTGTCAAAGACGCCAACGAGTGGACTGTCCAAGCACCCGATTCCGAATGGAACATGGCTTTGGACAGATCTGACGGGAGATTGATAGCCAAGGAGGACGACGGCGATGAAATTAAGCTTTGGTACGAACCTTCAAAGAACCGTTACATCGCGTCAACTCGCACTCAGGTTGCGACCCGCAGAGGCATAGGAAGATTTCCGGAGACACGCGTACCGGTGAAACTCAAACCCAGCCCAAACGAGCTACTCGAAAAGAAATATGGTGTCACGGCCCCGGATTTGGTGAGAACGGTACGCGCCGGTGAAAAGTGGATTCATCAGATTAGGAGCCTGCGAATCAAAGCAAAATACAAGTGGAGAAGAACCTCCCGGGGAATTGAACATCGCAAGAAGGAAGTCAAAGAACGCTGGCCCGAGGCGGATTTGAGCAGAGAGAGGTTCTGGTCGCTTTGCCCTGAGCAGAGAGGTGAACTTTCTCTGTCTTTCGATCGTTGGCGTTTCCGTATGTACGATTTTCGAGAGGGCAAAAGTGAGCGCCTCCGAATATGGAACGGACGGGAGTATGTTGTCCATGCGAAATACTACACCCACGACCAGGAGTATTACGCCTTTCGCAAAGAAATTCCGGAAGTTTTTGGTTTATTTGTTGCTTTTATGTGGCCGCGTTCCAAATACCATAAATTCTGGTGGAACAACCATCAAATGAATGACTGGCGGGAGCGGTACGGCCGGGCGGAGGAGTTCATTTTAGTAGGTAAGCAGGAGTATCGCGAGGTGCCGTGTTACGTCATCGAATGTTACCCGAAGGAGTATCATCGTGTTCGCCGCTGGTTCGTGGGAATCGAGGACGGCCTGCGATATGGCGACCTGGTTTATGAAGGAGGTGAACTTTTTCGGGAGCAGTGGACGGGCAAGCACAAGGAAGTTGCGCCCGGATGGTGGTTTCCAATGGAACAGGGCTATCATATTCTCGAACACGGCCGGGATATGAAGTATTTCATTTCTGCCACGCGAGACATTTCAGTCAAAGACGTTAAGGTGAATGAAGCACTTCCGGATGAATTATTCGTGATGGAATTCAAAGATGGCGTCAAGGTAAGCGATGACCGTTTCGGCGGGTTCGTTACGTACAAGTACAAGAAGGACCGAACAGAACAAGAATGGGAGCAGATTCGTCAGAAAGCTCAAGAGCGCCAAGAAAGGGATAAGACCGAGAAACAGGCGTTGGATTCCCGGATCGGACAGGTCGCGCTGGACTTTTCGGCAAAGTGCAAATGGATTCACACTGAACCGCTGACCATGGAGAAGCTTCGCGGCAAGGCGGTAGTCTTGCAGTTCTGGGGAGTGTGGTGCGGCTCGTGCCATAATTACATGGGCCTGCTGAATCCGAGAGCCGACAATGAGAACATCGTTGTGATCGGGGTTCATACGCCCGAAGAGGACCTCAGCCAAATCAAGGCCGATATGGATAAATACAAGGCAACCGGGCCGGTATGCGTGGAGGCAGGTGAGGGTTGGGGTGCGATAAGTCACTGGTACCATGTCAAACAGCGTCCCTACTGGGTTGTAATCGGCCCCGATGGAAAAGTCATTGGCCACTCCGAGCGGCCATTGGAAGCATTTCGGGCGGCGGCAAAGTCGCTCCCGGCGGACACAGAGAAGTAACCGGTGAATCGAAGAACGACGACCGAAGCCACGGGCCAACATAGAAGAACTTCGAGACAGAAGTAACGGAGATTATTGTGCGTAAAGAAACGAACTTCCGGCGTCTGAAAAATCAGAACTTTCGTTACCATATTGTACGTATTTTGCTTCTATGTGCAGCGCTGAACGCAGCCAGCCTTGCCGCAAGGGCCGAGCACATCATAAAATCACCGGACGGCAACGTTGTGGTGACATTCCAGGTGAAAGACCTGCCGGAACAGCCCGCCTGCCCGGTGTACAGTGTAACCTATAAGGGCAGAGCTATTGTCGCTGATTCAAGACTGGGGCTTGACATCAAAGATGGCCCGGCTCTTGACGCTGGACTTGCTATCACCGGCACAAGCAGGAGCAGCAACAACACCGTATGGTCACCCGTGTATGGCGAGCGCGAAACGATTCGTGACCACTACAGCGAACTCGTCGTGGAGCTCAAGCAAACTCGGCGGCCCGGCTGCTCGCTGCGGCTGACCTTCCGCGCTTATAACGAGGGCATTGCTTTTTGCTATACGGTCCCCCGGCAGGAATCCCTTGAGGACTTCGTTATCTCCACCGAGAAAACGCAGTTTCACTTCACGGCCGACCATACAGCCTGGCCCGTGTATTCGGCCCAGGGCAAGTATAGCAAGGCCCTGCTCAGCGAGATCAAAAACAATTGTGAACGACCGCTCATTATCGAAATCAACGGCGGCCCTTTCGCGGCGGTCGCCGAAGCTCGACTCGTCGATTACGCGCGGATGCGACTTTCGCCCCACAAAGACCGGCCAAACGCCCTGGTTAGCTCGCTGAGCAGCGAGGTCGAAGCCTCGACGCCTTATACGACACCTTGGCGTGTCCTTCTTCTCGGTGACACGCCCGGCGACTTGCTCGAGCGCAATTATCTGCTCTTGAATTTGAACGAGCCGTGCGCAATCGAGGACACATCCTGGATTAAGCCGGGCAAGGTCATACGCGAAGTTACTCTCACCACCACCGGCGGCAAGGCGTGCGTTGATTTTGCCGTCGCGCATAATCTTCAGTTCGTTGAATTCGACGCAGGCTGGTACGGCCACGAATACAGCGACGAGTCCGATGCGCGGACAATCTCCGTCGATCCGAAACGCTCGAAAGGGCCGCTGGATTTGCACGCCGTCATCGAATACGCAAAAAAACGCGGCATCGAAATCATACTGTACGTGAATCGCAGGGCCTTGGAGCGCCAGCTTGACGAGATTCTGCCGTTGTACGAGAAGTGGGGCATCAAGGGAGTCAAGTACGGCTTTGTGCGCGTCGGTTCCCAGCGATGGACGAGCTGGCTTCACGAGGCGGTCCGCAAAGCAGCGCAGCATCATCTTATGGTGGATATCCACGATGAGTATCGCCCGACCGGATACAGCCGAACCTATCCGAATCTCATGACGCAGGAAGGTATCGGCGGGGATGAGACAAGGCCGTCGAACAAGCAGACGTTGACCATCTTATTTACCCGAATGCTGGCCGGCGCTGCGGACAATACGATTTGCTACTTCGATGAGCGAGTCGATAGAAATGCCAGCCATGCGTATCAACTGGCCAAGTCGGTGTGTTTCTACAGTCCCTGGCAGTTCCTGTATTGGTACGACCGGCCGCGAACGTCGCCGCGAAAGGCGCCGGGTGCGGGAGGCGGCCGAAACATCATCACCGATGAGCGTGAGCTTGAGTTCTTCGACCACGTCTCGACAGTATGGGATGATATAAAGGTAATCCACGGCAAAATCGGCGAGTATGCGGTGATTGCGAGGCGCTCCCGGGACGAGTGGTACATCGGCTGCATGAATAGCACCAAGGCACGCACACTTCGCGTTCCGCTGACCTTCCTGAACAAGGCGAAGACCTACACCGCAAATATCTACAGCGATGACCCTTCCGTGCAAACCCGCACCGGCGTCAGGATCGAGCGCTTCGGCGTAGATTCAGAAACCGTCCTCAAAGTCGTCATGACAGCAAAGGGCGGTCAGGCAATAAGGATCACTCCCATTGCTCTCGATGATGTTCCGAAATATCCTTATTACTAAGCTGTGGCCGGTGCAACCGAGAGCGTGAATTCCGAGTACTTCGCGGCGTTTCCGAAGCTGAGAAGACATACCAACAGGCAGACGAAGTGTTCTGTGCTGCAAATAGGCGCAGCGAACTGGCTCATGGCAGATCGCACCACCGGTGCACTGATGACCGAACTAAAAGGCTCCGGCCGTTTTGGCCAGCCACTGATTTCAGACGCTCTGATCATCGGTGGCAACTGGCATCGTGTGGGTCTGACTTGGGACGGGTCTAATAAAATCCGATATGTGGATGATGTTGAAGCAGCCAAGGACACGCAATCGAGCTTAACAGGTTCGGAAGGTGCATTGTACATGGGTACGGGCAAGGACCGCGAGTCCGGCAGTTTCTTCTCCGGCTCCGGCTCGGCGCTCCGCCGAGACGAGTCCGGCCTAATTGACGACGTCCGCATCTCCAGCCAGGCAATAGTACCATAAAGGCTGACTTTGGGCCACACACCAGAATGGGCTGGTCCGCCCTACGCGGATCAGCCTTTTTCATTTGAGGCGCAATCGGCGCCATTCTCACGGCGACCTTCCTTCCGTTCCAGAAGAACGGTAAGTCTGAGTGACATCCCCTGGACATAAACTGATATAGGAAAGCATACAAAGCAGAAAAACCCGCTACTCTTTAACAAATAGTGAAAGGTCATAGTTTTGCAGGTTCTGCGAGAATTGTGATTAAATTGGTAACTGATAACCACTTATGACAACTGGCCGAGAATCAGGCTGACGCTGAAAAATCCACTGAATCAACTTGGTTCGTGCGCGGGCACTGGCGACGAAAGGCTGGTGAGAGCGGTCAGTGAAATCTTTGCTTCGTATTGGCTATTCTTGTGCTCCGTGCTTACGGCCGAGGAGGGCAAGCACATATCGGTGCAGCTACACTTGCTGTTCAGCGGAGAAAGGCGCTCTGATAGAATCGCCCGGATCCGCTCGATCAAGAAGACCCAGATTGCGCCGAGCACATGCGAGAGAGTAGCGACCGAATTGAGGTCAAGACGCTCTTCGAGGTCCTGCAGCGAGAACACCTTCGGCACAAACCAAAGCGAGCAACTGCGCGGTCCATCTGCGGATGCAAACAAGATGCTCCAGAAATTTGCCCATCATATTCTTGATTTTGTCATTGCAATGCGGCGGCGTCTTGAGTAAGATTGTGTGGACCCATGTAGGAGAGGTTGCCATGCTTTTCTTCGCTGTGTACAGCATTTTTCCGGTAAGACCCCGTCAAACCTGCGCATTCGGTCTTGAGATAACGGCTTCTTGATGCCACGATGCCGGAGCTAAGCTACTGGGCCACGTGTTCTCTGTTTTGGAAAACGGTTTTGTGGGAGGATTAAGCCATGAAAGCGCGGAAGCGGGGGCTCAGTTGGATTCTACTGTTACTTGCGGCGTGGACGTTGTGGGGTATTTCCGCAGAGGCAAGCCAGGACGAGCTTTATGTGGCCGTTGGGCCCCGCAATGAGTTCCTGGCGGGTGGGGGCAGCGGTTATGACGATGGGCAATGGTACTACTATCCCGCCAGCGGCTGGTGGAGCCAGTGGTTTGCCGCCGAGGCTTTCGACCCGGGACGCAAGAGAGTCATCGAGGTGCGGCTATCTGTTCAGCCGCTGGACACGAGCCTGCCGTGCCGCGTAAAGATCGCTTACAATTGGTCAACCTCTCATTGGTCATCCACCGGCACAGATAGACCGGCCCTGCCGGCCGACGGGGCAGAATGGCTGTACATCAAACGCCATGAGTTCTTCGAAGGCTACCTGCCGGGTACCGTTGAGCCTATTGTTGTCCAAAACCGTTATGAGATCTCAGACTGCAATCCGCAATGGGTCTCCATCGATGTCCGGGGTGAAAACTTCGTAATTGTGGACGCCTCCGTCAAGCACGAACCCGCAGCAAAGGGCCTCGGCGGCGTTACGCCGCTGCAGCAGGAGTCTCAAGCCTGCTGCTTTGTAAACGGGGAGTGCTCCGACATGCCGCCGGAACTCTGCAAGGCCCAGGGCGGGGTCCCCCAGGGTATCGGCACCAAGTGCCTCGGCGATCAGAATCAAAATGGCATTGACGACGCTTGCGAGCAGCAACCAACGACGTGTGAGCCCGCCCCGGGCGGGCAAAGCTGTTTGGATGTTACCTGTCCCAACGCCGGCGACGCGTGCCTGCCCACAAAGATTCGCGTACATTACAGGCCCGGAGCCTCACCGAGCTATACGATCCTGTCGTGCGCATGTCTGAGCCCGAATGCCTGCCATGTTGCGATCCAGCCGCCCGATTCCATTTACTGTGTCGGCGGTTGCCCGGCCGGGCAGAAATGCGAATTGAACGCCACGGACAACGGCGACGGCACCATCGACTATGAATGTGATTGCGTCGAAGAGCCACAGCCGACACAGGCATGTTGTTTTGCCGATGGTAGCTGCGCGGACCTGAGCGAGCAGGATTGCCTCGGCCAAGGTGGTACTCCGCAAGGCGCGAACACCGCGTGCCTCGGCGATCAGAACAACAACGGGACGGACGATGCCTGCGAGCAGCCGGCGCCGGGTACCATCGCCTGCTGTTTTCCGGACGGTAGCTGCACGTATCTTGAGGTAATGGAGTGCCTCGCCGGCGGCGGCAAAGCGCTGCTGGAGGGCATGCCATGCGAGCCGCCGCAGGCCTGCTGCTTGCGTGACGGCTCCTGTATAATGACGGGTCCATCGTGTTGCCGCGTGATGCGCGGTGAAGCTCAAGGTCCTGGAACAACGTGTGAGAATACCGTTTGTCCGCAACCGCCGCAGGCCTGCTGCTTCGACGATGGAACGTGCCAGAATGTGACGCCTGCTCAGTGCGTTGAGCAAGGGGGTAGTCCGCAAGGTTCTGGCACGGATTGCAGCACAGTGGACTGCCTGCCGGCTGGCCAATGTGACTGGAATGTGGGCGACCCACACAAAATTCACTGGGCGCAAACGCCCGATTTGAATCCGACCGGCGTGGATGTGGATATGTTCTGGACGCCATTGGCAGACGATTTCAAGTGTGCCGGCACCGGACCAATCAAGGACATCCACCTGTGGGGTTCGTTTGCCGACGATATACTGCCAAAGAACGGGCCCGGCAGCCTGACCTTCCAGTTGAGCATCTATTCCAATATCCCTGCGGGTGAGGTGCAGCCGTGGAGCATGCCCGGTGAGCTGCTGTGGACCGGGTTATTCGGCCCCGGCCAATACGCAGTGCGTAAGGTCCACGATGGTCCGGAGGACTGGTATGATCCGACGACACCCACCTACTTGCCCGCCAATCACAGGCAGGCTTATCAGTACAATTTCTGTATAGAAGATGACCCGCCGGGTCAGGAAGAAGGCAAGATCTACTGGCTCCAGGTCAAGGACCTCCCACCTGAACAACCCGATTACACCTTTGGGTGGAAAAGCACGAGGCGCGAGCTTCGCTGGAATGATGATGCTGTTTGGTGGCGGGAATCAGCGGTGGCCGCTCCCGGATGGGTCCCGCTAACGTATCCGGACGGGCACGAATACGCGGGAGAAACTCTGGATCTGGCGTTTGTGATAACCGGCGGCGAGGAAATCCGGCCGGAGCACGATCTCGGCGATGCGCCCGATAGCAGCAATAGCTGGTTGGGGTCTCCGTCTATGACGGCCTATCCAGGGGTGCAGGCGAAGTACCCAACGGTTTATGGAACCGGTTCTCCGCCAATCGGGCCAATCCACTGGCAGCCGAAAGCCATAGCCTTTCTTGGTGAGGATGTCACCCTCGAGAATGAGGCCGATATCGGCCCGGACGAGGATCCTGCAAATAACATCGATCCGCCCAACGACAGCCCGAATCAGGACCAAGCTGATGACGGCGTGGCGGTCCCGTTGGTTGTGCCGCACTGCCAGCAGACCACATTCAAGTACGATGTTACAGTGGTGCCGCTGCTCATCGAACCGCCTGATCTCTACGTCAACGTTTGGTTCGACTGGAACCGCGACGGTGACTGGGACGATGTCCCAGAGTGTCCGGACGGCACCGTCGTGCCCGAGTGGGCGGTACAGAATCAACTGCTGCAATTCGTAACATCGGGCACGTATGAAATGACGACCCCCACGTTTATGTGCTGGCACCCACCCGGAGTATCGGCAGAGAATCCCATCTGGATGCGCATCACGCTTTCAGAGCAGCAGTGGGGTCTGGTCGCTTCTCCGGGTGAAGCCGGCGGTGATGGCCCTCCGGCTGGATATGAATACGGGGAAACCGAGGATTACTACTTTGTGCCTACAGTATCCGGGCCACCCGAATACGATTTCGGTGATGCGCCGGCTGGTGACTTTGCGCCGGGCTACCCGACCCTGCTGGTCCACAACGGCGCCCGCCATGCAATCGGCGGTCCGTGGTTGGGCGGCAACGATGACAAGCCGGATGCCGAAGACGACGGTCAGCCTGATCCTAATGCCTTGGGCGATGACGATGATGGGAATGACGACGAGGACGGCGTGTTCATTCCATCGCTGGTTCCCGGTCAGACCCACAACGTGCTGGTACACGTCAACCAGGGCGGCATCGTGCAAGCGTGGGTGGACTTCAACAACGATGAGATGTGGCAAACAACCGAGTGTATTCACAATGGTTTTCTGCCGAATGGGCCGCACGCGATCAACGTTACGGTCCCGAATAGCGCGGTGCTTGGACAGACCTTCGCGCGATTCCGAATCAGCAGTGCCGGCGGTCTTGGTCCCGGTGGCTTAGCTAATGACGGGGAGGTCGAGGACCACCAGGTTATCATCAACAAGCCCTTGCCGAAGCCGTCAGCGAGGCACCTGAAGTGGTCACAGCCGCCCATCGAGATTGATCCGAGGTCAAAGACACCTATCTACTGTGGCTGGGACGAACCATCCTGGGCGGGGGCGCAATCGGAGCCCCCATCGTGGTTTGACTGCTGGGATTGCCCGACTCAGTGCTACGGCGACATGGATTGTGATGGAGATGTGGACTTGGAAGACATCATGGCCTGCGCGGCGGTCTGGAACACACAGTATGGCGACCCGGGTTATGACCCATGTGGCGACTTTGACCGGAATCAGCGGGTAAATATCACGGACTTGATGATTGGCGTGAGCCACTGGCACGGCACTCTGGCCACAGAACCACCTTGTCCGTCAAGCCCGGCAGTACAACATTGGCACCTTGTCGCAGATGACTTTAGATGCCTGGGCAGTATGCCGATAACCTCGATTCACTGGTGGGGCTCGTACCAGGGCTGGGATTCTCCCGAACCGCCGCTGGTCCGGCCTGTGTCTTGGCGCATCGGATTCTGGTCGAATGTCCCGGCAAATCCACTGGCTAAACCTGACCACAGTTATCCAAAGAAGCTCCTCTGGGAGATCGACGCATCTGCCGACCGCGTTGCCGAGCAGCGCGTGGGCATCGACCGGTTCGGCCAGGGACCGTTCGATACGTGCTACCGGTACTACATCCAGCTTGATCCCCGAGAGTACTTCTGGCAGCGCAGGTATGTGGATCCGGATAAGCAGGATGACGTGCTCTGGATCAGCATCACGGCCGTGTATCCGCCTGCCGCGCCCGATCAGTCACATCGCTGGGGTTGGAAGACGCGGCCCTGGCACTGGATGGACGACGCGGTGAAGTTCCAGGCTGAGGGTGAGCTTAAGCCTGGCTTCGTGAACGACTCTGCATCTGACTGCACACCGATTGAAAGACCGGTGTGTGGACAACGCCAGAGCTTCGACATGGCCTTTGAGCTTGATACCGACCCCAACTACATCAAGTGGGAACAGCCGTTTACCGGCATCCGCAACTGGAGGCACTATGAAGATGAGCAGTCTTTGGCTCGTAAGACAACAACTGCGGTGAAATGGCGCCAGCAGCCCGACGTGAATGAAACGGGCGTGGATGTAGATGCAACGAAGGCTGCATCTGATACCTGGCGACCACAGATGCTCGCCGACGATTTCAAATGCGAGAAAAGCGGACCCATTACGCACATCCGGCTGTGGAGTTCATGGTACAAGGACGTCCTACCCGCCAACTATCCAGAGCACGTGGTCTTTACGCTGAGTATCCATGCGGATATTCCCGCCGATGAGAGTATAACAGACTATAGTATGCCGGGCAAGGTGCTGTGGGAGCAGAAGTTCGAGCCTGGACAGTTTGAGGGCATCAAATACGCCGAAGGGTTGGAGGAAGGCTGGTATGTACCGTGTGCGCCGGACGTGGGCTACAAGCCCTCTGCTGACACCGTGTGCTGGCTGTATGATTTCGCTATCGAGCCAGCCGAAGCATTTCCTCAGCAGGAGGGCAAGATTTACTGGCTGGCTGTCCAAGCTCAACTGACGAATACACCGGGGACTGAGGTGACCCGCTTCGGCTGGAAGACATCGGCAGAGCACTGGAACGACGACGCGGTCTGGCGAACAGAGATAATGCCGATATCCCGCCCATGGGAAGAGCTCAGGTACCCACAGGAGCATCCGTGGGCAGGCAAGTCCATCGACTTGGCATTTGAGATTACCACCGGTGACGAGCAGCTTGACATCCGGCGTCTCGTCGCCGAAGACTGGCCCTGCAAGCGCCAGACGCCGATTACAGCGGCGGTCTGGTGGGGTTCGTACATCGGCTACCGCCATAGGGCATGCGACTGTCCAGAGATGATCCCGCCGGTCAAACCCGACTACTTCCTGCTGTCGATCTGGACCGACGTACGGCCGACAAATGACGTGCCCTACAGTCACCCCGACGAAAAAATCTGGGAATACAAGACCGAGGATTATGACGAAGTGCTGGTCGGTTACGACAAACACCCAGAGAACGTGGATTTGACCCACGCCTCGGCATTTGAGCCGGTATTCCGGTATTCGGTCCGGCTGCCCAGAGAAAAATGGTTCTGCCAGGAAGATGTCAATAACATCTACTGGTTCAGCACCGTGGCCGTTTACGAGAGCGACGATGAGCCTCCTTATCCGTGGGGCTGGACCAACCATGACTGCGTGGCTTGGGAGCCGGCTGACCTGGTTGAGGTCCTCCATTGGAAGTTGGATCAGACCGGTGGCTCCACAGCCAATGACAGCTCAGGTAATGGCAACCACGGCACGCTTTTTGGTGGTCCGATCTGGCAACCGTGCGACGGGATGATCTGCGGGGCGCTGGACCTCGACGGTGACGGTGACTACGTCAAAGTTGAGAATCCGAGCGGGCTGGATTTTGCGCCCGGCTCCTTCTCGGCATCGGCATGGATTAACGCCCGAGAAGTGACCGATGGCTGGCGGACGATTCTGGAATACGACCGGGGCGGGTCCAATTGGTTCGGGCTCTGGTTGAACAGTGAAGGCAGATTCCACTTCAGGGTCGGAAGCGACACCAAGAATTGCAATCAGACGCTGAACAGCGACGAATGGTACCTGCTGACCGCCACCTATGATTCCACGACCAAGAAGATGAGCCTGTATATCAACGGTCAACTTGATGCTTCGCACGCACACAGTATCGGTTACACCGCGGCCAAGGTCGCCAAACTGACCATGGGTGTCCGGGGCAACGAAGACGCCGAGTATTTCGATGGCCTCATCGACGACGTTCGCATTTACAGCTTTGCCCTGAGCGCCGACAACGTCAGGGCGCTTGCAGAAATGGGCAAGAACGACGACGCCGTGGCGGGGCATCTCGACACCAGCGGTGCGGCACCGGTGTGGAAATGGGAAGAGCTATATGACCAAACCGGCTGCAGCGAGGATATGTCATTCATCCTGTTCACCGAGCCAGGCTGCTTCCCTTGTGCGTATTCCACGTACAACGACTGGCTGGCTCTGGGTAAGCCCGATTGCTGGTGCGAGCCGCCGTACGGCAGCGGCTACCAGTGTGACGGCGATGCCGATGGCACAGATTCCGGCTTCCCGTTCCACTACCGTGTCTTTATCGGTGATCTTGCTCGCATTGTGGATAACTGGCAGAAGAAGATTGACGATCCGACTCTGAATCCTTGCGCTGATGTGGACCATAAAGATTCAGGCTTTCCTTTCCACTATCGCGTCTTCATAAAGGATCTGGCTACCATCGTGGAGAATTGGATGAAAAAAGACAAGGACCTTCCCGGCAACTGTCCGAGACCCGAATAGTCTTGACGGCCTGTCCGACAGCTTCTTCTCCGCCTTGATTGACGACGTCAAGATCTACAACCAGGCAATAGTACCATAAAGGCTCCATTTTTTGGCTGCACACCAGAAACGGGGCAGTCCGAGACACTGCCGGGCTTTTTTCACTCGCAGTGCCATCATTATCATTCTTGCGAAGACCTTCCTCGTGTGCCGAGAAGGACAATAGATCTGAGTGACAATGCCTTGGAGCAAAAGAGATAAAGAGAGGCAAAAACAGAGAAATTCCGCTACTCTTTAACAAATAGTTAGGAGGTCATAGTTTGCGAGTTTCATGGGAATTGCCATTAAATTAGTAGCAATAACGACTTATGACAACTGGCCGAGAATCAGGCTGACGCCGAAAAGGGCCATATTTGCGGTACTTCGTGCGCGCCCAGCGCGCCTGATGGGCTGGTGGGACCGGTCCAAAGTCTATCGTCAAAAACTGGAGCTTTTGCCAGAAGAAGTCGGTTGGACGAGCAGTTCTTGAAAAGGGATTTCCGTAAGTGACCCTGGTGTATTTTGATAGCGGTCTGCACGTTGGTGGTAGGAAGAACGTTGATAGAGCGGGTTTCTTCTGTGGTCTGATGGAGGACATCCGCATCTAAGACTGTGCAGTATCGTGATTTGCCGTCGGCGAGCATTATGAACGCACTGTTCATAGTCTATCAGTTTCATTGAAGCTATGCGTGACCTCCTTGAAGGCAACACCCGGTCCATCACCCTGAATGTGCTATGATCACAGGAGCCACGATAGACAGAATTTCGCACAAAGACGCCATGTCAGCTACCAGAATAGACATCTCACAGGAAATCGATAGAACGTTTGTGGAAATGAGACCAGCAAGTAGCACTCACAGCCTCGAAGGCCTACGTTTTCAGTAGTATCAAATCCAAATCCCTATGGCCAGGGATATTGGCTGATTCTATAATGTGGTCCTGAAAGTTCTTAGAAATGCAAGGGCAATCCGGGCATGGGTGAGCGACTAACAAACATGAACAAGTCGCGTATTGACATTATGTTGCAGGATGATGCTGCCTGCAGACGGCCGTGAATTCCAAAGTGTAGGGTTTTGCCTTCTTGAGGAGTGTTGCTTATGGCACGTCGGAAGACAACCACTAAGAAAAGATCTGTCGGAAAGAAGACGGCCATGAAGAGACGCGTCCTGGTATGCGGCATTCTGATTTCGGCCATCGGAATCCTTCTTATCGTTATCGCGCTGGTGCCTACAAGCATGGGGGCCGTAGGACGGTTTATGGACGAGAAGCTCCTAACAGTCTTGTTCGGCCGAGCGTCAATTCTGCCAGGAGTGTACTGTCTGGGATTTGGGCTTGTCCTTCTTGCGGGCCGGAACAAATTGAAGTGTGTCGCAGGTCTCACCTGTTTGTTTACGCCGGCCCTGGTGATTGCAGACGCTTTCCTGTCGGCAACACCGGCTGCGGAGGCCAGCTCCGAGATAAGATATAGTGTCCCTATCGGGCATTTTCTACACTCAACCGCAGCAAGTGTCGTAGGCAGCGCTGGCTTGGTCGTGCTTACTTTTGCCATGCTGCTTGTCGGGGTCTTTCTGTTGACACCAAAGCCGGTTTTCGCTCATCTACTGCACTCCGTGCTGACTGGTTGGAAAAGAATGCGGTCTCCCTGTGATGCCTCTGGAAGCCCGAAGCCGGTGACGGGAAGAACGCAACATGAATCACAGGACGTACCGCAGAAAGTTGCCGCCGATCCCGCAACGTCGTCCCCCATATTCAAAGAGACACCGGCAGAAGGCGCCATGGACTCAAAGCCGTCCCAACTCAAGCTGGAACGCTACAATCGTGAATTCGTGAAGATCGCCACGGGTCTTTTTGAAAACCATATCACCTTCAATACATCCTTACCAGCGGGCACAAGGCGGCAGGAGATTATTGACGCCTTTACGTCCTTGAACATGGATGTTGATATAGGCGAGATGAAGCGGGGGCCGTCCTTCGAGCAATATGAATTAGTGCCGGGCAAAGCAGTCAAGGCCGCTCAGATAAGAAACTGCGTGGAGGATGTCTCACTCCGCATCAAACAGAAGGTCAATATCGGCAAAAAGACAGCCGCTTCGCTAACTATCGAAGTCCCACTTGCAGAGCGACAGGTAGTGCCTTACGGATTTCTGCTGGAAGATGCGGCCGACGATACGATGGAAATCCCTATTGCCGTTGGAGTGGATGCTTCCTTTTCTCCCTTCAGTATTGACTTGGTGGAACTGCCACATCTTCTGATTGCTGGTACGACCGGCTCTGGAAAAAGTATATTCCTCAAGACACTTATTGCCTCCATTATGTATCACCTTACCCCCGATGAAGTACGCTTGGTCCTCATCGATCCGAAACGAGTTGAATTTGGCATTTTTTGCCCGTCGCTGTTTTGTGCATGTGATGTGGTTACCGACTTCGAAGAAGTTCCTCCCGTCTTCGAGGCACTTGTTCTGGAAATGGAGAAGCGTTATGAATTGTTGGAGCGCGCGGGTGCTTCTGATATTCGACAATATAATGCTGGCACAGGACTACAGCTTCGGCGACCGTATATTGTCGTAGTAGTTGATGAGTTTGCCGATCTGCTCATGCAGAATGTGGAAGGCTTCGAAGACGGGATCATCCGGCTTGCTCAGAAGGCCCGTGCTAGCGGAATTCACCTGGTCTTCGCGACCCAGCGACCGTCGGCGGACGTCATCAAGGGACTTCTTAAAACCAATATTCCTGGCCGCATTGCTCTGAGCGTTTCTTCTCAAGTCGATTCAAAGATCATTCTCGATAGGACCGGCGCCGAAAATCTTGCTGGCAAAGGTGATCTGATTTGTATCTGTCCGGCTTTTCGAGAAGGGATACGGTTACAAGGTGCCTATATCACCAATGAGGAAATACGGAAGATCATTGCTGCGAAGTGGTAATCATGAGCGTTTAGCATTGTATCCCGGACCAATTATGGCGCGGTTTATTGCTCGCTGCCATAAGTGGCTTTGCAGATGGATGCTGTACTTGAGACCGATACGAACGATGCATAGTCGCTTATGTGTGCGCGCGCACTGGCTGGCAGGATCGATCTGAGAGTCTTTGCTTCGTTCTATTTCTTCGCTCAATACTTGCGCAGAAGTCTGACGATTGAACTGTCACTCGACGCAGACTATCCTCAGGCAGTTCAGGGCCACGGCTTGATCTCTCCCACGCAAGCCGCCTCCCGGCTGTCGCGGGCTTTTTCGGAACCGACGAGGAAGCGTATGGCGTTTGCGCAGACCAGAGTGCGGGTGTGCGACTTTGTGCAGGGAAGGTAGCAATACTGGAGGCGGAATTGAAAGAATTAGCCGAAGAGGCATTTGTTGACACACGATCATAGGTAGCATAGTCTCCGGACCCATGGAGTAGCCAGCAAACCTCAACTGCAGTTGGTGCGACCTCACAATAACGCGTGAATCCTATTTCACCGACTTGTTAATGATTGCAGCATTAGCCATGGGCAAAATAAGAGCCCAGATAATTGGAAACACAATCGAACGCGGCCAATCAACAGAACCGGCGCCATGGAACACAAGATTCCAAACGTAAGTTACAATTAGATTCACCACAAACATCAGACAGAAATAAATGACAAATTCCGTTAGAAAGTGTTTGGCAACCATTTCTCTTGTCGTTTTTTTATTTGCTTTTCAACTTGCTTGTATATCAAACGGTACTCCGCATTCTATAGTTTCATATCATACATCGATTTGCATCATTGTCAGTAAAAATTGATCTGGGACACTTACGGCATTCACTTCACTGAAATACTCCCGCCAGCTACGAATAACGTACCCTTTGCTCCATGGTTGTGGAGGAGTTCGGAACCTTGCTACCCTGAGCGCCTGCCATAGATGTAGGTGTGGTTCAGACGGTAATCTGACAAGTCACTCAAACCGCTCCCGTCCAGGCAAAAGCGTCACTCGAGATAAGGCCACTTGTTTTCGCTGCCCGGCTCGCACCAGAAAAACCGCCAGTACCGACGATCCGTTTCAAAGACATCAATTGGGTCCCGATTCAGACTGAATTCTGCCGGGAGGATGCCGAATCGTTTCATCTCTCGAACGTATTGTCGGTTGGGCTTGAACCTCGGCATCCCGTACCTTGGCGGATGATCCAACTTTTTCTTGCGTTTGCGGATTTCTCTCAGCAATAACTTGTAGTCCGGATCGTCCTTTCCGCTAAACTGATGACGACAACTTTCCCAGCCGCCGGCGGCTTTCGGCAGCGGACCCAACAACAGAGCAGAGTACTGCGGACGGGACATGTTCAGCAGCACGTGGGCGGAGAAGCGATAATCGTCTTCGCCGACAATCCGTTCGTGAGGGGCGGTTTGGAATTTCCTGACCAGCGTACGCCGTTCTTGCGTTGACATGGCCAGAGGTATCGGTGGAGCCTGTCCGCCGGGCGCGTGGCAGCGTCGGCATCGCTGATGCAAGACTCGGGAATGAAAAACCGAATACGCCGGGCCTTCTCTGGCTTGTTCCTCGGCGTTGCGGAGGGCGGCATACGTGCCGGCATAGGGCGCACCGCTTTCAAGCCACAACCACACGGTTCGCCATTGGCTCGGTGTTACGCGGACATCGTAGTGGGAGCCATCGATGATGCGCATGAGTTCGCTTGCAGCCGAGCCAATCGTGCGCGGTTTCTGATTCCCGAGCCCGTTGCGGCCATCAGCTACCTGGCCGGTTGCCAGCAGCGTGTAATAGCTGATTGACCAGCGGACGCCGAGGTCTTCTGTCAGCACAACATGCCCTTGCGGTTTCTCGTAGTTGTGGCATGTGACACAACGGGCATCGAGTATGGGCTGGATGTGCTTTCGGAAATCCAGGACGTCCGGGAGACCGCGAAACGGCTCGATGTTGCTGGGCGGTCGCTTGACAGCCATGAGGGTGTTGCTCGAGATTGGCGTCGGTGTTTGCATCCGCCGTTCGTGGCAGCCTACACAACCGAGTACCTCACCCGGCATGACGTTGGTGAAGCTCTGCATGCGTTTGACCGACAGGTCATTGGCATCCAGAGCAACGAAGAAAACAGGCCGACCCGCAGGTACCTCAAAATAGGCTGAGCCATCTTCTTCCACGGGCACCGTGCCCAGTACGCGTTCCAGGAGAAACGTGCCGAGCCAGGATGTCAGGTCCATCCCGCCGCTGAAATTCACCGGCTTGGGCAGGACTTCCAATATCAGCAGTTTCTTGATCTGGCCCGGCTGTACACCTGCCATATTGCGCCCTATGTACACATTGGCCAAAACCATTTGCCCCGTTGATTGGCTGTCATCCGTGCGGTCGGCCAGAGTTTTCTCTCGCGGCCGGACCATTACGGGGACAGGCTCATGGATGTCCGCCTTACCCTTGTATGTCAGAACAGGGAGCAGCTCGCCTCCGGCAGTGCCGAGGACGAGCTGTTTATAAGAAGCCGCCACGAAGGACCGCGTGTCAATGGGCGCGGGGTCATTAAATGCAGGCTTGTCGGTGAGGCGATGATAGCCGCGCTTATCGTCGGGGCCGTACTTGGCTGTTACGGCCGAGATGAATCCGCGGTGGTCTGAACGGCCGTGTCCGGGCGAGTCGATCAGCAGTAATTCGTCGCTACCGGGTATCGGTTTGGCATCGATAAGCAGCGGATAGTGCTCCTGGTTGCCGAAGTACGTCATCACACCGGTTCCGTCGGCGTTCATGGTCCAAAGCTGATGGTATCCAACCTGGGAACGATCCACATATTCCCAACGCGTAAAGAGGATGCGTCCGTCCGGAAGGACAGCGGGAGTATTATCGTGTTCGAGATTGAACGAGAGAGGGCGAATATTCTTTCCGTTCCTATCGCAGCGAAAGAGTGTGCCGACCTGCGTCATCCAGCAGCCCACCCAGCGTTTGCTCCGTGTCGAGACAAAGAGGATTGTCTCCGTGGGCAGGTACGTTGCCTCGTAATCATCGAACGGTCCCTGTGTGACCTGCCGTAGTCCGGTACCATCAACCTGGGTCTCGTACAGGTTGTAATGGTCTGTTTGGGCTCGGCGATACGAGAAAAGAACTGTTCTGCCGTCGTAATGCACCTGCGGGTCACGGATGCTGCCACCGTTGGCGTCGAGCAGGACTCTTACTTCGCCGGTTGGGACATTCAGCACGTACAGCTTGCTTTCATCCGGCTTGCCGTTGCCGGCATAGGCCTTGTGATTCTCGTCGTCGCAGTAGTATCCGATATTGGCATACCAGTGCGGATCGTCATAACCGAGCCTTGTCACGAAGATTACCTGCTCAATGCCCAGTTGGGCCAGACGTCCCAGACCCTTCTCGCGCCGGAAAAGGTGCGTGCTTGCAAAAGATGCTGGGTTATGTGTCCTCGGTTTTGGCCTTCCGGCTACGGCTCGCCCGTCTTGGCTCGGCCAAGCCGAGACAGGCTGCGCCGAGACGAGCTGGTCGGTCGCATCTGCCATAGCTACACACCAGCATGATAGGAGCAGTGAAAGCATGGCAGAGCCTGGTTGAATGTGATGCCAACCGCTGCAAGCACGACCTTTTGTCATAATGTTCTCTTCACACACGGCCCCAAGTTGTTGATGCTCTATACCCTGTGTAACTTGCAGATTAGGGTCTCATCGAACGATTGTCAATATGCCAGCTCAGGGCAAACAGAAGTCATTAGCTCTGCCATCTGGGGCAGGGGTATCCCCGGCACAGGTTATGGCGACATTATCCTCCCGTTCCAAAAGAACCGTACATCTGAGTGACACTCCCGGCGGTGCAAAACAGATGAAGAGGTCCAAAAATGGAGACAAGCCCACTACTCTTTAACAAATAGTCAAAGGTCATAGTTTTGCAGATTCTGTGGGAATTGCCATTAAATTGGTAACTGATAACCACTTACGCAAACTGTTCCAAAATCAGGCTGACAGCGAAAATCCCGCTGAATCAGCTTGGTTCGTGCGTGCACTGGCTCGATTACGCTGGTGGGACCGGTCCGGAAAAGTTGAGCAGATATCTCGAAGTGACTGCTACGTTTTTACGGTGCGACTGTTGAGCTTCTGCTTCATGAATCGACCCATTTTGAACTTTACTGCTCGCTTGGCCGGGACATGAATTCTTTCCAGAGTTTTTGGATTTTGTGCTGTCCGCGCTGCGCATTCGTGCGATTCAAAAACTCCAAAATCGCGGAACTCTAAACGGTTGCCTTTGGCAAGTGCGACCACGATCTGGTCGAGAAAACACTGGACGATGGCTTTCGTTGTCGAACGCGTCGTCTGTGCTTTGTCAGCAACCCGGTCTGTTAGTTCTTTCTTCGTGATTGCTGACATCGCTCACCTCGAGCATAATCTATTATGACCGTAGTAAGATTCTGACGAGCACGAGGAGCAGTGTAACCAACAAAGCTATTCTTAGCAAACACTTCATTGTTTTGGAGCTAACGAGCCTCTGCAATCTTCTGTGGAATATAGAGCGACTGTTTGTTGTATGGCGCCGATTTGTACGAAAATGATATCAAGTGCAAAGATGGCAAGGAATTCAGTCATAAAGAAAGGCCTTGGATGTGTTGCAATGTGAAGGAGATTTTGATATTAAGACAGAATTTGAAGACTTGGTTACGTGGTTGAGCAGCAAGCGATGGCCTTATGAAACTCATAACTAAGAGCCTATTGATTGCCTGTCTCTTGGCGGTTGTGGTCCTGTCACGCTCTACCTGTTCGGCTGAATCGGTACAGACTACGACAGAAGCCAAAGGGCGTCGCGATGCCCGGATGGCCTGGTGGCGCGAGGCGCGTTTTGGAATGTTTATCCACTGGGGGCCGGTGAGCCTCAAGGGCACGGAAATCAGCTGGTCACGTGCGAACTCGAATCCTGCGTGTCCTAACCAAGGGCCTATTCCTGTCGAAGTGTATGACAACCTCTATAAGGAATTTAACCCGGTTGAATTCGACGCCAATGAATGGGTTGCCGTCGCGCAAGCATCGGGCATGAAATACGTAGTCTTGACGGCGAAGCACTGTGATGGCTTTTGTCTCTGGCATTCAAAGGTGTCAGGTTACAACATATCAAAGACTCCCTTTGTGCGGGATGTGTGCGCGGAGTTGGCTAAAGCGGCGCACATCGCGGGAATCAGGGTAGGGTGGTATTACTCGCCGATGGATTGGCGTGATCCGGATTGTCGAACAGAGCGTAATGCCAAGTATGTAGCGTCGATGCAAGGGCAATTGCGTGAGCTTCTGAGCAACTATGGGCGAATCGATCTGCTTTGGTTTGACACTGATGGCAGGCCAGCGCCGTGGGACCAGAAGAATACCTACAGCCTTGTCAGGCAACTTCAGCCGCAGATCATAATCAACAATCGTTTGGACATGGGCAGTATGGCGGACTACCAGGCGCAGCAGATTGGGCCCAATGCCGACTACTACACCCCAGAGCAGCGAATAGGGAAATTTGATAATCAGCGGCCGTGGGAAACGTGCATGACCTTAGGAACGCAGTGGTCGTGGAAACCCAACGACAACATAAAGTCTCTGAAGGAATGCCTTCACATCCTTATCAAATGCGTCGGCGGAGACGGGAACCTGCTGCTGAACGTCGGGCCGATGCCCAACGGCAAGATTGAGCCGCGCCAGGTGGAGGTGCTCAAGCGGATTGGGAAATGGCTGGTCCAGTTCGGCGAGAGCGTCTACGGTACACGTGGCGGCCCGTTCAAGCCCGGCAGATCCCTGGTCAGTACCAACAAGGGAAACGTTGTTTATATACATGCGCTGGAATATGACGGTGATACAATCACACTGCCGGCATTGCCACGAAAGATTGTCCAGAGTAATGTTTTAACCGGTGGTGTCGTGCAGTTGGCGCAAACCGAGGCGGCTCTCTATTTGACTGTGGTCAAGGACGATCAGCAGGAGATTGACACCATAATCAAGCTGACGCTTGATGGCCCGGCAGTTCAGATTCCGCCTGTAACAATAGGAGAGTGATCCAATTGAGTTGAATCCTGTTTCACGGCTGTAGAAATAGCCCAGTCTAAGGATTTTTGTTAGGACAGGCGTTCGAGCGGTCTCCTAAGAGATGGGAAGAGGAATCATCATGAAGGTTTTTGTACTTGCGGGGTTGGTTCTGGTAGTGGTGGTTGGCGGGTGTTCGTTGGTAGGGACACAGCAGCTGGTGCGAGAGGAACCAACTAAGCTGCTACTGGTCCGGCAGACGGAGGATTTTGTCATAAGCGGCAGGGGCAACACATCGGCCTGGAAGAAAGCCACGTGGGAGCCGCTTCACTTGCGTGCTTCCAACGGTCATCAATATGAAACACGCATCAAGATGCTCTACTCCCAGACCGGACTGTACGTACTAATGGAGGCCGAAGACCGCAAGATCACCGCCACGATGAACGAGGACTTCCTTGACCTATGGAATGAAGACGTGTTTGAGTTTTTCTTGTGGCCATGCGCGCGATACCCGGTTTACTTCGAATACGAGATTTCGCCGCTTGGTTTTGAGTTGCCGATCCTCATCCCTAATCTCGGCGGTGAGTTTCTTGGCTGGCGGCCCTGGCACTACGAGGGGAAACGGAAAACGCGAAAGGCCACTACGGTCATAGGTGGCTCCAGGCGATCTGGTGCTCGCGTAACGGGTTGGAAGGCTGAGGTATTTGTTCCCTACGATTTGCTCAAACCTCTTCAAAACGTTCCGCCAAAACCTCAAACTCAATGGCGGGCCAATTTCTATCGGGTCGACTACGATGAAGGCAAGACCACGAGTTGGGATTGGGCCCGAGTGGGAACGAGCTTTCACGAGTTTGAGAAGTTCGGCACCCTCATTTTTGAGTAGAACTGGGCTTGCGGCGGACACAAGCCGCTCTCTACGAGCAACGTCTCGAGGGAGTATGACCACCTATGAACAATTCAAAGTCAAATACTATAATCTCTATTGCCACAAAAAATTTTCTTTGAGGCATCCACGTTACGACTTATCAGCCAGTGTTCACGGCTTACCAGTCACCCAGACAACACCCGCTTGGGATCAAGCAAAAGGTTGACTGCGTCGATGAGAAACTTAGTGCCCCAGGACAGGTACGTGTTTGGAGAATAGCTTCCGCTTAACGGGTGCGAACCTGCTATCGAGCCGTTAATCCCCGGGTTTAGCGAAGCTATGTTTTGCGTGGCTAAGACGTAATCTACGGCTTTGCTTGCAGCCTCGCCGTATTTTTCATCTCCTGTTATCGCGTATAGTCTCATCCAGATTATCGCTGTCTGAAGATTCCCTGTCAGGCAGCTTGATTCGACGACGGGCCTCCAGGCCTCATCATATTCGCCATATAGCATCCCGTTTGGCAGTTGAAGCTGAATTAAAGCGTCTGCCAACCTTTGAGCAAAAACAAGATAAGCCTTATTTCCTGTTATTTGACTTGCTTCTAACATCCCTCGACCGGCGTAAGCTATAAAGTGCGTTGTCTCTCGGCTTGTGGGAACGCACCACCCATTCGGTTTTTGAAGACCCAGTGCCCAGTCAAGGTTCCTTACCGCAACATCTTTGTAGACACTGTTTCGTGCTAATTCATATAGCTGCAACAACATCCAAGAAACTCTGCAATGATAAGTATGAGTCGAGCGAGTGAAAGGGGTCAACGGAAATGAGCCATCTTGGCGTTGCATTCCAACAAGCCAACCGGCAGCCTTTTCCGCGGCCTCAAGATAACGGGCATCTTTCGTCTCTTTGTAAGTCCTCACCCAGCCAGAAATACACTGCCCTGTATCAAACACGTATGGAGTCGAAAAATCCATCGCTGCTACAGCCCCTGTCGGAAGTTGAACGGATGTTATCCAATCGGCCATCTTTATTGCGACGTCCCTGTAGTCTTTCTGACCTGTCAGGTGAAAAAGATCAAACATCGTAGGGATGATGTAACCTGTCACCTCAGGATATGAGGTAGGGCAGTACCCAGTTGATGGATTATACCACGCTGAGACTCCTCCATTAGGCGTCGCTTTCTGAGCGTTTAGGATCCAATTAGCGGCGTGCTGCCTATTCAAAATCAGACCCTCTTTGTTTTGGGTGTGCCCTCCTTGCAACAAACAATCTCTTGTCACTGGTGCATCAGCTTCCGCTAGAGCCAGAGTATCCTGCACTGCCCACGCTGTGGCTATAACAATCGCCAACGCTATAGTGCAAGCTGCTACCTTTTGCTTCAGCTTCGCAATCATCGTTCTCACGCCTTCACGCTCTTCGACGCTTCCCTCGTGTTGCTGTTGCACCACGACAGTTCTATGATAACAAATAGGTAATTGTGGGGGCACAAAAAAAGGTGCTGCAAGTGTGTGCCCCACGGCACCGTTCATTGAATCCGTTGGCCATTCTGCCCGCTCGTTCACTCGATATTTCTGGTCCTGATGTTCACACTATGGTCATGAAGAGAACCCGCTACTCTTTGAGAAATAGTTGAAATGCACGGTTTTGCAAGTTTTACGGGAATTGTGATTAGATCGGTACTGATAACCACTTATGACGACTGGCCGAGAATCAGGCAAATGCTGAAAATCGCGCTCAGAAGGGGCGTTCGTGCGCGCGCACTGGCGACGAAAGGCTGGTGGGGCCGGTCCCGAGGCTACTGGTACCAATGTTTGTCAAGTTGACAGTCGACCTTGCCAATGCCTTTCGGTGCAGTGAGAAATTATCCAAGAATGGTTCCTGAAGGAATGCTACTACAGTCTCGGCAGAAGAGCGTGTCACTATGTCTGGGAATGAGCGTCGTTTGCGTGTTATCGTGTGCTGGGGTCGCCGGGCGTTGGTGGTGCCGCCTGCCAGTTTGTTGGATCACTGCCGCAGTGGTACTGATCGGCGTGAATCCTCTGCAAGGCGTCGCCGAGGCCGTCCGGTGAGGCAGGCCAGGGCGACACATCCGAGTATCGAACCTGATCGACTACAACCCAGGAGATGTCGTCTGCAATATCGTCAGGGGCCTGGGGACGCTCGAGAGTCAGGCGTTCGCCTTCATTGGCGAGCTTCTGGCCGTCCTTCCACGGGCCCAGGATGGTCGCGCCGCTCGTATCATAGGGACTTATGAATGCTCCTGGATTGACGCCCACTATCAGCAGTCTCTGGCCCGAGCCCATGGAGGTTCCCGGCGGGAAGTTATACTCGACGGCGCCGTCCAGCCGCCATGTGCCGGTTGCGTTCTCGAGCGTGATCGTACCTGCGGTGGGATTGTACAACTCGATGTACTCGCTGTTTGGATCAGTGGGATGGTACATCAGCTCGTCGATGACTATGTCGAGTATGGGCTCTGCATTAGGAAGGTCTCGTGAGGGTTGCATCTTCAGCAGGTAATCGCCGCCGTCGGGATAACGACCCAGCGACACGCTGCTTTCCTGGCTGTCGAACCTTATACAGTCGACGATCCTGTCCTGGGAATTGCCCGGCAGGCACGAGAGGACGACCTGTTCGCCGGCTTTGTCGAGGCCGAAGCCAATGCTGATAGGGTCGTGAAAGCCCGTTACCTCATCGAAGCTGATGAATCCGTGGCCGCCTACGGAAACGTCGCCGATCGCCCATTTGTGAAGCTCTTTGATGCTATCGCTGAGGTACCAGTGATTCAGATTGAGGCTACCGGAGCCGGCGTTGTACAACTCGATCCAGTCGTTGGACTCGTACTCGGGATGCTGAGGATCACCGTAATCGGTGTGAGCCATGATCTCGTTCAGCATGGCGGTACTCGGTGGTACGGGATCGTCCGCACCCGGTGAGCCGTTGATGTAGGTGCCGGCGCGCCAGTTGCCCGGATAATCGAGTGAGCCTTCACTCTGGGTGGGTATGGCCGAGTCTATCGGCACCAGCGCATGGCCGTGACCATCGGCCGCCAGCGGCCAGGTTCGACCGTCGCCATAATTGAAGTGCACGAGAACGCCGTTTATCTGGTCAACCAATCGGACTTCCTCTCCACCGTTTTTCAGACCTCCGCTGAACGTTCCGGCGATCCTATCGACGGCAACCAAGGGATAACGCGACTTAAAGGCCGCTTCGTTTCTAACTACGAGAACGAACCCACCCGGCCCGATGGTGGTTACATTGCTGTCGTTGAACTCGAAGATGACGCCGTTGTCGAATGAGACGTAAGTCAGATCGATGGATTCATCTCCGGTGTTCTTCAGTTCTATGAACTCGAATTCATCGTGATCAAGATTCAGTTCACCCTTGGAGGGATCCGCCGGAGCCGGGTTGTACATCAGTTCGGTCAGCCGCAGGTAGTCTCGCACATAGGCCGAGAGCGGCTCGCCAGCCACGAATTGGACGGGGTCGGACCAGTGGCTCCATCGGCCCGTGTTGTCTTTCATTCGCGAGCGGACCCTGTAGGTGCGGCCGGGTCGCAGCGTCGTCGCCGGAATCCTTATCGCGTCGTTGAAATCGGTGATCTCCCCGCTCTCCCAGATCGCATCGATCTCGTAATGGCCGCGTCTAGCCTGGTATGTGAAATCGCTCGCAGGCGGATGGCCGCCAGGCTCTCCACCATCGCCCCTCGAGGCGGTCAGGGTAACGTCTATCGACAGGTCGCTGCTATCGAGCGATTGATTGATCACCTGGACCGCTATTACGTTGGTGCCGTTGTGAAGGAAATCGTACGGCTGGGGCACAGCGACATCTTCCCACTGCGCTTCGGGCACGTAGGGCTCACCGGTACGGTCGTTGTAGGCCTTGAACCCGGCTGAAACGTGAGGCCGGCCGATCTCGGTGCCGTTGATCCAGATGATGCAGCCATCATCGACGTAAACCCGCAGCGTGAGATCCGTTATTTCATCAACGTTGGTAATCTCGAACGCGTGACGCAGATACACGGTTGAGTATCTCCTGAACATGTCATCTAGGACGGTACTGTCGTCGCCGTCACCGTAGCCGATGCTGGTTTGCCCGTCGGCCCACGAGTAGTCATTGAAGTTGACCTGGCGCCATGCATCGACGGGATTGGAAGGCTCGCCGCTGTTACCCTTGAGGTACTTCCAGTCCCTGCTTTCGGCGCCCACTAGTATGATCGTGTCACTCGGCACTATGACAGGAGGCGCGTACTGAGAACCCTGTTCGACACGTGCGATACGCCACTTGCGCGCCCCAAAAGTCCTCAATCCATCCGGATCGGCGAAGCTGCTCGTGCTGAACCAGAGATCGTTGACCGGATATCCTTCCGAGCCGATGTATGTAACCGTGGGCTTGTGAGGAATTCGCCAATCGTAGATCTCTTCGTCAAGTTTGATCGCGCCGTAGCTTGCAGGTGAGCTTCCACCGCCCGGAGGCGGCTGGATGAAATCCTTGATCCACTGCATCTCACCTTCGTGATCGGAAGAGACGGTGACCTTGAGTATCGATTGTCCGTCGAAGTCATTGTGTGTTATCGGGTTCCGGTAGAACTTGCCGCGATGGCCGGACCTCGTGCGCGGGTGGTAGTTCCACATGTACTCGTCGACGTCAACCATTGTCAACGGTTGACCTGGCGGATTTACAATCGAGGCCAGCTCATCGACTAATTGACTGATCTGATCGGACGATACGAGCAAATCCTGCAGCTCTCTGCCGTAATTCTTATAGCCGATTTCGAATTCGGGGTGATTCAGGCAGTTCTGGATGTTCAGCACGCCGCTCCAGTGGTATACCGGCATGTAGAGCATATCCAGATCCCACGGGATTACCGACCAGAGGTCTGTCTCGGAATTGTGGTAGTAGTAGCAGTTCCACCCTTCGCGAAGGTCGCTGTTGTTGATCGCACGGTTGATGGCCCTGAATCCGTAGTAATGTTTCAGGTTGAGATTGTTCTTCCACCACGTGTTGCTGTTCGTCTGGTTGTAGCCGCTCCTGAACGAATTCAGGTCCGATGTGTTTGCGGGCTGGGTTGCCCCCTGGTGTTTCTTGTCTCCACCGCCTTCCATTTTGTAGGTATTGCCGTCGGGCAGACCGTGCTCGTCAAGAAATCGCCCGTCCGGGTACTCGATCGCCAAGTAAAGCCCCCACAGGTCGCCTTCATACTGACTGGACGGATCGGCCTCGACGCTGTCGTCGATGATCCTGAACTGAAGCCAGTGCGTCTTGGATGACGGTACAGACGCCTTGGAGTAGAGCGCAGAAGCAAGCGCCTCGTCAACGCCGGCCATCCCACGGTGCGCGGGCATCCACGGTGTTGCACAGCCGCTGAGGTTCATGACTCTCCAAGGAGGGTCGTATTTTTTGCCGTAGTCGTCGCGGACCTGGAAATCGTGACCTCGCGTGAAGAAGAACTTCCATTTGTTCTTGCCCGACTGATAGGTCGACCATTCCCCACGAATCTTGAATTCGATATGGTCGTACACAACGCCGTCGTAAACCAGCGTTCCGCGAAAGCGCACGTTCTCGTAGTTGCTGTTATACTGACAGTTGATGACATCGGTCTCGGTTGCCATGAGGTGATACACTGGCAGAGACCGCATTACTTCAGCGCTGAACGTCTTAACCGCCGAGCGGGTCGGATTGCTGCTTCCCGGCTCCAGCGCCCCACGCCACGCGGGCACGCCGTCGTACACGAAGTAAGCGAAGTTCGGCTGTGGATCGTCCGGATACGGCACTGTGAGGGCGTTGCCGACGGTATCCTCTGCCACAATACGATAACGTATCATCCTTCGATGCCTCTGAACGGACGCAGGCAACTGCACGGTGAAAATATCATCGTCGGCCCATCTATCGGCGCCGAGCCCATCATCGTTCATCGAGACCGTTGTCCAGCTAGTGCTGTACTGCGCATCGTGTAGCCTGATATACCGTCCCGGGGCCACAGCCTGATACCGCAATGCAACAGACTTGATGCCGTCCGGATCCGTTATCTTCGCTGTAATAGTGACCGGCTCATCGCCAACTGGGCTCTTGGGCAAATGCTCCACCTGTCGAATGTGAGGGGGTGTGTTCGCTGCAAAAACAGAGCTGTTTCGAGCACCTGGTGTCGGGTACGCGCTTCGCCAGCTTCCACCCAGATCATTATCGAGTTCCGGATCGATCAACTGCATCGAGTGCCCTTTACCGGGCTGGTTCGAAGGCACCGGATCGCCGACGGTGGGCCAGGGAAAACCCAGTTGATAGTCCACCTGATCTATCTCATTTCCACCAGCATCACAAAGCTCGATCTTCTCCCCGAAGTTTCGCAGATTTCCCGTGAAGGGCCCATATACCTTCGCCGCATTTGTTCCATACTTCTGCATGAGCGTAACGGGACTCCAGGCGGCATATGCATCTTCTGTGACGACGAGATACTCACCGGACCTGAGAATAGTCTCTGGCGGAAAAGTGTATGCAAGCCCGTCCCGGAAAGACCACCCCGACAGATCGGCGTCGACCGGCCCTGCGTTATACAGCTCAACGAACTCGACCAGTTCGGTCTCGACGTCGGGATCGGAGTGGATTTCGTTAATGATGATCGGCCACTTTGTCTTGCCCCAGTCTTTCGCCAGCATCGACAGATCGGCCATATCGACACCGCCTTCGCCGGTCAGATCCGCAGCGCCGGCAGGGCCGTCCAGCCACTGCTCGCCAAGCTCCCAAACGTCCCGAAAATCAACCGTACAGTCGCCGTTTATGTCGCCCACTGGGCACGCAGCGCCGGCGGCAACGGCGAAGATCGTTGGGGTCATCAAGGTTATCGCTGAGATTCTCATCGCTGCCGGCTATCACCTCTGAAACTGTACGCTGTTCACTACTGCGGCAGAATCCGCCGTCCGACGGGAGCCCCGATTCAGGTGAACTAGTGCAGACAAGAAACATATCTTCATGAATTATACCATTTTGAGGGTATACGGGTCAATACGCACCGAGCTGGTAGGGGCAAGAATAATCGGGGTCTATGCCACATTAATTGCCATAAGCCCCGAATCACTTCGAATCTCAAATCCACTGCCGAATCGACGAGAACGTCGCCGGTTTCGCACCATAAGCCATTTGCCTGAATCTACGGCCACAGCCGCTCATCAAGCCACTGGTCCGCCAGAACAGCGTAGTCCTTGAAGTCAATCACTTTGTCCTCGTTCAGGTCAATCGGCGAGCCGATGAGGGAGAGAATCTCCTCTCGCGTTACCGCCCTGTTGTAGATGCGCACATCGTCAATCATCCCGAGAAATCCGTTATTACCCTCTTGGGTCATGCCGATACGAACAGGGTCGGTATCAGCGGTTCCCGGCAAGACAATTCCGCTATGGGCTTCGCCAGCGAGCACTCCATTGATGTAGTACCTGTGCATGCCGCCTACTACCATCGCACAGACGTGCACCCATTCATTGAGTGGCACCTGCCCTGTGCTGTTAGAGCCGACATAACCACCGCCGCTCGTTGTGCTGAAATGCAGCGTGCCGTCGACGTAGGTATAAAAGCTATACGACCGGGGGGCATTCGACTTCGCAAGAATCCCTTGCCAGTCGCCGCCGTCGCTGTCATGCCGTTGGGCATTTATCCACGCCATCACAGTGACTTCTGAATCCACCGTCAGAATATCGGTGTGCGGCACTTCCACATAGTCATTACCGTCAAACTCCAACGCACCGTTTGTCTTGCCTGTGACCCACTGTGGATCACCGTTGAGGGTGCCGTTGTTGCCGTGAGCGGATGAATCCGCAGCGGTTACGCCAGCGCCGTCATCCAGCTTCCACCAGCCAACAAGAAAGGCGTCGCTGGGAGGTGTCAGCGTAGTAAGAAGCCAATCCTCCGACATCGCCTCAAGCTCTCTGTGATCGATCACACAATCGGGCACAAAATCGACCCGGGCTAGCTCCGCCGAGCGTTCGGACAAGATACAGATCGACGGATAGAGAGTTATTCCGTCGAAATAGACCGTGCCGCTGCCGCCAGCGATGCCGTTGTCGTCACCGAAGCCCAGAGATACCTGTGTAACATTCGTCAGATCCATGCCGGTGAATAGCGCCAGATCGATATCCCATGCCTGCCAGGAAGCATCCTGCAGGTCGGCCGGATCACCGTCATAGGGCACCTTGACACCGTTGAGCTTAATATACATCCGGTCATTGGCCCCTACCGGGTTGGTCGAATTGCCGTAGAACCACACCCTAATCATTTTACCGCCTACGCCGGACCAGTTGGTGCCAATGGGCAAGTCTGCGACGTTTGCCGTCGCCTCAGAATACACTGCTTTGCCGCCGGCGCCGGTGTTGTTGTAGACGTACGGCAGCGACCTATTACCTTCGTAGACGGTGTTCTCCTCGGGATACGGTGGAATGGCATTGCCTATGGTCGATCCGGTGCCGTTGCCGGGCACCGCGGAGGGAGTCTCCCAGCCAGCGCCGTCCTTCCACACATACCAGGGTCTGCCGCCGGGCTCGCCGGGGGTGACGGCGTCGCCGTAGTCTTCCATATCATCAATTACGAGAGAGCCGAGGACGGTGAACTTCAGCACCTGACCCATAGCGGTTCCACCGGCGCTGACCTCATCCACTGTCCAATGATACGTTTCGCCCAATTGCAGCAGCCCGGGATCATAAGCTTGCTGGCAGGTATCGCCGACGGGTATGCTGGTGGCCAGAGCGGTTCGGTCGGCCACCAGGTCCCGGTTGGTGCTCAGGTACACATTGTGCGTTGTGACGCCTCTACCGGGTATCCAGTTGAGGTCCGCTTCGGGATCAACGTCGTTTGTCCCATCGGCCGGGCTGAATGCCCTCGCACCGTAGGGGATGTAGCTGAAGCGGATTTCGCTGAGGCCGTACTGCTGGAGGCCAATGTAGTTGCTAACGGCGGTTATTCTGACATGCTGTGCCTCCATACCGCCGAAGTCGATAGTGCTGTTTGCGTCGTAACCGGCCGCTCCTGGGGCCTTGGCCAAATCTGCAATACCCTGCAACTCGGTCCAAGCAACACCATCGATCGAGTATTCGACTGTTACCTCTTTCATCCCGAACGTGCTGTTCAGGCCGAAACCGTTGTAGTTCCATACGAACGCCTGAGCCAGGTCGTAGACCCTGCCGAGGTCGTATTGGATCCATGTCGGCTGTGCGCCACCGTCGGCGCTTAGCCACATATCACCGGCCGCTGTCGAGTGTAGATCGTCCTCGTCCAGGCCTGATCCATCGATCGTAGTCTCAGGTCCTCCACCCATGGCGCCGGTGCTCGATGCGGTGGCGGTTATCATCGCGCCGTCTACGGGACGACTTTCTGGCTCAATCGTAAAGCTCCAGACATCGCCTTTGTGCCGCGTGTTTGCTGGCGGCCCGTCAATCTCATCAATCCGCCAGTAATAAGTCTGGCCGTATTCGGGAATAACAACGGTGCTGATATCAAACTGAGCCACACTAACCTGACCGCGATAGACACCGTGCGGGTCCGCCGTTGTGGCAGCATCGTTGACATCATCGAAATCCGTGCCCAGATAAACATCATGCGCCACCGCAAATTCACCCGGCATCCACGTGAGCGTGGTGTCTCTACAAACATCGGTTGCAGCATCAGACGGACTCGGATCGGAGGCATTGACGATGGGGCCGAGGACTACATAATCGAGCCGAACGCTGTCGAAACCGATCCATGCCGCGTCCGGGGGTCCGCTCTTGAACCGGATGCCAATCTTTTTGCCTATCGACTGCGGGCTATCATTGGACGCGACCGTAAGCGTCAGCTCCTCCATATCGGTAGTGCTACCGCCGACGAACTCATGGAACAATGATCCCATCGGGACTCTGGCTCCGGCGTCGTCGTAGTAGAGTTCTAAGGTGATGTTCGGTCCCTCCCAGGTCCTTCTGGCGTCGATGGTAAGTGTGTACTCGGCGTTGGCCACGATGGTATGGCCGGTGAGTTGGAAGACCTCCATGTTGCCACCGCAGAAGCCCGTGTACGAACCGTCAGTGGGGTCCCAACCTGTCTCTGCGCCACCTCCTCCGGAGCCTTCACCGGTCCATCCCGGGATTTCCGGAAAACCCGGCTTGCCAACACCGGGCTGCTCAAAACTCCAGTTCTCGACGAATATCGGATCCGCCGACACAGTTACGGTCACGGCGAGCACCGCCACTGCAGCCATAACTACTTGCATGTTCATTTTGCTGTCCTCACGATTGACGTTACATATACTTATACCAACCACCTGCCGGTCATCGCAACCGCGGTGTTTTCTTAAGCTATGCGCACGCACAAGCACCTCACCGGTGCCGCCCAGCAAGTTGCTCAGATGTGATAACGCTGTCGATGTTCGAGTCTACGCACGTCGGCGTGTGATCAGGCCCAGTGCTCCGAAACCGAGCAACGCAAGTGTCGCTGGCTCCGGTATGACATCCAGCCTCACGTTGTCGAAACCGATCCATGCCGCGTCCGAGGGGCCGCTCATGATCTGGATGCCGAGCGTATTGCCGATTGCTGCGGGAGTATCGTTGGCCAGGGCAACCAGATTGAGTTCTTCCATGTCGGTAGTGGAACCGCCGACGAACTCGTGCAACAACCACGCCATTTGAACTCTCGCGCCGCCGTCATCATAGTACAGACCGAGCGTGATGTTCGGTCCTTCCCATGTCCTTCTGGCATCGATAGTAAGTGTGTACACTTCGTCGGCGGCAATCGTGTGGCCCGTCAACTGGAAGACCTCCATGTTGCCACCGCAGTAGCCGGTATATATACCGTCTGTGGGGCCCCAACCTGTCTCTGCACCACCTCCTCCGGTGCCTTCGCCGGACCATCCGGGTATCAGGTCAAAGCCAGGCTTGCCTTCGCCGGGCAGTTCGAAGCTGAAGTTCTCGACCATAATCGGCGCGGCCAATGCCGAACCGGCAGACAGCGCCAGCACCGACGCCGCAATCAACAGTTGCTTGTTCATAACACTCCTCCTACCAAAAGAAAGCCCGATATTGTGGTGGATCTTTCCTCCTTGTTAAAGACGGTAACCCACACCAGCCCTCACACGAGGCTGCAGTTTACTCATTGCTCGAAGAGCCCGCCACACCGTACGTAAAGACACTCGGACCCCGACATAAAGTTGCTTTTATAGTAGCAGATTGCCGGGTCTCCGCCAAGAAATTAATGGCAATTTTTCTTCGCCTACAACGGATGTTCCACCCTTGTTTTTAGCTAACCCCCTTGCATGGCTGGAGTTAAGGTGAATTTTCGCTAAAATATGTAGCCAGTGATAGTTATTCTTTTTCTCGACATTTCTGCGATTTCTGTAATACATGGCGCACGTGCGAGAGCACCACATCTGAGCATACATTCCTAATGACAGCACTGCGCTACCAGTGCAGCTAAGGCGTCCGACAATGGCCACAGTCAACCGGCATCGTCGCCTCGAAAGACAAAATTCTATTCGGCATTTGCACACGACACCTCCCACAGCAACGCAACTCGCTCCACGAACAAGTCTTACGGCCAGTGCATCGTCAGAAATGGGCTATCAGTAGGTATTTTCCGTTGACGAGGGTCTGGACAACCTGTAGCTTGTAGGGTGATGGTTTGTCTTAGGAGGAGGATGAGTGGGCGAATCAATCGAGATCACATTGGGTGCAAACACAATCTTCCAAGATTGTTCTGCCGTGCAAATCATCACGCCACTTTATGAGTACACCCTTGACTGTCCCGATGACAAGTACGCTTTCAAGCTGGCCAAAGCATTGCGCGAATATGTAAAGGTGGTTGACGTTACTCTGAGTCCTGCCGATGTCAAACACATGAGCGAAGTGATTATGGCCGGTTAGCCTACAAGCCCCTGTGCAATTTCACTTCCATTTCCTCCGCAAAGCGCAGGGGCTTCTATCTGCACTTTTTCTGCACGGCTCTTCACAACAATCACGATCATAGTCCTAAACTAAAACCCTGCCGGCCTTTTTTCCACTTGCAGTGCTATTGCCGTCACTCTCGCAAAACTCTCTGTTCCTCAAGACATAAGGAAGGCAAGCGTGGGTGACATCCCTTCGGCCATAAACTAATATAAGACGGTATACAAAGAAGAAAAACCCGGTACTCTTTAACAAATAGGTGAAGTGCGCGAGTTTACAAGCCTCACGGAAACTGCGGTTACATCAGTGAAGACAAATACTTATGACAACTGGTCGAGAATCAGGCTGACACCGAAAACCCCACTGAAGCAGCTTGGTTCGTGCGCGCGCAGTGGGCCCGGTAGGCTGGTGGGGCCCGTCTGGAAACTTATGGCAGATCTGTGGCTTCAAAACCAATAGAACTACTGATGGGTGTCGAGCAGAACTGCAGAAAACGCACCAAGAGCGAAGACCTAATCCTGGCAAATGTGTCAGCTCAAAGGCTTCAATCGTTGAAAAATCCGCTTCTTTCTGGCATAATAGTCCTTCCGGAGCAGATATCCAAGCGTCTAACGCGTGGTTGCGTGGATTTGCCTGTGGCCATGCGTTTAGTGCTGCGGTTTTCGTCTGGATATTCTCTATGAGCGACGTCACCCGCATCTTGAATGCCATTGAGGGAGGTGATACTCGAGCTGCAGACAAATTGCTTCCGCTGGTCTACGAAGAACTTCGGCTTCTGGCGGCTCAGAAGCTCTCGCAGGAGCGACCAGGCCAGACGCTTCAGGCAACTGCTCTGGTCCATGAGGCATACATCCGCTTAGTCGGAAAGGAAGCCCAAGACTGGAAAAGTCGCCGCCATTTCTTCAAGGCTGCAGCGGAAGCGATGAGAAGGATTCTGATCGAAAATGCGAGGAGGAAGAAAAGTCTGAAGCGAGGAGGGGATCGCCAGAGGATGGATGTTGAGATTGCCGAAGTGACGACCGGAGAGACTGCTGAAGACTTGTTGGCGCTGGATGAAGCTCTGGAAATGCTTGCTGAAGAAGACCCTCAAGTAGTTGAGTTAATAAAGTTGCGGTATTTTGCTGGCTTGACACTTGAACAAGCCGGAAGAGTATTGGGCATGTCTCCACGAACTGCGGACCGGAATTGGGCTTATGGCCGTGTCTGGCTACTTCACAAAATCTCCAGACGAGACTCCTGACCTTTGGATTGAGCTGATCAGGATTTACTCCCTCAGATATGGATTGAGCAGACATAAGCCTGTGTCCTGAAACAAGATACGTCTAGGTTGCTAAGGAAGTGTTGATTCCGATATTCCGGTGTTCTCATAAATCTTCGGGTGTTGAACCACTTTTATGACGTATTTTTGTGACTTTTTGCGCACTGAGTATTAGAAGTCAAATATTGGAGTTTGGTAATGGGTAGTGAACCGGCTGATATCAAGTCGATTTTTGTGGAGGCGTTAGAGATGGCGGCTGATGAACGGCCTGCCTTCTTGGATAGAGTCTGCGGTAATGACGAGTCGCTACGCCGGCAAGTAGAGGAGTTTCTTAGACTACATGAGGATGCTGGAGGCTTCCTCGAATCCCCACCACTCATAGACCGGCCTCCCTTGCCCAATCTTCCAGAGGAGAAGCTCGGCACTACCATCGACAAATACAAGCTACTGGAGAAGATCGGCGAAGGGGGTATGGCCGTGGTCTA
>Ga0180434_10000555_pt1 | contig 54886 bp, 42 predicted proteins | sample SS_ome_7_FD_132453 | JGI IMG/M metagenome (GOLD analysis project Ga0180434, IMG submission 132453) | Hypersaline lake sediment archaeal communities from the Salton Sea, California, USA - SS_1_D_2 metaG | ecosystem: Environmental > Aquatic > Non-marine Saline and Alkaline > Hypersaline >...
CGATGAATCTCCGCCGGAACTTGTAGTGAAATCCGAGCAGTGCAGCGTAAGTCAAGACGGTAACGCAGACCAGCGGCCACCTGACCCACAGCATCGATCCTGCAAGCGTTTTCGTGACATAGGCCTCTCCTCCGGGCAGTTTGTCTCCCAGAAGGAGCGATGCAACCAGTGCGAGCGCGTACATGATTCCGATGATGGCTTCGCGTGGTATCAGGCGATTACGGGTCTTGATCACCGCCAGCATCAGAGCACCGAACAGCACAGCGACGAACGAAACCGCGTACGAGTTCGCCGTGCCGTACTCGATTCCCAGACCTATACCGACAAGCGCTCCGAACGCCGCCAGTTGGTCCAGCACTAGGTCGGAGAACACGAGCGTTCGTCTGATTATGTGCAGCCCGATGTAGGTGTGAAGCACCAACACCACGGCCACCAGCGTAATCTGAACCGAGAAGAACTTCAGCATTTCCGACATCTGTAAAAATCCTGTCGTGGGTCAGCCTTCGCTCAGCAGCCCCTTTTTCTCCGCCGCTTCGAGTAGCTGCGCGATCCAGTAGTCTAACAGTTGGAAATAGTCGTTTACACCCGGCGCACCACCGACGTAGAGCGGGACGATTACCGGTTCGGCACCAACCCGTTCCGCCACAGTATGGATCTTTTGCTCGTCGAAGTAGTTCGCGGCGAGAATGATACCGATGTCCCGTGCCCGCATCATTTGGACAATCTCGTTGACGTGCCTGGGCGACGGAGGTATGCCGGGCTTCGGCTCTATCGTGCCGGCCTCCTCGAGACCGAAGAGCGTCACGAAATAGACCCAGTTCTTATGGTAGGTGACGATCGGAGTACCGTACAGCGGCATCATATCTTTCATCCATCCCCCGAGATGCTCGGTCAGCGGTTTCCCGCGGAACTCCTTTTCCCTGAGGAACGGGACGAGTCGGCCCTTCTCGGCCAAGGCGCACAGTGTGTCGGCGCCGAGCATTTCAACGAGTTCTTCACCGAACAGACGTCGGTCGATCTCACTGAGCAGCCTATCGAGATTATCCTGGTAGTCCTGTTTCCCTTCCGGATCGTTTTTGATGAGTCCGGTGGTGATATTCCGTGCCGCGATCTTCATCTGTATAGGGCTGCAGGTGACGTGCGGGTTGCCGTAGATGTGCACGCCCCCTTCCGACCGGGAGATGGTCGTCGGCTTTTCGAGGAGGGTCATCCCCTGAGCGGCGGCCACGTACCCGGGTTGGCCGCTCCGTACATGCTTGTTCCCGGACGTGTCCACGACGGTATTGAGCCAGATCTCCAGGTCGAGCCCGGTCGCGATAAGTACATCCGCATTACGAACCATGGTAACGAACGACGGTTTTGGGCGGATGAAATGGGCGTCCTGGTCACCACGCACTATCGAGTCGACGGTGACGCGGTCGCCACCTATGATCCGTGCGAAGACACCGTAATCCGGCAGCGTTGTCACGACGTGCAGGGGCGGTTCGGCTGATGCGGGACCGGGACAATTGTAGAAGAGTGCGAGTACGAGAACTATCAAAGTTGGGGCTATTCTTCTCATCGTTAGCGTCTCCTTCAGCACCGCTCAGTACCGCTCGTGTTTGTGCGGACCGGCGGAAAAGATCATCTGGAAATAGACCACATCCTCGGCTTTTTGCATGCCGACGCCGTCGCCGTGGTTGTACTCAAGACGGAACTTGACAAACGGGCTCTGGAACCAGGTGACGTACGGGCCGACCTGCCATCGATAGGCGCCGCCGCTGGTAACCGCCAGCGGCGCGAGCGAGACCTGCGGCAGTCCCGCGTACTGCTTCCTGTCGGGCTCATAGTAGTCGCACCTGAACCCGATGTCCCAGGTTCGCGTCAGCTTCGTCTGGACATAGCTGTACGCGCCCCACGCGTTGACGGTATCCTCGTCTAGGTCGTACGGATCGATCGTGTCACGGTGAAGGTAGTATGCCTCAGTCCGCCATTCGAGGTTGCGGTAACGCATGCGTTCCGTGGGTTCCCATAACACGGTAAAATCGCCGCCCCATACCCAGGTCTCGAGCCGCTCGCGTTCCGCGCGCCAGGTGTCGCCGTCGGCGAGCACCGGCCACTCGTCATTCCACCCGACGAGATTCGTCAACCCGAACTCGAGGTAGGTATCCTTGGTCAGATCCCTGAAGTTCTTGTAGTGGAGAAGCAGGCTCGGCACGTTGCGGCTGTTTTCGTCGAACAGCCGGTCGTTCTCGCCGTTTGTAACCTGGAACGTAAGCTGCTGGGTGGTCTGGCCGATGGGCGGGAGTGTCCAGTCCACCGATACACCCGTCTGATTCAGCCCGCCGTCGCCGAAGATACTCCGCAGCGCCAGCGGAAAATCGACCTGGTCGAGCCCGTGCTTATGCCAGCGATTCACGACACCGAACTGCTGGCGGAACTTACCGAGCGTAAGATTGACGTCCGGCAGAAGCCCGAAGCGGGTCATGTAGGCTTCGCCGAGCTTTGCGAAACTCTCGGTTACGGGTACGGCGGCCTTGAACCGCGTGTACGGATCCAGATACGATTCAATATGAATGCCCAAATTTCGGAAGTCGAAATCCGAGCGCTTCCGGGTGTCCTCTTGATCTCTGTAAAAGGTGACCATATCGCCGGTAACGCTTATCTCCGGGTTGAGCGCCTGCAAGCTGAGGCTGCCCGCCTTGAAGACGGTCTCCTCGGTTTCTCTTCGTTCTTCCTGCGGCTTGCCGGCTTCGGCTTCAGCCGCCTCACGCAGCATCCGGAGCTCATCTTGCTCAGCCGCCTCGGTCTCGGGTTCTGTCGGACGTGCCGCTTCAATTTCTCGTTTCAGCTTCTCGATCTCGGCGGCATGCTGCTGCTCCATTTCGTCTATCTGCCGCTGCAATTGGCGGAGCATTTCTTTCACTTGCTCAAGCTCGTCTTGCTCGTGCTCGGTTTCTCCAACCTGCTCCTCGGAGTTCGCCTCGGGTGAACGAGTCTTTTCGCCGGCGGTAGATGTTGCCGCTTGCCCCGGTGACTCGGCCGCAAAACCATGCGGCGCGACAAGTACCAAACATAAGACAATACTCAAACACAACCGTAACGGCATATTCTTCTCCCTCCTTTCGCAGAAGATTAACGTGCGGAGATGCCTTGAGAGAGTTACACGGTGGGAAGCGGCGGCGCTCTCTGGAGCGCCGGGTGATATTCCAGGCTCCGGAAGGGGAGGGTCCCCAGGTCTATCTCAGATAGGAAAGCGTTCGCGACCAGACCGACGAGCGGTAGTGTGCTGGTTCTTTGGTGCAGGGCGGTGGTCAAGGTGTGGCAGGGGCAGTTGCACGTCCCGATCAGTCCCAGCACGTTATTATGATGCACGCACTGGTGGATCGGCAGAAGAACCGTCACGGTTAGAAAAAAGCTCATGCAGACGATCAGCGACAGCCAGGAGCGGCTTGGCGGCCACAAGACCACACGCAGCGACCTATGTCGGTTGTGCCACATACAACCTCTTTCTCTGAGAACAACGAGTTTGGTGCCGACTCAACCGTGAGCACTCCTGCAGCGGCTCATACCCTACCACGCCGCAGCGCGGGCTGTCAACCCGCGGTGCTGAACTGGGTGTGCGACATAAAAGTGGGTTTTGTAAATTTCTCACAGGAAATGACATCGGCTGCTCAGCAACGCCGGCGAGTGAATCACCAATCCCGCGTTGTAGGGGAGGCCCTGGCGGCCTCCCGCGGGAGGGTACGAGACCCTCCCCTACGACCCGGCCTGATATGAAAACCCACAGACATGTCGCAGGCCCTGCCGAACTGGGCGGGAAGCGGCGGACGACGCACACTTTTGATGCCAAACCGCCTCTCGAAAAATCGGAGCGATTGCCATCGCGCGTACGGAATTGAGAGGACAGCGGTGTAATGGCCGAACGGGAGCACCGACAACTCCGGTCGGCCGAGACCACGCCATAGTCTTAACTGACACCGGGTGGGGACCGTTCTGTCAAAGAGCGTCACGAACATCTTCACCTCCGACGGATCGGCGTAGGTTGCGAGCTTGAGCGGGTCTGTCACGACGGCGGCATCCGTGCGTTCGCGGAACTCCGCCGGATCGATCCCTTCCGTTTTCATGATCTCCTCTCTTCGCTCGACAATTTCCGGTTCGCGCGACGATGCCAGTATCTCGGCAAGGGTCCCGCCCGCCAGCGCGACCACCGCCGGTCCGACACGCGGTTCCAGGCACTTCACCACGGCGCTCTTGATCCCCCCCATACTGATTCCGAACGTGCCGATGCGTTCCGCGTCGAGCTCATTCCGGCCGGATAGCCAGTCTATGGCTATCTTACTGTCCACAACGATCCGGGCGAGCGCAGGCTCAAACTCGGTGAGTGTTTTCGCATCGGTGAGTCCGTCCTTGCGGTAGATGAGCGCGCAATGGAGGCCGCCGTTGGCGAAATAGTGGGAAAACATCTTTGCGAATACGTACTTACCGCCGAAAATGGGGAACACAAGCACCACCGGACGCGGTCGGGAACCTTTCACCATGTAGTAGTCGAACCGCACCGAGTCGCGGCCGGTGAAGATCTCGACCTCGTGTAGCACGTACGCACCGGTTTCAGAAACTGCCCGGATCGTGAACTTAAAGGGTGTTTCCCATTGTGCGCCGGACGATCCGGCACCCGCGAGTTGTTCGGAGTCTATCCGCTCAAACTTCGCGTGAGGGTAAGCGTATCGCTGGAGCACCTCTTCGGGCACCCGCGCTTGCGCTCGCGACCTTGCCGGGTTAAACCGCAGCGTCGTGCAGCCTAGTACCATTGCTACACCAACCAGCAATACGCCCGCTAAAATAGCTGTGTTGCGCCGCCGAAACCTCACCCGGTTACCCTTTTGAAGACGCGATGAAAATGGCTGCTCTTACCGTGGCGACCTTCCTTCGTCGCGCGTCGCCTGCCAACCGTCCAGATCAAGGAACTCCAAAACAACGTGATTATACCACGCTCGTCAGAGCAAGGCGCCGAACACTACGCCGATACGTCCATGGTCACCGAACTCCGTGAAGAAGGTTATCCGATTGCGTCGTACCTCATCCCGTCTCGTCACACTGAATCGAACTCTCGGATCGAACCCCTCATCCAGCAGCGCCTTATGCTGCCAGTACCACCGTTTGTTGATGCTGTTTCGCAGGCTCACGGAAACCTCCTGCATGGGCTGTATCTTTAGCTTCACCTTATCCACGATCTTCAGCTTTTCCCAGCGGACATACGCAGACGGTGCCTCTATGAACGAACCGCTCGAGGTCCCGAGGTTCAGCAAGGACAGTCCGTAGTGAGCGTCGTAGCGGTGAGGTTCAGTCAGCTCGGTCCGTACCACGGTGGTCTCCTGCTGTCTGAGTCGGTCTTTCCTGTCCTCCCAGGCGAAGTCGCGATTCGTATACTCTCTTTCTTGAGATCCTTCCTCGTAGATCTCATACGTAAACAGCGATTGTATCCGATTTTCCAGATTATCCAGCCAGCCAATCTCCTGTATTGTCTCGTCAGATGCTTCCAGCAGAACATCTTCCTGGTAATCGGCGAGCAGATCGATATCGTGCTCGTCCAGGCGGTAATCGAATAAGGCTAGTGCGCCGGCCGGGCGTGCCCGAAAGGTAACATCGCTCACCAGCGCTTGCACTTCCATATCCGTCAGGTCATACTTCCTGCGGTTTGTCTCGCGGGCAAACTGCTTTCCCAGTATCTCGGCGTAATCGATGGATCCGAACGGAGTATCTTTCCCTTCGGCGTTTGCGCTGGCGTCACGTGCGTCCGGTGTGAGCCTGGTGGGATCGGGATTGTCTACAATGAGGGTCTTGGCGACTATTTCGGGATACACCTGCGTGAGGAGGCTGCTCGACTGGAGAAGCTCGGCAGCCACTATACCGCCGGTACAGAGGATGGCCACGGCTACAACCGATGCCGGACCGGTCCGTCGCGCGAACCGACCGAGCGCGGTCACGTCGAACACCCCCTTGTTCGTTCGAACGACTCTTACTCAGCATGCCGCAGGCGGATGTTATGAGATACCGGTATCGTGCGTACCGCGCGACCCGTTCCCGGCCGCACCGCGTGCTCCACGCCTGCTGTTGCCTCTATGGATATAACGCTGGACTGGCCGGTTCGGTTTACTAGCGGACCTCGAGGGCGAGCTGGTTGCGCAGCAGGTCGAGGCTGACACGAATCCGTTCAGCCATGACCTCGCCGACACCTTCGACCGCGACGAGCTCCTCGCGCGGTGCGCGAAGTATTGCCTGGAGGCTGCCGAAGTTGCGCACGAGGTTCTCTATGATCCCCTGCGATAACCGGTGGGTCTGCGTCAGGATCCGGTACCCGCGCGAACTCAGGTAGGTATCCACCACGCGCATATTGGCACCGTAACCGAGCGCCTGGCAGATATTGTTGAGGTTCAATAAGTCCTTCGATGAAAGCTGGGCGATCACTTCCTGCGCTCTTTCAGCGGAGTGCTCGTCTCGCTTCTTGTAGAAATCGTTGACCACGAGGTAGCCTTCTTCATATGCACCTATCAGCTCCTTGAGCTGCAGATCGACTAACCGTCCTTCCGTGCCCAACTCGGTGATGTACGGTTTGATCTCCTCACCGATACGCCGGACCATCTCGGCTCTCTGAATCGCTTCGCACACATCGAAAATGGTGACCATATCCTGGAACTCGCGAATGCTCAGTTCCTCGAGCTGGTCACGTAACGCGTTACAGTACTTCTCGAGTGTCTGCAACGCCTGGCTCGCCTTGTTGAGAAGCGTGGGTATGCTCTCGAGCACGCGTTTGACATTGCCGACATACAGGGTGACGGACGTTCTCTTCTGCGATATGGCCAGGACGGCGGAAAGGGTCTGTTTCGCCAACCGTTCGGCCGCTCTGTGTCGTGTACCGGTTTCCATGCTTGGAATAGTCTTGCTCGGAGCCAGAAACACGTTCGCCGAGACGATCCGCGTCGCGCGTTCATTCAATATGATTGCACCGTCCATTTTGGACAGTTCATAAAGCAGCGTCGGGCTGAACGGTCGGTCAATGGTGACTCCTCCCTCGCAGAGATTCTGAACCCGCTTGGAATCATCCAGCACGAGAAGCCCGCCCGTGCCGCTCTGCAAAATGTACGACACGCCCTCCCGCAGCGGCGAGCCCGGTGCCGCCAGCCGGAGCGCAGAAGTGTATCGCTCGCGCACTCGTTTCTCGTCAGGTTTCTTGGCCATCGCTATCTCCCCACAGCTAGTTCCAAAGCGTCACGCACCCGCAACACCGGCAGCATCTCGATTCCGTTCGGAACATCTCCCGGCACGCTGCCGCGTGGCATAACACACCTCTTGAACCCCAGTCTAGCAGCTTCCAGTACACGTTTTCCAGCCTGCCCGACCGACCTGACCTCGCCGGCAAGCCCGATCTCGCCGAACACCGCCAATTCAGGATCAACCGCAGCGTCCATGGCGCTCGAAGCGATCGCAACGGCTACGGCCAAATCCGCAGCAGGTTCGTCAACACGCATACCGCCGGCCACGTTCACGAACACGTCACTGTCGGAGAGTCTCAATCCCGCCCGTTTCTCCAGTACGGCCAGGATGAGGTTGACCCTGTTCGCGCTCACTCCGGTGACCGTCCTCCTGGGCAGTGTGAGGACGGAACGGCTCACGAGCGCTTGCAGCTCGACGAGCAGCGGTCTCGTTCCTTCCATAATCGACGCGACAACCGAGCCCGACGTCCCGCGCGGACGCTCGTCGAGCAACGCGCCGCTCGGGTTCTGAACTTCGGCAAGCCCGTGGTCGGTCATCTCGAATACGCCGATCTCGTTTGTGGAGCCGAATCGGTTCTTGACCGCGCGCAGCAGCCGCAGGTTCTGATGCCCTTCTCCCTCGAAATAGAGCACGGTGTCTACCATATGTTCGAGCACCCGAGGACCGGCTATCGCACCGTCCTTGGTGACATGCCCGACGAAAAAGGCCGGCACGTTGAGCGTCTTCGCTATACGGAAGAGTTCGGCGGCACATTCGCGCACCTGCGCGATGCTGCCCGGTGTGCCGGACAGGCGCGGTGTGTACATCGACTGTATCGAATCTACCACGACGGCATTGTATGACCCGCGTTTCAACTCCTCCTGAACAGGTTCAACCTGGGTTTCCGTGAGGACGATAAGCTCCTCCGCCATGAGACCCAGCCTCTGTGCCCGCAACCTCGTCTGCTCGAAAGATTCCTCGCCGGATATGTACAAGACACGTGCGCCACCGCTGGCAAGCTTATGGGACGCTTGCAGCATTAAGGTGGACTTTCCTATACCCGGATCGCCTCCCACAAGAACCACCGAGCCCGGCACGATACCGCCGCCCAGAACCCTGTCAAGCTCCGCGATGCCGGTCGAGATCCGCCCGTCCGCCTTTGCCGACGCGTACGACAGCGGCAACGGCGCGCTCTGGAGCGCCGGACCGGTTCGCCCGAACTGTCGTCCACCGGTTTCCGTCACCTCCTCCGCCAGCGTATTCCACCCACCACAGTCCGGACATTTTCCCAGCCACTTCGGTGCCGTGAACCCGCATTCCTGGCAGACATACGTGACCTTCACCTTGTTCCCCGGCACATTTCCCATGAACTGCCTCTTCTTATCTGAACGTCGTCAGCAACGTTTTCAGGTCGTCATCCTGAAACTCGACGCGCACTCCTATACGCGCTGCAGGCTTGTCCGGCCACCGGTGCAAACCGAGCCGAAACGCCAGGTTGTCGTTGAACCAGTATTCCGCGCCCAGCCTGCCCTGCGTACCGCCCTTGTTGGCGAACCCGTCCAGCGTCAGCCTGAGCTTGTCGGACAGCATATAATGTTCGACGCCGATGCCGCCGCCGCTTTCCATCATGCCGAACCGAAAATAGGTGTTCGGTAACCCAAAACTGTACCCCATGTACCCGCTATAGCGCATCTTGTCTCGTTCGTCGTCCTCATCTTCGTCCTTGTCGTCGTCGGCATTAAGATGGTTTGCTTCAAGCACGTAGTACTTCAGCGGCGAGGTCTGTATCTTGATACCTGCGTCGGCCCGACCGAACGATTGCGTGACATCTCTATCCAGGCCGACAAGCCACAGCAGCCGCAGCTCCTCGGCTTTACGCGCCACGCCCGTCGCCGGGCCAAGAAACTCCTGTGCGCCTTCAGCGGCTTCCTCGACCGAGGTGAACGCGTCGCGGGCATCCTCCAGAGCGAGCCGCGCATCATCGTATATGGTTTCCTCGGCTACCAGCTTTCCTATGGTACCTTCTCCGGTCTCGACCTTCTCGCTAATCTTTCTGAGCGACTCGATCGTCTCCTCCAGCTCGGGTCCTACCCGGCTGAGCGTTTCGGTGGCATCCTTCAGACCCGCCCGATTCTCGTCCACCACATCGCTCAGTTTCGCTACGAGAGTGTTTATGTTCGTCGACAACTTGTTCAGGTTGTCTGAGAGATCGGATGCTGCCTGTTTATATGCGAGGATGGTTTCGCGCACATCGTCGGCATTCTCGCGGGTTATCTTCTCGATGTTATCGGTCATTTTCCGTGTCGTGGCGATGATCTCGCGCAAGTCGGTCTTCTCCTTCTCGCCGAGTACGTCACCGAGAGAGGCGGTTAGTGTGTCCATGCGTTCTGCAACGCTCTGCACGGTGGCGACCAACTGGTCGGTGGAGACGGGATCGACCCCTTGTATGACAGCGCCGTCCTCAAGATAGGGTGCCGTCAGCGAACCGATGCTGATATCGACGTACGTCTCGCCGAGAATCACGCCGGTGGTTATTGTCACGACGGCGTCTGCACGAATGCCGACCTCCTGCCTGATGTTCAAGGCGACTTCCACCTTGTCGTCGACGAACCGTATATCGCTGACTCGGCCGACCTTCACACCTGCCAGCCGAACGGGAAAGTCCACATCGAGCATCTCAATATTCGTGAACTGGGCGTATATGGTATAGGACTTTTCAAACCAGGCGAACCGCCCGATCAGCAGTATCATCACCATCACCGCGGCAAGCCCCACCGCGACAAGAATGCCCACCCGTATCTCAGGTTTCAACCGTAAGATCTCCCAACGTGGTTCAGCCCACCTCTTCCCCCGTCAGCTCAAGCGCGATCATGTCCTCATACGATGGACGCCGGCGTATCACCTTGAACGTGTCCTCCGAGACCAGGACCTCCGGGATCAGCGGTCGCGAGTTGTACGTCGAGCTCATAGCGGCCCCGTAAGCACCTGCGCTCATGACTGCCAGCAGATCGCCCGCTTCCATCCGAGGAAGCTCCCTGTCGCGCGCAAGAAAGTCGCCCGACTCGCATATCCCGCCGACCACATCCGCACGCATCGTCGGTCCCGCGCTATCGCGTTTGGTCACGGGAATAATCTCGTGGTACGCCCCGTACAGCGACGGCCTGATGAGGTCGTTCATGGCGGCGTCCACCACGACAAACGTCTTGACCTCGCTCTGCTTCACGTAGAGCACTTTCGTAACCAGGATGCCTGCATTGCCTATGAGTGACCTCCCCGGTTCCATCACGACAACGCAACCGAGACCCCGCGCATACTCGGAGACCATAGCCGCATAGTCCTCGTACGAGGGCGGAACCTCATCGCTGTACGTGATGCCGAGACCGCCGCCAAGATCGATGTACCGAACGGCTATTCGATTCTCCTTCAGTTCACCGACCGCCTGCGCGAGCCTTGACACTACATCGCGGAACGGTCCGAGCTCCAGGAGCTGCGAGCCGATATGCGCGTGGATCCCCACCACTTCGAGGTTGTCGGCGGACGCGGCAAAGTCGTAACATCTCATCGCCCGATCCAGCGCAAGGCCGAACTTGCTCTCCCGCAGGCCGGTGGCCACGTGCGGGTGTGTCTCGACCGGGACGTCCGGGTTGACTCGTACGGCGATCGGCGCTTTTCCTCCGGCGCGACCCGCTACGTCATTGAGCAGCTCCAGCTCCAGTTCGGAATCTACACAGAACATGAGAATACGACTTTCAAGCCCGTACTCGAGTTCCGCCGCAGTCTTGCCGTTGCCGTTAAAGACAATTCTCTCGTTGGGCACGCCGGCCCTGAGAGCACGGTACAGCTCGCCTCCCGATACGACCTCGGCGCCCGCTCCTTCACGTGACAACACCCGACATAGAGCTATGTTAGGGTTTGCTTTGATGGCGAAACATATCAGGTGGTCGGTGCCCGCGAACGCCTGGTCGAGACGACGGTAATGGCGCACAAACGTGCGCCGGCTGTATAGATAGAACGGTGTTCCGACCGAGTCGGCTATCTTCTGGACAGGAACGTTCTCACAGAAAAGTTTGTCCTCGGAATACTGGAAGTAATGCATTCTTTATAGTGATCCATGTACTACGCGAACAATGCCCCACCGAACACGCGATTCCCCGTTAGGTCGTGAGCCGGCAAACAAAGGCTGCATTCTCACCGCACCGTTCCCGCCCATTTCCGTCGAAATCGCTTTGCGCAGCGACAGTTACAGCGCAACCAATCTTCGCCAGGCGGATTCTAACACCCGGAGAGAATTGATGTCAAATGCTAAGCGAACTGCCCAATCGCGAGCTGAGGCGGGCGCTCCATGGCACCGATTAGGAGGTAACGCGACATCGGCCTGGAACACCGGCTCCAAAGGATAAGATGGCGGCGCAATTTTTGTCTGGAAAAAGCGCTTCCGCTGTGCTAGAATATCGCCCAATGTTGGGTGGGGCATCCTGTCGGTTCGTACACTCGGCTCTGGTGCAAATGTTGCCTTCCGTGGGAACAAGTGAACGAAACGTGCTGGCGGTTATACCGGCGCGCTACGGTTCAACGCGGCTTCCCGGCAAAGTGTTGATGCAGGCAGCGGGCAAGCCGATCGTGCAGCACGTGTACGAGAGGACGTGCCAGGCGCGGCTCGTGGACGAGGCTGTTGTCGCCACGGACGACGAACGTGTTGTGGAAGCGCTGCGAGCGTTCGGAACCAATGCCGTCATGACACGTGCGGACCATCCGTCGGGCACGGACAGGATCGCTGAGGTAGCAGCGTCGTCGAGCGCCGAGATCATAGTCAACGTCCAGGGATGCGAGGCGATAATCGATCCGCGAATGATCGACGAGGTGATACGACCGCTCCTGGATGATCCGAGCGTGCGGATGGCCACGCTGAAACACAGAATCACTGACGAGAGCGAGATCGACGACCCGCACGTGGTCAAGGTGGTCACCGACAAGAACGATCGCGCACTGTATTTCTCGCGGGCGCCGATACCGGCCATTCGGGACGAAGCCGACAGGGACGCTCGGACCTGGTGTTATTTCAAGCATATCGGGTTGTACGTGTACCGGCGCGATTTTCTGCTCTCTTATGCGAAGATGAAACCGACTCCCATAGAAACACTGGAGAAACTGGAACAATTGCGTGCGCTCGAGAACGGGTTTGAGATCGTGGTGGTGGAGACGCAGTTTGACTCCGTGGGCGTCGATACCATGGAAGCGTTCGAGAAGGTGAAACAGCTCCTCGAAGGATGACACGTATTGTCGGGGTGGCCGGTTGGCGAATGAGCGCGCATGTGCGCTGGTCATAACGAGGCTGTGGCGTGGAGCTGGCTTACACGCCAATCGAACAAGGGGGATTCATGGCAAAGTACATCTTTATCACGGGCGGTGTGGTGAGTTCGGTCGGCAAAGGCATAGCCTCGGCGTCGCTCGGATTTCTCCTGGAAAGCAGGGGACTGACGATCACGCTCGCAAAGTTCGATCCGTACATCAATGTAGACCCGGGCACTATGAACCCGTATCAGCATGGGGAGGTGTACGTGCTGGATGACGGCGCGGAGACCGACCTCGACCTCGGTCATTACGAGCGGTTCACCTCCGCAACGCTTTCACAGAAGAGCAACGTCACCACGGGGAGCGTGTACGACACCGTGATCCGGAAAGAGCGGATGGGGGAGTATCTTGGTGGAACGGTGCAGGTGGTCCCGCACATCACCGACGAGATCAAGTCAAGGATTCGAGCTGTCGCGGACGAGCCGGATCTCGATGTCGCGATCATCGAGATCGGCGGAACGGTCGGCGATATAGAAGGGCTGCCGTTCCTCGAAGCCATCCGCCAGTTTCGCGGCGATGTGGGTCGTGAGAACGTCATCTTCATCCACCTGACGCTCGTCCCGTACATAAAGGCGGCGGCCGAGACCAAGACCAAACCCACCCAGCACAGCGTCCGCGCATTGCGCGATATCGGTATCTCACCCGACGTGCTCCTGTGCCGCACGGAGCGACCGCTCAGTTCCGAGGTACGAGCGAAGATAGCTCTGTTCTGTGACGTCCAGCGCGAGGCGGTTATAGAGGCTCGCGACGTGAATCCGGAGTACAAGATTCCTCTTATGCTCAGGGAGGGCGGTCTGGACGAGATTGTGTTGAAACTGATCAATATGAAGGCTAAACCCGGCAGTACCGAGGCGTGGGAGGAGATGGTACGCAAGATCGAGAACCCGTCAAGAACCGTGAAGATATGTGCGGTCGGCAAGTACATCGAGTTGCGATCCGCCTATAAGAGTATCAACGAGGCGTTTATTCACGGTGGTGTGGCGAACGATGCCCGTGTGGAGGTCGAATGGATCGACGCGGAAACACTGGAAAAGGACGATGGCTCCGAGGCCCTCGAAAACTGTGATGGGATGCTCGTGGCTCCAGGGTTCGGCCAACGAGGTATTGAGGGGAAGATCAAGGCGGTGCGGTTCGCGCGCGAGCATAAGAAACCGTTCCTGGGAATCTGTCTTGGAATGCAGTGTGCGGTGATCGAGTTCGCCCGGAACGTGTGCGGTCTGACGGGCGCGAACAGCACGGAGTTCGAGCCCGATACGCCTCACCCGGTCATATCGCTCCTGACAGAGCAGCAGGGAGTGTCCGACATAGGGGGCACGCTTCGTCGCGGCGCGTACCCATGCAAGCTTATACCCGGAACGCTCGCTGCCAAAGCGTACGGAGAAGAACTGATCTCCGAACGGCACCGTCACCGGTGGGAGTTCAACAACCGGTATACCAAGCAGCTTACGGACGCAGGTCTGGTAATCAGCGGTGTAGCACCGGAACGCGAGCTGGTGGAGATTGTCGAGCTCGCGGACCATCCCTGGTTCGTCGGCTCTCAGTTCCACCCGGAATTCAAGAGCCGACCGACACGTCCCCATCCTCTGTTCCGTGGACTGATCCGGGCGGCGTTGGAACAGAAACGCTGAGCTGCGGCTGCTCGGCTTCTCGCGAGCCGATACACGCCCGTCTGTCCGACGGGCCTGCGACATATTTGTGGGTTTTCATATCATACCCCTGTCGTAGGGGAGGGTCTTGTACCCTCCCGCGGGAGGCCGCAAGGGCCTCCCCTACTCGCCCGCGTTGCTGACGAGCCGATACCCATTTCCTGTGAAAAATCTACAAAACCCACTTTTGTGTCGCACAACCCCTGTCGGACCGGCACGAGGTGCGCCTTCCGGGAGTCGTGGCAGGCATCCGGGCGTATAGACGCCCTTATCTTAGCAGTAGTATTCTCCCTACCACCGCGCCTGCAACAATGACGAGCGCGATCGCGTACCCCGCCACCGCCCTCCGGCTGAGGGGGTCCGGCGTAGCCCTATCGTTCCGACCGATAGCCTCCGGTTGACTGCCGCTCGACTGTGTTCCTCCGTTCGGGCTTCCGCTGTCCGCATGTCGGGATGTCAGCTTGCGTGAACCATCCGATATGCGCTCCGGCAGTGCCGGCTGGGCATCGTAGCGCAGATGTCGTTGATACGCTCCCGGGCCCGGCCGGTTGCCCGCGTCATACCGGCGTGCCGTGTTTCCGCTACCGACAGCTCCGGGCACGCTGCTTGCTGCTCTTCCGGACTCGCCGCCACCCGGTCCGACCAGCGTAACGCGCCCATAGCCGGGGCGCTGCGAGAAAGAACCGCCCCGCTCGTACGTCGCGTCGCCGCCGTTCTCTGATGCTGTCGTCGGTTCGATGTCGGCCCCTTCGAGCGACCCCATTCCTGCGGAGTTCGAGCTTACCGTGTCCGTCTGGTCCGCTTCCAGTGCGTATTCCGACGGAAACCGGGTATCATCGGCCGCGGCATCATCCAACTGCATACCCTCGGGTTCCGGGGCGCGCTCGTAGAAGACGTCGATGGGGTTGCCGAACGGGTCCGACACGACGACGGCGTCCAGGAAGAGGGCCTGCGTGTCCGCCGTTTGGATGAGCGGACACAGCGACACGTTCGCAATCACACCGTCGCTGATCACGGTCTGATTCAGTCCTGCCACCAGCACAGTAAGCGTGCCGGTCCCACTCTCGCTGAACACGGCGCTTTTCCCCGCCTGTGCGGCAGCATCACCAACCTGCACATCGAGCACGGCGAAGTTCGCGGCGTCGTACGTCACGTCGAACTGGAGGCTTGCCGGCTGATCGGCGCCGTCGGTTGTGATGGTGACGGGTATGCTCACATACTCCTCGCCAACGAGAGCATCTTGTAGCGTGATCTCGCTCGCGAACGCCGCTGGTACTGCCGAGCACACCATAGCTCCCCAGGCAGCGGTTAAAACCAACAGATTGACCAGGCTATGCAGCTTCATTTTCTTCCTATCAGCGATCATTACCGATGCCGGATTCTCACGCGCACTACTTGAACGCCGGCGATCGTCGCGAGTACGGCAGCGCCGGCTGCCAGCGCCAGGATCATACCACGAAGGCCGTTCATGCCGGTCGGAACGACGGCCGCCACATCTATATTACCAGAAACGGCGGTTGACGGTACCGCAACACCGTCGGGGTCCGAAAGCAAAACCGCACTGAGAGTGAGCGGCTGTAAACCGCCGGGCGCGTTGCTTGCCACGTCGCACTTGATGTTCGCGACCACCCCCTCGGGAACGACGTTTTGGTTCAATCCCGCAAAAATCACTCGGATCTTGCCGGCTTCGATGGTGCTGAAACTGACGTCTTTACCGGCGGAGACGGCGGCGGTTCCCGCCGTCACGTCGGATACGCTCACTACAGCACTACTGAACGACACGTCACACTGGCCGGCGCTCACCTCCTCGCCGGTTCCGGAAGAAAGCGATACCGGAACGGATACCCCTCGCTGGTCGGGCAGCGCGCTCTTGTTGCCGACCGCAATGGTAGCAGCGAAACCAGGCGTGCCGACCACACAGAGGCTCGATACAAGCGCTAAGGCTCCGAGGCCAACAGCAGTACGTTTTCTCATACCGAAACCCCCTGCAACTTCTGTTGAAGGTGGAGAGGAGAGGCGTAACGACTGATACTTCCCCTCTCCACCTGATCATGCTTCGCTCGAGACAAGCCTTCCAGAACTACGAGACGCAGTTGAAACTGCTCTAACCGGCGTCAGCGTAATCTGGAATGCCGTCGTTGTCGTCGTCGAGATCCGGGTCGTTCGCGACACCGTCCCCGTCAAGGTCACCGGCGACCCAGGCATCGGGATCCAAGATGTTGGGGATGCCGTCCGCGTCATCATCTTCGGCGAAATCCGGTATCCCGTCGCCGTCGGAATCGACGAAGCTCGGGATCCCGTCTACGCTGAGGTAGTCCTCGATGAAATCCGGTATCCCGTTCGCGTTGTCATCGACCAGTTCGGGCCTGCCGAGCCTGTGCATCCATTCGGGGATTCCCTGCACAAGGTGATGCACTATGGCGTCGATGAAATCCGGTATCCCGTTCGCGTTCTGGTCTCCGGGCGGGACAAAGACGCCGGCATTCTCGAGCCAGTCCTGGAGCGCCAGCTTGATGCACTCGATTAGCGGCTCGAGGAAGTCGGGTATCCCGTTCTCGTCTGCATCCGTCAGGTCGGGCTCTGTGTACTGTTCAGCCCAGGCTGCGATGCAATCGGCAACAGCCTCCAACAACGGTTCCAGGTCTATGTCCGGCGGAACACCGGGGCCGTTTCGAAGCCGTTCGAGAAGCGGCTCGACAAAATCCGGAACACCGTTCCCGTTATCGTCGCTCGGATTGAGCGGGGAACCCATATCGCCGATCATCTCGCGTATTTCACGCTGTGCCCGCGCGCGATGAGCGAACCTGAGCAAGCCGAGGTCCAGCTCACCGCCGAACGAAAGCCCCGGGATCGGTAGCGTGCAGGACACGGTGTCCACGATGGGGAAATCAACCGTGCCGATACATCGTTCGAGCGGTCCCTCTTGGGCGCACAGCGCAAACGCCCAGCTGCTTTTCACGCGAAGACGCAGCCGGAAACGGTTGGTCTCCGGGTCGACCTCGCACTGCTCGCACAGGCCGTCCATTGACACGGCGATGATACGCAGCCTATCCGGCGTTCCGTCGCACTCTACCGTTCCGGATATGCACTGCACCAGTCCTCCGGTGCCGAGAACGGTGTTGATCGCATTCTGGAGGTCCAGAATGTCGACCTGCGCGTTCTCATCCAGATCGGCTTCAGGCGCATACGCTGCAAGTCCCAGCGCCTGGTTGATCGTGGACTGTATGTCCAGGACATTGACCGCGCCGTCCAGGTTGACGTCGCCCAGCAGACCTGCCTGAGCCGGTGCGGTCTGCGCGCCTGCGAGCACGAAAACCACCGCGCCCAACAGGAGGGCAAATCGGTTACCATGTTTTCCTATACCAGTCATGTTCGTGTTCTCCATTATGGAATCAAACCATGAGTGCTCCGTCTCTTTGCTCGCCACGCTCGCCGGTTCCTGAGCATGCACGGCGGCCTCTTTGAGACGGGGTTTCGACAGAATCATGCACACACAGGCGGTGCGTGAGCAGTGAGAGTGAGTAGGTACCGTTCAGTCTTGAGAGAACATATGATGAGAGGGTCAGAATCAATTGTCGATAGGACGGGGGGGCTACAGACGTTCATCCTGCCGAGTACCGAGCGGTTTTCGGCATCGACGGCAAACCCGTTATGCTTCACCGGGATCGCTTTTTCACGTTTCGTCTTCGACGCTGTGGATTCTTCCTGCGGACGAGCGCGGGTTGCCTGATGCAAGACGAGCTGAAGATCGAGGACATTGACGTGTCCGTCGGCATTAATATCACCGACATCACCAGGGTGGACATCGTCAAGTATTTCGGCGATGACTATCTGGACGTCCTGGACGTTGACCCGATGGTCACCGTTCGTGTCGCCGCAGCATGTTCCATGCTGCGCGACCTGGACAAACGACATCCCGACGACGGCAAGAATAGAAAGGTATACAGTGAACCGCCTCAAGTCTATAAACCCCCTTGTCCGTTCGCTGCTATACTACTATAAGTGCGCTGAAATGTCAAGTAAATAGTTCGCCCCGGCTCGATTTCTCGCTCTTATCCGGCCATGCCAAGCTGTAACCCCTGACGAGACCGTAGCATCCGGTGAGCATCATGTCGCCGTGCGTACATGCTTCGTAGTATCCGAGCCCGCGTGCGATCCCTCTGTTCGGACCGGTCACCGCGACAAACCATGCGTTTTCCCGTGCGCGCACGTCATCTGAGACGGTCGCGCCGTGTCCGCCATCATCGAACACCTCGCTGTCGGTTATTGTTCCGGCACCCAGCTTCTGTACGAGACTGGCGAGTTTCGCAGACGTTATGTTTCTGGTGTGCTGTTCGAATATCCCTCGGACGCGTCCCTCGATAAGCGCGACCGCGCAGGTATGCGCATTACCGACATTGACAATGATAAGTCCGCCGGGTGCATGTTCATTAACTCGACTATCCTCGAGGCACCCCACGATGGCAGACGATGTGGTGTCCATCACCACAGCGCCCGGTACGCCCGCCTGGACCGCACTCATTCTCGTGAGATGCTGCGGCGCCTTCTTGTACACGAGCCCGGAAAGTTCGCCACCGCTTTCGACAAAACGGCGCCACTGTTCAAACCGGAACTTCCGGTTGCTGCTGTCCGGGCAGTCGCCGTGATCCTGAACCGCGACGGCAATCTGCGCCGGGAGTTCAACCTCGAACGCGCACAGTAGACGCTCGATTTGGTTCATATCAACATCGCGCGTCTCGATGGAGACATTACCCGTCGGTTCCTCCTTGACAATCTGTACGCCGAGTTCGCGCACGACATCCAGGTTGTCGTGGATGGTTTTCGCCGCCGGCTCAGTGGCGTATGCGCGGAGACCGGCGCGGACGTGCCGCTTGACCGCCGAGGCTGATTTCCCTCCTCCCATAAGGTTGCCGTGCAGGAAGACGTCTCTGCGTTGCGCAGTAGCACGCGCGATTTTGCGAGCGACTATCGCTGGTTGGGAGGGTAGGACGAGTTTGGTACACGATTCCGGCGGTACGTCAGGGTCGTGCAGAAGGATATCCTGGGTGCCCGCGCCGACGTCAATGGCGAGCACCGGATAATCCGGAAGAGCGTTAGAGCTTGAATATTCCATGAGTGATAACCGCTCCCGCCAAAAAAGCCTGGCGCAAGAAATTCAATGAGCCACAGAGAACACAGAGTTTACAGCGAGATTCTCTTGACACCGTCTACAAGTCTTTCTTCACCAAAGTTGATCAGCAGCGCGCGCTGTAGAATGCCTCGAAGCGTCAGCTCGCGGCGGAGTTCCTCTTCCTGGAGGCTCCTATGGGCCTTCGCCCAACCAAACAAGTAAACCGCCACCGCGTAGGGGCGGTCGCCACGGGTCGCCATGGCGACCGCCGATGGCGGGCACGCCTCGGCGCATCTTCGACGAGACGCCCGCCCTACCTTGCGTCGGTGTATCCTCTGTGATCTCTGTGGCGGGTTGTCCTGGCAGACAGCAATGCAGCCGGCCCTGTCGTCACGGCGCGGCTCGTGAGCTAGTCGAACCATCCTCTGGATCGTGCGATGAGTCCGATCAGTCTGTAGGTCAGTCGTGCTGCCGTGTACTCGGAGACGACCGAGCCGGGAACAGGGCACAGCTCGACAAGATCGAACCCGCATACGGCACGGTTCTCGCATGCTGCGCGCAGGATGTCGTTGACTTGAAACCAGTCCAATCCGCCCGGCTCCGGCGTTCCGACGCCCGGCACCGCCGATGGATCGAACACGTCCATATCGACGGTTATGTATACGTTCGGGTTGAGTTTCTCGACGATAGCAGTCACATCCAGACCGCCGCGCAGCTCACGGGCGAGAAATGTGGTTACATTTCCTGAGTTCGTGAGAGGAACTTCTCCCTCTGACAGACTTCGCACACCGATCTGTACCACGGGGCATATCTCGGATAGACGTCTGGCGACGCAGGCGTGGCTGAACGTGCTGCCGGCGAACTCATCGCGCAAATCGGCATGGGCGTCAAGATACAACACCGATATGTCGCGGTGGCGCTTCTTGGCAGCCTGAACGGCACCCACCGTGAGCGAGTGTTCGCCGCCCAGCATACACACGAGCTTCCCGTCATCAAGAATCTTCTGGACAGTATCCTTCACGAGCCGTGCGGCTTTCGCGGGATGTGCGGGAGGCGTGAGCTCCGGCATGGTGTGTATGCCGACACAGTACGTGGATACGCCGAGCTCCTCATCGTACAGCTCCATGTGTCCGGACGCGCGGATAATCGCTTCCGGCGCGTTGCGCGTGCCCGCCCTGTAAGTGGTGGTGCATTCGAGCGGGACGGGCACAATCACCGTGCCTGCCGTGTCGTAGGAGATATACTCGGGCGGTATAGCGCCGAAATTGTATATGACGTGGTACTGTTCGTCTATCATTTAGTGCTTCTCCCGGTGATAGCAGTTGCTTCTACTGTCTGTGCGACGCGGACCGAACCCTGCTGAGAAGTGAAAAGACGTTCGCAATGTGCGACCTGCTCTATGGATGTATGGCAAAATCGCCGTCCAAATCGAACCGTGGGACTCGCTTCCGACGCAGCTCGTCCGCCCGGTCCGCCAGACCGGATACGACTATGGGCAACGCGATCGTCGCATCGCAGAAGCAGATCACCGCGTGGGCTTCAGCCGATATTTTACCCCACGATTTCCCTTCCTTGAAGGTGCACCCGCTCAACCCGCCCCACTGTGGAGAATCCGTCGTAAACTGAATTGCGTATCGGTGTCCTTCGAGCTCTCTATCAGGCTCAAGGAGGCTGGCGGTGATCTGGAGTTGCTGGATATAGTTTTTCGGTGTACCGCCCCCGATGAATATCACCGCGGTACCGGCTGATTTCAATGCGATTTCAGCCAGTTCGTTGAGTTCGGTGACCACGTCAAAGGTAAAGGACCGGCCCGTTGCAACCAGGTAGGCCGCGAGCGCGATCCCGATAGACGAATCGGCAATCGCCGGACAGTAGATCGGGACGCCCGCCTGCGAGGCTGAGGTGAGCATACCCTGTTCAGGTCGATCCGCCAACTGTTTTCCGAGCAGATGCAGAAACTCGCGCGTCGTGTACGGTCGGTGCTCCAGTCCGGATGCGAAATCGGCTATGTACCTGTCGGTCCGTTCGAACTCGTCATCCTTGGCGAACGTATCGTAGATTCGGTCGATCCTGAGCGTACACAATTCCGCATCGCGCACGTCCGGCGTTCCCTGGAAATGGCGGAACCCGAGCGTCTCGTGGCAGTCGTGAAACAGGTTCGCGCCCGTCGTCACGACACAGTCAACGAACCTGTTTTGTATGAGGTAGGCAATGATTGTGCGCATCCCTGCCGGTACCATCGCACCGGCGACACCAAGCAGTATCGTGCAATCGTCGCGCAACGCCCTGCACCAAATATCGAAAGCGCGCGCGAGCGACCGGCCCTGGAACGATATCCCCTTCATCCTTTCGAGAACGGATGCGACGGATGAGTCCGGTGACACTTCAAACGGACAGGTAGGAGTATCTGTGTATGAATGCTTTTTCATGCTTCACTCGCAACTGTATCCACTAATCCGCGACGGCCCGCGTCAGCTCACGAACACCGCCGCGGCTACCGTCGTCGTCCATACACCGTTGCTCTTGCCTATAGCGGACTGCGTCACGTCCATCGTACGATAGATCTTGCCGCTGATCTTCCACTGTTCCCGTTTTTCGTCCCATGCGAGGTCAGGATCAACGTGGACGCCGAGTATCGTGCCGAGCATAGTTGCGGCGAGATCTTCCGCGTAATCTCCCGACTGTGTCTCCGTCTGTCCGAACCCCTCGTGTTCCGAGAGGTATCCGTAGGCGCTTCTGTCGGCAGGGATAGCAACACCTATCGAGGAAGAGAGCAGCCGTCGGTTCTCGTTGGTCTGGTTCACCGCAAGCACGCAGTACACTACCTGGCCGCTTTGCAGCTTGTCCAATCCCTTTGTGCGCGAGATGACCTTACACTGAGGCGGGAATATGCTGGAAACCCGCGCCAGGTTGAACCGCGCGATGCCCGCGTCGCGTAACGCCTCCTCTAAACTCGCGAGCTTCTCCGAATGGTACCCGACACCACGCGTCAGAAACATCTCACTTGGCGTGAACCCCACTCGACATCACCTCCCCCGCAGGCAAACCCCATCGTTTCGCCGACACGAAAACACACCACCTCCACCGGAACAGTCCTACGTAAACACAAAAATCCGCAACCCACCCCGACTGTATCGAGGGAAATTATAGGGGAAGCGAACCGTCAACGTCAAGGGAAAACGGAAGATTGCGTTGATCGGTTCTACGGGTTGTGTCTATTGTCCCATGAGGCGGACGAACTGTCGGAAGATATGTTGGTCGAGGCCGGCGCTCATTTCGGTTTTCATGATCTGTAACGCGGTGAATGTGCCTACGGCATCTCTGTACACTCGCCGAGTTGTCATAGCGTCGAACACGTCGGCGATCGCGGCGACTTTTGCATAGGGGTGGATTGTCTCTGCGCGCATCCCCGACGGGTACCCGGACCCGTTGCACCGCTCATGGTGCTGACTCACCACAGCATATCCCTGTTCGGGAATCCCGCCGGTCTCGCGCAGAATCTCGACGCCGTAGGCCGGGTGTTGCTTGATTATCGCCCATTCCTCCTCGTTGAGAGGCCCTCGCTTTGTCACGATGCGTCTGTCAATAAGGCTTTTTCCGATGTCGTGGAGGAGCGCACCGGTGCCGAGCACGACGAGCTCTTCGGACGTGTCGGACACACCTGCTCGTTGCGCCAACGCCACACAATACGCGTACACGTTTACGGAGTGCGTGTAGGTATGGTAATCGTACGATGTTACCGCGAGCAGATTCCTGAATGCGCTCTCGTCGCGCAGGACAAATCCGACCGTGTTGAGAACCAGCTGCTCGGACCGACGGATGTTCTCGCCGACACGCGGTGCCTTGAACAGCTTCTCCATGAGGAAGGTCGCCGATGAATAGACGATTTCAGCCTTTGCCTTTGTTTCTATATTGTCATCGCGGACAATCCGGTCCAGATTACGTTCAATATACTCCTGGTAGTTGTCTCGGTCGCTGCTGCGAATGTACACGCGTTCAACATCATGTTCGAGAAGACGTTTCCTGACCGTCTCGGTGAACTGGAGGTTTTTTGCCCGGTAGAGAATCGGCTCCCTCTCGCTGGTGGGAAGCACGTAGAGTTCGAAGTTGGTCAAGGTGTCGAGACAGAGACTTTCTAGCGAGATCGGGATGAAGGTTCTGCTGATGCGCTCGTCCGGCGCTGAATCCTGAAGCTGGGAATTGACCTTGCCCACGAGAGCAGCCCCCACGTTGCCAACGCCAGCCTACAGCCGAGCTTGCAAAGCAACAACACCCCCGTGGATTCCGACCGTGAAATCGCCCCACGGCCATGATTATAGCATCTGTGTGAGTCTGAATCAAGCAATTCCGCGCGCATCAGGAATACGCCCGGCGGTGTCTATCGGTCGTCTGCTCGTCCTTTCTTCAATACGATTACTGCGATATGGTGACCGAGCGGGTTCGGCGCGATAAGAGACGGATCGTAGGGCGATTTAAGCCGGCGGTAGTAGAGGAACCGCCGGAGCACGTCGCTGAACCTCGTGAACGTCCACAGCGGCAGCTCGCCGAAACGGTCGCGAATACACCATAACTGAAGTTTGGTTTTCTCGAGCGTGCCGTTGGAGAAGAATCGTTTTTCCAAGGTTTCCAGGTCGTAGTGCCGGATTAGTGGGAAGGACGGGTTATCGCGGACCTCACGGTAGTCAGGATTCACCGGCACCGTGATGATTGCAACACCGCCCGGTTGCAGCACACGCGCGACCTCCCCCATAACGGCACGGTCGTCCTCGATATGCTCGATAGTACTGATCACCGTGACCGCATCGAACGACTCGTCCATGAACCCCAGCCGTTGGGCGTCGTGGAGCGATACGTGTGTCCGCTTGCGGTCGCGGTCCGGCAGATTCGCGCGCGCGTCACGCAATGTGATATCGCGGATGTCCGTCGCGTGCACGTGCGCACCGCGCCCTGCAACCCATTGCCAGACAAGCCCGTAGTTGCTTCCTATATCTAGCACACGTTTTGGCCGTGCACTCGCCAGCCGCTCGATCACGCGCGGGTATTCCACGTATCGGTAGAAATCGAGGCCGGTCCTCAGTTCCGTGCGCCACCCTCGTTGTCCTCTTCGTATCTTGAAAAACAGTATGCGGGCGAGCCAGGGATCGAGAAGGGCCACGAGACAGAGGATGAACGTGTCCGTTATCAGAAAAAGCGCGGTACCTATCACCGGGATCTGTGCTACCGCATGAGCGGCGTTTGCCAGAAAGTTCATTGTGACGCTCCACAGTACCGCACTCGTAGAAGCGCTCGGACACGAGGGCGGTTCACGAACCGCCCCTACAAATCCAGATCTGCTAAGCGGCTTTCGATAGTTGCCCGCTTAAGCCGCAGTGACAACTCCTCCAAAACATAGCACTTCGGTGCAAAGCGTCGCAAGATAATGGCGCGCGGTCGCGCGGGTTCGTACGTGGCGGCAGTCCAGCCTTGTTGACATGAGAGCGCTGCTCGTGGCTAACTACACGGTAGCGCGCGAAACTGCAATCCGAGCCGTCGGGTGCAGCGGGCGTCTAATGAACAGCGCGAGTTTTGCGCGACAATGCCCGAGGGTTCCAAAGTGTTTGTCTGGTTTGTCTAAGGAGACGAGAGATGGTGATACGAATCTCGTTCATTGGGAAGGTCTTTGTGGCTGTGTGCGTGGCGGTTGCTCTGTTCGCGCGGGTGGACGGCGGAGCAGAAGCGGGAGAAATGGAAGCAGGCCGCAGCGAGGATGTCCGGACTATTCTGGACAGGGAAATCCGGCGTACGGAGCCGGACTATGTTGTTTACAGACCGCGCAGCGTAGACGGTTCGACCTTCGATACCGGTAATGAGCATTTTCTCGTGTTCGACGGACCGGACGGGTCGCTCATGGCGGTATGGACGCAAAGCAGCTATGAGGGAGCCGGCGACCACCGGATCGTTTTCTCTCGCTCCGAAGACGAAGGAGATACATGGTCGTCGCCTCGCCGCCTTGTTGGTCCGAGGCGACCGGGCGACGGGCACATGGCGAGCTGGGGCTTCCCGCTGACCTCGCGATCCGGTCGGATATACGTGCTGTACAACCAGTACCACGGCGTCGACGATGTGCTCCACCAGATGACCGGCACCATGGATTGCGTGTACTCGGACGACGTGGGCGCCACATGGTCGGCACCCCAGACCGTCCCGATGAAGCGCAGTCCCCACGATGATCCGGATCCCGCCGTCCCTTCGAACTGGATTGTCTGGCAGAAGCCCATGCGCGACCTGCAGGGGCGGTGGTTCGTCGGTTTCACGCGGTGGGTCAGCAGGGCCGTCCGGACGCCGCCTCACATCCAATCGTGGACTGCATGGGAGAGCGTAGTCGAGTTCATGCGTTTCGAGAATATCGACGATGATCCGGAGCCGAAGGACATCCGTATCTCATACTCCGCCTGGGGAAGGGACGCATTACGGGTGCCGCATTACAGCAATCCGCGATTGAGTATCGCCCAGGAACCGAGTCTTGTGCGGTTTCCGGACAACCGTCTCTTTTGTGTCATGCGGACGATGAGCGGGTACACATGGTACAGCATTTCTGAGGATGACGGTGAAACGTGGTGCAATCCGAGACCGTTGCTCCGCCGCGACCACGGTACGCCAATCCTCCAACCGCTCTGCTGTTGCCCCCTCTACGAGTATGGCGAGGGACGCTACGTGCTGCTCCATCATAAAAACGACGGCCGGTTTCAGGGCTGCAAACCGGAGGAAACAAATAAGAACCGGCGGCCGGCGTTCATCGCGCTCGGCGAGTTTCGTCCGGAGGCCGAGCAACCGATCTGGTTCAGCCGTTCGAAGGAGTTTATGGACAACGATGGCGTGGGCATAGGACCATTGAAACGGATTGATATTGGGGTCTACCCGAGCGTCACCAACCGAGCGGGCACGTTCGTCCTGTGGCACCCGGACCGCAAGTTCTTCCTGCTGGGAAAACGTATCACACCCGAATGGCTCGCCGATCTCACGGTGCCGGGTGAATAAAATGATTTCCGTTCGCAATCCGAACACTGTCTCCGTTGACGGCGTGCTGCTCAGTACTTCTCGTCTTGCTCATGAGCCTTACCGAAGTTGGTCCTAGCGGTTTACGTCCGCAAGTATGTCGTTTATTATGGGTTCCAACTCGCGCACGGCAGTCACTACGTCCGTCTTTCCCAAGCTGAGCTTTTCCATTGGAGCCTGCATGGCGATCAACATCTCGTTGTACTTAACGGTGATGGGGGTAGCCCGCCCATACTCCATCGCTTCCAGATACTTCTCCTCCTCTTGTGGCGTCTCGGGGTCTATGTACGATTCCAAGACGGCCGATCGCCGGACGGGCAAAGCGCGGTGAAGGCTGCCAACCGTTCGCTGTCCCTCGTTGCTCAGAACCGTCTTGATGAACCGCCACGCCGCTTCCTTGTGCTGTGATCCGGAGTATATCGCAAGCCCGTCCCAGGAGACACGAGTTGCTTTGCCAGCGGGACCGGTCGGCATGTGGACGATGTCCCATTGCATCCCCTCGACATCGCGCATGATCGTCATCGCGTAAGCGGCTGCAGGGAGCATCGCGACACGGCCGGTCAGCAGTTGCGTCTCCGGCCACATGCCGGTCAACTCCCCGTAGTGCGGTATCACATGGTACGTGAACTTGAGGTCGTAAAGATACTGGATCGCGGCGACAGCTTCAGGACTGGTCATCGCAAAACGCTGTTTGTCCGCCGTGAGAAGTCGGCCGCCATGCGACCATATGAGCGGCTGTACACCGACCAAATCGAGTCCTATATTGCACCCGAATTGATCGATCCGCCCGTCACCGTCAAGATCTTTCGTGAGTTCGATGGCTATCCGCTGGAAGTCGTCCCACGACCAATCGTCCTCCGGATAGGCTAGGCCGGCTTGGTCAAAGAGGTCGCAATTGTACAGGATCACTACGCTGAACCCGTCCCACGGGAGGGCGAACCGTTTTCCCCTGTAGGTAAACGATTCCAGCGATGTCGGCAGGAAATCGTCGAGATGAACCTCCTCCCGGTCGCGCGCGATGTACCCTTCCAGGCTTTCCAGATTGCCGCTCTCGGCATACGTCGGGTAGTACTCGTCATCCACCATGACGATGTCAGCGGCTGTTCCGGCTATGAAATGGAGGCGCAGTTTCCGGTGATACTCACCGGGAGAGTACTCGAGTATTAGCGACGTATCGGGATAGCGCTTCTCGTAAAGGGCTTTCAGTTCGTGCCACAGTTTGAGTTCGAGGAAGCTGCCCCAGAACGAGAATCGGATCTGAGTCTTGTCTTCGGCGCTCGGAGCACGGGGCGCACACCCGTACCCCGCCGTAGCAGATACCACACAGACGAGCAGGATGAGGGCGGGGATGATGCAGACTCTTCTCGATGCAGCAGGGCTGTGCACGTGCAGTTTCACAACACGAACGATAACAATAACTGTCGCCTTCCGTCAAGATTACGAACCGCCTCTCTCGATTTTCCGCGATGGCCCGGAACGGTTGATCCGGAACGGCGGCTCAATTAGAATAGTACCGTGAGGGAAGGGTGGTTTCCAAACGGGGCGGTACCATATGCTGGATAGGAGGTGGGGAAAGTGACGCGCGACCAGATGATCGAAGGGATTATGCGAGCTGCCGGAATATCAAAGGCTAATGTGGCCCGGTTCTATGACGGGTTGGTGGAGCTGGCACGAAAACAGCTTGTTGCCAACAAAGAGTTTGTGCTCCCGGGGCTCGGTGTGCTGCGTGTACGGACGCGCGCGGCTCGTGTCGCACGCAATCCTCGCACGGGCGAGAAGGTCAACGTGCCGCGAAAGAAGGTGGTGCGGTTTCGTGAATACAAAGATCTGCGCGAACTGCTTAATCCCGGCTTGGTTGTCAAAGAGACCGAAACCGAGCCGGAACCGCCGCCGGAGGAAGGCCGAGCGGAGGATTCAGAGAGCACCACCCTCGTTCTGGAGTGACTCTCTGCTTCTAGTCGCGGCCAGTATCTCCAAGCTGGGTAAATCAATTCTGGCCATGCGGATGCTGGAGGGACGCACCATACCGAGTAGCCACGGATAGTCCCGGTCGATGGCGCTCGTGTAGTAGCAGATGTAAAGATCGTCACCACGTATGACGACGCCCGCGTAGGAGGTATCCCCGGCGCTGGGCAGGTCGGAGAGACCGACAAGATCATCCTCCTGTACCAGAAACAGGGACGTGCGCTTCCGGCTGAAAATGCTGCCTTGTCGGGTAAACGGTCCGCCCGGATCCGGTTGATAACGACCGACGGCGTACACCCGACCCTTATAGGTGAACAGGGCTGGCCCGTCAAGGCGTGTGACGAAGCTCCTGGTGTTCGAGGTCCAATCCTTGAAAGGTGCCTCAGCGACGGCAATCAGCGTGCAGCCTTCCGGATGACCGAAATAGCTGTCACTCATCTCCAACCGTGCGGTGGCAATCATGCGACCGTCCGAGAGGAACTCGATAGCGGTTTCATCGTTTCTATCACCTTCATGTATGACCGCGTGGATGCTCCAGTTGACACCGTCCGTTGAACGGAGAAGCGCGGATTTGCCGTGCTCGTGCCAGTATGCCGGAACAAACCAGGTGTCATCCAGCCTCTTCGGTCTCCAGAACAGCCACCCTGTCGGCTCGATTTCCCGGAACGGCGCCCAGTTGATGGCGTCGTCGCTTACCGTATAAACAGTCTGGTACGGTTCGGCGGTGAACTTGCGGTTTTTCAGTGCATAGAGAAACATTCGACCCCCGATAATCGCGAGTTTCGGGTCGCGAATATCCTCACCGGCAGCGCCGAATGTGGCGATACGTTCCCATTCGCGCGCATCGTCCGACCGCAACAGATTGAGCCTGGATTTGTCACTGGCAAAATGGTATGGGGACGACGCGTAGATCAGGTAAAACTCATCGTTCCACACAATCATGTCCGTGTTGGAGTTGTGCGAGCCGTCGTTCACAACATCCCAGGTTTCCATGCCGAGGTCCCGTTCGATCTGCGCCCGGTTGGGTCGAAGCAACCATATGCCAACCAGGATCACAATGAGCAGAACCGCCGTGCCGACGGTACAACCAGCCCATCTGAGCGCTCTACGGTGCGATCCCATCACCCTGTTCTTACGCGGCATAGTTGTGGCTCCCAATCGATTTACAATGCCAAGCTTGTAGGGGCGGTCGCCGCGGCGACCGCCCTTAGATGGCTTACCGAGGATCTCCCGGCTCCGCATTCCCCTTGACCGGAAACGCGTTAGCCCACGTTTCGGCAAAGAGAATCTTGCCGAGCGGTTTGCGCGATCGCTTTGCACGTGGTGTATCTGCAGGATAGCCTACCGCTAGCAACGCCGATACCCGGACACGCTCAGGAATCCCGAGTATCTCTTTCACCTTGTCTTCCTTGAACCATCCGACGTAGCACGTTCCGAGACCCAGCTCGGAGGCTTTCAGCACCATATGTTCCATGGCAATGCCGAGGTCGATCTGGTAGTACTCGATGCCGGTGACGCGTGTGCCTATCCTGTTTGCCGCGATGTCCAGTTGGGAACAGCCGACGATGATGAGCGGCGCTTGCCGGAGCCATTTGTTTCGAATAACGGGCCGGAGCACCTCGTCGCAGAGCCGGTCGATACGCTCGCGGTCGGTCACCGCGATGAACCGCCACGTCTGAGCGTTGCATGCGGATGGAGCCCATCGTGCCGCCTCGCAGATTGCTACGATGTCTTCTTCCTTAACCGGTCGGCTCTGGTACTCGCGCACCGACCGTCGGTTTCTCACGATATCGTCGAACGTCATTGTCATCTCCCCCTCGCAGTGGCGGTTTCCAGCTAGCCGCACAGGGCCAGCAAGTCCCGCAGAAGCGTCACAGAACGGGAATCGTAGCCTAAACCGCAACTGATACCGACGCCGAGAAAATGTCTGCGAGACATACCGTTGTCGTGCATCTTTGCCGTCCTTTACTGACTTCTACGAACCTATGGTATCGCAACGATGCCCGGACATCAACAGTGTGCGTGCAGCCGGTCCTTGGGGTCGCTCGCGCCCCAGTGCCACGCGATGTGGTTACAGCAGGAGCGGAGTCTGACAGCGTGTCCACGATGTCATCTCCAATCGTTTGAGCCGTTTCGGGAGCCTAAAAAAGTAATTGCAAAATGAAGGTTGGTATGGTATAATTTATATAACCTAGTATGTAACGCATTATAATTCTCTTAGGCCGTTGGAGACAAAAAGGGAACGGTATGAGATTCGAGCGTGAACTGCTGAAGGGTGTGGCGCCGCTTGCCGTCCTGGAGATCCTCTCTCGTGGGCCGGCGTACGGTTATCAGCTGAGCGAGACCCTGGCGAGGCGGAGCGGGAACATCCTGACGCTGGGAAGAGGCACGTTGTATCCGCTGCTCTACAACCTTGAGGCGAAGGAGCTTGTGGAAAGCGCCGTGCAACTCTCGGAGAGTGGACGCAAGCGGCGCTACTACACCATTACCGCCAAGGGAAGGAAGCGGCTGGCGCGTCATCGGCAGCAGTGGCAAAAGCTCCAAGAAGGAATGAATCGCGTGTTCGGGGCATCGCAGGATGAAGCGGCGGCACACTGTTGACGAGGAGCGCAACAGATGACGGAGTGTGGTGACGGAACGAGCCCTTTACCGCAATGTGTGGTCCAGTATATCAAGGGTGTGGTGGGCTTGCTGGATCTCGAGCCGAGGATACGTGCCGAGGTGAGGAAGGAACTGGAAGACCATTTTGAAGACGCGCTGTGTCGCGTTGAAGGGCAAGCCGAGCGCGAGCGGTGTGCTGAGAGACTGATCGCGGAGTTCGGTGATGAGGCAGTGCTGGCTAAGTTGATACGAAGGGGCAAGATACGCTGTCGGAAGGAGATGACCATGAATATATCAGGGGTAATCGGGTTGGGGCTCTTCGTGCTCTTGGTTGGCCTGGCGGTTGTGCCGAGCCGCAACGCCGTGATATTCGTGAACATACCCGGGCTCATCATGTGTGTCGGGGCGACCACGGCGCTAGGAACCATGTCGTTCGGGATCGGGGACATGATTCGCGGCGTCCGGGCGCTGCGGGTGCTGCTCGTGCGTGTTCCTCCGGAAACCGTCTCCTCGCGGGAGGTGTCCGTGCTGCGCGGGCTTATTGGACCCGTCTATGCATCAGGTCTCATCGGCGTCCTGATTGGACAGATAAACATGTTGGTCTCCCTTCAGGATCCAAGCATGATCGGCGCGGCCTGGGCGACCTTGTTAACATGCCCATTTTACGCGGTGCTGCTTGCGGAGGTTGTCCTCCGACCCGCGGTGCGCCTGGTGGAACACGGCAGGCTCGGAGGCGGCGATGTCTCCGACGCTTCCAAAGAACCAGAGGTAGAACCCGAAGTCGAGCTTGCGTAGACCCCTTTGCAGCGGTCCGGCACAGGGATGGCCAAACACGCCGAAGCGCGCACGAAGTATAGAGTGCTAGACTATGTGCAAGGACAGCAGGCTTCCCCTCACCCTAGTACCCCGTCAAGCCTTAATTTGTGGAAAGCAGTTGGCAAAAGCGGGGATGGTTTACTGGAGTGGCACGGGCGTCCCGCCCGTGATCCATGGGCAAGATGCCCATGCCACGTTATCAAAACATTATAACACCGACGCGGCGACTCTCCAGTGGTTTGCTTCGCAGGTTGCCCAACTCCCATAATTAAGGTTGACAAGCCACTAGCCCTCTCCCGAAGGAGAGGGAACGAGTTGATCCCGCACCATATGTCGCATATACTGCAGGAGAACGTCGTACCTGTGTCTATGAAGGGACGTGAATGAAAGTTTTCGTTCAGATAGCGGTTGTGCTTGTACTCGTCGTTGGGTACGCGACCCCTGGCGATGGGGAGGTCATTGGACGGGAGGAGCAGAGCGTGACGCGACAACGTATGCCGGATGAATCCTTTTTCCAGAGCTGCGCGTTCGTGTGCGTGGATATACAGGAAGGTTCCAGGGAACATATGACGGAGTTGCCGAAGTTATGGAAGGAAATGGGGTTCACGCTGGAAGATTGTAATGCGGCAACCGATTACTTGTTTGATGTCGCGAAACCGAACGCGCGAAAGGTTGCCGATGCCTGCCGCAGGCTGGCCATGCCGATGATGTTCGTCCACTGGGGCCATCTCTTTGATGACGGTATGGATCTCGATCCAGACGTGCGGAAACAGTTTCTCGACGAGGCCGACGGCAAACCCCAGACGTGGCCGCACCATATCTCGTCCCCGACCTCGCGGCCGGCTGAGAGTCTCGGCGTTCGCGAAGGCGATTATGTGATCCCCAAGGCCGCTCAGGACGCTTTCACCTCCTCCAACATCGGGTTCGTGCTGAGTAACCTCGGTGTGAAAAACATCGTGTTTGTTGGTGGTCACACCGGTGCATGTCTGGGCAAGACGGCCAAACACGCGAGGGAACTCGGGTACAAAACGCTCTGCGTTGAGGACGCTACGTTTGACGCGCGCGAATCCGCTCGCACGGCGAACATCGAGGCGTATGGGTACGATTATGTCGTGACTACAGACGAGTTTCTTGCCTTGGTCAGCGAGGTCCGGGAGGGTGAGGCGGCAAGAGAGTTGCCTTTAGGATCGCTGCCAGAAAAAGATGTGCCGTGCTTGAGCCGGATCGATCACGTTAGCGAGGAACGGGGTTCCGTTCAGATCGTCGTGCAGCAGAATTGTGTAGCCGAGATTCGGTTCCGCTCAGCCGCAACTTACGCCGATCCATACAATGACGCGGATCTGGACGTTCTCTTTCGAGATCCGGACGGTGTGACCCTGCGCGTGCCCGCCTACTGGGCTGGTGACAACGTGTGGGCAGTGCGATACTCCGGCGAGCGAGTCGGCGAGTACTCCTTCGAGACGGTCTGCTCGGAGGCTGGCGATACGGGACTTCATGGCCGATCGGGCACCGTTACGGTGGAACCCTACACTGGTGACAATCAGCTTTTGTTGAATGGCCGATTGCGTGTCGCGGAGGATAAACGTCATTTCGTCCACGCCGACGGGACACCGTTTTTCTGGCTGGGCGACACGTGGTGGATGGGTCTGACCGAACGGCTGGATTGGCCCCAGGGGTTCAAGATGCTGGCGGCCGACAGAGTCGCAAAAGGGTTCAACGTGATCCAGATCGTCGCCGGCCCGCTGCCGGATATGGACGCATGGGATCCGCGTGGACGGAATGAAGCGGGATTCCCGTTCCGCGATGAGTTTGCAGGCGTCAACCCCGCGTTTTTCGACCAAGCTGACCTCAAGCTGGGCCACCTCGTGGAATCCGGGCTGATGCCTTGTATCGTGGGCATGTGGGGATATTACCTTCCGCAGATCGGTGTGGAGAAGGTCAAGAGGTTCTGGCGGTACATTGTGGCCCGCTACGGCGCGTTTCCGGTGGTCTGGTGCATCGCTGGCGAGGGAACCATGCCGTACTACCTGTCGAAGACACGCAAGGAGGACGCGGCAGTCCAGCGTCGAGGCTGGACGGAGGTATCCGCATACGTGCGTGAGATCGACGCGTTCGGCAACCTCGTGACCATCCATCCGACACAGTACGGCCGTGAGATGGTTGAGGATCCGTCGTTGCTCGATTTCGAGATGCTCCAAACCGGTCACGGCGACCTTGAAAGCGTTTCCACCGCGGCGAGGACGGTCATCAAGTCGGTCGGGCGCGAGCCGCTCATGCCGGTGGTGAACGCGGAGGTGAACTACGAGGGTATCATGGGTCGATGCTGGCAGAACATCCAGCGGTTGTCGTTCTATGTTTCCGTGTTCAACGGTACGGCAGGGCACACGTACGGTGCGAACGGCATCTGGCAAGCCAGCACGAAAGAGCGGCCGTACGGTCCGTCGCCCCATGGTGCCTGCTGGGGCAACACACCCTGGCAGGAGGCTGCACAGTTGCCCGGCTCGACTCAGGTCGGATTGGGCGGACGGTTCTGGGCGCGGTTCCCGTGGTGGGAACTCGAAAAGCATCCGGAATGGGTTGACACCCGGAAGGACGAGATGCAGCCGTACGCCGTCCGCTGCATCGGGATTCCGGGGCGACTCCGGCTTATCTACGTCCCGCTGCTGGGACGTTGTCCCACGGTAGAGTGTATCGAGGATGACGTGGAGTACAGGGCATACTACTTCGATCCGTGTACTGGAGCCGAACACGATCTCGGCAATGTCGTCCGTGACGCGCAAAGGAGATGGCAGCCGCCGCTGCCGCCGGAGATGCACGACTGGGTGATCGTTCTCGAAGCTACGAACGCGTAATGCGCGAATGCTTGGGACCGGTCACCTGCTTTCGTATCTTGTGTTTGCTTCGTGCGGGTTTGCGATCGATCATCGCTGCGGTGTGAGCTTGTACGTCCTGTTGGCTTCGGTCTCGAACCTGATCAGCGACTCACCGGGAGCTGTCGTAATCACAGGTTTGGTATCGCACGTGACCTGAAGCGGCGTGCGGCACCGCACCGTACATGCGTTGCCGAGACGTGACCTGATGACCGCTTCTGTCACGTCACCATTTTCCCATGCGATATCCACCTCGAATCCGCCTCGCGCGCGGAGGCCTTTCACGTGACCGGTCGGCCACGCGTTCGGGAGCGCCGGCAGCAGGTTGATCTCGCCAGCGTGACTTTGCAGAAGCATCTCAGCGACACCGGCGGTCCCGCCGAAGTTCCCGTCGATCTGGAAGGGTGCGTGGTTATCGAACAGGTTCGGCAGCGTGGACTTCGCGAGCAGCGCGTTCACGTTCTCGTGCGCCTTATTGCCATCCTCGAACCGTGCCCAGAAGTTGATGATCCAGGCTCTGCTCCAGCCGGTATGCCCGCCACCGTGAGCCAACCGTCGCTCGAGCGACACCCTGGCCGCGCGGGCAAGTTCCGGCGTGCCACGGAGCGTGATCTGGCTGCCGGGATGCAGCGCGAAGAGATGAGACATGTGCCGATGACCGGGTTCCGGTTCGTCGTAATCCTCCAGCCACTCCTGCAACTGACCGTGCTTCCCGATCTGTGGCGGGGCGAGTCTTGCGCGGGTCTCCTCGAGCTTCGAGCGAAAAGCTTCGTCAACGCCAAGCACCGTGCTGGCCTTGATACAGTTGGTGAAGAGATCCCAGAGGATCTGCTGGTCCATCGAGGGTCCCATGCACACGTTCGCTACCTGGCCGTCGGCAGTGCGGAAGCTGTTTTCCGGGGAATTCGACGGGCTCGTCACGAGCCAGCCGTGTTCCTTCTCCTCGACGAGGAAGTCGAGATAGAACTCGGCCGACTCTTTCATAATTGGATAGGCCCATTCGAGGAACGTGCGGTCGCCGCCGAAGGCGTAATGTTCCCACAAGTGCTGGCAGAGCCAACCGCCGGCTGCGGTGAACAGGCCCCACGACGGATGTTCGCCGGGGGACGTGAACCCCCAGACGTTGGAGATCGTATGCACTACCCAGCCATCGGCACCGTAATGGATTCTCGCGGTCCGTCTGCCCGGTTCACGGAGCGAGTCGATGAAGTTGAGGAACGGCAGGTGGCACTCGGCAAGATTGCAGACCTCCGCCGGCCAGTAGTTCATCTGGTCGTTGATGTTGTGATGATAATCGGCGTTCCACGGTGCCTGGAAGTGGTCGCACCAGATGCCCTGCAAGTTGGCTGGCATCGTGCCTGGTCGTGAACTGGAAATGAGCAGGTACCGACCGAACTGGAAGTATTGTGCCACAAGTTCCGGATCCTCAGCGCCTTTCTCGACAGCTTTCAACCGTTGGTCGGTGGGCAGATGCGCCCCGTTGGACGGTCCCAGATCGATGTCGACGCGGCGGAACAGGCTTTGGTAGTCGGCGATGTGCGCGTCGCGAAGGTCGGCGAACCTCTTCTTCGACGCCGCAGCGATATGCTCCTCGCAGACCGCGGCGGGATCCTTGCCACGGTAGTCTGTGGCGGCCGCGAGAAGGAGCGTGACCGCGTCGGCATCCCGGACGCGGATGTCGTGGTCGGTCGGAGCCAGTTGGCCGCCTTCGTTAAGCACCAGCAGGCGCCCCTCGTACTTCATACCTTTGCCCTGCCACGTCCGACCGGACATCACGAGGCAATTCCCGCCGGTTACCTGGGCTTTGAGAGGCGCCTCCGGTTCCTCGCTTGAGGGAAAGGGCTCAATGCGCGAATCGTTCTTCCACCGGTGCGAGCCGCTGCGCGGGTCGCGATCGAGGGTGACGGTGAACGAGATCATGCCGGGCCTGTCGCAGGTCAACCGCACCACGAGCACCTGGTCGGGAGCGCTTGCGAATATCTCGCGAGAGAAGCGTGCCTTGCCGATCCGGTAAGTCACGGCGGCAGTCGCCTCGTCCAGGTCAAGTTGTCGCAGGTAATCGTCCCACCGATTATGGTCGGCGAAGGCAAGCCTTAAGTCTCCCAACGTCTGGTACGATCCGTACGGGTCGTACGCGGACCCGCCTCGGTGGGAACCCAGCCCTTTGCACACCATCGTTTTGATGGCGAGCTGTTGCGCCTCGACAAACTTGCCGTCGGACAGAAGCCGGCGGACATCGTCGAGATGTTTCAGCGCGTCGGTATTGTCCGCATCTTGCGGGCCGCCGGACCAGAGGCTGTCCTCGTTCAACTGGATACGTTCACGATCGACGCCGCCGAAGACCATGCCGCCCAGCCGACCGTTGCCGACAGGTACGGCCTCAACCCACCTTTGCGCCGGCTGCTCGTACCACGGTGTCATCCGGTCTGCTGGTGCAACATTCACCTTCGTTCTCATCCATGTGCTCGAACACGACGAGGCCACCGTAAGTATGACAACAACAGCGGCTGCCAGGGTCGCCGGGATAAGCTCCCGTCCGACTTCGCTTAGTGAGTCCGGTTTTGTGGCCACGCGGCACCTCTCAGTTGGCGTGTCCTTGACCTGCATCGATGGTTTCCGTACCGACCGGGAGGTTACTGCAGCACCTCGATAAGTTCAACCTCGAAGATGAGGGTGCTGTTGGGCGGCATGCTCGGCGGTCTGCCTTGTTCACCGTAGGCGAGGTTCGCCGGGATGAACAACTGCCATTTCGCGCCCTCTTTCATGAGCTGGAGCGCTTCAGTCCATCCCGCGATAACGCGATTGACCTGGAACTCGGCCGGCTGGTTCCGTTTGTAGGAGCTGTCGAACTCTTCCCCGTTGACAAACGTCCCCCGATAATTCACTTTCACCCGTTCGGTCGCCGTAGGAGTGCGTCCCGTGCCCTCTTCGAGCACCTTGTACTGCAAGCCGCTCGGCAGCACCACAACTCCCGGCTTCGTCTTGTTCTCCTCGAGAAACGCGGTACCTTCGGCGAGGTTCGTCTCGGCCTCTTTCCTGAGCATCTCCTGCTGACGAGCCATCATGCGTTGTTGAAACTCCGCCATCACCTGCTGCATTTCTTCATCACTGAGCGCAAGCTCTCGTTCGGCGAGCACGTCTTTGACACCGCGCATGAACAGATCAAGGTTGATCTCGACGCCTCCCTGTTTGAAACCCGTTCCTATACGGGTCCCCAGGGAATAGCTCACCTTGTCCATGTCGGTCTCAAACTGCACGGCAGGCTCTGCCGGGTCTTCTCCCGCGGCCTGTGTCGAGACCGTGAGCACCATGGCGGCTGCTATCATCGTCACACAACGTTTCCTCCTGGCTTTCACGCATGCCTCCTCTCGGCCCGCACAGGCGGACCTTCGCCCGGCGTCAGTGCCGGGCATTCTTCAGTTGGCTTCACATCAAGAAGCCACTATAGCATATGACGGAGAGCCAATGGTAGGATATTCTCCCCCGCAGAGTTACCAGCGGCAAAACCGACTTGACCGGCAAACGCCCTGCTCCACCCAGCAAAACGTCTTTTACGGAACGTGTACCCTCACGATCATGTAGGGTTCAATGCCAATCGGGTCGATGTGTGGACACTCGACCGTGGCCGCATGGTCGCCGTAGTTGATTAGGAGGAAATGGCCGTCCTTCTGTGCGCTGATGAACACGTCGTCGGGCCTTTTCGTGGTAAGAGCTATACGCGTCAGGCGAGACAACGTGTCCGTCTGTAGCAGCACCGATTTGACGAACTCAGCGTATAACGATGGCGGCTCCATGTCGCCGTCGAACCGGTAGAACAGCCCTTTTCCCGTATCGCCCCTGTTCCATCTGGTGAACGTTGACGCATCGCCCTCGACCGTAGCCAGCCTCCCTCTGGGGAACGACGGGTAGATAACCGTACCACCGTTCCGGACCCAGCGGTCGATCGTATCGAGTACGTCCTTCTCGATGTCGTCGCCCCAGACAAGCACGAGCACCTTGTACCGGTCGAGAAACCCTTCGGCGATCAGCCGGTCGTCGAGATAGTCCACCTCGATAACGTTGCGGACTTCGCGGGCGCGCGGGTTGAATCCCCAGGCGTACAGGTAGCGGAACGTGCCCTGATCGAGAAAGTTCGCCGTTTGCGGGTAGTAAACCGCCACGTCAACAATCGGTTCCTGTCGGGTATCGAAGACGTGGTAGTTCTTGAGCCAGTTCTCGATAGCGGTCTGGCGGGAGAAGATGTTGCCATGATACGTGAAGAAGTGTTCGCCGTCGTTGACCGTCGTGTTGAAGATGCGTCCCGCCGTCCCGCGTGCGGTATGCGAGCTGGCCGGCTCATACCCTGTCGGTACCCCGTAGAGCCGTGCCGCCGTCGTGGCAAGGCGCGTCGCGTAGAAGTTCTGGTGGAAACTATCGGTCTCGTTGGTCAGTCGAATTCCGCCGTTGATTTTCACCATGCTCTTTGTCTGTGCGGAATAGTCGGTCCCAGACTCGACGAATCCCCATCCGCCTGCCGACTGGTAGATGACCGTGTCGGGCATCGCCTTCCTGGCTTCCAGCGCCCACCATTCGCACCAGTCGGTCATCGAATCGGTGTACCACGTGCTCATATCCAGACACTGCCGTTTCGACCAGCACAGGTAGGGGAGCACCGGTACGATCTCGTCGAAAGACTCGTGCTCCATATCCCACGCTTCGTTCAGTGTCGTGATAGTGCGGTATTTTTTCTTCAAGAAATCGCGGAAATCCCGGTGGGCATACGTGTCGTTCGCCCAGTAGCCGATGTGAATGTGCATCTGCTTGTGCCGGTAGCCCCAGTTACCGCCGGCGGGATACTGCGATTCGCCGTAGTTGCCGCTCGGACCCAACCGCACGCCCAGCAAACACCCCATCGGCTCGTAGTGCGCGCCGAACGCTTGCAGGAACCGCACGACGTGCTTCTTGTGGTACGGGCTCCAGATGCTCTGTATCGGGTTGCTCATGTTGTGCTCGAGGCAGACAAATCCGACGTTCTCCGGCGATTCGAAGAACCATTCGGGAAGCGAGTACGCCGAACCGACGATGAGCAATGGGAACCATTTCAAATCGTACTTCTGTATCTCCGCGACCACGGCGTCATACACGCTCCAGTCGAACCTGCCGAGCTCCGGCTCAACAAAATCCCATCGCACGTACGTCTCGATACCGTTAAACCCGAGCGCCTTTGCTAACGGCAGAAATTCCTTGAGATTGTCGATCGATTGTCGCAGATCGTCGGGCGTCCCTCGAACGGTAAGCCCTGCAGAACAGACGATCTGCATCGGGCGCTTTAACTGAACCGCTGGAGTAACGTCCTTCGGGATGGACTCCTGAAGCTCGTGCCAGTACGATTCAGGTACGGAATCGTACAGACGTACCGCCTTCAGATGCTGCAGGCCGGTAACCTGGAAATCAGGCTTGTCGCAGTCGAACCGCGCGTCAGCTGCACCCGTGAACTCAAACAGCGCCTTCCTGTACCCGCCGGAATTCACCCGCGTGTAGGAAACCGCCCGCGTAGAGCCGACGTACGTTCCGTTGAGTCGAGGGTCTACGAGACGGCTCACGGCGACAACGCCGAATCCCTCGTCGTAGAACTCGATCTCCATAACGAGTTGCCTAGTAGTTCTGAGAGAAGAATCGGTGAGCCGAAATTCCCACGTGTCTTCCTCGTAGATCCTGCTGCTTGGCTCCATCCTCATGAGTTGGCCGCCGTCCCGTTCGTACTCCTGCAGGGCGGCATCCTCGCAGATAGTCAGACCACCGTGCGGGACCTCCTGCCCCACGGCGTATGCGGCCACGACTTTTCCCACGGAACGGGCGACGGCCGGACGACACAAAGAGCAGACGACCAACAACAAACTCGATGTGACCATCAGAAATCTCGCACAGACCATAGAAACCTCTCCCTCTATATCCAGAACAACCGGCGACCGCTACGATGGAAATTCCAGTTGGTGAACATACTACACTCTTGTGCGCGCTGCCGCAATACAAGGGGAAGCTGACATTTGAGAGGAGCCGTCCCACAGTTCACTGTCGTGATTCCCCTCTTTCTTTGTGGTGATTCCCGCGGAGGCGGGAATCCAGGAAGTCCCGGCAAATCAGTTGCCGGGCTACACGCAATTCCCCGTCATAGCGAGCTCAGAAAAGGGGTACAAACACGTCTCCGCTCGTACCTCGCTGCGCTTGTGTGAGTCCCCGTTTTCTCAGGAGCGTGCGAAACGGAGGGGGAGGGGTTCAGAGTTTGAGATCCGGGTTCCCGGGGCCGAAGTGTTTGAGCATGACGATGGGATCGGAGTCGCTGGGGTTGGTAATCGTGACCCCATCCCGTGCCGCTTGTTCCGAGATGAAGAACTCGTCGTTGGTGATCTGGCCGAACCTGATCATGGTGGGCGTTTCGATATCCCACACGCCCATCGTGCCGTGCCCCTGCAGCATGATCATACCGTACGCGGCGCCGTCCCGGATGGTGACCGTTCGTCCCGGCAGAACGGTGAGCTCCTTGGCGCTGAAGCTCTTCGACCGGTAACAGATCCAGTTCTCGACATATCCCTCAGCGCGCATGGCGTCGAGTTCGCCGACCGGTAGCGGCCGCATGAGCCGATGCTGCGCGAAATCCGGATCGAGATTGAGCTCCCAATCAAGTGTGTCGAGCAGATAGTCGTAATCGCCCATGTGGCCGTCGGGACAATCCTTCCACAGTTCCTCCTCGGAGATCACCGATCCGGCGACAACCGACTCGAACAGTGAATAGACGTCTGAGGCCTGTTGCGGCTCGTACGTGCACAGGCTTCCCGGTGCGTGCAGCACACCGGCCGGAACGTCCCAGCCGGTGCCCAGTTCGAGCCGGTACGCGCTCGAAAGGCTCGTTATCTCGTTGTCGCCTTTCGAGAACCGTTTGAGGCACGCCTGCACCTGCTCCCTGGTCGTGCCGGGTTTCAGCCCGAAGAACGTGTAGGGGAACGTCCCGGCGTAACTGTTCAACTGCCTCGGGAAATAGTACGCCTCCGATTTGCCTATCTGCCCGATGGGTTTCGCATACTCGTCGTTTACGTGCATGTGGAACGGCAGCGCGTCACGGTTGTCGAAAAACTTCGCGTACGCCGGCCAGCTCCCGTAATCGTTCCAGAGCCGGTCGCCGATGAGTTGCCCCTTCAGTTCGGCGACGGCGTCACGGAAAAGGACCTTCTCCGTCTTGCCGCCGTCCGAGAAGACAACGAAACTGAGGCCTTCGTTCGGGCTGGTCAGCGGGCCGTTGTCCGCCGGGGTGGTTGACGCGAACCATCGTTCGTCTATACCGCCCCGTTCCGTGCCGAACGCGTAATAGTCGTCGGGATGCAGCTTGATACGACGACCGGCGACAAAATTCACACGCGGCACCCAGGTCGGTGCCAGTCTGAGAATACCCTTCCCCTGATCGAGAGCGGACTCGATGACTGATTTTGCACTCATGGCGCTACTTCCTTCGTTTATGTGGCGTTGACGGTGTTCTCTGCCGGCTGCTCTTTCCGGGATCGTCGCACGAAGCTCGCGATCAAGCGCTATTTCAGCCCGAGCACCTCGTACACCGATACGGGCTTTTCTTTACCCTTGAGCACCATAGGACCAAGCGGTCGCATGGCGACCTGTTCACTTACGGCTCCCGCGACGTTCTCGCACACGAGAATCTGTCCGGGCTCGGCTCGAGCGCAGAGCCTCCGTCCGATGTTCACGATATCGCCGATAGCGGTAAACTCCATCCGTTTGGGCGAGCCGACGTAGCCGGCTATTGCCGTGCCGGCGGCAATCCCGATGCCTATCTGGAACACCGCGCGGTTTGCGTTGAGCCACATTTCGCGCATCGAACAGAGCCCTTGTTGCATTTCCACGGCGACCGTCACCGCGCGCAATGAGTGACCGGGCGCCGACACCGGCGTGCCGAACACCGCCATGATCTCGTCACCCACGTACTTATCCAGTGTGCCGTCGTGGCGGAAGATAACTTCGGCCATCTCGGTGAAGTACTCGTTCAGAAACGATACCACATCGGCGGGCGACATTTTTTCCGCCAGCCCGGTGAACCCACGGATATCGCTGAAGAGCGCGGTTACCTCCTGTTTGGTACCGCCTAATTCAATCACGCCCGGGCTGCGGAGCACCTGGTCCACGACACGCGGTGACAAAAACCGTTCAAGGTTAGCTCGACGCCGTTCCTCCTCGATCATCCTCTCGGTCAACTGGGCGTTCTCTATGGCGATGGCGGACTGGCTCGCGACCGCCTCGAACAGTTCCAGGTCTTCTTCCGTGAAACGGTGGTGCTCGTTGCGGCTGTCCACGTAGATGCTCCCGAGCACCCTGTGCTCCACTTTCAAGGGAACGCTCATCGCCGACCGGATCTGTCCGAGAATGACGCTGTGTCTGGTACTGAATCGTGGGTCTTGCAACGCATCTTCCACAAGCACCAGCTCTCCGTGTATCGCCGACCGGCTCGCTATACTGATGCTCGGGGACCCTTTCGCGACGTCCGATCCCATCTCACGCGCTACTTCGGTACGCAGGCGTCCGTCGATCGCGTCCACAAGCAGGATGAACCCGCGGTCGGCGCCCGTCACCCGTATGGCGCCGTCAAGGATGCGTTCGAGCCGTTTCTTCAAATCAAATTGCGAGACTACCAACCGGGCCGCCTCGTACAGCGCCTCGAGACGACGGTATGCCTTGCTGATCGTGACCATGTTCTGATCGGTGAGCTCAGTCGGGGTGCTGTCCCGGAGACGTTCAGCGTCGGTCATGAGACTGAGCTTTTCGCCGACCGAATCCATGTATTCCTTAATCCGCTGGACGTCCGCTTGCACGTCTGACGTAGTGGCACCCGCCTGGGCCGACGCTTGTGCCGGTTCGCCTTGTATGTAGCGAATTACCAGGTCGTGACGACCGATCGTTATCCTGTCGCCTTCCGCCAACTCCTTCTCGGGAACGAGCTCGCCGTTCACGCGCGTCCCGTTGGTGCTCGCGAGGTCTCTCAATACGTATTTGCCGCCGTCGAATCGCACCTCGGCGTGCTCCCTCGACGCAAACTCGTCGTCGAGCACCAGCCGGTTCTTTTCCCCTCGGCCGATGGTCAGGACGTCATGCGTCAGGGTCACGTCGTACGGGTCTCTGTCACCACAGGATACGATGAGCCGTGCCATGTTCACCACCCGCAGAAAACCGCTAACTTCAAGGATTGCACCAACATCTGCAGCCCGATGTCTGAAGGATAACACCGCACCTGTGCCAAGTCAAGGAGGAATCAACTGTTTTGTGAAATTCCTTTTCGGCCGGTAGGGCGCACGTTCGTGGAGAGCTTCCTTACGGCCTACTATGTGCACGGCGCACGAGCACGGCGTACAGCGCTACCACTGAACCAAAGATGAGAAGGGATACCCATGTGGTTGTACCGAGCACCGGTAACTCATACTTCAGGCTGATGGGTATCGCGAGGAGAATACCCAGGAGCGCCTCGCCGGCGATGAGCCCCGAGCCGAACAGTATGCCCGCGTCGCGCGCGTCTGTGATACGCGTCCCGGCGGATGGTTTACCGAAAAGGTGCCGGATCAGTCCGCCGATGAAGATCGGTATATCGAGAGATAACGGCAGGTACATGCCCACGGCCACCGGCATCACGTGGGCGCGGAATCGGCTGCCGGAACGTGCCAGCAGTCTGTCGAGAACGATCAGTGCAATGCCGATCGCAGCTCCGATAAAGATCATGTTCCACGGCAACCGCCCGTCGCCGAAGAACCCTTCCGTCAGACTGGCGAAGAGTGTTGCCTGGGGTGCCGGCAGCGCTCCGGGCGTGCCGGTGCCGATACCATAGGCGCGGTGCAATAACGACAGGATCGGCGCAAAGAAAAACGCGGGTATAACGGCACCGACGAGTTCCGTCCATTGCTGTCTCGCGGGTGTCGCGCCGACCAGTTGTCCGGTTTTCAGGTCCTGCGCTACATCGCCGGCGGTGCACGTCGCGCAGCACACCACCCCGGCAACGCCCAGCGTCGCGAGTATCGCGCTGTCGCCTCGTATTCCAAGAGCCAATAGTGTCCCGGCTGCGAGCAGAAGCGCGCAGATGGTCATGCCGGAGACGGGCGAGTTTGAGGATCCGACAAGACCTACGATGTACGTCGCCACCGCGACAAACAGAAACGCGGCGACTACCATGACCACGGTTGTGGCGAGGGCAACGCCGATGCTGCCGACGAGGTAGTCGTAAAAAATAAACGTCGCAAACGTCGCGGCAAGAAAGACGGCTGCCAGCGCTGGCAACGGCATATTCCTCTCGGTGCGCGACGGTCTGTCCGCGTCCGCCACAGTATCGCGGCGCTTCACGGTCTGCAGCCCGCTGATTCCGGCTGCAATACCCTTCCTCACGTTCCATACGGAGTGCAGCCCTCCGACAAGCATCGCCCCGACACCGATGTAGCGCACCTGCGACGACCAGATTTCCCGGGCGACGTCCAGGGGCACTGAGCCAATCTCAAATCCGCCCAGGAGCGGTACTGCAATCAGCCAGCCGATTACTCCGCCCAACGTGATAAGCGCCGCAATCGGCAGATCGACAATGTACCCGACGGCGACGAGCGCGACGCTCATGTTGGCTCCGAGATAGAAGACCGACCGGCCTCGGGCGATTGCCCCTTCGACGACAGTCTGGATAAGGTGGACTCCGTTTACGAGAAACTTGAAAACAGCTCCTATGGCGATGCCGGACGCGATCCACCGGACACCCGACCCGCCGCGTTCGCCCGCGATAAGCACCTCAGAACAGGCGACGCCTTCCGGATACACCAGGTCGCGCCTATCGACGATCAGCGACCGCCGGAGCGGTACCATGAACACGATGCCCAGGACGCCGCCCAGGAGAACGATCAGTGTGGTGGGCCAGAACTCGAACTGTTGCCATTCCCCGACAAGAACGAGCGCCGGTACCGTGAAAATGGCGCCGGCGGCGAGGCTCTCGCCGGTGGATGCCATGGTCTGGACAATGTTGTTCTCGAGGACCGTGCCACGACGGAGTATCCCGCGAAGAATCGCCATGCTGATAACGGCGGCGGGAATGGAAGCGCTCACCGTCATCCCGGCATAGAGCCCGAGGTACGTGTTAGCAGCTCCCATAAGAACGCTGAGCGCACCACCGAGCAGCAGTGCCCGTATCGTCACTTCCGGTATACTCTTCTGCGGCGGTACGTACGGTTCGATAGGCGATTGCCCTTTGTTCATCCGCGTGCTGCCCCGTCACAATACTTCGTGGCAGACCCCTCGACGCCGATTTGGTCATGGACATAGTATCCGGAGATCGAGCGCGGAGTCAAAAAAGGAAAGTTAAGGGTAGGTGACACCCACCTATTCTTGCGCGCTCCTGGATGGAAACTGTCCCGCCTACCGGTAGCCCTGCTGGTTGACTACCGGGCCGCCTTCGAGCTCCTGGCGTTGCATACGCTGTTCGGCTCGCTCGAGTGCTGAGTCGGGATGAACGACGACCCAGCGCCACCGTGCCGGCTCGCGCCTGGAGTACCCGAAAATATGCTTGACACCGGTATCGTTATCGGTGACGGTCGCCTGGTAGGAATACGCTCTAGCAGAGATCGTGTACTCGCCGCGAGTGTGGATCGTCCGCTCGATGGAGCGTTGAGGTCCGTACGAGTCATCGAGCTTTATCACACGAGTATTTGCCAGCTCCTCGTTGGTCCACACCTTATCGCGCAAGTCAAGGGGTACCCCGTCAACCTCGCCCGCGCGCATCGACTCAACGAAGTCGCCCTTCTTCTTGCCGGCGAGGATCTGCCAATGGAGCAGTAACCCTCCAGTAACCAGTACGAGGATACCGATTACGACGATCTTGTTGGCTCCTCTTCCGTCAGCCATGAGTATTCTCACCCCTTTCGGCGAAAACCTGGAACGGTACAGACTCCGTGCCGTGTTGGGACTCTACTTCCGCTTGGTTCGAGTTTAAGGAAATCGAAAGTCAGTGTCAATGTCGCCACGCAAACTGCCAGCGATTTGCTTTCGTGATCCAGGCGTGGCGCCGCCGCACTTCTTGCAACAACGTGGGTTGATCATTATAATACGCGGATGAACTTAATGGTGCGGAGGGTGCTTTGTGGAGAAGCGAACGGCTTACATTCGATCTGTCGGCATGTACGTTCCTGAAAAGGTCGTCACGAACGACGATCTAGCTCAGCTCATGACGACGAGCGATGAGTGGATCGTTCAGAGGACCGGTATTCACGAGCGACGCTACGCGGACATAGGTGTGGCAACCTCGGACCTTGCAGTGAAGGCCGCGCAGAACCTGCTGGAACGGGGCGACGTGCGTGCCGAGGAGATCGATTGCATTATATTGGCGACGCTCAGTCCCGACCAGCTGTTTCCCGGCACAGGCGTGTTCGTGCAGGAGAAGCTCGGCTGGGCGGAGCGCAGCATTCCCTGTTACGATATCCGCCAGCAATGCAGCGGGTTCGTCTACGGCATGCAAATGGCGCAGGCGTTCGTCGAGACCGGGATGTACGACAACGTGTTGCTGGTGGGTGCTGAGGTCCACTCGCACGGGCTCGATTTCAGCGATCGAGGGCGCGCCGTGACCGTGCTGTTCGGTGATGGCGCCGCGGCCGTCGTGGTATGCCCTGCAAACGACGAACAGTCATGCATTCTCCATTCGGAGGTCTATGCTGATGGAACCGGCGCCATGAACGGCGTCCACACGAAGCTGTTTGACGTCAGCAAGAAGCCGATCGTGGATTACGACACGACGAATTTCGATGAGAACGCCGATATGTTCCCGGCTATGCCGAACGCGAAAAACCTGTTTGTCAACGCGGTACGCAGAATGGCTGAGGTTACCGTATCGAGCCTGACCCACGCGGGTTTATCAGTTGACGATGTCGACTGGGTTCTGCCGCATCAGGCGAATATGCGGATCAACACGATGATGGCCGAGATTGCCGGTATTCCTAACGAGAAGGTGCTGTACAATATCCACATGTTCGGTAATACGACGGCAGCCACCATACCGCTGCTTCTGGCGGAGTTCACCGATAACGGGACCATCAAACGGGGTGACATTCTGGTGATGGTCGCGTTCGGCTCCGGGTTCACCTGGGGCTCCGTCGTGCTCCGGTACTAGTACCGCGCCAATCTCAGAGGGGAGGGACGCGCTCCCGCGCGTCCGCGCGATGTACCGGCGCGACACGCGGAAAAACCAGCGGTCGAGCGGGAGCTCGACCCTCCCGCCGCTTCGACGCAACTCGAAATGAAAAGCCACGAATATGCCGCATACCCCGGAGGGAAGGTTTTTGTTGACAAGAGGTTGTACAAGATACTAGAATATCACGCGAGACAAGAGCAAGCACAACCGTGCGCCAGCGCCGGCGAACGGCTTTTTTGTTGTGGGCGGGTAGCTCAGCCGGTAGAGCATCGGCCTTTTAAGCCGGTGGCCGTGGGTTCGAATCCCACCCCGCTCACTAAGACAGAGCGTAGAGTGTAGAGCCGAGAGGAAAGTCAGTACGAACGCGGGTTGCAGGGTTAGGAGCCTCTAACAAAATGAACCGCCATTGGCGTGGCATGGGTATCCTGCCCATGAGATGACGGGCGAGACGCCCGTCCTACCTTTTTTTGTTAGAGTTTTTTGAACACGTTAATCAAGAGGATCGAGGCGAAGAGGAGCGGTGACGGGTAGGAACATGCGCGAGTTACGGTCGATTTTTCACTATGCTCTTCCCTCTGAGCTCTTCTCTCTGGTTTTTGCGTCCCCATCGTCTAGCCTGGCCTAGGACACCGGCCTTTCACGCCGGCGACACGGGTTCAAATCCCGTTGGGGACGCCATTTTTTTCCGTCTCGCTCGTATTGTTTCGGTTGCGGGGGCCCGTCGTGGGCTGGCCGAGCGTTTCTGCTGAGAAGGGTTTCCCCCGACAAACGCGGGCACGCCACGGCGCATCTTCGACGAGACGCCCGCCCTACCTCCTATGGGAACTGCCTGGGTTTCGGTGTCGTAGGGGAGGGTCTTGCCCGCTCGCCTGTGGAGAGTACCCTCCCGTCGAAGATTCGACTGGGCGAACGGGAGGCCATCCTCCTGCGGCGGATCTTCGACGAGGGCTTCCCCTACATTGCGCGCTCCATGGAAAAATGGTCGTTAGGATGGTAGAATCGCACATAACGGTGTGGAACGGGAACGATCAACCCAGATCGAGGCTATCATCATGGACAAATCAGAGAGAAAAGCGAGACGACGGCGTCGTCTGGTCAAGTTTGGTTGGATCATGGCGGGGGTTCTGCTGGTTCTCCTGCTGACCGCGTGGCTGTATTTGTTCCTGCCGTTCTGGGGTGTGCCGTTCAACGCCGTTCGACGTACCCACGTGCCGCTCACTCCCCCGTGGGCGCTTGAATGCTGGCTCTGGGAGGACGATAGCAACACCGCCGAGAGGGTACTCGAGCTGCTTGACGGGTACGAGAAACACGATATCCCCGTCCGCACGATCCTCATCGACAGCCCGTGGTCAACCCGGTACAACGATTTCATCGTGGACGAGAGTCGGTATCCCGACCCGGAAACGTTCTTCACAGACCTTCAGAATCGCGGCTACCGCGTCGTGCTCTGGATGACCTGCATGGTGAACAGCAGGAGCGACGATACCGCTATCGAGGAGTCGACCGACTGGTTCGAGGAAGCCCGGGCTAACGGCTACCTCGCCGGAGAAGGCCGCCAGATGCGCTGGTGGAAAGGGAAAGGCGGGTTTATCGATTACACCAATCCGGCCGCGATGGCGTGGTGGCGTGGGCTGCAACAAGAGGAGTTCGATTGGGGGCTGGACGGGTGGAAACTCGACGGTACCGCGACATATTTCATGTCGCAACTCGGCCGGCTACCGCTCCTGTACCAGAAAACCCACCGGGGGTGGATGACCACCCGCAGCTACATGGACCACTACTATCGTGACGAGTATCGGCACGGTCTCGGGCAGAATCCGGAGTTCATCACGCTTGCACGCGCCATAGACAGTTTCTATCATCCGGAAGGGTTCTCGCCGCTGGATGCAGCGCCGGTGGTGTGGGTCGGCGACCAGGATCATGCGTGGTCGCTCGAGGATGAAGGTATCGAGGAAGCCATCCGCGACATACTCCGGAGCGCCCGGCTCGGTTACTGCGTTATCGGCTCGGACGTAGCCGGTTTCGGCGGACGTACCATTCCCGCGAACCTCTACATTCGATGGGCTCAGTTCAGCACGTTCTGCGGTCTGTTCCTCAACGGCGGACACGGCGAACGTGCGCTGTGGAAACGGAGCGAGGAGGAACTCGATATCATTCGCAGGTTCTCGTGGCTGCACATGGAGTTGATCCCGTACATCTACACGCACGTCGTCCGATGCCACAAGGGCGGTAAGCCTCTCATGCGTGTCGCGCGAGGCACGTACCAGTACCACTTCGGCGACGACTTTCTCGTCGCGCCCATTTATCGCGACAGCCTGGCGCGGACCGTGTCGATCCCGCGTGGCCGGTGGCGGTGCCTTTTCGACGACAGCGAGGTGGTAGAGGGGCCGACGGAACTGACACGCGAGTTCCCGCTGGCAGAGTTCCCGGTCTACATCCGTGACGGCGCGATCGTTCCCATGCACGTCAGCCGGGCATACACCGGTTGCGGCGGCCGCGATTCGGACGGGTTCCTGACGGTCAATATCTACCCGTACGGGACGAGCCAGTTCACCATGCACCATCCGGACGGTACCGGTCGGACCACTGTCGTCGTCAATGAAGGTGATCCGCTCACCGTCCAGTTGACCGGCACGGCGAAACCGCACATACTGCGCGTATTTCTGGAAGCACAACCGAGCAGCGTCACACTGGATGGTCAGCCGCTAACGGAAGGGACAGACTGGCGGTACGACGCGACCGACAACCGCTTCTGGACAAAAACGACCGATTACACGGAAGGCCGGTATGAAATCCGGACCGAGGTCAGTTCCAGAACCGTTGAAGACAATCCGCAGACCTATTGAGTCGGTGGGTGACGCATGGAACGCGGTTGGTTTACTCGTGCCAGATCGACTTTAAGGCATACACTCCCAGTTCGTTGACCTTCGTGTTACCACCTCTTGTAAAGACTGCGATGCTCTTCTTTTCCCGGGGCGGTATCGCAGCGACCGGCATGTATATGCTGCCGTCATTACCGAAGATCTCAATGGAGGTTCGATCCACGAGTATCCGCAGGCGAATTGTCCCGTCTACCGGTTTCAGAGGGGCTTTCTGCTTCTTGCACCTAAGCTCGCGCCGTTCAACGTTGTAGACGACGGGGATACCACGGATCAGGAACCCGAACTCTTTGGCATCGCCGAGTGCAAACTCCGCGTGGATATCGAACAGCTCTCCCTCGATGCCGGACAAGAGGTTCGTCCTCGGCTTAAGTATCACGTCGTTCCAGCTATGTTTGTTTTCGCGGATGCTCTCGATCTCTTTCACCGGGTAAGCGAACATACGGACACCATCGTCGGTGTTCCGCAACGTCAATTCAACCGGGAAGGTCATCATCTGGTTGAACGGCATTCCCGGATGGGACACCTGTCCCCATGCGATCTGGATGCGTCGGCCGTCCTCTTGCGCCACGTTGTTGAACGTCTGGGACGCATAGAAACAGTCGCCGTAGTTGTACCGGATGGCGCTGGTTTCGGGCGTATACTGTCTACCGTTGAACTCGCCGATGAAATAATCGCCGCTGCCACCGTACAGTACCCATTTCTTGTTGTTCTGATCGCCATCAACCGGCAACTGGAACAGTTCAGGGCACTCGTGGAAGCATCTCAACTCGCTCTGAAACTGCCATGATTTGAGGTCCTTGGATGTAAAGAACCCCATCCTCTGGTCATCGAGGTATAAGACGATCACCCACTGGCTGGTGGGTTCATGCCAGATAACCTTGGGATCGCGGTTGCCGCCGTTGATATGCCCCTGCACGGGATTGTCTTCGTACTTCGTAAGGGTTCTGCCTCGGTCGGTGCTGTACGCTAAGGACTGGGTGAACGGCTGGCCTTCCGACATGCGGTTGGTACCCCCGGCGGAAGTGTAAATGCACACCAGCACTTTCTCGTCGCCGGTCTGAAACCCGGTGGTGTTGTGCAGATCGACGACAGCCGACCCGGAGAAGATCGTGCCCAACCTGTCCGGATGAATCGCATCGCCCAACTCCGTCCAATGGACCAGATCCGTGCTGACGGCATGGCCCCACGTCATGTTTCCCCAACGCCAGCCGTACGGGTTGTGCTGGTAGAAAAGGTGATACTCGCCGTCGTAGTACACCATACCGTTGGGGTCGTTGTTCCAGCCGCGACGGGGCGAGAAATGGAACTGTGGACGCAGCGTCTCTTTATAGAGGTGCTCTTCTCCGGGAAACGTGTCCGCCTGGAAGATGGAGTTGAACGCCTTCCTCTGGGTCGGCGGCAGTTTGTCAATGCGCAACGCGGCCTTTTCCCCGCGAAACTCGCTTATGTCCAGGAACAGCCAGAAATGAGGTTCAGCGGGAGCGAGCTCGATCTCGAATTCGCGCACGACTTCGCCGCCGATGATCAGGCTTATCAAACGCTGGGTAGCGCCCGTTGTGACCGGGAAGTTCAGGTACTTTTTGCTGAGAATCAGTTTGCGTGTCGCGCCCACTGTCCCCGCGGCCTCCGATTCACCATACGTATCGCCCTCGGAATCCGCGATCAGTATATCATCCGCTGCGTGAGCCGCGAACGCGAAAGCCAGCACGAATACCGTGGTCAGCACCGAATGTCTCGGCACGGTTATCTCCTTTCACGTCGATATTTGGCCGACGTCCCTCATCTTATCGGAAGAACGGCCGGCGACACAACCGAACGTAACGGGGCAGGCCGCTACCCCGGATGCCGCTGGTCTGTTCACGGGTGTGCGACATATTTGGGGTGTTTATGTCGAACCGTCTTTGAACGCGAGCCATTATTGACGTAGGGGAGGGTCTTGCCTGCTCGCCGTGGAGAGTACCCTCCCGCGGGAGGCCACGAGGGCCTCCCCTACAACCCGCGATTCGCGCGGATCTTGCGAAACCCACCTTTGTCGCACAGGCCTTCTGTTCGCAGCGATGTTGACAACGGGGCTGCAGGATTTGGTACCCTTTGAGCAGCGGGTTGTGCGAGCGGCGAGGAGCCATGTTCGAACATATCGTTGAAGCGTTGTCGAGGTATGACGTTGTTCTGGAGCCGGATGAGGATACGCCGGAGTGGTGGGCCGGTGCGCCGTCGGTCGTGCTGACGGACGATGGCACGTTCTACATGGCGGCCCGGATGCGTGAAGGCACGTCGCCTCGCGGCAGACGCGGCTACGAGATACGTATCCTGAAAAGCTCGGACGGGCACCATTTCGAACCGATCAACCATCTGTTGCGCGAAGATGCCGGCGTGTCGGGATTCGAACGGCCGGCGCTCATCGTCGATCCGCAAACCGGTAGGTTCAAGCTATACGGGTGCAGCGGGCTCGAGCGCGGGTGGGCGATACTGAAATTCGACGATGTTGCCGATCCGGCTGCGTTTGATGGGCGGTCTGCGCGCCCGATCATCAAGGCGGATTACCCGGATGACGGGTTCGCACACGTGACCGGCTTCAAAGATCCCGTGGTCCTTCGGGAGAGGGACCGGTGGCACATGTTCGTTATCGCCACCGACCGGGTGGAACGTATCCGCCACTTCATAAGCGCCGACGGTGAAGCGTGGATGCCGATCTCGCAGACGCCGGTGATGGAGAACGACGGCTGGCACAATTTCTATACACGTCCCGCGAGCATCCTGCCGATGACGGTCGGCTACCTGTTCGTATATGAAGGGTCCAGCGTCCGCTGGCGCGATCCCGTGTACAACATCGCGACCGGGCTGGCATACACGCCGGACCTCGAGGTTTTTATCGACCTCACGCCGGACGAACCGCTTCTCATGAGCACGACACCGGGCGATTACCACACCTGGCGGTACTCGCACTGGATGCGCGTCCGCAACGAAGTCTTCGTATACTTCGAGGCCGCTCGACCGAACAATACCAACGAGATCCGGCTGGGTGTCTTCGACGCCATAAATGCTTCGACGCCATAAATGCGATGTAGCGCCCGCCTCAACTCCGAAGCTGGCGGGCTGGCGTGAAGGCGTCCCCGTCGAAGATGCGCCGCGGCGTGCCTTCACCATTGCGGGCGAGACGCCCGCGAGACAGCCGGCAAGATGCCAGCGTTACGCCGGTCGGCCCGATTCCAAAAGATTTGTCTCGTCTGCGGGTGCAGTTTGTGATACAATACATATGCTGGAATTTCCGATGGGGAAAACGGAACCCAACTCGTCGGGTCGCCCTGCCTCGTGAAGTGATTGCGGAAAACGAACGCGCGGAGGAATCGCGGTCATGGGTGGGCTGTTCGGAGTAGTTTCGAAACACGATTGTGTGGATGACCTCTTCTACGGTACCGATTACCATTCCCATCTCGGCACGTGCCGTGGCGGTCTTGCCGTAAGAAACGATGACGGGTTCACACGGCACATCCACGACATCACCAACGCCCAGTTCAGATCAAAGTTCGAAGACGATATCAAGACGATGCACGGCTCGATGGGCATCGGCGTTATAAGCGACAACGAGTCGCAACCGCTTATCATCGGATCGCACCTCGGCGTCTACGCTATCGTCACGGTCGGCGTGATACGGAACGCGCCCGAACTCGCCGGTAAAGCGTTCGGGAAGAAGACCATACATTTTTCCGAGATGAGCGGCGGCGGGATCAACCCGACGGAACTTATCGCGACGCTGATCAACCAGGAAGCCACGTTCGAGGACGGTATACAGAACGCGCAGGATGCTATCGAAGGTTCTTGTTCGGTGCTCCTGCTGACCGACAACGGTGTGTATGCGGGACGCGACAGGCTCGGCAGAACGCCTGTGGTGATCGGGGCCAAGGATGGAGCCTACGCCGCGACGATGGAGACCTCCGCGTTTCCAAACCTCGGGTACGAGATCGAACGGTATCTCGGTCCCGGCGAGATAGTGTTCATGACGGAAGAGGGGTTTGAACAGAGGAAACCGCCCGGGAACAAGCTGCAAATTTGCGGATTTCTCTGGGTATATTACGGTTTTCCGTCGTCGAGTTACGAGGGGATCAACGTCGAGGACGTCAGGAACCGATGCGGAATCGCCCTCGCCAGAAAAGACGATGTCGCCGTCGATCTCGTCGCGGGCATACCCGATTCGGGGA
>Ga0180434_10000557_pt1 | contig 54847 bp, 36 predicted proteins | sample SS_ome_7_FD_132453 | JGI IMG/M metagenome (GOLD analysis project Ga0180434, IMG submission 132453) | Hypersaline lake sediment archaeal communities from the Salton Sea, California, USA - SS_1_D_2 metaG | ecosystem: Environmental > Aquatic > Non-marine Saline and Alkaline > Hypersaline >...
ACGCAATCACCCGGTAGTTGTTATTTCCTCTTAAGTGAACATTAAAATTATGGAAGTCCCTTCCCGCTGCTCCCATGATGATGGCTTTTTTCATCTCTATCTCCTTATGTTTGAAGTTCAAAACTCATATAGAGTTAGGATTATATCATAGGAATTTAACTTGTACAAATACATTCTTTCATAATATAGCGTCTTTTATGATAATATAACAACATTATTTAATATATTATTTACAATAGACAACCAAATATCGATTATTAAGGAAATATCAAAATTCACGAATTATGGATAACTTCTGTCTTAGGATAAAAAGCAGCTATAAAATAGTTTTTGGATAAAAAATCTCCTGCCTCCCAACTTTACATTTTTTTGATTTTCTTTTAGCATAATAATTGTAAATTAAAAGAGTCATAATAGTTGTGATTTGAAATGAAAAGCAATCAAAAAAAGAATTTTTTAACTATTTTATTTGTTTCGGTTGTCTCTTTTTTATTCTCCAATTTTATCCGGGCTCAAGTGTCTGAATTTTCAAGAAAGTGGCTGGCAGATGTTGAACCCGTCATCACCAAGGCAGAAGAAGATGTCTTTAAAAGTCTAAACACAGAAGAAGACAAAATGCGATTTATAAAATCATTTTGGGAGGCCAGAGATCCAGATCCCCAAACACGCCAAAATGAATACAAGATCGATTATTATGAACGTCTTAAATATGTAAAAAGAAATCTGGGCGGTGTCAAATCTGATCGAGGAAGAATGTATATGATCCTAGGTAAGCCCCATGAAATAAACAACTACAGTGGTGCATCAAAACTCGTTGATTGTGAGCTTTGGATATATCGCACAGAGGGAAAATCCGGTCTTCCTTCTATAATGAGATTGTTGTTTTACAAAAGAAATAACGTAGGGAAATACAAGCTGTTTTACCCCGGGATTCATACAGCGCTGGATATCATTTCACCAGGTTTTCAATACAAATATGATTCTCATTACATGGCATACAGAGACATCTTAAAAAGCTATCGAGAACTGGCCTATACCACTTTATCAGTGATTCCTGGAGAAGGAAATCCTAAGTTTCCCTCCCTTCCTACATCTTCGAATTTTGTTTTTGCTCAAATTTTTACTCTGCCTGAAAAAGAAGCTTCTAACAGCTATCTTAGAAACTTTGACTCCAGAGAAGGAATTATTGATGTTAAGTATTCTTCTTCTGAAATTGGGGGATACGCATATTTTTCAATTTGTGAAAATAGAGGATATAAATTTCTGAACTATGCTGTAATGCCTGATTTTATCCACACAAAAGAAAATCCAGGAGTCTCCCAATTTGCAAAGCTGCGGTTTCTTTTGAAAATAGAAGACCTTGAAGGAATGACTCTCTCACAAAAAGAAAGGAAAGTTGAATTCGAACTATCAGGGAAAGACCAAAAAAAAACCCGAGAAAAAAAAGCAGTATTCAGAGATTTTGTGCCGATTATAAATGGAGATTTTAACGTCAGTGTTGTTTTTTTAAATGAGAGTACAGAAGAATTTTTTAGTTATCAAGAAAATATCAGTGTCACAGATCAATCCACTCCAGTATTAGTGGGTTATGAGATAGAGGAAACAAAATCAGATAAATTTATGCCTTTCAGTACAGGAAGCCATAAGATATTCCTTGATCCTAGGTTTATATTTGATAAAAACGACTCAATAGAGGGATTAATCTTTACCAATGAAAAACCTGATGTCACTATAGTTCACTTTGAGAAAGAAAGAAAGGAATCATATGAGGTCAAAAATATTGTCAGGCAAGAAAACTATTTTGTTTTCAAATATTCCCTATTAAATTTAAAAGCTGATTACTACCATTTGATAGTAAAGGATGAAGGGACTGAAATTTATAAAAAAACCATCATGATACCTCCCATGACAGTGGATGATCCCATATGGTATGAGTGGTCAGATCCATTTTCATTCCAGAATTCCTATTTATTTGAAATCGCTAAGCAATACTTAATTATGGGTGAAACAGATACCGCCATCACATACTTCAATAAAATCCCCAAAGAATACTGGAATGCCAAAACGCTTCCTATTATCGCCCGAGCCTACTACTGCAAAAAGGATTATAAGAGAGTCATTGAGCTTCTGGAAAGTGCAAATGTTGTCAAAGACTACTCAGTTCTTTTTCAGCTTGCTAATTCATACTTAAAATTAAAAGAACTGGAAAAAGCTGGGAAGTATTTTGAACAATTAAGAAACTACGGAGATACGGCTGAGATCAATCAAGTTCTCGGGGCCATTTACCTTTCCTTGGGAGAAAATGATAAAGCCAAAGTGTATCTTGATAGATCAGAGAAGCTGAAAAACAAACCCAAAGTCGAGAAAGAAAAATATAATTAAGGAGCATCTTATGAAAAGATTAAATATTTTATTTACTCTATTCCTAATTCTTTTTCTTTTATGTTCCAAAAATTCTTTTTTACAGGGAGAAGTAAAAAAAGGAGAATTACTTTCCATCAATCTCCAAACAGGCACTACCGGAGCTGTTAAAGGAGTGGTTAAAAATGCTGAGAACAAAGAACCTATAGAAAACGCTGAAATAATCTTGATTTACTCCAAGAATAAAAGCATGAAATTTGATCTTCAAACAGATAAGGATGGAACTTTTTATAAAGGAGGATTGAGACCTGGTTATTATAAGTTATCAGTAGAAAAAGAAAACTTCCTTCCCATATCAAGAATGGTGCGGATGCTACTTGGAGAGACCGTTCAAGAGGATTTTCAACTTCAATCTCTTGAAAGCCAGGTCCCTATAGCTGTAAAAAGTGCAAAATCTGCACTACAGTTCTATCGTGAGGGAAATTGGGAAAAAGCGATTAAAGAATTTTCAAAAGCCATTAGAGACAATCCATCTAACCATGTGCTCTTTTTTTACCGAGGTTCAGCCCAGGAAAAACTCGATCAAATCAAAAAAGCTCTGTCAGATTTCCAAAAAGCCATTGACATTAATCCTGATTTTGAATCGGCTTATTCCAGCGCAGCCAAACTCTTTGCCAGACAGCAGAACTATAAAAAAGCCATAGAATTATATCAAAAATCAATAGAATTAGATGATAAAGACGTCACAACCCTTTATAATTATTCAGTGGTATTGATAAACACCGGAAAAAACTTGAAGGCCGTAAAGACTTTAGAAAAATTACTCTCCTTGGATAAAGAATATGCGGATGCTTATTATCGCCTCGGAATGCTCTATATAGGACAAGGGAATACAAAAATGGCAAAGAATCACCTTAAAAAATTTATTGACCTGGTCCCAGAGGACAAGAATGCTCCCATAGCCAGAAAAGTGATCGAAAGACTTAAATGATAATCACTTTATCCAATCGATATTTTAAAACTAAAAATGAAAGCAAATAAAAAGAAAATCTATTTTATCACAACGATTCTGATATTCACCATAGTCTTCATTTATTTTATCTTTATTCAAAAAAACCCACTAAATCGAATCAAACAAGATGCCCAAGATTTCAATTTCATTATTATCTCCGTAGATACTTTAAGGGCTGACCGAATCGGCTGTTATGGATTTTCTGAAATAAGCACTCCTACTATAGACATGTTTGCCCAACAAGGAGTGAAATTCGAAAAATGTATCGCTCCAACCCCTTTGACTCTTCCTTCTCACACCTCTATATTGACAGGGACTCATCCTAATTTCCACGGTGTTCGGGATAATGGTGGGTTTTTAGTCCCTGAGAATATCACAACTCTTTCAGAACTTATGAAAAAGAATGGATTTCAGACTTCTGCGTTTGTTGCTGCTTATGTTTTGGATTCAAAATGGGGACTTGATCAGGGATTTGATCATTATTTTGATAATTTTGATTTGAGCCAATACAAAACCATCTCCCTGGGGAGAGTACAGCGTAGGGGAGATGAAGTTATTGATGAAGTTATTCCCTGGCTAGAGTCACATAAAAATCAAAAATTTTTTAGCTGGATTCATCTGTATGATCCACATACTCCTTACGAACCCCCTCCTCCTTTCTCTGAAAAGTACCCTCATCGTCCCTATATTGGAGAAATCGCCTATACAGATTCCCTTCTCAACCGATTATGGGATTATTTAAATAAAAATGATTTAATCGATAACACCATTGTTGTGTTTACTTCTGACCATGGAGAAAGTCTGGGGGAACACAAAGAGATGACCCATGGATTCTTTGTATATCAAGCCGGAATCCATGTCCCACTTATATTTGTTTCCCCATTCAAATATATTCAAGGAATCAGTCGCTCATCTGTTGTTTCATTGGTAGATATCATGCCCACCATCCTTGAGCTGGCTAATATTCCTATCCCTGATCAGGTACAGGGAAAAAGCCTTGTTCCCATGTTCTTTTCTGAAAATAAAAAAGAACAGTTTGCCTATTCAGAGACCTTTTATCCCCGATTCCATTATGGATGGAGCGAGTTGAAGAGCTACCAAAATGAAAGTTTCAAAATAATCTTGGCTCCTAAGTTTGAGTTATATCACCTATCCAAAGATCCCAAAGAATTGAATAATATTATTGACTCCAAACCAGAAGAAACACGAAGATTTATGAATTTAATCACAGACTTTATTGAAGAAGCTGGAAAAGGCGCCTATAAAATGGATTACAGCCATATGGATGCAGAAAGCCGGCAAAAACTTGCAGCTCTTGGCTATATCGGCACATTTACAGATCCCTCCTCTCTTAAAGGCAAAGAATTAGGCGATCCTAAGGAAAAGATCCGTATTTTCAACCAATTATCTAAAGCCCGGGAGCTTGGACTGAAAGGAGAATATGATCAGGCGGTAAATATGATAATGGAGATCATAAACATGGATCCTGATGTAATCGATGCCTATTCTGCTTTGGGCATCCTTTATTTAAGACAGGAAAAATTAGAGAAAGCAGTGAATACTTTTCAAAAGGTTTTAGAAATAAAACCAGATAATAATGCGACTGTTATCAATCTCACCAATTGCTACCTACAGATGGGTAAATTAGATAAAGCAGAAGAATTCCTTATGGATAAACTCGATTTATTTAAAAAGGATTTTCATATTTATTTCAAACTAGGAAACATAAAAAATTCAAAAAAAGAATATAAAGAGGCTGAAAAGTATTTTAATAAATGCATTGAACTGAATCCCAGCTCTTCCTCAGCTTATAATGCTCTAGGAGGAATCTGTATTACCCGCGATGAATTGGATAGAGCGGAAAGATACCTAAAAAAAGCCCAAAAATTTAATCCAAAACTTAAAGAACTCCATTATCATTTCGCTCTTTTGTTTGAAGCTCAGGGTGATTTTAAAGCAGCTGAATCAGAATACTTGAAAGAGTTGGAAAACACTCCCCACAATTATAGAGCCAGTTATAACCTTTCACATCTATACCGAATAAAAGGGGATGTGGACAAAGAAATGAAATACCTTAAAATGACCATCGATATTAATCCTGATTTTCCCTTAAGCTATTTTTATTTAGGAAGAATTTATCTCAACCAGGGCATAAATCATGAAAAAGCAATCTCTCTAGTAAAAAAGGGAATAGAGCTAAAGCCACAGAAGGATAAACTTCCCCTTGGATATTTTCTTCTGGCAGACCTATACTATCGAATAGGTGATGATGTCCGATACAGAAAATATTTGGATTTAGCTGAGGAAACTCAGATTGAAATCAAAAAATAATAAATCATTTTATTCAATTTTATGACATTACTAAATTCAATCATGCCTTTGACTGCCGAGGAATATACTTTGCATTATCTTGTTTTTTCATAAAACATCTAATATGAATGATAGCAAACCTACGTCTCAGGTCCCTGAGAAGAGCCTTGCCCGACGGTTGGGCCCATTTGATTCGACCATGATGATGGTTGGGATAGTGATCGGCTCGGGCATTTTTCTCACTACAGGCATTATGGCCAAGTCACTTCCGTCTGTAAGCCTTTTGCTGCTTGCATGGCTTTTAGGCGGTCTCATAACTCTCGCCGGCGCATTTATTTTTGCAGAATTAGGCGCCTCCATGCCCGCCGCAGGGGGTTTGTATGTTTATCTGCGTGAAGCCTACGGACCCCTTCCTGGATTCCTTTACGGCTGGATTACTTTCCTCGTCTATATGTGCGGCTCTATTGCTGGTTTGGCGGTTGCTTTTGCAGAATACTTCGGCTATTTTTTCCCCTGCTTATCAACGAAGACTTATATTATCACTACAGATTTTTTTTCCCTTTCAAATGGACAATTGATCGCAGTGTCTATCATCTTATTGGTTTCATTTATTAACTATATTGGAGTGACATTCGGCAAATTCATTCAGAATATTTTCACCTCTATAAAGATCGGAACCATACTTTTCTTTATTGTTCTGGGTCTCGCAATCGGCCGAGTTTCCTCCATTAATTTTTCCATCAATCCCATGAATTTTAGTTTAAGTCAACTTTTAACCGGTTTCGGAGTTGTTTTGATCGCTGTTTTCTGGACATTTGATGGGTGGAATAATGTCAACTTCATCGCTGGAGAAATCAAAGAACCAAAAAGAAATCTTCCATTAGCTTTGATTATGGGCACTTTATTGGTTTCCGCATTGTATTTTCTTATCAATGTAGTCTATTTTATTGCTTTGCCTGTGAATGAAATGGCTGGAACCGTCACTATAGCAGAATCAGCCTCTTCCGCACTTTTTGGAAGGACAACCACTGGCTTGTTGTCTGCGGCGATTCTTATCTCTGTTTTTGGGGCTTTAAACGGTTCGATTTTTGTGGGCGCCAGAGTCTATTATGCCATGGCAAAGGATAATTTATTTTTTAATAAAGCAGCTGAGATTCATCCGCGCTTCAAAACACCTTTTTTTGCTGTGGTTATCCAAGCAATATGGGCGTGTGTACTGGCAATTTCCGGTACTTTTGAACAGCTTTTTACCTATGTAATTTTCATATCCATCATCTTTTGGATTGGAGCTGCCTTTTCTCTATATACCCTGCGGAAGAAATATCCAAACGCTTCCCGGCCCTATAAGACATGGGGATATCCAGTGATACCAGCTATTTTTATACTGGTCTCTACAGGAATTCTCATAAATACCTTAATTAAGTCTCCTCTGGAATCTTTGACTGGATTGGGCTTTTTAGCCATAGGGATACCTATTTATTTCTACTGGAGGAATAAAAAAAAAGACCATTTGCATTAGTATAGATATTATTTTTGCAAGAGCAAAACAGTGAAAAAGGAGATATTATGAGAAAAAAAAGAATCATCCCATTTATTGTTTTATTAACCGCGGTTTGCTTTTTCCTCATCTGTTCACAGCTTCAAGACAAAAGTTTTGACATTTTGATAACCAACGGAAAAATTATCAATGGAACAGGAAATCCTTGGTTTTACGGTGATGTGGGCATTAAAGACAACACTATTGCTGCCATCGGTGATTTGGGCCATAAAACAGCTGAGACGATTATTGATGCTAAGGGCCTTGTTGTGACCCCTGGATTTATCGATATACATACTCACTGCGATGATGGTTTGGATAAACCCAGTTCCAATGAAAATTTGAATTACTTAATCCAGGGGACTACAACCGTTAGGACAGGAAGCTGTGGAACAGGGACATATAAAATCGCAGAAACAAAAAAGGCTTGGGAAAAGCAGGGTATTGGTACCAATGCTGTCCTCCTAGTTGGCAATGTTCCCATCCGTAAAAAAGTAATGGGAGAGGAACAACTCCGGGCTCCCACACAGGAAGAAATCAAAAAAATGCAGGAGCTGGTTCGTCAAGCTATGAGCGAAGGCGCATGGGGTATCAGTACTGTCCTTGAATATGGTGGTTATAACAAGGTGGTAACAACTGAAGAAATCGTTGCTATTACTCAACCTGTCGCTGAATACCATGGGGTCTATTCATCCCATATGCGAGATGAGGCTGCTCATATCTTAGAAGCCATAAAAGAAACCATTCGAATCAGCGAGAAAACAGGAGTTCCAGTTAACTGCACTCACTTAAAAGTTACAGGAAAAAAGAACTGGGGATTGATGAAAGAAGTGGTAAAACTCATCAATGATGCGCGAGACCGAGGCATTATGGTTACGGCTGACCAATATCCATTTATACAAGGAGCTCCCATAGATTTTATAACAGAACTTGTAGATATACCTGAGGATATGGAACCTCTTGCAGGTCTAAGAGAAAAATTATGGAAACCAGAACTGTCCCCTGGTCAGCGGGATCAGATACGTCAGCAGTATGTTGCGGAACTGCAAAAAGCCCTCCAAGATCCTACAAAGCGAAAAAGCATCAAAGCGTCGACTTATGAGAAACGACTGGATAATCCCAGTCCTGTGGCACGATGGGGTTGGCATGATTTTAGAATTAAAGTCGCTGATAAAAACAGTCATCTTGTTGACAAGATGCTCGTCGATATTATTCAGGAAAAAAATAGAGACGGCTTTGACATTGTTGCTGATTTGATAATGGAAGAACCCAATATTCTTTTCGCCTCAGGATCCCAGTCAAAAGATGACATGCGTTACGCCATGGTTCAGGACTGGGTCATGGTGAGCAGTGATGGCCAGGCTTATCCCATCATAAAAGAGACAGATAAGCCCAAGCGGGGTCATCCTCGAGATTTTAGCAGTCAAACGATTGTATTGCAGAAGTTTGTTCGTGAGGAAAATCTCCTTATATTGGAAAACGCTGTAAGAAAAATGACCTCTCTTCCCGCACAATTTCTAAAAATGGAAGATCGGGGACTGCTCCTGGAGGGATATAGGGCTGATATTGTTGTGTTTAATCCAGAAACAGTTCAAGATAATGCCACATACCAAAATGCTCATCAATATGCTACAGGCGTGGAATATGTCATTGTAAACGGGAAAATCAGTGTGGAGAAAGGGAAATATAACGGCACTCTCAGCGGAAAAGTCTTGCTCAAGCCCTCACTGTAGATCAAACATTTTGTGGAAAAAGAAAATCCAAACAGAAACAGACAAAATAATTCATCTCAAGTCATTAACAGGACCCCTAAAAACATAAAAACAATACCACAAAATTTGAGGAAAACTTTAACCTTACCTTTTTCTTCTTTCAATATTTGGGGATAATAAAGACCAATAATTAAGGTAAACAAAAACACAAAAAACGTCCTTAGGGAAGACAGAGCATTAACCAGTGTCACATAACCTGTGGAAGCAGCGACAGTAAAAAAAAATCCTCCAGCTAAACCCATGGTTTCATTTGCTGCCATAATCCCAAAAACTTTTTTACCGTGTTTGTTCATGATGGATCGTATTTCTGGAAGAAACCGAGGAAATATGGGAACTAAAGCTATAAATATCCCTATCCTTATATAAGAAAATATTCTCCAGTAATCAGCAAAATTCAAGAGATATTTTGTAATCACCATATGAATGGAGTAAAAAAAAGTGGATAGTATCATTAATCCTAATGCCTTGCTTAGATAATATTTGATCTGTTTTTTTAATGAGATAAGGATTGATCCTGAAATAAGGAGAAAAACTCCCAAATACTTATGAAAAGATAAAACTTCATGAAGAAAAATTGAGGAAAGAACAGCCACGAATATAGGAGCCAAGTAAAATAGAGGAACCACTCTTGATATCTCCTCGATTTTGGCAGCACTAAAATAGAAATAAGCCATGAAGAGAAAGGAAAGCCCTGCCACAAAAGTGAGCAAAATATGGATTAATGATAGTTGTGCATATCCATGAACAATATAGATTATCAAGGAAGGAACCAATCCCATAAATCCAAGAATAAATATGGGTAATAAGGGATTCTTGATCCATCTTATCAAGACATACCTGTCTATGATACTCACAATACTTAAAGATAAAGCCGATAGAAGGGAGAAGAATACCCAAGAATCATTATTAAAGAATTCCATAACTTTCACATCTTTTCATAATAATTCAATAAAGTTTAAATATATTAATTATTTATAATATTTTATTGTTAATTTAAACAAATATTTGAATATAACGTTAAAATTAGTTATATTAAAATATTATAATAAATAGCATGAATAATAACAAACCTAAAATCGCTTTGATGGCCTTTGGAGGGAATGCTCTGCTTCCTGAAGGTCAGGATGGATCCCAAGCCGAACAGATAAAAAATTCAAAAAAAGCAGCCCGATTAATGAGTAAGATTATTAGGAAAGGTTATGAGCTGATCATTGTGCATGGAAATGGTCCCCAGGTTGGAAATCTTTTGATCCAGATGGAGGAAAGCATCAACAATGTTTCACCTTATTCTTTAGAGATATGTGACGCCATGACTGAAGGAAGCATTGGGTATATGCTGGAAACATCCATAAGAAATGAACTCCGCAAAGAATCTATAGATAAAGAGATCTCTACTTTAATAACCCCGGTCCTTGTGGACAGGAATGATCCTGCCTTTCATAATCCCACAAAGCCAGTGGGTCCCTTTTACACTAAATCTAGAGCCAGGGAACTGCAAAGAAAAAAGAAATGGGCCCTTGTTGAGGATTCTGGACGCGGATACAGGAAAGTGGTCCCATCACCCAAGCCTATCGATATTGTTTCGAAAAAAACCATTCATGATTTGGTTTTATCAGGAAAAATTGTTATTACGGCTGGTGGAGGAGGCATCCCTGTTATCATCAACGGGAAAGGCCTTTTTCAAGGTGTCGAAGCAGTCATTGATAAGGATTATGCGGCAAGCTTGATTGCACAAGAAGTTGGAGTAGATCTGTTTATCATTCTGACTAATGTAGATAGAGTTTATTTGAATTATGGGAAACCCAATGAGAAACCCATAAAAAAAATGACCATTGAAAAAGCAAAAAAATATCTCTCCCAGGGCCAATTTCCGACCGGTTCCATGGGGCCCAAAGTTAAAGCTGCGATCGAGTACATCAAACACCAAGGAAAGGAAGTCCTTATCACCTCCACAAATTATTTGGGCAGAGCCTTGAATAAACAATCAGGAACCAGGATTGTAGGTTCCTCGTTTTAATTTTGAATATAATGTGCGGTACAATAGTTCCAAAAAAAATACATTGGGAGGTTTATATGAAATTATCAATCAAATATTTATTATTTTTTGTTTTGATTTCCATTCTCATTTCCCCAGGTTTTTCTCAAAGCATACCAGAGCCAAAAGAAATCCTCGGCTTTGAAGTAGGAGCTGATTACCATCTGGCTGACTACCATCAAGCCATGGAATACTTCAAAATATTGGAAAAGAATTCGAACCGAATCAAACTGTTTGACGAAGGAAAAACTTCTATGGGACAAACCATGACCTATGCTGTTATTTCCTCTTCGGAAAACATATCTCAATTAGAAAAATACAAACAGATCTCCAAGGAATTGGCTTTAGTCAAAGGGATTACTTCTCAAGAGGCCCAAAAACTGTCTCAAGAAGGAAAAGCTGTCGTTTATATCGATGGAGGACTTCATGCTTCTGAATGCGCTCCTACCCAACACAACATCCAGCTCGCTTACAACTTAGTCACCACAGATGATCCCAAATACTTGCGGATTCTCAATGATATCATCCTGCTTTTGGTGTTCCCTAATCCAGATGGAATGAACTTATTAGCTGAGTGGTACCGTCCACACGTAGGAACCCCGTATGAAGTCTCTCCTATGCCCCGGCTGTATCACAAATATGCCGGACATGACAACAATCGGGATTCCTATATGGCTAATCTCCGCGAAACTCAAAATATTACTCGGATTGTGAATCAAATCTGGTACCCAGTCCTCCTTTACAATCATCATCAAACCGCTCCTTTTCCTGCTCGAATTTGGATACCTCCACACTCTGAGCCCACGAATCCCAATGTCCATCCTTTGATTGTGCGCTGGCAGAATATGATCGGTTCGGCCATGGGAGCGGCGTTCGACTCTCAAGGAAAAGAGGGCGCTATTTCCCGGATCATTTATGATACCTGGTATCCTGGTTATGTTCCTCAAGTGGTAGACTCACATAATGTCATCTCTGTGCTTACTGAAACCGCTCTTTATCGATATGCTACGCCTCATTTTTACACAGTTCACGACTTCCCTGAGCAATACAAAGATTTGACCATGTCTGCTTTTTATCCCAGTCCTTGGAAAGGCGGGTGGTGGAGGATAAAAGATGCCATTGATTACTGCCTTACAGCTTCTGTAGCTGTTCTAGATGTAGCTTCCAGATATAAAGACAGACTTTTATACAACAAGTATAAAATGGGCTATGACATTATCGAAAGGTTCAAAAAAGAACCTCCTTATGCATGGATCATACCCCAGCAGCAAAAAGATCCGGGAACAGCTTCTCTTCTCTTAAACCGGATGATGCTTTTGGGAATTGATGTCTACAAGACAACAGAATCCTTTAGCTGTGATGGAATCTTTTATCCTTCAGGGACCTATCTCATTCCCATGACCCAACCTTTCGCCTTATTCGTAAAGAACGTATTCGAAATCCAGGAATACCCGGATATGCGGAAATATCCAGATCTATGGCAGGGGCTTATCAATCCCAAAAAATTCGAAGGAGCCCCATATAAATCCTATGATATGACAGGTTGGACCCTTCCCTTTCAGTGCGGTGTGGAGGTCCACTCAGCCAATACTCCCATCCAACCATCTATGGAATCTGTCCCGAAAGTCCATTTTCAAAAAGGAGAAATAAAAGGTAAACCAGGATATGGGTATATCCTCCCTCATGACGAGAATGCCAGTTTTATTGCTATGAATCGAATTTTAAAAACAGAGGGTCAAGTTTTCTGGACAAAATCCTCCTTCTCATCAGGCGGAAAAACATATCCTCCCGGAACCATTGTTATTCCTTCCCAAAAGATCAACCGATCCTTGATTGAAAAATTAAGTCAGGAGTTAGACCTGATAATAATCGGTATCAACCGTCGTCCCCAGGTACAAACACTCCCAATCAAATCACCTCGGACTGGGATGTATAAGTCCTGGGATCCCACTCCTCCTGAAGGATGGACTCGTTGGATTTTTGAAAAATTCGAATTTCCCTATACTATCCTGCACGACGCTGACATCAAAGCAGGAAAACTCAATCAAAATTATGATGTCATCATCATTCCAGATACCTATGAATCTGAAATCGTTCTCCATGGTCATGAAAAAGGAACTATGCCCCCCAAATATACAGGAGGGATTACCTTAGAGGGGCTCCGCAACTTAAGGGAATTCGCTCAGAAAGGAGGAACCCTGATCTTCTTCAACAGAGCGTGCAACCTAGCCACAGACTATTTCAATATCCCTGTACGAAATGTTATAAAAGGAGCCAAGAGAGAAGAATTTATGTGCAGTGGGGCTATCCTTCGCATGAATTTTGACAATCAACATCCCATTGCATATGGAATGCCCAAAGAAGCAGGAAGTGTTTTTGCTGAAAGCTGCGCTTTTGAAATACTTCCTTCTTTTGAAAAAAATAAAAAGCCCCAGAGTGTGGCCACGTATCCAGAAGACGATCTGTTGATGAGTGGATGGATTCACGGCAGTTCTATTATCCAGCAGAAAAATTCTATTCTGGAAGTCCCTTACGGAAAGGGGAAGATAATCCTTCTTGGCTTTCCGGTTCAATATCGCGCTCAGCCCTATTTAACTTTCAAACTCCTTTTCAACTCCATGCTCTATCCCAATTCAAAAAATTAAAACAGCTTAATTCATTCAAACTGGTCAATATTTTCTCCTTACTATCCTCTCAGAAAAAGGCGGCGTTTTTGGTATAAAAAATTATCTTATTTGTTTATTTGTATTTTTTTCCATTCTTAATATATCTTGTATCCCCTAGAAGGGTGAGACGGTTGCTCCTAATTTCACCCCTTAATTACTCCGCTGAGATGATTGACCCGTAAACACGACCATGGCATTATGTATTCGAAATAGGATTATTCCCGACAATCGAGGAGGGCCTTTTCCAAGGCATTCCAAAGAATCTCAACGAGGATTCCTCTCAGGGCCCTCCTCTATAAACAATTCAAGAAAAGAAAAAAAGGCCCTGCTCAAAAATACGATATATAGGACTATTTTTTTTCTAGATACCATATGTTGAATAATGTGTCAACCTTTTTTTCTCTTTAATAAATCAAAACCAACTAAAACAACAGTCCGTATAAAAAATATGAAATAATAAAGATATATGAAAGCAAATCGTCTGGTCCTGATATTTCTAATGTTCGCAAATCTGAAATAGACCTCAGCGCAGCAGGGGTATTATTATCTTAAAGATTCTATTTTGATTGAAAATTCACCTGATTTGAATAGACCTCAAAAGGATAAAATATTTTTTTATCTCATAAAGCGAAAACGAACATTATCTTCCTCCTGCCGGCATATTCCGGGTAAGAAATCTTGTGAGGGTCTCAAATAGATGCCGTCGGGTATTTTCCCCTTCGCTGATACTATGGGTACGGTTGGGATAGGACATAAATGAAAACATCTTATTATGACGAATCAATTCATTGATTAGAGCTTCTGCGCTTTGGTAGTGACAATTGTCATCTCCTGTTCCATGCACCAACAGAAGATTACCTTCCAATTTATGAGCATGGGTGATAGGAGAACCTTGTTTAAATCCTTCTGGATTATCTTCAGGTAATCCCATGTACCGCTCCTGATACAGAGTATCATAGAAACGCTGGTTGCTGACCGTGGCAATAGCCATGGCCGTGCTGTAAAGATCAGGATAGCGAAAAATCATATTCAAGCTCATGGATCCACCTCCGCTCCATCCCCAAATCCCGATTCGATCTGGATCCACATAAGGCCTATTTTCAATGATTTTTCGGCAAGCTGCTGCCTGGTCCTTAGAAGCGAGAATCCCGATCTGACGATAAATGCTTTTTCTCCAGGCTCTGCCTCTGGGCACTTTGGTGCCTCGATTATCCACACTCATAACCAGGTACCCTTTCTGATTCAGCATGGTGTGCCACAGATAATTGGATCCACCCCAGCTGTCTCCAACTGTCGATCCAGCCGGCTCCCCATAAACATAAAACAGCAGAGGATATTTTTTTTCAGGATCAAAATCAACCGGCTTCATGCAGTATCCATCTAACTCCGCCTCCCCAATATCCACACGAAAAAACTCAACAGGCTGTCTCTTTAACGCTTCAACCTTGGCATGCAGCTTGGTGTTAGGCTCCAAGATTCTCACCGTTTTATGTTCTGGAAAACGAACCAAATCAATAACCGGAGGGACACCAAAGGAGGAAAAAGTATGTATGGCCCATTTTCCCCCCGTAGAAATCTGGTAGGAGTGCCGTCCCCCTTCTCCTTCGGGAGTAATCCTTTCTGCTGACCCGCTTCCATCTAGGGGACTGCGGTATAAAAATCTCTGGGTAGGATTATCAGGAGAAGCAATGTAATATACCCAGCTATCCTCTTTGTCCAGACCCACCACATTGATGACATCAAAATTTCCTTGGGTAATCAGCTTCCCTTTTCCGCCTTCTCTAGAAAAAACATATATATGATTCCAACCGTCCCGCTCACTTGTCCAGGTAAATTCCTCGCCTCCATTTATCCAGATAAGATTATTGACCAGCTCCACCCAGGCATCATCGGTTTCAGTCAGTATGGTGTGGACTTCCCCGGATTCAGCATCCCCGAGCATCAATTTTAGTGTGTTCTGCAGTCGGTTAAGATACTGTATAATCACTTCATCAGAATTATCTGCCCACTCCATTCGAGCAATGTAGTTGTTGCGAGGATCTCCCTGAACTTTGAGCCAGACTGTTTGACCTCCTTCGGCACTCACTATGCCTGCTCGACAAGAAGAATTCGTGGTTCCTACCTTAGGATATTTAAATTTTTTCAGCTTTGGGTAAAGACCATCTGTATAATTGACCAGAACGAATTCACCGACTCCCTCAGTATCCAACTGCCAATAAGCAATACGTTTGCTGTCCGGACTCCACCGGAATCCATCGCGCAGGGAAAATTCCTCCTCATAAACCCAGTCAAAAGTACCGTTGATAATGGTCTCTGACCCATCACTGGTAATGGGGGTGATGTTGTGGTCCTTTAAGTCTTCTACATATATATTATTTTTATGGACATATCCGATTTTCTGTGCATCAGGGGAAAACTTAGCAAACATGAGAGTAGCAGGTTCCACATCTCCTCCAATTTGGACCAATGAATCTGTATTTAAATCAAGGACCCAGTAATCTCCCCTGGTATTCCTGCGCCAAACCCGTTGGGAATTGGTAAAAATAAGAAGCTTACTCCCATCCTGAGACCAATGGTAACCATCAATTTCAAGAGGTGTGGACGAACCAGCTGGAATCAGTTGTTCGGCTGAGACCAAGATGGTTCTTTCTCCGCTCTCAGGTTCATACCAGACAATATCCCGGCCTTGATCCACAGCTTCGGATTCTTCCAGCGTTGTATAACCAGGTTTATGCTTCAGCCACCGGGCCGGACCAAACCGATTTGCTGAAAATTCATTCGAAGAATAGATTCTTTCCAGAGTTAAAATGGAAGGATCGTCTTCTGTCCCCTCCTCCGCCAGCATAAAACTTGCAAAAAACAGTACGCATAAAAATAAAGCAAAAACACTTTGTCTTTTCATGGTTTCTCCTTTTTAGGGTTTTGGATATTTATATAAAATGAAATTATGAAATGAACTAACTTATTCATGACCATTCAAGATTGATAAAAATGATCAACTCGCGGCTGTAGTATCAAATAAGCCCAGCCTTTCTTTATCATTTTGTTTTATGATATATTAAATATCAAAAAAAGACAATGCTCTGTTTTTTAAAAAAGGAGTGTCTCATGAAAAAAACCCCGATTTTTGTTATTTGTACAACTCTTTTATTGGCAGTGGCATTAGAATCTTCTGCTCCGGAGAAAAATACCCATAAATCAACAGCCACTCCAGCCAAGGAGCGCATGAAATCATGGGCCCAGCATATCAAAATGGAAAAGGAATCTCCATTTCGTCACATCCCTTGGTCAGCAGCGGGCCCAAAATTCCAGGGAGGACGAGTCGAAACCATAACTTCTCCTGTTGGGGATCCTTCTGTAATTTATGTTGGATTTGGATCCGGCAATATATGGAAAACTGTCAACAGAGGTCTCACCTGGAAGCCTATTTTTGAACACCAGGAAACGTTCACTATTGGAGACATGGAGGTGTCTCCTTCCCATCCAAATATTATTTGGGTCGGCACAGGGGAAAACCTTATGGCCCGCAGCTCATTTGCTGGAACTGGCGTCTATAAATCTACAGACGGGGGAGAGACATGGACTCACACGGGTTTGATTGAAACCCATCATATTGCTCGTGTAGCTGTTCATCCCAAAGATCCCGAAATCGTATATATAGCGGCTCTAGGACATAACTACACTTATAATCCTGAAAGAGGAGTATATAAAACCACTGACGGAGGAAAAACCTGGGATAAATGTCTTTATATTTCAGAGAAAGCAGGAGTGACCGATGTGATTATCGATCCCTCTGATCCTAAAATAGTGTATGCTGCTGCCTGGGAAAGAGATCGTAAAGCTTGGAATAACGTGGTGAGCGGGAAAGGGAGCGGTATATACAAATCTACAGACGGAGGCAAGACCTGGAAAAAACTGACCAGGGGCTTTCCTGCTGGCTCTTATATAGGCCGGATTGGGCTGGATATTTCGCGCTCTAATCCAAATATTGTTTACGCGGTTCTTGATAACCAAAAAATCTTGAAAAACCAGGAAGATGAGCCAGGAAAAAAAATCAAAGGTGAGGTTTACCGGTCACAAGACAAGGGACAGAACTGGAAAAAAGTCAACCAGGGCCAGCTCAATGCTGGAGTCAATTATTCTTTTGGCGACATCCGGGTTTCTCCGGATAACGAGGATGTGATATATGTACTGGGAGTCAATCTCATAACGTCTGAAGATGGAGGGAAGACTTACCGCAAAATCGGTGGGACTGTGTCCCATCTGAATTACCACAGCACCCGAGCCCTGCATTTGGACCATCATGACATGTGGATCGATCCTCTCAATGCAAATCATATTCTGCTGGGAAATGACGGCGGACTTTACTTAAGTGAGGACCGAGGAAAAAGCTGGCTTCATGTCAATAATCTTCCTACTGCTGAATTCTATGCTATATCTCTTGATCATCGAGATCCTTTCCTCATATATGGAGGCACCCAAGATAATGCAGCTCTCTATGGTCCTCATAATCAGGAACTGGAATACGGCATCCAAGATCCCTGGAAGCATGTCTGGATCGATTTCTGGGGGGGAGGTGATTCTTATTTCACCTACCGAGATCCTCTCGACTCGAATATTTTCTATTATGAGCAGCAGTTCGGAAACCTCAAACGCAAAAATATCAAGACAGGGAAAACCATCTCTATTCGCCCCAAAACAGCAGAAGATGAACCCAAATTACGGTTTAACTGGATGACTCCATATATCATCTCTCATCACAATCCCCTGACCCTTTATTGTGGAGCGAATAAGGTATTTAAATCCCTTGACCGCGGGTATTCCTGGCAGTGCATCAGTCCAGACTTGACCTCTCAACCTGGGCCTGAAAAACAAGGAAACGTACCCTACGGAACCATCACCATGTTATCCGAGTCACCTCTTCAGCCAGGGCTTTTATATATAGGCACTGATGATGGAAGGATTCACTTCACAAAAAACAACGGTTATACCTGGAAGCGTTTGGACCAAGGACTTCCCAAAAAATGGATCAGCCGAGTAGAAGCATCTTCACATAAGAGTAGCCGAGTTTTTGTATCATTGACTGGATACAGAGAGGATGATTTCACCACTTATATTTATAAATCCGATGATTACGGAACTACTTGGACAGACATTGGGAAAGGACTCCCCGATGAACCAGTTAATGTGATAAGAGAAGATCCAGAGAAGCAAAACATCCTTTATGTAGGTACGGATCACGGTGGTGTTTTTGCCTCATTGGATCAAGGCCGAAATTGGGCATCGCTATCCAGCACCCTCCCTACATGTGCAGTGCACGACATCCAAGTCCACTCTAGAGACCGAAAAATGGTCATCGGAACCCACGGCCGAAGCTGTTTTGTGTTGGATGTTCATCCCATACAAGAGTTCACATCTGAAGTGAGGCAAAAAAAAGCTCATCTCTTCCCTATCCGCCCCGCCCGGCTGCCGCGCAAGAGGGATTATGCCCGTGACTGGGCTCTGGAAACTCGAGAAAAGGCATTCATCTATTATTATCTCAAACAGACAGAATCCGTGAGCATTGCTATACTGAATAAAAAAGGAAATGTGGTGAAAAAGATTCAGAGCACAGGAGACACTGGGATCAACACTGCGGTCTGGGATTTAACTCCTGAAGCAGAGAAAACTCAGTCTTCAGTCTATTTTCGGGGATCTTCATTGGTAGATCCAGGCACATATTATGTCCGGATCACAGCTGGAGAACAAATATTAGAAGGTGAAATTAACGTTAAAGTCCCAACATACACTCCATAAAAGTAATATTGAATCCAGTACCAAAAGCCATACAGGATAAATCTCAATTAGATTTTAAAATCAAGAAGAAGCATTGGATCCATAGAAATCCCGGCACTCTTCTTCCCTTCCTCTCACCACTCTCTTTCCCTTTAGAGAACCGGTTCTTTCTGTAACCACAGTACACTGACCCTCAGTATCTTTGCCCTCAAAATAGATAACCACCCATTCTTTGACTTTTCCCAGCTCATGCGCCCTTGAGGTGTTGGAATAAAGGGCAGTGAAAACCCAACCTTTTCGTTCCCTGTGCATGATGGGCAGCCAGGCTCTTCCCTGAGGATTGAATCGGCGGGGAGCAATTTTTTTGAGTTTTCCTTCTCTGGCACGGCGCCGGTACTCCTCATCCACTTCCAACAGAAGCCCCACCGGGGGTTTTTTTCTCTCTGATTCTATGGCTCTTCTTTCTCCTGCTTTTTTTTGGGCGGACTGACTCAACATACCTGCGAGACTCATTTTAACTGATTGGAGACGCTTTTTCCCAAACCCGCTGATTTTTTTTAGCCGGCCATCATAAGCGGCTTGTTCCAATCCTTCAAGAGAATGTATATTCGTTTTTCGTGCAATTCGCTGGGCCAATTCTTCACCGATTCCAGGAACTTGTTCGAATATATCCTCAGGGGATATCTCTCCTTTAAGTCGGTCTAGGAGACTGATTCTTCCTGTATTCACATATTCAGCGATAGTGGAGGCTATTCCCTCGCCTACATGAGGAAGATCTTTTACTTTATTTATCTGATTTTCTTTAATCAAACGGTCTAGAGAATTTTTTGCAGATCGGATGCTTTGGGCACTATTCTGGTAAGCACGAATGCGAAAAAGATTAGCATCCTGTGCCTTGAGCAGTTTAGCGATCTCCTCTAATACATCAGCGATTTCACTGTTTGAAATTTTTTTCTTCATCACGACTTTAAATCTTCAATAAATATAGGGATTGATTTGCCTGAATTTATTTTAACCCAAACGAATCAAGGTGTATAGAGATTATTATAGATGGTTCAAGAAGGCTTGTCTTCTTAAGCTTGTTTCTGGAATTTCTAAGACTGATGGGGCAGGGTAATAAGGAGGATCATCATTCATAATAAGAATGCCGGGGGCGGGACTCGAACCCGCACAGAGGAAAACCTCCGAGGGATTTTAAGTCCCTTGCGTCTACCAAATTCCGCCACCCCGGCAGTTCAATGGAATCGATTATATCACAACCCAAAATCCTCAACAAGCACTGTCTCTCCATCCAAGAAAAACAAAATTATGGGGAGAAAAGGGAGAGTTAATTTGCTATTCTACGGTGACACTTTTAGCCAGGTTTCTGGGCTGGTCAATATCAGCTCCTCTTGCTGCGGCAATATAATAGGCAAAAAGTTGTACGGGGACCGCAGTAAGAAATGGAGAAAAGAGCTCATGAACATCAGGAATAGGGATGACTTTATTGACTTTCTCTGACATTCTCTCTTTGCTTTCATTCGAAACAGCTATCACTATTCCTAGTCTGGCTTTTACTTCAGAAACATTGCTTAATACTTTTTCAATGACCCTGTCTTTAGGAGCCACCACCATGGTGGGCATTTTCTCATCAATAAGAGCGATGGGCCCGTGTTTCATCTCTCCACCCGGATATCCTTCTGCATGAATATAAGAAATTTCTTTTAATTTCAAAGCTCCTTCTAGGGCAATAGGATAATTTACCCAACGCCCCAGATAGAGAAAATGAGAAGAAGAGATAAAATCCAAAGCCAGCAGTTCAATGGAATGGGCTTGGTTTAGAATATTTTCTACTTTATGAGGAATCCGCTGAAGCTCCTGGATATAATTCAAACTTTTTTGTTTGGTAATTTTTCCTTTTATTTGAGCGATATAAAGCGCCAATAAAGCAAGGGCAGCCATCTGGGAAGAAAAAGTCTTGGTAGCTGCAACTCCAATCTCTGGCCCTGCATGAGTCAGTAGAATCCCTTTAGCCTCTCTTGTTATAGAGGAGCTGTCCACATTACATACAGCCAGAGTCAGTACATTTTTCTTTCTCACTGCTTTCAAAGCAGCCAGGGTGTCTGCGGTTTCACCGGATTGAGAAATAAAAATATAAAGAGCGTTCTTATCTGAAATAAAATCCCGGTACCTGTATTCTGAAGCATACTCAACATCAACCGGAATTCGGGCTAAGGTCTCAATAAAATATCTCCCCACCAAGCCTGCATTAAAAGAAGTACCGCAGGCTACGATGATGACCCGTGATATTCTCTTCAGGTCATTCCTGGAAATCCCCATTTCATGGAGATGTATTTTTCCTGTGTCCAAAGACATTCTTCCTTTAAAAGTATCTCTCAGAACCTGAGGTTGTTCAAAAATCTCTTTGAGCATGAAATGTTTATAACCACCTTTTTCTATCATAATGGGATTCCAGGCTACATGTTCCAAGTCTTTGTTTATTGCCTTACCTGAAAATGTTTGAAAACTGACCCCCTCAGGTCCAACCACAGCAATCTCCTTATCTCGGAGAAATACAACGTTTCTGGTATAACTCAGCAAAGGATTTATGTCTGAAGAAACAAAATACTCTTTTCTCCCAATCCCGATAACAACAGGAGCTCCTTTTCTGGCTACAACAATTTTTTCCCTGTCTTTGGAAGATACCACCGCTATGGCAAAGGCTCCCTCTAACTCTTTCACCGCTTGTCTGACAGCATCTTCGAGATTCCCTTTAAGGTGCTCTTCTATCACATGGGGAATGATCTCTGTGTCTGTCTCTGTCTTGAACTTATGACCTTTCCGGATAAGATTTTCTTTCAGGTTAAGATAATTTTCAATGATCCCATTATGGACCACCACGATATTTCCTTTGCAATCCTGATGGGGATGTGCATTCTCCTCTGAAGGTCTTCCATGAGTGGCCCATCGTGTGTGCCCTATTCCATATTCTCCTTTGATAGGAGAAGATTTGAGCTCTTCTTCTAAAGCATTTATTCTCCCCTTAACCCGCTTTCTGATGATACGATTCCCTTTGACAATAGCCATTCCTGCTGAATCATAACCTCTGTATTCCAGTTTTTTAAGCCCATCCAATAGCACTTCAACTGGATCTTTTTTGCCTATATAACCGATAATTCCGCACATTATTTTCTTTTTTTATTCTTGACCCAATCCTTTCTCTGTTTTTGTGGACTCCTTTCAACAGCCAGAGAATAGGGTAAAACATCCTTGGTGATTGTGGAGCCAGCTCCTATGTAGGCCTTTTTCCCAACCTTGACGGGAGCTACCAGTTCTGTTCCTGAACCTATAAAGGCTCCGTCTTCTATAATGGTCCGGTGCTTTTTTTTGCCGTCATAATTACATGTGATGGTTCCCGCACCGATATTAACCTCTTTTCCTATAACCGAATCACCTAAATAGGAGAGATGGCCTGCTTTGGAGTTTTCTCCGAATACTGTTTTTTTCATCTCTACAAAATTACCCACTTTAGAACCTTTTTTTAAGACCGTCTCAGGCCTCAGGTGAGCAAAAGGCCCTACCTTAACATTTTCTTGTATCAAGCTTTCTTCGATTGTGCTTGAACTCAATATTTTTGATCTGTCGCCTATTTTTGAATCTATAATGTGTGCTGAAGGAAAAATAACACATTCTTTCCCAATAACAGTCCTGCCTTCCAGCACTGCAAAAGGATAAACCACACTATCCCTTCCGATTTTCACATCCGCATCTATCCAGGTCGAATCAGGATCATAAAAAGTCACTCCCATCTCTGCAAGCCTCTTTATTTTCCTCAAACGAAGCTTTCTCACTGCAGAAGCCATTTCAGACCTGTCATTAACCCCCACAATCTCTTCTGAGTTTTCAGTTTTGTGGACTCCTACTCTTCTTCCTTCCTCAGATAAGATCTCTACAGTATCTGTTAAGTAATACTCACCCTTTTTATTGTCATTTTTAACTTTAGGCAGAGATTTGAGCAATGGCCCTGCCTTAAAAATGTAAATGCCCACATTGGCCTCTTTTATCCTCTTCTGCTCTGCACTGGCCTCTCTTTCTTCAATGATCCTGACTCTGCTTTTTTTCCCGCGAATCAGTCTGCCAAAACCAGTAGGGTCCTTCATTTCCGCTGACATAAAGGTCAAATCATTTTTTTCTTTTCTATGTTTTTCTACAAGGGGTTCTAATGTCTCTGTTCTTATTAAGGGAAGATCGCCGTTGATGATGAGAAAATCCTCACATAAATCAGTTTTTATAAAATCCTTTACCGATAATACAGCATGAGCTGTTCCAAACTGTCTTTTTTGATGGACAAACTCAATTTTTTTTTGATTGAACTCTTTTTTGACAGCTTCTTTTTGAAAACCGACCACCACAAATATTTTTTTGGGATCCAACCTGAAAACAGACTCCAAAATCCATCCGAGCATAGGCTTCCCCATTAACCTGTGAAGGACTTTAACTTGATTAGACTTAAACCTGGTTCCTTTTCCAGCCGCCAGTATAATGACACATAAGGAGTCCATAGCTTCTATTCAAAAAAATTTTTAAACTCTTCATCTTCTTTAAATACATCAAAATCAGCTTCGTTTCGAGCCAGTATTCCATAAAATTCATCAAGTTCCACGGCTTTCTTCAAATTTGACAGGCATTTGTCTTTATCACCCATAAGGCAATAAGTGTCTGCTATGGCATAGTAAACTTTACCTTGGTCTGCCTTTTTCTTGTTCGCTTTTTTGAAAAGGTCTATAGCCTCTTCATATCTGCCCTGATTCAAACGAAAAATCCCAAGTTGATAACAATCCTCAAAAGATTTAACCGGGATAGAATCCCCTTTACTTCTTTCCTCAATAATATTTAAATAAATTTTTGCCCTGTCTATAAGTTCCTTTTCTTCATTAAAGTCCTTAATAAAATTTTCAAGGGCTTGCTTTGCTTTGTCAAAGTCATTCTTACGAAAATATTTCATTGCCTTACTAAAAGATGACAAAGCTTTCTGGTAATTATTCATAGAAGTTTTCTTTTTTTTGGTATTCAATTTTAGACTCCAATCTGAAGTTAAACTCTGATTTCAAACATTTTATCTAATGATTTCTTATTTTACAAGTCAATAGAAATTAAGGCAGGTGATTTATTAAGCTTGCCGTATATGCAGCTCCAAATCCATTGTCTATATTCACTACAGCTACTCCTCCCGGACAGGAGTTCAGCATAGCGAGAAGCGCGGCGATCCCTTTCAAATGGGCTCCGTAACCAATGCTGGTCGGAACAGCAATAATGGGAATATTTGTCAAGCCAGCTATCACACTTGGCAGAGCCCCTTCCATGCCTGCCACTACAATAATAACTTGAGCGTCCTTTATTTTATTGTATTCACCAAACAAACGGTGAATTCCAGCCACCCCCACATCATAAATTTTATATATTTTATTCCCAAGAACCTCACAAGTCACAGCCGCTTCTTCAGCAACAGGAATGTCTGAAGTTCCAGCTGTTATAATGGCGATCCTTCCTTTTCCTGGAATAAATTCTTCAGCCTGAAGGTAAATCAGGCGAGCGGGGGCATTATACTTGAGCTCTGGGTTGTCTCTTTTTATATGTTTATATGTCTCCTGGTCTACCTTAGTCACCAGAAGGCTGCTTCCTTTTTTTAGGATCTCCTTGGAAATTTGTTTGATCTGGTCTTTGCTTTTCCCTATACCCAATACCACTTCAGGGGCTCCCTTTCTTATCTCTCTATGATGGTCTACTTTTGCAAAGGTTAGGTCCTGATAAGGATAATGTTTCAGCTCTTCTAGAGCTTCATCGGGATTTAAGACTCCCTGTTTGACTTTTTCCAATATTTGTTTTAAATGTGATTTCATTTTTTTGATTCTATCATAAAAACAAAAAAAATCATAAGCATAATCTGGATTGCTCACCTTTCGAGTTTGAAGAGAACTAAAAAGATATCAGTAGCGGTTGAAGTGACAGTAAAGATCAAATGCATGGAAATGTGAAAAGTGAAGGGAGGATCATTTGAAATGATATATTTTATCATTTCATCTTTCACATATTTTAAGAATAGCCTGGTTTAATCTAAATTGGATAATACAACCTAAGTGTACTAAAATAGAGAGAACATGAAATTTATGAGAACCATAAAAAAGCAGATCCATCTCAGCGGCATAGGAGTGCATTCAGGCAAGCATACAAACTTATGGATACAGCCATCTCACTTAGGGAAAATCATATTCAAAAGGGTAGATAAAGACAACTTCCAACTCCCTCTTAATCCACAAAAGATCCGATCACAACACAATTCTTCCCTGGTATACGGAAATATAAAAGTTAAGACTATCGAACATCTTATGGCTGTCTTATATATGTATAGAATCACAAGTGTGATGATAAAACTTGATGGAGAGGAAATTCCTATATTTGATGGCAGCGCCCTGACACTGCTAGAGGCTGTAGAGAAAGCTGGAAGCAAGGCGCTTCAAACAAAAAAGAAATCCATCTCCATTAAAAAGCCCTTTCAAATACAAGATAATGGGGCTGTCATCTATGGAGAACCTTTTCATGGTTTTAAAATCACCTATATTATAGAGTATCAGCATCCTTTGATAGGCAGGCAGGATCTCAGCCTTAAAATAAACTCAAAAACATTTAAGAAAGAAATTGCTCCGGCTAGAACCTTTGGCTTCCTTAAAGATGCTGAAACATTAAGAAAAAATAAATTAGCTCTCGGAAGCTCACTTGATAATACGATTGTGATGGATGATCAAAAAATCTTAAACGGACCTTTAAGATTTGAAGATGAATTTGTAAGACACAAAATACTCGACCTAATAGGCGACCTCTCTCTTCTAGGCGGCAAATTATCCGGACATTTTAGTGCGGAAAAAGCAGGGCACCGTCTTCATCTTAAAACCGTGCTTTTTCTTTTGGACAATCAAGGCTATCTGAATATCAAGTCATAAACAAATGACCTGTATTATTCACAAGTCGAGGGAGTACAAAGCTTAGAAAAATTCAGGTATGGCTGAAGCGACATAATACAGCAAAAGGCAAAAAGTGAAATGCGAAAGGTAATATTTTAAATGCTTTTTTTCTATATTTTACATTTCTCATTTTACATTTTACTGTACATCCCATGTATATCCCACGGATAGGGGGGGGGGAGTTACGCAGGCGCCGAGAAAAGCGAAGAAAAATGACGTTAAAAATCTTTAGCGAGCGCAAGCCATTCCTGAATTTCATATCGGCTCGCCTTAATGGCTGAAAAATGGCGATTAAAATTAAAAATAAAAACAAGAAAAATGTTCAGACAATGGTTCTTGTAAATAATCTTGGTTATCGCTAAAACAAAATGAATAAAAACATCGCCATTTTTTTATGAATAAGTCAGGATAAATAATTTCACAAAATAATCACACTTGAGAATCTTGACATTATAAGGAACCGAACCTATATTTTATTAGATAATCTAGAAGAATGATTTATAAATGGATACCGTTGAACAAATAAAACAGATTGCAAGTATCGTTGAGATTGCCTCACAATACACCAGCTTAAAAAAGAGAGGAAGAAGATTTGTGGGCCTCTGCCCGTTCCATTCAGAAAAAACTCCCTCTTTTACTGTGGATGAGGAAAGACAGCTGTATCACTGCTTTGGCTGTGGTGCGGGAGGAGACATATTTACTCTTGTTATGGAAAAAGAGGACCTCAATTTCCCAGAGGCTGTTCGTTATCTTGCCGGAAAATACAATATAGAACTCCCTAAGCAAAAGAAATTATCCCCCAAATATCAAAGCCACAAAGAAAAACTTTTTATCATTATAAATAAGGCGCTTGCTTTTTATAAAAAGAATCTATTTAACACCTCAGAGGGAAAAAAAGCTCTTGAGTATCTAAAAAAAAGAGGGTTTTCTGAAGACGTCATTGATCCATTAAAAATAGGTTATGCTCTCAATTCTTGGGAGTCTATTCTAAAATATTTTGAACAGAGAAAATCAGACTCAAAACTGGTGGAAAAAGCAGGATTAGTAATGCGGAGAAACGACAGGCAAGGTTTCTACGACAGGTTTAGAGGAAGAATTATGTTTCCCATATTTGATGTGTCAGGGAAACCCGTGGCTTTTGGAGGAAGGTCTCTTTTCAACGATAAACCAAAATACATGAATTCCCCTGATACTCCAGTGTATACCAAAGGACAGATTCTCTATGGTTTGAATTTTTCTAAAGAATCAGTAAGAAATAACGCACAAATGATACTTGTTGAGGGATACATGGATTTCCTCTCCCTTTATCAGAGAGGAATAACAAATGTTGCGGCTTGCTTGGGAACAAGCTTGACTGAAAATCAGGCAGCCTTAGCATCCCGGTTCACAAAAAGCATTGCCATCGCTTATGATTCTGACGAAGCAGGAAAAAAAGCAGCCTGCAGAGCTGTATCACTATGTTTTGCTCATGGAATAAGAACTCATGTTCTCTGTTTTCCCAAAGACCAAGACCCAGACGATTATATCACCAAGCAGGGCCCTGAGAAGTTCAGATCACTCATTCATAAAAGTCCCTCTGGACTTCGATACCTCATACAAGAATACACCAGAGACAAAAATCTTAATAATCCTGAAGAAAAAGCTGAAGTCGCCAGAAAGATCATGGAAAACATAAAAAACATTCCCGATCCGATTGTTCTTAGCGAATACATAAAAAAATCGAGTGAATATTTGTCCATAGAAGAACAGGAATTGAGAGGACTGATAAAGAAAAAATATACGAAACCGAGCAAAAGTCAAATTAATTGGTTTCTCAATGCGGAAAAAAGACTCCTACAAATTATTTTTAATAATGGAGATATTGCCACAAAATTATTTAAAAATATTGAAGAAGAAGATTATAAGGGACTGAAAAGTGAACCTATTTTCCAGATATTCTCAGATTTTTTTAAAAAAGGACAGTCTCCCAGCCGATCCAAAATATATGAACTCAAAGAGAAAATCGATCCTTCTCTTTTTAGGGCCTTTACAGAGATTTTAGTAGAGGAATCTCATCCTCCCAGCCTTGAAGAAGCAGAGGATTGTCTCACAGCCATGAGACAAGTTGTTCTTTCCCTTCGCCTAAAAGAATTGCAATCTCTATTAAAAAACATGAAAAAAAGTGATATAAAAAAACAAAATTCAATCATAAAAAAAATACAAAACATAACCCAAAGACAATATGAACTTTCTCAAAAAAATAAATGATAAGCAGATTATTTCTGTACATAGGAGAACAAATTGACAGCTAATAAAAAAACTCATAAAGATGAAATTACCGAGCTACTGGCAAAAGGAAGAAAAAAAGGTTATCTTCTTTTTGGAGAAATTGATAAAGTGTTCCTAAATAAATCAAGAGCCAACAAAGAATTCAATGATTTTCTGAATTCCGTAGACCAACTCGGTATCAAAATCTTAGAAAAACGCAGAAAAAAAGCTCCGAAAAGGAAAAAAAGTGAAATCTTGTCTATAGAGGGGCTGGAAAGAACCACAGACCCGGTAAAACTTTATTTGAGAGAGATGGGAAATATTTCTCTTCTTACTAGAGAAGGAGAAGTAGCTATTGCAAAGCAAATAGAAAGAGGAGAGAAAATTATCTTCAAGGCTCTTTCCCGAACCCGACTTTTATTGAATAAAATATATGAATTGGAAGAACACCTGCAGAAAGATACCGAGTTTGCACAGAATATGTTTGACTACCGGGAAGAATATCTAGACGCAAATAAAATTGAACAGCACAAAAAAAAGATAAGAGAAAAAATCAAAAAGATAAAACATTTGGATAAAAAATTAAGTGAAATACCAAAAAAGAAAAAATACAATTTTTCTAGGGGGCGCGTCATTGTCAAGATCGGTCAAGTCATACAGGAGTTTATAAAACCTGAATTTTTAGAAATACTCATCAGTCTGCTCAGAAAAAGATTAAGAATAATAAATAAATTTGAAGAAAACAAGGAAGAATTAAAAGTCCAATATAAAAGGACAAGAAGTAAAAAAAAACGAAAGAAAATCGAACAGAAAATAAAAAAAACCAATGGCCAGATAAGAAAAATTCATCAAGAAGTCGGGCTCGATACTCAGGAACTTAGAAAAACCCTTCGTTCTATTACCACAGGAGAAAAGATTAGCGATCAAGCAAAAAAAGAACTGGTCGCTGCTAACCTAAGACTGGTGGTATCCATTGCCAAAAAATACAGCAACCGGGGACTTCATTTCTTAGATCTTATACAGGAAGGAAATATGGGCTTGATGAAAGCAGTAGACAAGTTTGAGTATAGACGGGGGTACAAGTTTTCCACTTATGCCACGTGGTGGATTAGACAGGCTATAACCAGAGCAATCGCCGACCAAGCAAGGACCATAAGAATTCCTGTTCATATGATTGAAACCATCAATAAGCTTATAAGGGTATCTCGAGAACTTGTCCAGGAAATTGGTAGAGAGCCAACTTCCCAAGAAATTGCAAAAAGAATGGACATGCCAATCAATAAAGTCAGGAAAATCATTAAAATAGCTCAGGAACCTATTTCTCTGGAAACCCCTATAGGAGAAGAAGAGGACAGTCACCTTGGCGATTTCATAGAAGATAAAATAATGCAGTCCCCTCCAGATAAAGTGATAAGTATCAATCTAAGAGAACAAATCGATGAGGCTCTAAAATCACTCACCCAGAGAGAAGCAAAGGTTTTGAAGATGAGATTTGGGTTGGGAGACGGAAATGAACATACTCTCGAGGAAGTCGGACAGCAGTTTAAGGTAACTCGAGAAAGAATCAGACAAATAGAAGCCAAAGCTTTGAGGAAGCTCAAACATCCTACTCGCAGCAAAAAATTGCATTCCTTTGTAGAAGAGAAAAGGGAATAGCCATACTCCTCACATCATTGACTTGGTTTCCCAGATTTGCTATAAATTAAAAAAGGGCCTATAGCTCAGCGGCCAGAGCCACCGGCTCATAACCGGTCGGTCCCAGGTTCGAATCCTGGTAGGCCCATTTCTACAAGAGGAAAAGATGTGGTTAATAACTTTAAATACTTGATCAAACTTCAAGACTTAGATGCACAAATAAAAGACATCTCTCTTTTCCTCGATAAAACTCCTTCCCAAATAGGCGAGATCGATAAAAAGATCGAACAAAGCTTCTCCACTGTAAAAGAATATAAAGAAAAGCTCGATCAGAACCAAAAAAGACGGAGAGAACTTGATTCTGAGGTGGAGGACCTCAAAACAAACATAAACAAGTTTCAGCAGCAGCTTAATGATGTAAAGACGAATAGGGAATACAAATCTCTTCTTAAAGAAATCGATGAGGCAAAAAGCAGAGTAGAGGATCTAGAAGAGGAGATCATTAGCAAGATGCTGGAGTCAGATGATATTGAATCCGAGATCAAAGCAGCAGAATTAAAAGCCGAAAAAGATAAGCAGAAGCTGTTAAAAGAAAAACAAGAACTCATAAAGAAAACCAAAGAGTTGAAGGAAAAAAAGCAAGCTCTTGTTCAAGAAAAAACCGAGGTGGAGCCTCATATCCCGGATGAACAGTTAAGCCTATATAAAAAAATATATGAAAATAACAGCGGTCTAGCTCTCTCTCCAGTAACAGATGATTTTTGTTCTGTATGTCAAATCCGCATCCGTCCCCAAGTGATAAATGAATTAAAAGAAGAGGAAAAAACAATATTGTGTGAAAACTGCGGTCGAATATTATACTGGAAAGATCAGTCCTGATACAGTTTATCTATTCTTTCTTTGTATTTGCCTTCAACAATGTTTCTTTTTACTTTTAATGAAGGAGTCAGCTCTCCCTTTTCTATTTCAAAATCTCTCTCCAGCAGGATGATTTTCTTGATCCTTTCATAAGAAGAAAAGTTTGAGGAATATCTATCGATTTCTGACATCAAAAAATTTATAATCTTTTCGTTTTCAACCAGATCTCTTATAGATTCAACCTCAATATTACTCGCCTTCGCGTATTCCTCTAACTTTTCAAAATGGGGAACGATCAAAGCAGAAATAAATTTCTTTCTATCGCCAATAACAACAATATTTGATATAAAAGGATTTGTTTTTAACTGATTCTCTATCATCTGAGGAGCTATGTTTTTTCCTCCTGCTGTGACTAATATATCCTTTTTCCTGTCTGTGATATAAAGAAAATTATCTTTATCTAGATAACCAATATCTCCTGTATAAAGCCAGCCTTGTTTCACGGCTTCTTTTGTTTCTTCTTCCCTCTTATAATATCCCTTCATAATATTAGGACCTTTGGCTAAAATCTCTCCATCATCAGCTATTTTTACTTCAACCTCAGGGATTGGTTTTCCTACAGATCCAAATCTCAAGTTTTCAAAAGTATTGACAGAAATGACAGGAGAACTCTCGGTCAAACCATATCCTTCCAATACAACCAGCCCCATTCCATAAAAAAACTCAGCAATATCTTTGGACAGAGGAGCCCCTCCAGAAACAAAAAACCTCACTCTCCCTCCTGTCCGGCTGATTATTTTCGAAAAAACAAGTTTTTCAGCGATGTTTCTTTGAAAACTCAACCACTTTGAAATCTCTTCTTGATTCAATTCTTTTTGAGCATATTTTTTCCCTATTTTAACGCTCCAGAAAAATATTTTTCTTTTTATTGCAGAACCTTCCAAAACATTATCCATGACCTTAGCGTAAATTTTTTCAAATACTCTGGGAACACTTACCATTATATGGGGCTTTACTTCCAAAAGATTTTCAGCCACGGTTTCCACGCTCTCCGCATAAGCAATAGAACAGCCTTTATACAAATATGTAAAAGTGACCATCCTTTCTAGAACATGGGATAAGGGAAGGAAAGAGAGGACTGTATCTTTGGAAGTAAACTTAATAATTCTGGAGGTCGCCTTACTGTTGCTCAAAAAATTGGAATGAGTGAGCATCACTCCTTTTGGCGTTCCTGTGGTACCAGAAGTGTAAATGATAGAAGCAATATCGTCAGGCTTGATTTCAGAGACTGACTTTTTAAAAAGGTCGGGTTTTTTTTCGTTTGCTTTTCGGCCCTTTTCAATAACCTCTGATAAAAGCATGGTTCCTTCTGGAGCCTTATCTCCCATGATGATAAAATTTTCGACCTTGTTCAGTTTGTCTTTGACAAAATTAATTTTTTCCCAAAGAGATAGATCCGAACAAACTACAGCCTTAGCATCGGAATCATTTATGATATACTTTATTTGCTCTGGGACAAGAGAAGTGTATATGGGAACCGTGATTCCCCCAAAACACAAATTGGCAAGATCTGTTATCACCCATTCCGGACAATTCTCAGATAGGAGCACAACTTTATCTCCCTTTTTCAAACCCAATTCCCTAAGTCCTAAGGAGAGATAAGTTACACTATTCCCGAATTCTTCTGTGGATATAGGTTTATATTCACCCTCTTCTTTTTTGAGCATTAAATCAGGCTTAGGAAATAACCTTATGGTATTAAGGAACATCTGGGGCAATGTTATAATCATATTTTCCTCCTTCAGGCGATGGATAAATTCTATTTTCTATTGTATGAAAATGTCAAGAAATAATATTAAGGGGGAAAAGGTGAAAAGTGAAAGGAGAAAGGGGGGAGGGAGGGCCTTTTTATTACATTTTACATTTCACCTTTTCCCTTTTACTGATTTTTTGAATAATCAAGATTCACATACTTTGGCTACAGAAACAGCACAATCATCTTTTCCTAGATTGATCAATTTCACTCCTTGAGTCGCTCTCCCAATAGGTCTGAAATCTTCAGTTTTTACCCTTATGGTTTTACCCAGTTTGGTGATGAGAAGAACTTCCTCATCAGAAACCCCCATGATCCCCACTGCTTTGCCGATTTTTTTATTGGTCTTTAAATTAATAACTCCCTTTCCCCCTCTGTGTCTTCTGGGATAATGAGAAACCTCCGTCTTTTTTCCAAAGCCTTTTTCACTTGCTGTAAATATAAATTTATCGTTTTCTGTGACCACTACCATCCCTATAATCCGGTCCTTAGGAGAAAGAGTTATTCCTTTAACTCCGGAGGCTTGGCGACCCATAGGTCTGATCTCCTTCTCACTGAACCGGATCGCTTTACCTGAACTCGTGCCTATGATGACATCTCTTTTTCCATCTGTCAGCCTCACCATCATCAGTTCAGCTTTTCTATGTAATGCAATAGCTCTAATGCCCCCTTTGCGGATATGTCTGAATAAGCTCAAACGGGTTTTTTTGACTGTTCCGTTTGATGTGAGCATGATAACGTATCGATTCTCAGAAAAATTATCTACAGCTACCAGGGAACTCACCCTTTCTCCAGAGGAGAAGTTGATCAAATTATTGATCGACTTTCCCCGTGAAGAGGCAGGAAGGTCAGGAATTTCCATGGCCCTTAACCAGTACATATGTCCTTTATTGGTAAAAACAAGCAAATAGTCATGAGTGGAGCTGATGAAAAGATTCTCAACAATATCCTCTGCTTTCATGCTTATGCCTTTTTTACCTTTTCCTCCCCGACATTGAAAACGATAGCTGCTGAGAGGTGTTCTTTTTATATAATCAGAGGCAGTATAGGTGATGACCACATCCTCTTCTTTTATTAGGTCTTCGGGCTTTATGTCCACAATCTCTTCATCAATGATTTCTGTCTTTCTTTCATCCTTATATTCTTCTTTTATCTTCTCCAACTCCTCCACAATGATGTTCAGGATGAGTTCTTCACTTCCCAGAATACGTTTGAGCTTTTTGATCAGCTTAAGCAAATCCTTATGTTCTTTCTGGATGTTTTCCCTTTCCAGTTGGGTCAATTTCTGCAGCTGTAAGTCCAGAATCGCCTGAGCCTGTGTTTTGGTCATATGATATTGAGTTATCAATCCTTTTCGTGCCTCATCCACATTTCGGGAGCCTCTTATCAAAGCAATGACATCATCCAAATTATCAAGAGCAATGGTCAATCCTTCCAGAATATGAGCTCTTAACTTTGCTTTTTTGAGTTCATACCGGGTGCGTCGTTTGACCACATCCTGTCGATGGGAGATAAAATAGCGCATCACATCAAGGAGGCCTAACTGCTTGGGTTGTCTATCCACAATAGCCAACAGTATGATCCCGTAGAAAGTTTGAAGAGAGGTGTGTTTATAAAGATTATTCAGCACGATCTCAGGACTTTCTCCTCTCTTTACTTCTATCACTACTCTTATTCCTTCTCTACTTGATTCATCCCTTATATCCGCAACCCCTTCTATTTTTTTGGCATTAACAGATTTTGCCATCTTTTCCAAAAGATTGGCCTTGTTCACTTGGAAAGGTATCTCTGTGATAACAATCCGGGCCCTCTCGCCCTTTCCTCCGGATTCAATCACAGCCTTAGCTCTTATATAAATAACACCTTTTCCGGTTTCATAAGCACTCTTAATCCCCTCTTGCCCAAAAAGGAATCCCCCAGTTGGGAAATCAGGGCCAGGTACAAATTTCATGATGTCTTTAAGGCTGGCCATTGGGTTTCGGATGAGGTGAATGACTCCATCAATGACTTCACCTATATTATGGGGAGGGATATTCGTTGCCATGCCCACAGCAATTCCCGAGCCTCCATTGACCAGCAAATTAGGAAATTTTGCTGGAAGGACTTCGGGCATAGTCAGGCTACCGTCATAATTGGGAATAAAATTAACGGTATCTTTATCCAAATCAAGCAGAAGCTCTTCAGCTATCTTTTTCATACGCACTTCTGTATATCTCATCGCTGCAGCTGGATCTCCGTCTACGGATCCAAAATTACCCTGCCCGTCTACCAGAGGATAGCGAAGCGCAAAACCTTGGGCCATCCTAACCACTGTATCATAAGCGGCTGTATCCCCATGAGGATGATACTTTCCTATGATATCTCCCACAATTCGGGCTGATTTTTTGAATGGCCTGTTCCACTTTAATCCCAGCTCATGCATGGCATACAGTGCTCTTCTCTGGACAGGTTTCAATCCGTCTTTGATGTCAGGAATAGCCCGTCCGATAATAACACTCATGGCATAATCCAGGTAGGAGCGGCTCATTTCTTTTTCAATGCTGACTTCTGACAGTTTGGCAGCCATGCTTTCTCCTTTCTATAATTCAGCCGGATAGATATTAAATATCCAAATTTTCTGCCTCAAGGGCATTTTCATCAATAAAATTTCTTCGGGATTCTACATCGCTTCCCATGAGAATATTAAATATCTGATCTGCTTTGACCGCATCTTGGATGGAAACTCTGAGTAAATTCCTTTTTTCCGGATCCATGGTAGTCTCCCAAAGTTGTACCGGGGTCATTTCACCCAGACCTTTGTACCTTTGTATAGAGATCCCTTTTTTGGCTTGTTCCTTCAAATATTCAATCAGCCTTACTTCATTCTCAATCTCTACAGGTTCCTCTTTATTTATGACCTCAAAGGGAGGCTCGAGCTCTTCAAGTTCCTTGTAGACTTTATAAAGCCGTTGATACCTGGGAGAAGAAATCAAATCCATTCCCACCTTGGCTTCCATTTTCATCCCGTTTACTCGGTAGCTTACAATGAGCTCATACAAACCATGCTCTTCATCTTTGGATAAAACGGATTGGATTTCTTTTTTACTCAATTCCTTATGGATTTTATTTATTTTCTCTTTTTGTTTGAGATATTCAGTTCCGTTCACATTATGACTCAGGAGAGTGGAAATAAGGAAATGGGGGTAGTTCTTTCTTTCCAATCCATTTATATCATTCTTTTTACCCATTATCTTCTTCAAGATATTCTTAAGTTCTTTCCCTTTATAGACTTTTTTCTTTTTTTTCACTCTGAGACTAAAATCTTTGCAGATTTTATCCAGAAGATACTGCTGGAATTTCTTTTCATTCTCAATATAAAGGGATGATTTTCCTTTTTTGATCTTATACAGAGGTGGTTGAGCCACATACAGATGACCTAATTCAATCAACTGTGGCATCTGTCTATAAAAAAATGTCATGAGGAGGGTTCGAATATGGGATCCATCCACATCAGCATCGGTCATTATGATGACTTTATGGTATCGTAATTTACTCAGATCAAAATCTGATCCTTCCACTCCCGAACCTAGAGCTGAAATAATATATCCGATTTCATCGTTTTTTATAATCTTATCAAACCTGGCCTTTTCTACATTTAAAATTTTTCCTTTTAAAGGCAAGACAGCTTGAAAACGTCTGTCACGGCCCTGTTTGGCTGAGCCCCCTGCGGAATCTCCCTCCACAAAGAATATTTCAGCCTCTTCAGGGTCTTTCTCTTGACAGTCTGATAATTTTCCGGGAAGAGCACTTGATTCTAACACTCCTTTCCGGCGGGCTAATTCTCGGGCTTTTCGAGCGGCAACTCTGGCTCTTGCCGCTTCCATAATCTTATCTATGATCTTTCTTGAGATAGAAGGGTTCTCTTCAAAATAATTAGAAAGCTGCTCATTGACTATTGATTCTACAACTCCCTTTACTTCGCTGTTTCCAAGTTTTGTTTTGGTCTGACCTTCAAACTGAGGGTCCTTCAGTTTCAGACTAAGCACAGCACAAAGCCCCTCTCTGGCGTCATCTCCACTGAGGTTCTGCTTGAATCCTTTCTTTCTATTGCTTTCACTGGCATAACTGTTAATGGTCCTGGTTAATGCAGACTTGAACCCGCTTAAATGGGTTCCTCCTTCTTTGGTGTTTATATTGTTCACAAAAGAGAATATGGTTTCTGAATATCCTGTACTGTATTGGAGCGCCATCTCAACAATCACTCCGTCCTTACGACTCTCAAAATAAATGGGCTCTGGATTAATAACTGTCTTATTCTGATTTAAATACTGGACAAATTCTCTGATTCCGCCTTTGTACTGAAACTCATGCTGTTCTTCTGTGGATTCATCAATAATGGATATCTTCAAACCCATGTTCAGATAAGAAAGTTCCCTCAATCTTTTGCTCAAAATATCAAAATTAAAATCGATATCCTGAAATATTTCATTATCTGGTTTGAATCGTATCTTTGTACCGGTCCGTTTTGTCTTTCCTATCTTCTGTAGTTTGGTGACTGCTTTCCCTTTTTCATATTTCTGGGTATAAACACCCCCTTCTCTTTTGACTTCCAACTCTAGAAATTCTGAAAGGGCATTGACCACAGATACTCCTACGCCGTGCAGGCCTCCGGCCACCTGGTAGGTTTTGGTGTCGAATTTGCCCCCTGCATGAAGCATGGTCATCACAACTTCTGCAGCTGGTTTTTTTATTTTTTTGTGTCTCTCTACAGGAATACCACGTCCGTTATCTTCCACGGTAACGCTGCAGTCTTCATGAATTATGACAGAAATACGGCTACAGTAACCGGCTAAAGCTTCGTCAATGCTATTGTCCACCACCTCATAAACCAAATGGTGGAGTCCTTCTGGTCCTGTACTGCCGATATACATGGCTGGCCGCTTGCGGACCGCTTCTAAACCCTTTAATACTTTTATACTTTCTGCACTATAGTCCTTTTTTTTCATTGGTTTGCTTTCAAAGAGAAATCAAGGGCTATGGAGGAAGGAATTTCACATAACCCATTAGGCATAATATCAATAGGAATTATACATTATTTGGGGCTTTTTTTCAATAAAATTCTCTGTTTTTGCTCAGTGTTTTTTTGCCTCAAATTTCATCTTCTTTAAGGGGTAGCGATATTGAAAATGCATCACGAATCCGATATAATGGCTGTGACATGCCTGCAAACTTACCACCACAGTATTTTGAAGTTGAGAAAAAGCTTAAAAATACCAATGATCCTATAGAAAAAATTAAGATCATGGAGGAGCTTCTTTCTATAATTCCCAAACACAAAGGAACTGAAAAGCTCCAAGCTCTTTATAAAAAAAAGATCTCAAAACTTAAATCCAAATCCCAAAAAAAATCAGTCATTGCTAAGCACGAACCAACCTATCATATAGAGAAATCTGGTGCTGGGCAAGTCGTTCTCATTGGACCACCAAACTCTGGAAAATCAATGCTTATAAGAAGTTTGACTAATGCAGAACCAGAAATCGCTGATTATCCTTTTACCACACACAAACCTTATCCTGCAATGATGCCATTTGAAAATGTGCAGGTTCAGCTTATCGATACACCTCCGATCACCAGAGATTATATGGAAGTATGGCACGCTGAATTGATAAAAAATGCAGATACAGTACTTCTCGTCATAGACGCTCAAAGCAAGGACCCTGCTGAAGACATATTAACCATCCAGGAAGTCCTTAAAGAGAAAAAAATATCTCTCATTCCTGAGAAGAGTGACAAACAACTATCAAAAGGAAAGTTTGTTAAAAAAAGCATCATAGTCCTCAATAAATTTGAAATAAACGACAGAGAAATCATTACAGATTTAATAAAAAATTTCATCGACCCCGGGTTTATGCCTGTTTTCTGTTCAGCGGCTCACAATAAAAACCTGGACTTGCTTAGGAAGCGAATATTCAAAAGCCTTGGCGTTATGAGGGTATACAGTAAAATACCCGGGAAAAAGCCTTCATTTGATGAACCGTTTATCTTCAAACACGGATGCTCGGTCATGGATATGGCCCAAGCGGTTCATAAAGATTTCGCCAAAAACCTTAAATATGCAAGAATTTGGGGGGAGAAAAAATACAAAGGACAAAAAGTAAATAAGGAATATAAATTACAGGATGGAGATGTCATCGAGCTTCATATGTAAAAATTCTTTAGCTGATATAGGGGCCATCCCCCCCCTTTTTTTGACACTTCCATTAACCCATCTTTTTGGAAGTTTGTACTTGAAAGGTAAATCTAAGAGCTTATATTGTCAAGCATGTTACCCGAAATGTCACAATATGTCGTCTCATTACATGTTATTTCAACATTTTTCATGCTCGGGCAAATCTCATTCTTCTTTACTCAGCATATTTTTGGCGATATAATGAATCCTGATTGAAAAAGAATCTCAATTGATCGATAAATCGGGGCGTGGCGCAGTCTGGTAGCGCACAGCGTTCGGGACGCTGGGGCCGTGGGTTCGAATCCCACCGTCCCGATACTTTAATAATATAAACAAGCAAATGGCAGAGTGAAAAAAACAAAGGGCCAAGGGAAATAATAAAACAATATGAAGTACCCCATTTCCCATTTCACCTTTCACATTTCACCTTTCACATTTCACCTTTCACATTTCACTATCGTATAATCTCTGCATCCCAATCCGATTTTTTCCCCATGTTTGATCTGGACAGCCCAATCAACCTCGTTTTGGGCTTTTATGATATCCTTCCCATTCTGCTCATTGATCATATCCACAGATGCTTGATCCAAAGCCACAGGATCATATGAGGCAAGAATTCCTATATCCTCTGTAAAAGGAGGAGATCCCTTACCCATACAATCACAGCCTTTGGTTATGTGGATCAAGAAGTTGAGACACGCAATTTTATTGTCAAAAATTTTGCTCACAGCAAAAGCATACTCTGCCATTTTTTCCTGTATCCTGATTGTATCGTTATCCCAAGTCATCTTAACAGCTCCTTGAGGACAGACCACCAGACATTCACCGCAGCCTATACATTTTTCATCCACAATAAAAGCTTTCTCGTCCTTTTCCTTAATGGCTCCTTCTGGGCAGAAATCAAAACAAGTCTGGCATAAATCACAATATTTGGGATTGACTCTTGGATGAACATCAGAATGTTGGTCGAGCTTTCCTGCTCTTGATGCGCATCCCATTCCAAGATTTTTAATAGCAGCTCCAAAGCCAGTGAGCATATGTCCTGTGAAATGGCTCAAACATAATAGGGCATCTGAATCCGTGAATAAACTTGCGATTTGGGCTGTATTTATTCTCTGCTTATTTACAACAACATCGTCACTATTTCTTCCCTTTAGCCCATCTGCAATGATAACAGGAATACCCGATCTTTGGATTTCAAAACCATGTCCGTGGGCCAGCATCATATGATCAGGCGCATTTGTTCGGCTTCCCACATACAGGGTATTGGTATCTGTAAAAAAAACCCGCTTGGTCTGATTCTTGATCAGCTGGATAGTGTCTGAGAGCCACCAGGGTTTTATATATCCTTTATTCCCTTTTTCTCCAAAGTGGATTTTAAGAGCAACTAAGGAGTTCTTGTTTATATCTTCAGTGAAATTTAATTTCTGGAACACCCTCTTGATCTTCTCAGATAGACTTTTGGCGCTTTCTTCTCCACGGGCTGGAATGAAAAAGACTTTTTCAGACATCGTTTTCTCTTTTCCTCTTACTTTTGAAAAACTTTTTTTACAGCCTGAACCCCGGACCCCGCAGTGAATTCATATCCCATCTCTGATAAAGTCTTTTCAACTGCTGCCATGGCAAACTCTACTTGAGAAAAAGAAATATTTCCCATATGTCCTATCCTAAAAACTTTACCTTTTAACCTCCCAAGTCCCCCGGCAACAACCACTCTATTCTCTGTAAGTTTGGCTCTAAAAATATTATCCTTGATTCCCTCAGGATAAACAGGCACAGAAAGTGTGTCAGCAAAATATTCGTGGTCAGTAAAAAAGGAAAATCCAAGCTTGTTCAAACCCGATCTGATGGCTTCGCCGATCTTTTTATGACGTTTGAAACGCACATCCATGCTCTCATCAATCATAACTCTGGTGCCTTCGCAAAAGGCTCTTATTTCGTTCACACATGGAGTGGAAAAATATTTGGATGGATCTTTCATAATCGGAAGCCAATTTAAGATATCCCCATAATAAGACTGAACAGATGAAATGCTTCTTCTTTTTTCCATGGCCCTATCTGAAAAGACAAGTACAGCCAAACCAGGGGGAACACCAAAACATTTCTGAGCAGCGGTTAATATCACATCCACTCCCCATTCTGTCATTCTTTCCTCTATTCCTCCGGTGGCACATACTCCGTCCACAGCAAACAAAGCCTCTTTTCCCGCCAAAACCTGAGCGTATTTCTCTACAGGAGCGCAAGCACCTGTAGCTGTATCCACATGGGTAGAAACAACAAGGGAATAGTCTTCTTTTTCCATCTGTTCCTGGACTTGTCCTGGCTGTACCGCCTGTCCCCAGGGACTTTGAATAATATCACATTCGTAGCCAAATGTTTTGGCTATATCTCTCATTCTCTGACCAAAATACCCCTGAGAAATAATCAGTGCTTTTTCCCCTCTGTTCAATATATTTACGAGTGTCATTTCCATAGATAGAGTTCCTGCTCCTGCTACCACAAAAGACTCTCCTGATTCACAAAACACGATTTTTTTTAGGTTTGAAAGGGCTTGTTTAAACTCCTTAACAAATACAGGGCTTATGTGCGAAACAGTAGGAAGTGAAAGCGCGTTTATTATACGAGGGTGAACAGGAGTGGGTCCTGGAATTAATAATAGTTTCTCTTCTTCCATATTCTTTTTCTTCTCCTTTCTTATTTGATATATCCGAGAGTTTTTAGCATCCTCTCAGTGTCCTTATCTATCTGAACCTCGATTTTATCTCTCATAATCTGACGTACTGTGTTATCAAGTATTTCCTTCATTTTCACAACCCGATCCATTTTTGCTTTCTCTTCATACAAATCGTTTCTTTTTTCCGCATCATTTCCCAAATCATACAATTCATACTTTGCTGCATCTGGGGTAAAAATCAGATGGAGAGGATAATGAAGCACTGCAAATTTATTCCTTATTGCCTGAGGTTTGTATGTCTCCTGAAAAATGAAGTGATCTTCTTTTTCATCCAAACCCAAATCATTCAGATTTCTTCCTTGAAAGTGAGATAATCTTTTAAATCCCATAGTATCCATGATAGTAGGCGCTATATCCAGCAGAGAAACAGGCTCTTTAATCCTCATCCCTCTTTTATCAGAAAAGGGATTATAGAGGATAAAAGGAACCTTCATATAAACATCATACAGAAAAAATATATGTCCAAAATGGGGTTCCCCGTTATAGTTCCTATAATCACCCAGGCCCTCCCCATGGTCACCTGCCACCAAAATATGAGTGTTTCCCATAAGACCCAAGTTTTCAAGTTTTTTCAAAAACTCTCCAAAATTTCTGTCCATATATTCCACATCTTTTCTGTAGTTTTCCTTCATCACATCAAAAGGAAGGATGATGTTCCCCCTCAAATAAAATTCTAAGGTTTTGGGTTTCGAAAGATTGGTGATATCCACATAAGCTTCAGGATCTAAAAAAACAGAATTATCTTCTTCCCTAAATATCCATCCTTGCTTGAATTCAATATCAATTCCCTGTACTTCTAAATCCTTTATAGTCAGCATATCTAACTTGGCTCTCAACAAAGACGGATTTTTAATAAAATTGTTGATTAATTCAAATTTTAGGTTATTTTTGCCTTTCTTTAATTTCAGATCTACCTTTTTTGTGGTTTTATTTAAGTCATACTCCCTGACAACGCGATCATTCAAAATAATTTTCAGATCTGGAGGAGAATCCTGAGGATAATAGGGTTCATGGGGATCAGAATAATGCACCCATAGAAAAAATCTTTTATGCCTGTTTTTTTCCAACCAAGGGAAAACCTTCTGGTTCACATCTCCGGCAGTTAAGTACCAGTCTCCGTCAGGAAATTCATCGTCATAGAGATTAAATCCTTCATCCAATCCAAACTTGGACTGTAATACTCCCAAAGAAACAAAGGCGGCCGTGGAATACCTCTTTTTCCTGAATATATTTACAAAAGAGGGCCTGTTCCTTATTCTTTGTATACGATGTCCATTGTTGTAAGACTTTAACTGATTAGGAGATTGTGAGAAAAAAATTGATCCATGAGATGGGAGCGTAATGGGAATGAGGCAATAACAATTTTCGTATAATATGCCTTTTTCAGCTAAAGAATCTAAATATGGAGTCTGGGCATTATCTGGATTATAACAGCTCAAATAATCAGCCCTTTGGGTATCTAAGGTGACAAGGATATAATTTTCCTTCTTCTCCTTGTCCTGGCTTTGACATCCTGGTGAAGAGAAAGACAACAAACAAAACAGGATAAATGATGTGGAAAAGTAAAAAATTCTGATGATTTTGTTTTTCCGCTCCATTGTTTCCTTTTACTCAACCTTGATTATCAACAGTATTTTTTATTGGATACATAAGCCTTTTTACAAATAGCCCAGGTTAAGCACTTATTATGAACGAATTCAGTAAATTGTCAAATCAGGTAAAAAAATTCATAATATTATTTGAGTAATTCTGTTTTTAAGTGCTTTGAATGATTCATAGACTTCAGCTTGTTCATCTCTGAATTTGTGGACATCTTTATGTATAATAAATATTCTTTGGATTCCTGCCTCAGTGGCAGCCATAATATCAAATTGAGAATCCCCTATGACACAACATTCTTCCTTATCCAAAGAAAATCGTTCCATAACCTCAAAAAAAGGCTCTGCAGAAGGTTTCCATAAACCACTTTCCCGGGTCATCACCAAATCGAATTCCAAATCAAACCTTTTCAATAGGAAAGAAACGTTTTCTCTTGAGTTATTGGTCACAAGAGCGCTGAGAATATCATTTTTCTTGATAAAATCAAGAAAATGAATAATATCCTTTTTCAGAACAGCTTTTTGGGTTGCTTTTTTTTCATAGGATTTCAATATATTCCATTTTTTTGTTCTCTCTGGCTCTTCCAGTTGTTCCAAATAGTTAAGGATAGGCTTTCCACCTGTATTCAGTTCCTTTTTTATTTGAGTCCAGTCATAAGGAACATCCACTATTGTCCCGTCCATATCAAAAATAACACATTTGATTCTTGATTTTTGATTCATGTCATATTTATTTTATCATTCGACTGCTATTATGAATAGTTCAGACTGAATATAAATAAAATAAATGTTTTTGAGTTTTTAAAAACTTTCTGATATAATCATCCCGAAAAATCAAGAAATAAAAAAGGGAGGCTTACTTATGGGTAAGTTTTTTGCAATTCTACTGGGACTTATTGCTATGGCAGGCGGTATCGTCCTTGTCATTATGGTATGGACTCAAGAGTTTCTAAACCTCTTATTTGGCTGCATTCCTCCTGTCTTATTTTTCGGAGGACTCATTGCTTTAGTTGCAGGAATAAGCAGTATAAAAGATGCAGCTAGAACAAAAAAGCTGGAAGAAGAAGTAGAGGAGGAAGAAAAAGCAGAAAAGAAATAATTTAAGAAAAAATAATAGTATATTATTTTTATTTTTTATTATTACCTATTTCTTTGCTTTTTTAATTTTCCTTGCCAATTTCTTCACTTACAATAGATTTTAATTCTTCTCTTATCTTTTCCATCCGTTTGATCTTCCCTTCTATCTTATCAAATAATGCTCTCTGAGCCTTGATGCCTTCCATGATGAGAAAAGCAGCACTTTCAGATCTGGTTTTAAAAAGGCCTGACTCGACCAGCCTATTTATTTTCTCATTGGAATCATCATTGACTCGGATGGTAAGAACTGTATTTCTGGAAGAAAGAGCCCTATCAATAGCCTTTTTTATGGATTCAGCGGTTTTATTGGCGAACTTTCCAACCTGTTCCCCGAATTCATCAAAAGCTCCTTTTTTCTTTTTCTCTTCAGTTTTATAGTTTTTGTTTGAGGAATCGTCTTTATGGGACATGCAAACCTCCTTTTATGTAATTTAAATACAATATACGATTATCTAAAATACATGTCAAGTAGTTACTTACATTGATTTTATACTGGAATAATAATTTTTATTGGGAAATATTATGATATAACATGACAGTTCATATAAAGTTTTTCCAGAGCCTGGCTAATACGATATTGAATCTTCAAACTTCAGAAAAGTTTTTTTGACTTTATCCAGCTCCAAGTTGGAAATATGAGCGGTAAACTAAACCCTATTTTTCTTCTCTGTCAGCAGAGACAAGAAATTTGCCGCAGTTTTCGCAGACATATATGTCATTGCTTCCCTGAATTGCTGAACTCATACCTGTGGCAATGTTTATATAGCAACCCATGCAAGTCCCATCTTTTACTTCAGCTACCGCAAAGCCGTATCGGTCCATAAGTTTGTCAAAACGATCGAGCAGTGCTTTATCCAGCTCTGATCTTATCAATTCAGCCTGTCGCTTCAGTTCTTTTAATTCTTGTTTTTTTGCCTTTTTCTTTTTGAGCTCGATATCCTGGAGCTTCCACAGAAGTCTTCCTCGATGGATGATTTTGTCTTCAACCGGAGGGAGGTGAAGTTCTATCTCAGAAAGAATTTTATATACTTCATCAGAAGATTCGGCATTAAACAGCCTCTTTCTGAACTTATCATTCGACAAAAATTTGGCTAGCCCTGCAAACAGATGGTTAAAAAGGCCTGGTATGGCAGGATTCCACACAATAAGGATGATGAACCTCACTTTTTTCTTGTCAATGGCATCGAATTCTATCCCCTTCTTTAATCTGCCCACTACAACAGCAATATCTTTGCCTCCTGTATTGAATCTCGCATGGGGTAGAGCCACTTGATGCCCGATTCCTGTGGACTCAAGTCTTTCCCGATCAATGATTCTTGTAAGAATAGGTTTCTTGTTCTTTATGAGCTTTTCTCTTTTTAACAATTCCAGCAATTCTTCCAAAGCTTCTTTCTTGTCTTTTGCTTCGAGGTCGAGAATAATTTGTGAGGGTTTGAGATAATCTGAAAAATAAGAACCTTTAGATTTATCCAATTCCATTTTAATACATTGTATTCTAGCACAAAAACACAAAACTAAAAAGTAAAAATATAATGATAATACTTCATTTTTAGTTTTTTATTATCCTGAACTATTCATAAAAAAATGGCGATGTTTTTATTCTTCATTTCAGCGATAAACAAGATCTTTTCAAAAAAAATATCTTGAACATTTTTCTTACCTGCAATTTTTATTTTAATCGCCATTTTTTTCCTCTGAGGCAAGCCGATCTCACTGCATCTGCTTTGTTACGAGGCATTCGAAGTGAAGGTCCACGTCTTCACGCCTCGTGCCTTGCATATCCAGCAATCTCAACTTGTGAATAATTCAGGTTATTTACCTGGATTTCCAGAATAATATTGCCGTATGTACTTTTCCTGAACTTCAAAAGACCAATGGACATCACGGATAAAATTTGCTGATTCCTGATATTTCTCTTCCTCCATAAGCTCGATAAGCTTTTCATGCTCTTTAATTGAAATTTCTTCCCACTCTTTGATATATCCTTCTCTCCTAGGAAAATCATAAAGCCTCTTTTTTAGAGTATCTGCTGTTTTTCTCAAGGTTTTATTTCCTGAAAGTTGGAGATAGACATCATGAAACTTAAGATTTTCTTCATAATAAGCCTCAAAATCGTCTTTTTTAATGGCCTTCTCCATGGAGTCATTCAACCTTTTCATCTTATCTATTTCCTTTTTTCCGATGCACGAGGAAGCGGCTAATATGGCGGTATTTTCAAGGGCACCGAGTATTTGATAAAAGTCTTTTATATCCTGTACGGTCAATATATTGACTACCACTCCACGTCGAGGAAGAATATTGACAAAACCTTCCATTTCAAGCCTTATCAAGGCGTCTCTTAGAGGGGTCTTGCTGATCCCTAATTTTTTACTCGTGTTGTTCATATCTATTACAGAGCCTGGCCTCAACTCTCCCACTTTCATTTGATGGCGGAGGTACTCGTAAACTTGGTCTTTTAAAGAAGCCAAATTCAAAATAGTCTTTTTTTCCATGAGACTAATCCTCATGCCTTCTATTCTCTGCTTTCTTACCCTTCACCTTTCACATTTCACCTTTCACCTTTAACCTTTAACCTTTAACCTTTCACCTTTCACCTTTCAATTTCACCTTATTTTTCATTCAATCATAAGAATGGATTCTCACTCTTATATAACATGCTTTCTGGTTGATTGAATCCTATATCATCGATTCCAAGCATTTTAACGGATTCAAAAAGAACTTTACCTGCATGTTTGAAAGCAATAGCAGTATGATGAGGAAATTTTTTTTCTAAAATGACATATCGATAAAATCGGGCCATTTCTTTGACTGCAAAAACTCCAATACTTCCGAATGACCTAGGCTTTATATCAAGAACTTCGCCCTCAGCCATATAAGATTTTAATTTTTTATCAGCTGTGGATTGAAGTCGAAACATGGTAACATCCCCTGGCTTTATTCTGCCCTCCAAAGTTCCCCTGGTTATGTCTGGCTTTTCCCCTCTTTCAAGAAGACGATTCATGATTAGTTGATATTTCATCTTGGGATTCACCAAGAAACATGAGGCTGTATTCCCACAATGAAATCCCATGAAAAGGTCATCTAACGAATAACCTCCCACTTTTTTAGTCGACCGCTCATACACATCTTCAGGAACATTATTGTTTATATCCAATAATGTTGCCGGAAACTCTGTGGCACACACCACCAAAAATTCACTTAAGGCTCCATAGATATCTACTTCGCAGGCTACTGGTATTCCATCAGAAGCAAGTCTGGAATTCACATAACAAGGGACAAAACCAAAATAGCCCTCAAAAGCCGGCCAGCACTTATTGGCAAACACTCCATACTGGCTGGCACCAAGGTTGTCATCATAAAATTTTCTTAGCGCCACTTCATATTGGGCTAATTTTTCAAGAAGGTCAGGATACTGATTTCCTTTACCCAATTCTTCTGTCATCTCTTTTATAACCTCTTTTATTTCCGGATCCCCTTCTGCTTTTTGAAAGATTTGGTACAGATCCAGTTCGCTGTTTTCCATGATTTCTACTCCTAAGTTATACAACGGTTTTATAGGAGCATTGCATGCTAAGAAATCCTGGGGTCTGGGGCCAAATGAGAATATTTTAAGTCCCTTTATTCCTATGACAGTCCTTGCGATAGGGATAAAGTCCTTGATCATATCCGTAATTTGGGCAGCTGTTCCCACGGGATACTTAGGGATATAAGGATTTATGTTTCTTAATCCCACATTATAAGAGGCATTAAGCAAACCGCAGTATGCATCCCCTCTGTCTTGAATCAAATTATTTTTGGGCTCTTCTGCTGCAGCTGTGAACATACATGGTCCTCTAAATCTTTCTGCTAACATAGTGGTAGGTCCTTCTGGCCCAAAATTTCCTAAATAAATAACAAGAGCATTTATTTGTTTTTCTTTTATTTCCTCTAAAGCTTTAATGACATCCTTTTCATTTTCAATGATGGTATTGATTTTAATTATCCTAACTTTCTCTTCTCTGCATTTCTTGATCACTTTTTCTCGTCTCTTCTTTGATAATTCAATAGGAAAACAGTCTCTGCTTACCGCTATCATTCCCAACTTAACCTTAGGTATATTAATCATGCTCCTCTCCTTTTTTTTGGCCATAGTAAGCATCCGGCCCATGCTTTCTAGAATAATGCTTTCTTATTATATAATAAGGGAGGGGTATTTGCTCAGGTTTGAGGCCTAGTGTTCCCCATGCCATTTTAGCGATCTTCTCAAGCGCTTTGCTGACTTTAACCGCTTCCTCTGGAGTCTTTCCCCAAGCAAAAGGCCCGTGCCCAGCAACCAGCGCAGCAGGTACAGCCCAATAATCCATATTCTCAAATGCCTCAACTATGGCCTTACCTGTGTTTTTTTCATAATTACTTTCTACTTCATCCTGAGATAATTTCCTTGTTATAGGAACACTTCCTTTGAAATAATCAGCGTGAGTGGTGCCCAAACAGGGAATCTCCTTATTTGCCTGAGCAAACATTGAGGCGAAATCGCTGTGAGTATGGACCACTGAATTTATCCCCTCAAATGACTTATAAAGTTCTATATGAGTGGGAGTATCTGAAGAGGGTTGTAAATCCCCTTCAATCACAGAACCATTAAGGTCTACTACTACCATCTGTTCAGGTTTCATTTCTTTATATGTCATACCGCTTGGTTTGATCACCACCAGATTCTCTCTAGGATCAAACCCACTTGCATTTCCCCATGTCAAGGTAACCAATTGAGAATCAATCAATTCAAGATTTGCTCTGCATACTTCTTGTTTTAACTCTTTAAACACCTGCTCATCTCCTCTGGGTCTCACGCAAAGCAATCAAATCCTTCATGACATTATACAAATTTCCTGTCCATTCCTTTGTGCCAAATGCATCATGGAGGTTTTTATAAAGAACATACATCCTTTTGTATATTTCGTGATTATCAGGATTTGGATGAAAAACTTTCTTTACTCCGGTCATCTTTTTTTGAGCTTCTTGGACTGTCCTGTAACCGCCTTTCCTTTCTCCTGCCACCACCGCACCAAAAATAGCAGCACCCAAAGCAGGAGTCTGATCAATTACCGAAACTTTCATGGGTCGTCCAAGAATATCAGCATATGTCTGCATGAGAAAAGGACTTTTTGCTGCAAGCCCCCCGCAATTGATGATATCTTTAATAGAAATATCATGCTCCTGGATGCGGTTTACTATAGTAAGAGCTCCGAAAGCGGTTGCTTCTATAAGAGCTCTGTATATTTCATGCGGCTCTGTATGAAGGGTTTGACCTATCAGAAGTCCACTTAGCCTTACATCTACCAATATGGTGCGGTTACCGTTATTCCAATCCAATGCAATCAGACCATGTTCTCCTGGTTTTTGCTGGGATGCCTCTGCTTCAAGTCTTTTGAATTTTTCATCAACTGTTCTCCCATATCTATCAGGAGCAAGTTTTTCAACAAACCACAAAAATATATCTCCTACCGCTGATTGACCAGCCTCAATACCATAGTATCCAGGAATAACAGACCCCTCTACAATACCACATACTCCCGGAATATTAAGAGAACCCTTGTCTTTTGCATGGACCAGAATATCACATGTACTGGTCCCCAGTATTTTCACAAGAGTCCCTTCTCTCACTCCAGCTCCCACTCCTCCCATATGAGCATCAAAAGCTCCTACAGCTATAGGAATACCCTGTTCTAACCCAAGTCTGTCTGACCATTCAGATGAAAGGTTCCCCGCGATTTTATCCGAAGGAAAGGCTTTCTTATACAACCTTCCCGTCAGCTTGAGAAGCTCTGGATCCAGTTCTTTAAGAAAATCATTATCTGGAAGACCACCCCATTCCTCATTATACATGGCTTTATGTCCCGCTGCACAAACACTCCGCTTTATATGTTCTGGTTTTGTATCCCCATCTAACACAGCGGGCAAATAATCACAAACTTCCACAAAACTGGTTGCTGATCTAAAAACATCTGAAGCCACGTTTTTACAGTGTAAAATCTTAGACCAAAACCATTCTGAAGAATAAACACCACCGATCTTCTCCAAGTATTGGGGTCGGATTTCCTTTGCTTTCTCTGTAATCTGGGCGGCCTCATTATGACTTGAATGATCCTTCCAAAGCCAGACCATGGCATCCAAGTTTTCTTTAAACTCAGGAAGCATACAGAGAGGAACTCCTTCAGAGTTGACAGGCATGGGACTGCTTCCTGTGGTATCAATCCCAATCCCTATTATATGATTCGGATCAAAATCAGGGTCATTTCTCTTAGCCTTATCAAGTGCTGTTCTTACTGAATCCTCCATCCCTATAAGATAATCTTCCGGGTTCTGTCTCGCTATATTAGGATCCTTGTTATCAATAAAGATTCCATCTTCTCCGGAAGGATATGGAAATACACTTGTTGCCATCTCCATACCGTTTGAAACGTCAACTATCAAAGCCCTGCACGAATTAGTTCCAAAGTCCAACCCGAGAACATATTTTTTCATTTTCTCTCCTTTTTTTTATTCGTCATATCCATGATGAATCCTTTTCTTATAAATCAACAGGAAAAGATGAAGATAAGGCTGAAGAAATATTGAAAAATTAAAGTCAAGTTTTGCAAAATCCATTAGCTTCTAAAATAATAAGATAATATTTTATAAGCATTTATTCAATAGTTCACTTTCTCTAGATAAATTTTTTCTTAAATTTCTTGATATTTTGATATCAAAAATGTATTGAATATGAATAAATAATGGTTTCATTAAAAGATAAAAACATCATTGGAATGGCTAATGCTAAGGCAAAATTACCATTTCTTATCGGGATGGTTTTACTGTTCATGGAGATTTGCATCCTGATTGTGATGTTAATATTCAAACCCTCTCTAGCCTTAAAAATAATTTCTATGGTTACTGCTTTTCACCTCGGAGGAAGACTCGCTATTATAGGCACAGGTCTTGAATTAAACTTTCCCACCCTTCATATCATTATAATCATGCTTACCTACCTCACAGCTTTTCTCTTAATCATGCTCTCAGTTATCGGTTTTCTTTGGGTTAAAGCAAAAGAATTTAAGCTTTTCAAAAATTTTGTCGAAACCCGGATGAAAAAAGCAGAGCAGAGAGCAGAAACCATGAAAAAATGGAGCTGGATAGGCATTGTTATTTTTGTTTGGATGCCTTTTCCCATGACAGGTGCCATTATGGGATTTCTTATTGCCAGGGCAGAGGGATATAAATCCCTTACCTCAATCATGATTGCCATACCTTCCATGTGGTTGGGTGTGTTCTGCTGGACAATATGGTTTGACGAGCTTTACAAACTCATTGAAAGAATAGGTCCTCAGCTGACAACCTATGTGACCATTTCCTTGGTTCTTCTCCCTTTCCTCTATTACATGACAGGAAAGGTGATAAGAAAAATCAAATCAACCAAAAAAAAGTGAAGAGTGAAATGTAAAGCGAAAAAACCTACAGGCATTGAAATTTTATAGAGCTGCAGAATCATAAAATAAGTGTATTATTATTTTACTCCAGCATGGTTTTTCTGGAACCAAAAAATTCCTGAAACCATGTTTTCACATGTCCCGTATATTTTTTTGTCAGAATGAGAGATGCTTGACTTCTTTTCGCTATTTCTAAGGGAATATCCCCAAACATGGCTCGCCTGACCAGCCCTTCTTCTGGGGCCCCCATGATAACCAGATCATTGCTTTGAGTCTCTTTTAGAATCGCATCAGAAAGCTTATTGGTTTTTCCTATGATGATCTCATATCTATCAGGATGAATGCCGCAGTTCAGCTTCCTCAATTCTTTTTCATAGTAATTTTTTATTTCTTTGATACCATCCCTATATGTGGCATGAAATAGAACCATGGGAATTTCCCTATCTTTCAACATTATTTCTGCTATCTGTAAAGAAAGAACGGCATACTTGAGGCTACTTACAGGAATTAAGATTCGAGATATCTCCTCCTTTTCAGAGGGAGGCCTGCAGATGAGAACAATATCACACACGGTATTCAATACTATTTCATCCAAAATAGTGCCGAACACTCTATTATGAGCTGCTTTTTCTCCTTCCCATCCCAGTACCATCAAATCAATGTTTCTCTCCTCACAGGTTTCAATAATGGCTTTGGGAATATTGTGTGTGACTTTGACGACTGACGATACAGGTATGTTTTCCTGTTCTGCTTCCTTGATGGCTTTTTCCAGAACAGCCCTGGACTCGCTCAAATACTTGCGTCCCTCACTGGGTGGAAGCTGAGAGGGAACCTTTATGACATTCAGTGCCGTGATATCAGCATTGCGGTATTTGGCGATCCTGACCGCATGCCTTTGGATTTGTTTCACCGTGGTCTCGTTTGCCACCGGGACTAAAATGTGATATTTGGTTTCATTTTCATGGAAAACAGGATGCTCTGTATGGATGGCTGGTGCGGCTTTGGCAGTGAATTCTTTTTTTCGGGAGTAAATATAATAAATGAAAATGCCTAAAACAATATATCCCACACAGACCCATACTCCTAGAGGCCGGTAGAAAAACAAAAATACCGCCAGTATTAGATTTAAGAACGTGGCAAGGATGGGAATAAAGGGAAAAAGAGGCACCCTGAATCCTCTGTCCAAATCCGGACGATTTTTCCGAAGGTTTATCACGGCCATGTTCACAAAGATGAATAGCAGCAGAAACATGGCATCGGTGGCGCTGGCAATATCTTCGATGGGAAGCGTCACAGCCATGAGTATGATCAGAACCCCGGAAATAAATACAGCCATGAACGGAGTGCGTTTTTCAACATGGATTTTTCCAAAAATTCCAGGAAGATTATGATCTCGACCCATGGCAAAACTTACTCGGGATGAAGAGTATATGGTGGCATTCAATGCTGACATGGTGGAAAACAATCCTCCTATGAGAAAAATAATGCGCCCTAACTTGCCCATCATAAAATGCTCTGCGGCTTCGATCATTGCCAGTTCGCCCCGGGTTCCCAGATACTGCCAACTAGGCATTCCCCCTTCCGGAGTCACAGCACCCAGGGCCACAAAAGCGACCAGGACATATATGGGAACGACTATAACCAATGAAAGAAAAATGGAACGGGGGATATTTTTCTTTGGATTGATCACTTCTTCCCCGCACTGGGCAATGATCTCATATCCCTCAAAAGCTATAAAAGTCAATCCCATGGCCATGATGATCCCCATAGCCCCTTTTTGGAAAAAACCACTGAAATGACTCTGCCAGGGTTCGGCTAATTTTCCAGAAAAGATGGCATAGCATCCAAAGGCAATGAACATTCCGATCACAATGATTTTCACGACAGTGACAAGTGTTTCAGCCTGGCCTGTTTCCTTAGCCCCCCTGAAGTTGATGTACACAAAAGCCAGTCCCACCAAAACCGCGATCATCTTTGTCCAGATCAAATGAGGAGGGGATGTGATAAAAGAGGGGACCAATCTGTGAAAATTTACCCCTCCCAGGCTTAACAGGTCAACAGCGAACGCACCAAACGCGACCGAATAAAGGCTGCATGCCACAGCATGAGCAAACCAGCTGATCCATCCTGACAAAAAACCATTTGGTTGGGGCAGAGCTTCTTTAACCCACAAGTATCCTCCTCCAGCTTCTGGAAAACAAGATCCTAATTCCGCGTAAGACATAGCTGTAAATCCAGTGACTATTCCATTGAGAAGAAACACCACGATCAATGCAGGGCCTGCCACCCCCGCAGCCAATCCGGTCAGTACGAATATGCCCGCTCCGATCATAGCTCCCACTCCGATCATGGTGACATGCATCAATCCCATATCCCGGGCTAATTCAGTCTCAGGGGATTTGCTTTTGATTTCTGATTTGTCGTTCTTCATTTCACGCTGTTCTCAGATCAATTCTGATTCTTGTTCTGATAATACACATTCCTCAAAATCAAGGGTCTTTTAAAAAAAACAAGATTACTTTATTTTTATGGTTTAATCAAGAATCAAATCTGGAAAGACTCATAAGACAAACATTTTTGTTTTAACCTGGATTATTCACAAGCCGAGGTTGCTACAGATGCGAGGCACAGGGTGCGAAGCTGTGGTCCTTCACCGCGAGTACCCTGTAACGAAGCAGATGCAGTGAGATCGGCTTGCCTATATGG
>Ga0180434_10000558_pt1 | contig 54818 bp, 53 predicted proteins | sample SS_ome_7_FD_132453 | JGI IMG/M metagenome (GOLD analysis project Ga0180434, IMG submission 132453) | Hypersaline lake sediment archaeal communities from the Salton Sea, California, USA - SS_1_D_2 metaG | ecosystem: Environmental > Aquatic > Non-marine Saline and Alkaline > Hypersaline >...
GACAAGGTCATTTAAGAGGATTTTTTCATATCCGTCTATCTTCATCTTGTATATATCGGATCTGAGGTTGAACTCCTTTTCATCGATTGCCTCTTCCAGCTTCTCGACCTCTCTCGCAATGGCGGTGGCCTTTTTGCGTTTCGACACGCAGGCTGAGAGGCATTTTTTCAGTGTGTCAACGCACTTTTTGGTATCCTCTATCATATCATCGATCCTGTCCTTGATGGATCCGGGTATCTCGACCCCGGTCAGCTGGAGGATGTTTATCGCGGACACGGATTCATCCGCCACCATGTCAATGGTCTCAGCCAGGTTCAGATAATCCTCCCTGTAAAGCGGCATGAACGCGCCGGAGTTGATCGATAGTTCCACCTGCCGCCGTGCCTCATCCGCCTCCTTCTCGATCTCCCTCATTCCGCTGGCTTTCTTGATGAAATCCTCTCCATCACCCTCGGTATATGCCCTGTATGCAATGGACAGGTGCTTAGTGCACTTGGTCACTATGTCCATGTGACCAACCAAACCCTCGATTGCCCGTTTTTCCTTCTTACCTACCAAACAAACACGCCCTTTGTGTCAATCCCTAGTGTGATAGATCTTACCATCATGATCTGAAGATGAACATCAACGCGAATGTTATTACCATGGTGGCCAGCGGTATCACCAGCCAGTAGACTGCAATTTTTTCCACCTGGTACCGGTCAACTCCGCCGCCCCCCCTCGACAGGCCAACTCCTATCGCAGCCGCGACGATGGTCTGCGAGCTTGAGATCGGTATCCCAACGATGGAGCAGGCGGTGAGGCCCAGGGCTGCGGATATCTGCATCGAGAAGGCGGAAACGGGATCAAGCGTGGTGATCCCTGCTCCAACCGTTTTCACCACCCCCCCGCTTAGGAACAGCATTCCAAGGGAGATCGCCAGGGCCCCGATTATCCTGGCGCCAAGAGCCCCTGTAATTCCCACACCCTGGAGCATTCCACCCGCAAGACCTGCGTGGTTTGCCCCCAGGGCAAAGGAGGCATATATCGCGCTGGATAAAAGCAGGTACTTCAGGATTACCTCGAATCTCAAAAGGGAGGAGATCCGGGAAAGGTACCCGTCGAGTATTGAGAAGAGACCCAGAGAGAGTGGAATCATCGCTAAGGGCACAAGGATCCAGGCCATAGCCATAAATGCTAGTTTCCCCGTATTCAGATCTACATTGATGGCCAGGGCGGCCCCGACCAGCCCGAGGATGATGGCATGGGAGGTTGATACGGGCATTCCCCGCAGCGTGGCAAAGGCGACTAGTAGGCCCGCCGCGAGGAGGCATATTGCTGCCATGGTTGGCGTAAGGTCACCCGGAGATATGACATCGCTCGCTATGGTCTCGGTGACCCTGGATCCCCCGATTATTCCACCCATGAAGGCGAAGGTCGCCCCGATGAACACGGCGCTACGTAGGCCGAGAACGCCACCGCCAACGCAGGCTCCCATGCAGTTGGCAGCGTCGTTGCCGCCAATCGTGAAGCCCACATACAGAGCACCTGCAAGTATCAGGAACTCGACCAGCATCGCGTCAGGTCAGGAACCCATCACTGGAAAAGCCTTTCCCATTGGGATCAGGGGAGGATCATGACCTTTATGGCCTCGTTCTTCCGGGTCTGGAAGGTGTCGAAGGCCTCCGCTATATCTGGGAGGGGGTACCGGTGGGTTATGAGGGTCTTGACGTCTATCCTCCCGCTGGAGAGCAGCTGGATCGCCCTGTCGAAGGTGAAGGGATCCCGGTACGAGGCGGAGATCTCAAGCTCCTTGTCGTAGAGCATGAATGGCCTGACCTTTATTACGTCTGTCTGGGGCGCCACCCCGAAAAGGTTCACCCTGGAGCCCCTACCGGCAATGTCCAGTGCGAGCTCGATAGTCTTCGCAGAGCCCACGGCCTCGAAGACCACCTCTGGACCGTTTCCATCCGTTTCCCCCCCAATAATCTCATTAACGTCATCCTCGAGGGGATTGATCGTTGTCGACGCGCCCAGGCTCTCTGCCATTTTCCTCCTCTCGGGCATGATCTCGATGACGATGACCTTTGCGGCACCCTGAAGAAGTGCCATCTGGGTCAGTATGAGACCCATCGGCCCTGCGCCGATTACTGCCACCGTGTCCCCGAGGGTCGTCCTGGTATTATCAAAACCCCTTATTGCACATCCAACGGGCTCGGTCATCGCCCCCGTCTCGAAGTCGACGCCTGCCGGCAGTTGGTAGACGACCTCCTCGGGCGCCTTCAGGTATTCAGCGAAACCACCGTTCACATCGACGCCTATGGCCTTGATGTTCGAGCAGAGGTGGCTCCTCTCGGTCCTCCGGCAGTTCTTGCAGACTCCGCAGACGACGTTTGGGTCAATTGATACCCTGTCCCCGACGGAGACGGTCTGGATATCACTGCCCACCCGGGCTATCTCTCCCGAGTACTCGTGACCGGGAATTAGCGGCATGTTGACCTCCCACTCCCCGTGAAAGAAGTGAACGTCCGTCCCGCAGACGCCGCAAGCCCTGACCCTTAGCAGGACCTCGTCATCCCCTATCTCCGGCTCGGGTACCTCCTCGTACCTGATGTCCCCAACCGCATGGAGTACCGCTGCCTTCATTCGATCACGGAGGGTGGACAACGGAGAGAATGAAAAAGGTTACCGCTTGGGACATGATAACATCTATGAGATGGCCCAGGGATTCCCGGGCATGGCCGGAATCTGGCCCAGAACCCTTGTTATGGGGAGGCCACCAGTCATCGCGCCATACATGGTCTTCCTGTTCTTCATGACCATGGTTCTATTCATCTTGATACTCGTCAGCGCAGCGGGAAAGGCCTTCATAAGCCTCGGCGTTCCCTCTGAGTTCGTCATTCTGATGCTGATCGGATCTCTGGCGGGGAGCATGGTAAACGTGCCTCTCAGGACCATAACGACCGAGGTCGATAGGGTGAGGCTACAGCCCGGTATCCTCGGGGCCCTTTATCCCATCCCATCGGTCGAGAAGGTGGTGCAGGACACGAGGATATCGGTGAACCTCGGGGGGGCAGTCGTCCCCGTGCTCATGTGCTTGTACCTGGTCTTCCAGATTCCCGGTGCGCTTGTGGGCTTTGCCGGGGCTACGGCAATGGTCACCATCGTCTGCAAGGGCCTCGCACGCCAAATACCCGGCTTGGGGATCTCCATACCAGTGCTGATACCACCCCTGGCCGCCGGAATATCGGCCTATGTAATGACCGAGCTGATGGCCTACCCGATGGCGACAGCCGCGGCAATCGCCTACGTCTCTGGCGTTCTCGGGGTGCTGATTGGCGCGGACCTCCTGAACCTCGGCAGGATAAGGACCCTTGGGGCACCGATGGTGAGCATAGGGGGGGCCGGGACCTTTGACGGTATCTTCTTGACCGGCATTCTCTCTGTAATCCTGTTCCCGGCCGCCTAGAATTATCGGGAAAAGCTTGAATAATCGTACCCCGATTTCTGCCGACATGGCGAAAGGGGAGGGCCCGAGCATGAGAAACGTGGCAATCCTCGGCCTGGTGAGCTTCCTGACGGATGTCAGCTCGGAGATGGTCTATCCCCTTCTGCCCCTGTACATGACTGTTAAACTCGGGGTCGGCCCCGCCATCGTTGGCCTGGTCGAGGGAATCGCCGAGAGCCTTGCCAGCCTGGTAAAGGTGGCCTCCGGGTATTTCTCCGACAGGACCCGGCAGAGGAAATCCATCACAATCGCGGGATACTCCTGTTCTTCCGTCGGAAAGGTCCTTTTCTACGTCTCGACATCCTGGTCCTGGGTCCTAGGGGGAAGGATAGTGGACAGATTTGGGAAGGGAATCAGGACCGCTCCCAGGGATGCCCTGATTTCCGAGTCGATTCCCGCTGGTTATGCGGGAAGGGCATTTGGACTTCACCGGGCCATGGATACACTGGGCGCGGTTCTGGGTGCGAGCCTCGCCTTCTTCCTGCTGGTGTACTACGAGGGGGATTACCAGCAGGTCTTCATGGTGTCGCTGGTTCCCGCCCTGCTGGGGGTGGCAGTGCTCTTCGCCGTGAGGGAGGTCAGGAAGCCGGACGGGGTCGGGAAAAAATTCCGGCTGGGCTGGGGAGCCCTGGACGGCCGACTCAAGGTCTTCCTCCTCATCATCTTCCTCTTTTCCCTGGGCAACTCGTCCAACCAGTTCCTGATACTGAGGGCAAAGGACCTCGGCCTCACCGTGACCACCAGCATACTTCTCTATGTCGTATTCAACTTGGTTCACGCCGCCAGCTCCTACCCGCTGGGTCGGCTCTCCGATAGCGTGGGGAGGAAGGGGCTGCTGATCTTCGGTTACGCGGCGTACGGGGCCGTTTACCTGGGCTTCGCCCTCGTGCCCTCGAAGACCTACCTCTGGGGGCTTTTTGCCATGTACGGTCTCTACCTCGGGGCGACCGAGGGCGTGGAGAAGGCCTTCATATCTGACCTGGCCCCCGGTCACCTCAAGGCCACGATGATGGGAGTCCACGCGACCCTGGTGGGGATCGGCCTGCTTCCGGCATCCCTAATCGCGGGTCTGCTTTGGAGTAGCCTAGGACCCCCCTTGCCCTTCCTCTTCGGTAGCATTGCGGGATTCTCCGCCGCCCTCGCCCTATATCTCACCCGGAACCTTTAACCCGTCGGCCTGCTGATCTCGCCGAAAAGCCCCGGCCTCCGGGTCAGGAGGTTGAAACACCTTCCGCTGCGCCTATCCTGGAAGGCCTTGGCCTCGAGCTTTGCCACCACCATTTCATCCTCGATGACCTTGGTCTCGGACTCCGCGATAACCTCCCCCATTGGATCGAAGATCATGATGCCCCCGGCGTGGTTGGTGTCCTTCCCGGCGTGCCCGGCCTGGTTCGTGACAACGTAGTAAACCCCATTGTCGAAGGCACGTGAGGTGTAGGCCTTCCGGTAGAAACTCTTCTGCTTGGCCACGGGCTTCTTCTTGCCACGGGTTCTCTTGCCGTACCTCCCGGCGTGAGGGCTCAGGATGACCTCCGCTCCCTTAAGGGCGAGTACCCTGGGGACCTCCGGGAATAGGTTATCGTAACAGATCACCGTCCCGACCCTGCAGCGACCCGCGTCCAGAACCGGCATCTCGGTTCCACCCCTGTAGTAGAAGTACTCGTCGCTGGACATGTGGAGCTTGCGCTGCTTGCCAACGAATCCGCCGGGGCCGACGAGGGCCTGGCAGTTGTACTGAACTCCCCTGTCCCTCTCGCCAATTCCAACGGATATGAAGACCCCGTGCTTCTTCGCCAGGTCCTCCACCTGCTTGATTGCCCCGCCCCCGGGAACCTCCTGGGATACGCCCCACGAATCGGTGCTGCACCAGTGACCCGTTATGGCGAGTTCCGGGAATAGTATCAGGTCGGCTTTTGATTTCACTGCCCTAGAGATCCAGGTCCTGATGCTCTTCAGATTTTCATCCACATGTCCAAGGGGGGCGTTCATCTGTATTGCCGCTACGGTGAGGTCCTCCAAGTGAACACCAGCACCCTAGATTTCAACTACTTCGCCGGTCTCAAAGGACCTTATCGCGCCCTCAATGACCTTCTGTGCCGCCAGTCCATCGGCCCCGGAGGCCTCGATCTCATCCGGTTTGGCACCCGTGCTAACCTGCTCCACGAAGCGGTCTATGCGGTTTTTGAAGGTATCCCTGAAGCTCCCAACCCCGCTGAAGATGTTATTCGAGTGGACGATACTCTCGGGTCTTCGCCTGGGAAGGAAGGTCAGGCTCTGAAAGACGTTCTCGATTATGAACCTGCCCTCGGTACCGGCAACCTCGCACCTCTCGATGGGGTGGTTGCCCGACATGTCATAGCTTCCCGTGAGGTGACCGATGCAACCGCTGTCGAACTGCATGTTGATCTGGGCGTTGGACCATATCTTTCTGTAGGAGGGTTTCATAATGAATGCCTGCACCTTCACGACGTCCCCGCAGAAGAACCTCATGACGTCGACCGAGTGGGGGTGCAGGGCCCTCAGGTGGAAATAGGGGGCGGTCTCGTTCTGGTTGTCGATCCAGAGTGCCATGTTGGCGAAGAGAAGTTCCCCCAGCTCGCCATCATCGATGTATTTTCTCGCCCTCTCGGCCTGGGGCACGAACCTGTGATTAAGATCCGTCCCGAAGCACAGGCCCTTTTTGCTGGCAAGCTCCACCATCTTCTCGGCCTTCTGTATGTCATTGCAGAGGGGTTTTTCGCAGAGTACGTGGGCTCCTGCCTCGAGCGCCTGCATTGTGGGCTCGAAGTGATCCGAACCGTTCTCAACGCCGGCGGTGGCAACGCTCACGATGTCGAGGTCCTCGGCGGAAAGCATCTCGGGAGCGCTGTAGTAGGTCCTGGCACCGAGGCGCGAGGATGCTGCATCCGCCCTCTCCTTGATAATATCGCAGACTGCCACCAGATCCGATCTTTCGTTTTCAACGTACATGTCGGCGTGGGTGTTGCCTATTCCACCCATCCCGATAATTCCTACCTTTAGCATCGTTGATCTACCTCTCATCGAGATGCCGGTCGATGTATAAAATCTTCTGCCCCGGTTTCACCCCCGGGTCGTCCAGGGGACGTGAAAAACCGTTCTCATAAACCGTGGGGGATAACTGCCCACCGACCGGGGCTTTTTCTCGAGGATAGAGATAAAAGTTCGATCCCGCTGCTTCTCAGCAATGCGGAGGGGACAGGGGCATATTATACTGGTCCTGCTTGCGGTAATTATCTGCTCCGGAGTGTCCTGCCAGGCCGAGGATTCCGGGGTAATAAAGGTAATCGCCACGGGTAAGGCCCAGAGCACACCGATAACCAAGGGCTGGATCCTGGTCGAACCCTCGCTGGACGGGATAATAGTCCCGACCAGGGAGTGGGGAGGGGTTACCTCGGTTGACATAATCAGGCTGATGAGGATATACTTCCCGAGGACCTTCGAGGACCTGGTCTCCTACGACTTCCTCCTGCTGACCCAGGTGGACATGGGCTTCGTCAGTCCACAACAGGCCCTCTGGATGTACGAGGCAATCGCCGAGCACGGCCTCGGGGGGATCAACACCCGGAGCGTCATGAGCATGAATAACTACCTGGCAGTGCCATGGGGCGAGAGCATACTCTCCGAGGCATTCCCGAACAACGTGATGGCCACGGTCAATAGCCCGTACTTCAGCGGCCCAAACACCCCGGCCGGCCCACTGGTGGTAAATGACGACGAGTCCATCGCCCCGATCGTAGGCCCCCTGAAGGAGCAGCTTGAATACCTGTTTCCATCCTACGGAGGCCTGATGACGGTACCCAGGTTCGGATCCAGGGTCCACACCTGGATCAAGACAAATCTTCCCGTGGGCGATGCTAGGCCCGGTTACGTGGCCCACCTGTTCGAGTGGAACTACCAGGAGGGCATAACCTTCACCATGATGGACATGGTGTACGATAACTTCTGGAAGACGAACATCAACCCCTACGCCCTTGACATCATCACCAACGTCATCTGGCACGGTTCCCACCGCGAGATACCGGAGGACATTCTGAAGGTCCACGCCCTGCGGGAAAACTTCAGGTTTTACTCGGAGCAAAGGATGGCGGTGCTCTCGATATTCGATTTCGCCGAGAGCTTTGGTGCAAATACGGCCGATCTGTACAGGAGCCTGGGGAATCTGAACGCGGGGAAGGCGGAGGCAGACGGGTTGTACCTCTCCGGCGACTTCGACGCAGCGTATGCCAGGCTCGAGGAGGCAACAGATAGCCTTGACGCTCTTGCGGACAGGGCGGTCGGGCTGAAGGACCAGGCCCTGTTCTGGGTCTACGTAATCGAGTGGCTCAGCGTGGCGGGAACCTCCCTGGTATGCGGCGTTATTCTGTGGGCCCTCATGGTGAGGCGTGCGCTTTTCAGGGAGGCTGGTTCCACCAGCTTCAAAGGAACTGACTAGATATCGCTGGGAAAGCTTCAAAAACACGGGGCCCTCTGCAGGGTCGGTTGGTAATTTGAAAAATCCCGTCAAGGCAAGGCTCAGGCGAAATGAGGTCTCGATAGGCACTTGGGTTGGAATCGGCCACCCGGATGTCTCCGAGAGGCTGGCGGACCTGGGCTTTGACTGGCTCACATTCGACACCGAGCACAGCCCCATGAGCCTGGAAACGGTCCAGACGATGATGATGTCGATGAGCTTCACGGATAGGTGCGTGCCCCTGGTGAGGTTGAGGTGGAACGACACGGTGTTCATAAAGAGGGTCCTCGACATGGGTGCCTACGGCGTCATCGTTCCCTGGGTCAATTCAAGGGAGGAGGCAGAGGCTGCGGTAAGCGCCTGCAAGTACCCTCCCGACGGGGTTCGTGGGGTGGGACCCAGGAGGGCCTCTCTGAGGGATCCCGATTACATAAAAACGGCCAATGAGGAGGTCCTGGTAGTCGTGATGATTGAGACGCAGAGGGCCCTGGATAACCTGGACGAGATTTTCTCGGTTCCCGGCATCGATGCATGCTTCATCGGGCCCTGGGACCTCTCGACGAACCTCGGGGTGGGCCCACCGCCTCCCTGGGATGATGACGGCTTCAGGGGCGTCCTCTCCGGGATTGTGGAGGCGTGCGGGAGACATGGTATCGCGCCGGGAATGCACTGCAACTACGATAACATCAACATGGCAATCGAAATGGGCTTTCGCTTCTGCGCCATAGATAGCGATGCATCATTCATGGTGAAGGCGGCCAGGGAGATACTGGAAGGCGTGGATGGCTGGAGCCCACCGGGGTAGAACGTCTAGGATTGGACGGGATGATCTCTTGGCAAGTGCAAATCGCAACAGGGTGGTTGCAGAGCTTGACCCCTCGGATGTGAAAACGGGCGATGTCCTGGATCCCCTTGCCTTGGAGAGCAGGAATACCTTCCCGGGGTGGGAGACCCCTCTAGCCCCCTGGGGCTGCTTCAACCTGCCATCCGGTTTCTCGGTGGTCGAGGACGGGGGCTCCCGGGTGCTGGAGTGGAGCGGGGGGATGGAACGTGCCCTTGTCACGGGGGAATCGTGGTGGAGGGATTACTCGGTTTGCGCTTCGATAAGGCCGGTGGATGCCGAGGCCTCTCCCAACGAGGACAGGAACGACTGGAGAAGTGCCCTCGTTGGCGTGGTGTTCAGGGTGGTAACCAGCAGGTTCTACTACCAGTTCGGCGTGGAGGGAGCCCGGAGGGCGGTCCTTTACAGGCGAAAGGATAACGAGTGGCTCGAGCTCGCGGGAAGGGATATCGATATCCCGGGTGGGTACCTGGACCTGGTTGTTAACCTCGACGGCGACGGTATCCGGTGCAGGTGCAGGCAGCTGGGGGTGGATTTCTTCGTCACGGACACGGTTTTCAAAAGGGGGAAGGCCGGCATAAGGTCGATGGGACGGGCCCGGTGCTCCGGCGCCAGTGTCACCGTGAACGCCGCCCAGGAGAGGAAACTCGAAGGGCACAGGACTGCGTTACGCAGGGAGCGGGTATCCCTGGGGGATGGCATCCCGGGTCCCGAGTTGATCCACAGGTTCGAGCTGGGAGATGATGAATCCGTTGAGTTCTTGGATTTCGCCAGGCCCGGGACACACGACATGCTAGTTTCTGGAGGGAGGTGCACCCGTGGGCTGGCAGTCGATGGGGAGGTCCTCTGGGAGATCGGGGAAGAGCTAGCGGGTATCCTTCCATCTCCAGAGCGGAGTGGCCCGGGGAGGTACCTGTACGGTTTCTCGGGAATCCGGAAGGACCGGGAGATGAGGTCCGTGGTAGGGGGTGCCGTCAGTGCCGGGATACCGGAGGAGGTCTGCCTGGTCCGTGGAGATACCGGAGAGGTCGAGGCAAGGGTCGAGGTGCCCGAGATGGGCGGCGACGTTCGGAGGGTCACGCTAACGACCCACACCGGCAGGCTGTCGGCTAAAGAAGGAGTGTATTTAATCCTCAGGGAGTGGAGCGCAAAATACGGCCACGGCGGGGTGAACCTCTGGGCCTACGACGGGAACCTTGAACCACTCTGGGATGCCAGGGTCGAAACCCCGTTCGGCCACGGTCACGCGCTCCAGTTCTTCGACATCGACGGTGACGGACGCGATGAGGTCCTTGTGGGAGGCACGATGTTCTCGCCCGAGGGCGAGGTTATCTGGACCCACGACATGGCGGAGGAGATGGCAAGGATCCGCGGCGCCCAACACTACGATGCCGTGGCCATGGGGAACCTGTCGGGAGATCCCGCAGTCGATCCAGTCGCCTTCCTGCTCGGAGGAAGCGCTGGCGTTTACGTCCTTGATGGGATGACTGGAAGGACGAGGATGGTCCACAGGGTCGGCCACGCACAGGGGAGACAGGTGGGTAAAGTCAGGGGGGATCTCCCGGGGAAGGAGGTGCTGGTGGCCTGCAGGTGGGGAAACATGGGTATTCTGACGCTATTCTCGGGCAACGGGGACAGGCTCTGGAGCATCCAGCCCGATTACCTCGGGCAGGGATCCTGCCCAGTATCCTGGGGGGCCCGGGGGGAGCAGCTGATCTGGGCGAACACGAGCTCGGAGGTCCAGGGATTTTACGATGGATTTGGCAGGAGGGTCAAGGACCTGCCGGAGATACGGGAACTCTACGGCAACAGGATGCGCAGGAACGCTACAACGACGGTAGTCCACGTTGGCGAGGATTCAAGGGATCTCCTGTGCCTGAGGACGGAGGATGGTCTCCACGTATTCGGTCCGGGGGCGGGGGAACCCGGGGAGCCCTAGCTAACCCGGGAATCAAGGCGGGTGCTTTGAACCTCCCTGTAGTACCTCCTCCTGACCATTACCGTCCAGAGCACGAACCCGCATGCCATGGAGGTTCCCGAGATCGAAAGCCACTCTGTCACGTAGACCCAGAACAGCGCCTTCTGCCTGAGCCTGGTTGACTCCTCGGTGATCCTGGTCAGCCCCTCCAGTGCCTCCTGTATGGCCTCCCATGACCTGGAGTACTCACCCTCGAGGTAAAAACCCGTGGCACCCCGGCTCTCGACCACGAGTTCGTCCAGCATCTCGTGGAGTGGTGCCGTGTTGGCCCCGAACTTGTCGATGAAGTCTATCAGGTGCAGCATGAGAGTCCTCTGCTCGTCGAATTGGATGAAACCCGCCCTGAGGGTATGGGCAAGCTCGGGGTCATCAGGCACCGGTACCTGGGCTGCCTGGTAGAGGCTGTTGAGTATGAAGTCCACGAAATATTTCCAGTTCCTCATCATTAGTGGGGAAAGACAGTCCCATCCAGTGGGAAGGTTGAGGGTGGTCCCCTGGCCGTACCGGGCAGATACGATCGCGTCCTCCTTGCCCACCCGCCACCTGGCGTGGACCGTGGACCCGGGTCTGGCGATCAGAAGTCCCGTGTTGTGGGCCGGCCCGCCGTACGGTTGCTTCTCAAACCCGGGCAGGTCGACAACGGGTGAGCTCTCGATTATGTCTGCGTAGACAGATGGCCTGACGGTCTTCTCGAGGACGGCATCGACAGGCCAGGCGGCATATATCGGGGAGGTCATCCATATGTCCGGGCGGTTACAGTGCCACCAGGCGTAGTTACAGGAGTGCCATCCCATCTCGACCAGGACGAGACCCATCCCGATCTGGTAGATCCCGTCGCGGATCCACTCCTGCTGTGCATCGGTGAAACCCCAGGGCGGGGCATCCAGGAAATTGATGACGTCGATGCTCGAGACGAACCTCTCCCTGGTCCTCGGGGTGTAGATCCTGGCCTGCCTCTTGGCCTCGTCGAGGTCGGCTCCCGCACCGGCGAGGACAGTGGCATAGTGGCGTATTCGGGGGTCTGACCTGATAACGCTCATGACGTAGAGGTTCCCGCCGTTCTGTTCGCCGACCACCAGAAGGCGTATCCTTCCACTCTCGGGGTCGACCCTGGGCTCCGACTGGCACTGTGCAGTGGTCCCGAGTACGACAAGCATCAGCACAAGGATTTGCGCATGCCTGCCGGGGAGTTTTTCCACAAATTCACCTACCTGTAGATCAGGCTTGCCATGGTGCTTTGGTGTTCTTCGTTAATGTACATCAGGACGAGGTGGATGACCGCCTCCTTCGGGGGGTTGATTACGCTTGACAGCTCGGGGCGGGAGGAATCGATGGCTATTGTGAGGAATATCTGATCCTCCTTCTCGAGTTCATCGAACACCAGGTGTGCCGTGGGGGGGAGGTCTTCCATGGGAAGGCTGTTTCCCTGCTGGGTAACCCTCTTGGAGAAGCGGGTGACATTCTGGTTTTTCTGGATGGTGATATCGAGTATGGCCTGCTCGCGGTTAAGGTAGAAATCCGGGAAACCTCGATAGTACTGGTTGACTCGGCCGCTGGAATTCAGAAGAACGGCATGGAATGTCGGCAGGCGGTACCTGATTTCATCGGGAGCAACGGGTCCGACATGGTCCGACAGATCGATTGCAAGCCCGGTGTATTCTGCGCCCGGGGTTGACAGGTTAAATTCGGGTTTGCCCAACCTTGCCAGGGACGACGTGGAATATTTTTGAACGGTTGCTATCAGGTCACCGAGGCCATGGACCCCGGCAAGACCCGCAACAGGCGATGAGTCCGGGTCGGTTTCAAAGGAGCTGTTTTCCAGCGTCGCGAAGTATAATTCCAGCCTTCTCAAGGGCTCCCTGACAACGAAACCCAGGGAATAAACGTACCGTCCCTCGGTTATGGGTAGCTCGAAGTTGCCCTGTACGTTGAGTGGAATGTTCCAACCCTCGTTGAGTATCTCCACCGGCTCCTCTGCCTTCTCACCCACAAAGAAGCTGAAACCTCCGCTTGAGAGGATCAGTGCGATTGCCATTATTCCCGCGAGCTTCCTGTCCACCATCCTAGTTCCCCTCCTTTTCCCCGCCGCCGAGGAAGCAGGTGCGGATAACGATGGCAATCCCAAGGACCATCAGCACGAGCACGATAGACGTTCTCACCAGGGCCGAGCTATTTCTTTTCTCCCTTTCCGACTCCACATCCTCGATTACCTCCGCCCCATCCGCGGCTGCGGTCTGGTAGACCTCGCAGGCGCTCGAAAGGGTGGCAACGTACCTGTTCTCGTTTTTCCAGGCCCAGTTTGCAGAGTTAGTTAGTAGCCTGCGGAACCCCTCCTCTCGGGTGAACAGCCTGTAATGGGTGGGGGCCCTCTCGATTGAGTTCCCGGTGAAGCCACCGATGGTCACGCTGGCACCTGAATCCCTGTAGGCAATTACCGCAGGCGCATTTTTCGAGTACTCCCTGTAGACAACCGTCAGTTCGCCGGATGGTTCGACCGGCAGGAGTTTCCCTGACGCGCGGTCCAGGGACATTATTATCTTCTGGGTGTATGCCGTGAAATTACCTAGACCGTCGCTTATCTCGTGCTCCTGGTCCACGTAGAGGTCCTGTGTGAACACTCCCTTCTCCCGGTCGTACCTGCCGGTTGCGTAGGAGGTCGCATTCAGTGGGTAGACCTTCTCGCTTGCGTTCAGGGTGGTTGCCCTCCAGCCCGAGAAACCGAGCCCGACAAGCCCCCCACCTGTTCTGAAGAAGTACTCGAGGTGTTCCCCGAGATCCACCTGCTTCGCCTCGTTGAATACCGTGATAAGAAGTTTGACGTGGGGGCAGTATATCATGTTCTTTAGCAGCTCGGAGTCCGTCAGGACGAGGAACTCGGCCTCAATACCCCCGTCATCCCTGAGAATCTCAATGAGGTCCTCGCCGTAACCCTGTTCATCCTGGCAGTAGATTAGCACCAGTGGCGATGTCTGTTCGCACTCGGTGCCAATTGTAGGGCCAAGTGAAAGGCAGAATATCAGTGACAGGAGAAGCCCGGTTGACCTGAGCATTACAGGAATCATGTGGAGTTGTCGGGTCTGACAGTACTGAAAAATATCTTTCCATGAACCGGTCCGGCTATCCGTTCCTCCTTTTCATCCTAAGGTCGTGTAGCAGGATCTCCTCCCTGCCATCCCTGTTGGCCCTGGCCAGGACCCTTCCCGTGGAGGAGTAAAGGACGCAACCACCGCGGCAGCTGGAGTCCCAGGACCTCCCGATCCGGTTGGTCACAAGCATGGGTGCACGAAGCCTCCTCGCCCTTCTGCCAAAGACCTCGAGGGCGGGGAGGCCCGCCCGGTTATTGGGGTAAAACACTACCTGGGGCTCGATAACAGTCGCCCGGTCTATGCAGCGGGGTGCCTCCCCGTCGGCACAAATGAAGCAGACCGCCCTGAAACCGTCGAATTCGAAGGGCTCGGGACCCGTTCCGGGGTCATACCTGGCCCACTCGTTCCTGTACCCTCTGTCATCCTCCGAGCGCCAGAGCCAGGTCTTGCGGTATGCGTGTATGAAGCCAGATGGACCGACGAAGGCCTGCGTGATGTGGAACCTTTCCCCATCCCTCTCCGAGAGGCCGAAGGATATGAAGCACCCGATCTCCTTCGCAAGTGAGACGATCCTCCGGGTCGACCTCCCGCCGGGCACGGTCTCAGCAAGCTCGTCGAGCCTGGGCGTGTAATCGGTCAGGGTTCCCTCGTGGAACACGATCCACCTGGCTCCCATTTCCGAGGCCTCCCTGGCCAGGCGCTCGATTTCCCCCAGGTTTTCATCGACCTCCTCGGGAACCGAGTCGAACTGAACCAGCGCAACCCTGACGTTCAGGCAATCACCATCCAAAGGGTTTTTCCGAGTCACCCCTTGTCCTCTGGGATCTCTGTGTAACCGATGCGGTCCAGTATCAGGGATCCCTTCCCGTGACCAGTATCGATCCTGAGGAGTCGAATGACCCCGTGCTGGCAGGGCATCCACTGCAGCTCGGCCTCCACCTCCAGGTGGATCTTTTCGCCCGAGGCCAGGTCCTGCAGCCGTATCTTCCCGGGGATTGCATCATCCAGGGGTCGCCCGTCACCATTCGCCTCCTCCCCCCCGTAGATGATCGTCTCACCCCGCCTAACCAGCTTGATCCTGGACAGGCAGCTGTCCCGCTCGAAGAAGAAATCCCTCACACCACGGTAGAAGGATATGTTTCCATCTTCGGTCTCCTCCAGAGCATATACCGTGTTGTAGTCCTTCACCATCTCCTCCCCGACCAGGAGGCCCATTGCATCTGTGAAGTCGATTACCTCCATGGTCCGACCCTCCTCCTCGATCAGGTCGGTACTGTAGAGCTTGACCCCAACGGTTGAGCCCAGCTGGTCCAGCATTCCCAGGATCACCTCCCTCTGTCCCGGCCCCACCTCGCCCCATGGCTGCCAGGGCACCCTGTCCGGGGGTCGGTAGAGGAATTCGCACCGGATTACTATGTCTGGAAGGTCATCTGTCACCATGAAGTCGATGGAGTGGTACTTGGTTTCCTGGGACTGGCACTGGACCGTCTCGGGCACGGATCGGGTGAGAACGTGTATGTAATCCTCCCCCTTGATCTGGAAGGTTAGACCGGTTATCATCGTGGCCACAACCAGGGCGATGGCCAGCAGTCCAACCAGGCTTCGGTCAGGCAAGCCTTTTACCCCCGCGGGTGATTGATACCTCCCTGTACAGCCTGCGGCGCACCATGAGCGTCCACAGGATGAAGGCGCAGACCATGGAGGTCGCGCTCACCACGAGCCACTCGGTGACGAAGATCCAGAATATGGCGGCGTCCTTTGCCTCCAGGGCCAGTTCGTACGCCTCCTCGTACTGCCCGAAGGAGGCATCGGCAACGTCCTTGCTCTCCTGGAGATTAAGGTCCCTGAAGAGCAGTTCCGCATCTCTCAGGGATTCCAGGGCCTCCATCGTCTTCCTGTCCACGGTTCTCGTATCGGCGTTGAACTTGGCTATGAAGTCAAGGGTCGATGCTAGTATCTGCCGCTGGTTGTATATCTCCCGGAATAGGGCCCTTGTGGCATGGAGGAGCTCTAGGTCCGAGGGAGGGGTGAGGCCCGCCAGGAAGTACTGGAGGTTCGAAACGAAGTCCGGGTAGTGGTCCCACTGGGCAAACTGGCACCAGCCTGACACCCCCCTGAATCCGCCCGCCGAGGCGAAGAACCTGCCATTCCCCACGTCCCACCACACCCAGCAGGGGTCGAAGCGCCCGGCGGCCCGGAAGTGGGATATCTCGTTGGCGGTCTGCTTCGTCGACAGGCGGTTGTAGCCGCAGAAATGTGAGAACCTGTTGTAATCGTCGAGGGGGATGCTGCTCAGGAACTCGTCCTCGTAATCCGTGATGATGTTGGCCGTTCCGTCGCTGTACTCCCTGTGACAGGATACTGGCATGACCTCCTCGAGCACGGTGTCACCCCAGGAGGGAAAGCCCGCGTTGCCCCCGAAGGATTCGAAACCCCCGGCCATGAAGAGACCCATCGCGTCCTCCCTGCAGCCATCCCTGAGCCAGTGGATCGTGTCCGTCCTGAAGGCAGCCCAGCTTGTATCGTCAAGACCAACGACATCGTACTTCGTCGTCAGCGAGTTTCGGGTTCTGGGCATGTACACACGCATCGCCTTCTTGATCCACGATATGGGAAGGGCGTACTGGTTGGCCTGGACCGGGGTCGGGGAGAGCAACGGGTCGGTCTTGAACACCTGGTAGGGACTGGTCATGAAGGGAGCGCCTATGTAGAGAACGCGTATTACCCCGGTTTCCTCGTCCCGCTTCAGTTCCTTGCCCGCCGCCAGCTGTAGGGAGATCAGGATTACTATGAGCACCAGTGAGGTCCTTCGCATCTTTGACAGCTCTATCCTCTTCCGCCCATCTGTTTGGCTATAAGCTCCATTGAATCAACCCACTCGTCCTTGTAGAGGAAGAAATTAACTCCGTCCAGCCCCATCTCTTCCGCATCCCTGACGGACGTGATGACCTGCTCGTCGCCCAGGTAGAGTATCGGTGCCACCTTGGAGACCCCCCTGAGACCCTCCTTTGACCTCTGTAACTCCATCCTTATTGACTCCGTAGTGGTGCCCTCGTCTATATCGGATATCGATCTTCCATCCTCGGAGAGACCCAGGAAGTCTGCTATCGTCGCGGTGGCATCGGCATCATTCAGGCCCCCTCGCTGCAGAAACCTCGCAAGCGTGGCGGATTCCTTATTGATGCAGGCCGGGCCCGGATCATCCGGGTAGTTCCTGTATATCATCGGCGATGCCACGTCCAGGAGGCCGTTGAGGGCCGAGTACCTCTGCCCCACCAGCACGGACAGGCTCGGCGTGAATATGTAGGCACCCATTTCTGCCCCCATCCCCCTGACCAGCTCGGATACGTCCTTGAAGTGCTCGATCACGCACGTCGCCCTGAAAGACAACCAGTCAGCTATACCGGGGAATCCGGAGATCGAGGAGAGCAGGGAGTAGGGAGTGAGGTCCGGTGCCTCCTTGCCGAGGCGACCGTCTGCAAGTGTCCGGTAGACCTGGGTCGCGTGCATCTTCATCCGCTTGAAGTCGTAGCCAAGTTCCCTGGCCCTGCTCTCGCACCTTTTGCAGAAGCAGGTGAAGAAGGGGCCCAGGCCCGAGGCGGGGGATGCGAACCGGCAGCCGTCGAGCATTATTCCCTCGGCCTCCGTGTCGGAGAGGATCCCCTCTATCAGTCTCAGGTTGGCCCTCCTGACCCCCCTCTCGTTCGGGCAGGTGGACCCGAACCACTCTCGGGGCGTGCCCTCGACGTCAACGGCGAGGTATCCCTCGTCCTGGAAGTCCTTTGACCTGGAGAACGTTCCCGTGAATGCGTAGGTCTTGAAGCCCATTGATTTGGAGAGCGCCAGCTGCTCCTTGTTTCCTCCCAGAACAACCGTCGAGAACCCGAGGGCCTTCAACCGCTCGAGGGAACCCTCGGGGTCCGTCGGTGAGATTCCGTGCATCCAAAGTTCTAGAGACATGCTATCAATCCGTTACGCGTTGGGTTTCGGGATACTTATCTGTTGCCCGCCCTGAACTACTTGTCCTTGGCCGCCTGCAGGTCCTTCGCCCTTCCAACTGAGCCTATGCGGCGATCCAGCCCGATCTCGTAACCGAGGATCGGGTCCGGCTTGCCGGTCTGACCAATCCGCATCCCGACCCATCGCTCCATCCTGGCCTTGAGGGCTGCGACCGTCTCCGGTTCATTTTCGGCAATGTTATCGTTTTCCAGGGGGTCCCTCACCAGGTCGTATAGCTCGACGGGTGGCTTGTTGTGGAAATCTGGCTCCAGGGCCTCTATGTACTTGTACTGGGGGGTCCTCCAGCCCCTCTTCCTCATCCAGGTGCACTCGGATATGTAGAACTCGGAGTAGTTGACCCGGTGATTGCCGTTGATGTTGGGTACAACGCTGTTTCCATCCATGCCGAGCTTGCGAGGTACATCGCCGTGTCCCAGCAGTTCCAGCACCGTAGGGGTGAGGTCCTGCTGGAGGACGAACTCATCGATCCTCTGCCCCCCGGGTACAGTTCCGGGCAGGTGGTAGATCAGGGGAACGTGGAGCGTGGGGTCGTAAAGCCCGTGGTGGTCGAAGTATATGCCGTGGTCGTTGAGGGTCTCGCCGTGGTCCGAGGTCACGACGATCAGCGTGCGCTCGTACAGGTCCAGCTCCTGGAGCCTGGTGATAATTCGCCTTATGCAGGCATCCATGTAGGCCAGTGAGTGGTCATAGGCCGCTATCACCCACTCGATGTCGGTTATTCCCGGCGGCATCCAGGACCTGAAGAAATCGGCGAATGGCTCGAAGTCGAAGACGGGCTTCATGGTGTCGATTGATGGATCGCAGGGGTCCCTGTCGTAGAACATCCTGTCGAAGGGAGGGGGAGGCAGGTATGGGGAGTGGGGGTCCATGTGCCTCAGGAAGAGGAAAAACGGCCCATCCGCCATCGATTCCAGTGCCGGGAGGGCCTTCTCATTCAGGGCCTCGGCCTTGTGCCCCGGCGCGTCCTCCCAGGACATCCATGCCTCGTAGGTCTCATAGCTATCGAAACCGCGGTAAAATGACGTATCAAAGCCGATGCAACTCGACCTGTACCCCCTCTCCCCCAGTATCTCCGGCAGTAGCTTTATGGAGGTCTCGATTGGCCCCTTTGGGGAGAGGCTGACCATCTGGTTGGTCATTACGTCGGTTCCCGTGAGCATTGCCGTGTACCCTGGCGTCGTCGGGATGTAGGGGCTGAAGGCGTTCTCGAAAAGTGTTCCCCCTCTCGCCAAATCGTCGATATGTGGTGTCGTGAGCCGATCGTAGCCGTAGCAGCTCATGTGGTCTGCCCTCAGGCTGTCGATCCCAATCAGAAGAAGGTTCAGTTGATCAGCCAATTCAGTGACCTCGCCGTTTTCCGGGCCTGATCGCCCGCATCGTCGCCGTAACTCGCTGTTATAACTCTTTGGTCTTCTATTCGTGGGAATGGGCCCGATCCTTGCGACCGAGTTTTTTGAATAATTGTAATAGGACGAGTAACCCGGACAGTACCAGCAAGAACGGGATGCATAACAGCATGGTCCTTGCCCAGAGCCCGGTCCTGGAGCCGGGATGAAATAGCCTTGCCCCTGGAGGGTTAACCATGTCCTCCCAGATCAGCATCACCCTTTTACTCCCCGGATCGAGCCTTTTGACCACATTCTGGGAATCTGTCGTCCAGCCTCCCGGCAGTAGAACATGGAATGAGCGGATCTCCAGTTGGGAATCACATGTTGGCAAGGGGAAAACGTGCTCTTTCCCCTCCTCGATGGGGAAATAGACATCGAACGAGGTTTTGGCCGGGGATCCATTCCGGGAGATTAGCTCTACATCAAACGATCTCGCTGAGGTGTTCCATCCCCCCGCAGGCGTTATTTCCCCCAGGCTGAGGATTTCCTGCTTCCCGATGGGCCAGTGGAGGGTAAGGGAAGATGTTGCCTCGACCATGGTCCTCAGGGTCGACTGGTTGATAAACTCCATCTGGATTTCTATCGAGGGCCTGCCCACGGGGAGCAGGCAGAGGAGCAGCACGATGCCTAGCCTTGGGGCAGGAAACACTAGATCACCGTGCTGAAAATGATGATGCCGGTTGCTAGAAGGCATTGGGGGGAGAGATCAGTGTTTTTCCCGGCGATAATTGCTAGTCCGATCACAGCCGATATTATCCCCGAGATCCTAAGGGCCTTTCGCAGGATCTGATCCCTCGCCGACTGCACCTCTTTCCGGTCCAGATCCCCCCAGATCCCGTTGAGCAAGCCCTTGAGCTCCTCAATCCGGAGGTTTGCCAGGTTAATCCGTTCCTCGATATCCGCGTATTCAACCTGCCCAAGGTTCACCTCCTGGACCATCTGGGATAGCTCGCCGGAAACCTGGTTCATCTCCCCGGATATGGCGTTGGCCTCGGCCCTGAGCCGTGCCATTGGTAGCTCCCTGATCCCGTTAAGGGCAATGAATGAGGTTAGGAAAAAAAGGGAAGGGACGAGATAGAGGACCCATCTCATCCCTTTCACCCACCGAAAATGCCCGTCGGCTGCCACCAGAACGAGCATCCCTGCTCGCCCATGTTTACATGGGCCATGGGGCAATAAGACCTGGGGTAACAGGTCGCAGAAACGTCAACGACGTATCCAATTGTGTAGGAGTGACCCTTTACCATCTCTATCCCACTGTTCGTAAGGCCTCCCTGGATGAAGATATCGTAGCCAGCGGATGACCGGGAGTAGTGGTAGAGGGTGGTGGACACCGGGTACTTCGTGGTGGTAACGTCCCTTACGTAGCCCTTGACCTTGATGTCGACGTAGGAGAACGACATTCCGAGTGCCACCTCCGCGCAGAGGGCGAAGTCGAACCTCGCGGTTGATGGTCCGGAATCCCCATCCCAGACGAAATCCTTGTGCATCCAGCCCCTGACCTTTAATCCCCCCGCCACCGCTGTGTAGGCTGCCTGTCGTAGCTCGGATAAACTCGAGTCTGCAACGAAGGAATAGGTTCCCCACCTGGATATCACGCTGGAGAGCGCGTAGTCCGGCCTTGAGAAGACCTGGTCCTGCCCAAGGACCTGAACTGCCCCTAGCAGTATTACAGATAGTAGTATAAACAACTTGAATTTCATGGTAAAACCCCCACTGACATCTGGTCCGTGGGAGTGGGAACTTCGTTGAAAGTGACGAAGAGTATTTGCCAGTAAACGATGCAAGCATTGGTAATTCCGTTTCACGATCGTGTAAACGAAGAAGGTAACCTGCATCCCGTGGACCAGTCCTAATGCAGTAAGAATTTAGTCATTTTCTAGCCCCCCATATTTCTCAATTTAGACCGCGAGAGATTATAGTACCATTGAAGATGGTGTATATGGTATCGCCGGTCGACATGGCAGTAAGGGTCCTGCCGGTGGTCTTGCTGCTGGTACTCCTGTACGTCGTGGCCCGCCTCGTCTTCGTAGGGGGAGCGCCCGAAACACAACCATCCCAGGAGTCCCACGGCAACCTTCGTCAGTGACAAAGAGGTCCCGGAATCCAGGAAATCGGAGTTATGCACATGAAGGAGTACAAATGCGTTCAGGTAGGGCACCACAAGAAAATTTCGGAGGTTGCTGAAAAGTACCTGGGAAACGGTTGGGCCCTGCATACCTACCAGGCAGCGGGGGCACCGAATAACGTGGTCCACTACCTTCTCTTCGAACGGGAATCCCAGCCGAAGTCCTCGGTTTTCTGATACCGCGCGAAGATGGAACACATATCAGAGGCATAATACCAGTCTGGCAGATGCTGGAAGGAGTTTCGGGCACCCGTATCCACGACGACCTGTTTTACCTCTCAAGGGATCCACTGCCTTTCAGGAAGGCCAACTACGCGCGTCCCGGGCAGGGCCAAAGCACCCTTGAAGAGGCAGATGATTACATCCGAAAGAAGCTGGAGATGGCGGGTTGCACAGTTACTACCACTACTCACAGGGCGCAGGCGTTTCGCTGCGATGAGACCAAACCCCTTCACTACTGGTACTCCCGACCGGAGCCAACGGACCCCTGGTACGAGGTGGCCAACATCGAGGCAATAATCCAAGGATCTGATCGCCCCGAAGAGTACATCCAGCTGGTCTCCCACAAGGATTCCATGAGCTGGATAGATTCTCCAGGGGCCCACGACAACGCCGTTGGAACCGCTGCAAACATGGAGATCGCCAGGGTCCTCTCCGGCCGTGAACTCAGGCGATCGGTGCGCATCCTGTTCTGCAACGAGGAGCATACCCCCTGGACCAGCCGCTTCGCCGCGGAATCGGCCGCGGCCCGGGGCGACCGTATCGTCGCCGTGATGAACGTGGATTCAATCGACGGGAAATCCGACGAGGACATGACCGCGGGCAGGTTGAAACACGTCGTCTGCTACAGCACTGAAGAGGGGCGTGAAATGGCAGGGGTCGTGGCGGGCTGTATGGCAAAATACGGAATCGACCTGGAGGTTAGCGTTGGCTACAAGGAGCACATCAACGATGATGACGGCATGTTCATCAACGCGGGTTACAGGAGGACGGTTTCACACGTCGGGTCATGGCCCTACGCTGATTCAGAGTACCACCTGCCGGGGGACGAACCCGAGAGGGTAAACATCGAGAACGTGGTGAGAAGCACACAGCTGCTTCTGGCCGCGATTCAGGAGATCGACGGGTCCCCATGAAGGGATTGCCCAGTGGAAGCCAAGGGATGCTCTGATTAATGAAAAGGAGTGCTCCAGCCGGGATTTGAACCCGGGACCAAGGATCGAGAGTCCTTGATGCCTGACCCCGCGTGGGATTGGCCGCTACACTACTGGAGCAACGTTGGGTAAGATAAAAAAGGGGATTTGAAAAATGTGTCTCGGTCCAGGGAGGTGTTACCGTGGACGAGGTTAAGGCGGAATACGTTTGGATGGACGGAAAATACGTCCCCTGGGATGACGCCAGCGTGCACGTCACGACACACGCGCTGCATTACGGAACCGGCGTCTTCGAGGGGATCCGTGGGTACTGGAACGAGGACAGGGAGAACGTATTCCTCTTCAGGGTAGACGAGCACATCACCCGTCTGTTCTACTCGGCCAGGGTCTACAGGATGGACATACCCTACTCCATGGACGATATGAGGGAGCTATGCAGGAAGATAATCGAAAGGAACGGCATCAGGGATACATGCTACATTCGACCCCTGGTTTACCGGGGGGCTGGTCCCTTCGGCCTGAATCCCTTCGGGAACCCCGTCAAGGCCTTCATCTATGCAATTCCTTTCGGCAGGTACCTGGGTGAGGACGCCCTCGAGTGCGGCGTGAAGGTCATGTTCACCTCCTGGGAGCGCATATCACCCAGGGCCCTTCCCCCGGAGGTCAAGGCCTGCGGGCAGTACATAAACTCGGTGCTGGCCAAGATGGAGGCGGTCGAGAACGGGTTCGATGAGGCAATATTCCTGGACTGCAGGGGATTCGTGAGCGAGGGGAGTGGAGAGAACGTCTTCGGCATCAGGAACGGCGAGGTATACACCCCGCCGACCACCGCCTCGATTCTTCCCGGTATAACTAGGCAGACAGTCATCGAGCTCTTCGAGGAGATGGACAGGAACGTAGAGGAAGTGGACATCACCCGGGCCCAGCTCCTCGGAATGGACGAGGTTTTCATGGTGGGAACCGCCGGCGAGGTTACTCCCATAACACAGATAGACCACGTCAGGATAGGTAACGGTTCCTGTGGCCCGATTACGATGGAGATCCAGCAGGCCTATTTCAATGCCGCAACGGGCGTGGATGAAGGTCATTCCGGCTGGCTAACGCCGGTGTACTAGGGAGAGACAAATGGGGGCGTCTATCCCCTTATCTCCTTGTTCTTAGCCCTGAGGCTCTTCCCCCCGCATTTCCTGCACTTACGCGCCCTCGGAGGGTTACGGGCGTTACACTTCATGCAGATTTTCTTGTTGAAGAGCCTGTTTTCTGCTTCCTCGTACTTCGGCATTGTATTCTCCCCAGCACCGATCTCTCTATTTCATTCACAACGTACTCTGATTCAGCCCCTGAGTAGGATTCAAGCAGATCCCGGTTGAGATCCGCGAAGTGGGGCCCCCACTTGAACTTCTCAAGAAGCTGGGCGGATTCATCCTCGAAACCGAGGATGTACAGGGCGGCCGACAGGGCCTCCACCGTGCTCAGCTCGCACGGGGTCCCGTACTTAACGGGATTGGCGGCCACCAGGTAGGGTATTCGCCTGGGCAGCACACGGCCCGAGCGTTTCTTAAATATTTCTTGAGCCCTTTTCCAGGAGCAATCCAGGGCTGTAATTCCCCTCCTCAGGGCCGGTTCGGAGTCCTCCCGTGAAAGTGTTACCCCGGAGGTCGGGTTCAGGAGTATCGAACCGCGCCTTGCATGCCTGACGAATTCGACGAGATGGTGTCTCCTTAGCTTATGGGCCGTGCACCTCTTTGGGTCACACTGCCTGGCATCCACCACGAAAAGGGGAGGGCCGTACCCCGTCCTCACGGGTGCTTTTGGCCCGGGTCGCATTTATATCTATTTCAAGGCGAACTCTAACCGAAAAGGTCGCCCAGATGGACGTCGATCGGCTAAGGAACATGAGGAGATTCGTTTTCACGGTGCCTAGGTACCACTCGAGTGCCATCGCCATTTTGATATTCACCGTCCTGTTCGGCTACCTCCTGGATGGGAACGCCGCAAACCCGTACGTTTTCTCGGCCTTGGTCTTCGGCATCCCCGCCCTGCTCTCCGCAATAACGATGACCTCTATAACCAGGCCGTGGAGCAAGAGCCTCCTGATCAGGCGGTCCATGTTCCTCTCCCTCATTTCAATGCTCATTATAGCCTCGTTCTTCTTCATACCTTACATCTTCGCAAGCGAGAGGTCCCAGCTCCTGCTGGATTCCCTGATATTCGGGCAGGCCCTCGCGTTCGCCCTCAGCTACTTCGCAATACTCTCTATCGCGAATATAAACCGAATATCCTGCGTGCTGCCGGCTGCCTCGCTTCCGCTGCTCCAGATAGCCTTCCTCCTGGGGCTGGAGCGGCTCGCGCCGGATTTCTACATACTTTCGGAGGCCATTAACCTCCCGGTGGCCCTAGCGGTCTTCGCCACGATAACCGCAGGGGTCTTCATCTACGTCAAGGTGATAGAGGCCCCCATTAGGCAGGCATTCGGGGTTAGCATATTCGACCTGATATCCTCATTCTTCGACCACATCACCAGCAACTCCCTATCGATGGAGGGTTTCTTCAAGACTATAGGCCAGTCTGTCTCGGTGCCGGTCGGCTCCATGCTGTTCCGGGACAGGGATAGCGGAGAACCCCTGGGAATGGTCATCGTCCCCTACGTCCACCCTGGGCCCCTGGGAAACCTTGGCGCTGCCAACGTCACAGCCCTTCTGGACCAGAGGCTCTCCCAAGAATCCGGGTGCCTGCTTGTGGTCCACGGCACGTCCACCCACGACCTCAACCCAACTTCCGCGGAGGAGACGGAGAAGCTGGCCACATCGGCCAGTGAACTGCTGCGGGAGGACGCCCCCGGGAATCCTGAGGGCACCAGGTTCGAGAGGGTGAGGGTGGGAACCGCCAAGGTCTCAGGGCAGATGATAAACGGATCCCTGTTCGCCATAAACACCTTCTCCCCGGGACCGACGGAGGACGTGGAGCTGGGTCTGGGGCTGGCTGCCATGGGCGCTGGTCGCGAGGCTGGTGCTAAGCAGGTCACTCTGGTGGACGCCCATAACTGCCTCACCCCGGAGGCACGTCCCATCCACGCCGGCGATCCCCTGGGCTATGACCTCATCAATGGCGTCTCCGAGCTATCTCGCAGGCTATCCGTTTCGAGCACCTATCCCATGAGGGTCGGGTTCGGCACCAGGAACAGGGAGGAAGAGAGCGTTGGCCCCCTGGGAATCAGGGTCTGCGCGATGGAGGTGGGCAAACAGCGAGTTGCCTACGTGGTTATTGACGGTAATAACCTCGAGGCGGGGATGAGGGAGAGGATAATGGAGGCTCTTTCCGCCCTGGTCGACGAGAGCGAGATCATGACCAGCGACAACCACTCCGTCAACCTTGTCAGGGATGGTTTCAACCCAGTTGGGGTCTCGGTGGAGGGCCTCATAGGTGACGTGGCAGGGGCCACGAGGGATGCCCTTGATTCTCTGGTGCCATGCACCGCCCGTGTCGACGTCCGCATGATACCCAGCATCAACGTGTTCGGCCCGGGGAAGGTCTCGGAGATCGTAACGACGATAAATTCGATGATTTCGATGGGCAAGGGTTTCACGGCCGTTCTGGTAATTGCGGTCATAGCACTCTGTGTGCTGATTTTCATAGTCCTCAGGAGCTGGACGATCTGAAAGGGCCGATGTTCCTTCTGGTATACCACGATGGGTTTTCCAAGTACGACGTTCCCCCCGGGTATGCCTTTTCTGGCAGGCGTTTTCCTGATTTCTTCGATTACTTCGCCCGGAGAACTCCCAGTGGTAGATGCGAGATAGTCTCGCCGGGGAAGGCGACCAGGAAACAGCTGCTTACGGTGCACACCGCGGAGTACCTGGACTACGTGGAGCAACTTGCCGACGAGATCCCCGGATCCCACACCACGTACCTCAGCCCCGACACCCAGGTGGAGCGGGACATGCTCGAGGCAAACAAGCTGATAGTCGGGGCCACCATTACCGGCGTGGACCTGGTCAGGGAGAGGGGTCTCCCCGTATATACCTTCGGCGGCCTTCACCACGCGGGTCCGTCGAGGGGAGGGGGTTTCTGCGTGCTCAACGACGTTGCGGCGGCGGCCCAGCACGCGCTCGATCGGGGGATGGAAAGGGTGATGGTCCTGGACACCGATGCCCACGCTGGCGATGGTACGATGGACATCTTCTACAAGGACCCGAGGGTCCTTTACGTCTCTGTCCACCACGACCCGTCGAGCTTCTATCCTGGAAGGGGGTTCATCGAGGAGCTGGGCGAGGGAGATGGCCTGGGCTATAGCGTTAACTTCCCGTTGCCGCCCTTCGCCGGAATCAGGTGCTACCGAATATTCTGGGATGATGTTCTGAGGCCGATCGCTACCGATTTCAGTCCGGACCTGATCATACGGAACGGGGGTTCTGATCCCTACGTCTCGGACATCCAGAACCTCGGGTACTCGACATCCCTTGGGCTGACCAAGAGGGACCTTTACACGGTCGGAAGGTGGACTGGGACCCTCAGGGACGAGGCCGAATCCAAGTATCTGGACATAATGGGTAGCGGGTACAACGTGGCCGCAATACCATCCTGCTGGTACTCGATGATGATGGGTTCCCTCGGCCTGCCCCTGGAGATCGAGGAGGAGTCGATCCCGGAAAGGGTGGATAGCCCTGAATGCATCTCGAAAGCCAGGGGTGTTTCAGAGAAACTAAGAGAGCTGCTGAAACCCCACTGGGCCTGCCTGTCCTGATAGGGTAACTAGCCGTTCCGGGCGAAGAAATCCGCGACCTCGTTAAGTAAATTAACGAACATTTCTGGATCTATGGCCCCGGCACTCCTGTATATTATCTGCCCGTCAGGATATGTGAAGATATTATCCGGGATATAGTAGATGTTGTACTCCTGGGTGAGCTGCTTGTCCTCAACGGTATTTACCTTGATGAACGTGAAGTTGGCCTCCAGGATCTCTATCACGGACGAGTTGCTGTGGGTTGTCCTCTCCATCCTCGTGCATGCGGGGCATGAATTGGAGTAGAAGTAGTAGTAAACGGGTCTGTCCGAAGGTATATCTCCGTTACCGTCCGTTGGGGTTTCGTTGCCAGGAGAACCCGGGCTGGTGAGAACCCAGCCCACACCGATTGCCACCAGCAGCAGGACGACGAATACCAAGTTGGCCCTATTCATACCGGTATTTATTCCCCCTCGAGGCTCTTAAATCGGATCTCGCCGCCTGCAGCATGAACAAATCGGACCCCTAGGCCAGGTTCGGGGTCCTGTGCCTCGCGATCATCTCCATGCTCTTGCCCTTGTTCCAGTGAAGCTCGGAGAGGGCCCTCATGTTCCTGTTCTTCAGGGCGATGAGGTCCTTGGCAGTTCCAACCGTGGACATGTAGCCGGTTATGCGGGACTGGACGTATATGTTGCTTCCGTCCTGCCCGCAGTTCGGGCACCTGTCGATGATTCCGGAGAAGGAGCTGAAGCAGCTGTAGCAGGTGCTGATCTCCTTGGTGTAGGTGAAGTACTCGGCAGCGGTCTGGTTGATGATCTTCTCGGTCAGGGACCATATCGCGTCCGGGTCAGGGTTTCCCTCCCCAAGCCAGACATGCAGCAGGTTCGACCCCAGCAGCGCGTGGAATGAAGATTCCATCAGGATCCTCTTGAAGAGTGGCACTTCAGCCGAGACACGCAGGTGGGTGGAGTTGGTGTAGTAGACGGCTCCCGTCTTCCTGTCGCCCTGAACGATCGCTTCGTTGCCGTAGAGCTCGTTGTCGATTCCCGCCAGCCTTGTGGCCGTGGTCTCGGCGGGTGTCCTCCAGACGGCGAAGGGCGCCCCCGTCTCCTCGCTGAACTCGGCGGCCATGTCGATCATCTTCTTTATGGCCAGCAGGCCGAACCTGTGGGCCTCCGGGGAGTCGTGGATCTCCTGGCCTATGTGCTTCTGGAGCGCCTCGTTCAGCCCCACCATGCCAATCAGCAGGCTCTGCTTGTCGACGTCGAAGAAGGGCGTGAGGTCCTTCTCCGGCCCGGAGCGTATCCTGGGCTGCATGAGGAAGGGAGTAGCGCCGCTCTCCATGACCTTGCGGAAGAACTCCCGCCTGATGATGTGGGCCTCCTTCATCAGCTCCATTCGCTCCCTCAACAGCTCGAAGAAGAGGTCGTCGTCCCCCCTGGCGTCGTATGCGATCCTGGGAAGGTTCAGTGTAGTGCAGGAGAAGCCGCCCTGCTGGAGCACGCCCTTGGCCGCCAGGTCGAAGTCCTCGGGGTCCTTGGACCTGATCACCAGGGAGCAGCAGGATGAGCACTCGACCTCGTCGTCGCCGACGTTCTTCCCGTTGAGGAGATACGGGCCACCGAACTTGGCTATGTACTGCATCGTGGGCTCGTAGATGTACTCGTTGATCTCCGAGTCGTTCCTCAGGCTGGTGTCCATGCTTATGTCGTCCTTCATCCAGTCGAACATCTTGCCCGAGTAGTCACCCTTGATGGACTCCATCAGGTATGCGTGCATGAACATGTATACGTACTTCGCGTACTGCTCGTAGCTGGACCCGCGCTCGACGTCCCCCCCGGGCAGGACCACGTCGGCCTCCCTGAGGTATTTCGGGGGCTTTACCTGGAAGTAGGACGTGGAGAAGGCTGCCTGGCTTCCCCTCGACACGAGTATGTGGTTGGGCTCGTACCTGAGTGTCTGCGCACCCTGGACGATGTTTGCGGGTATATCCATCCCGTTGACCCGCTTCGTCCTCGAGCTGGTCTTGGCGGCCTTCTCTATGAAGGGGCCCAGTTCCCAGGCGATGTTCCTCCAGGCCTGCCCGCCGTTCCAGTTCCGGCTGCAGGCTGCCAGGAATTCGCAGGCGAGCTTGATGGCGGTGTCAAGGTGCTTAGGCGGCGAGGACACGTTCGAGAAGTGACCCGTCCCATCGATGTAGAGGCCGTTGCGGAAAACGTACCTCCCGGCTATCTGGTTACAGAATGGCCTGTCGAGGTAGTCCAGGTCATGTATGTGTATGACGCCTCCCATGTGGGCGTCGGAGAGGTTGTAGGTGCTGCCGGTTGAAGTCGTCACGTCCTGGTTGAACAGCTTCATCAGGGCGTACTGGCGGCTCATCTGGTCGGCCATCGACTTGTGGATGAACTCCGGTGCCGGGTGCTGGTTGCTGTTCTCCCAGTTGTAGTTGAAGTAGAGCTGCTCCAGGTCGTATAGGGGCATGCCGGTCCTGCTGTAGAGCTTCCTCTCTTTCTCGAAACCCTGGTTTATGAGCTCCCTCTCTACCAGGACCCTTATCATCTCGCCTGAGAGCCACTCTACGTTCTTCTCTATCTTGAGCCTTCTGAGCTCGAGCTCCACCAGGTCGGTGATCTTGTTCGCCATCGTCGGCGATATGTTGGCCTCCTTGATGATCGAGTCGTAGATTTCCTTCCTGTCCCAGGGTTTTATTACCCCGATGCTTTTTCGTACGTCAGGCATTTTGCTGGTCCAAGCCATGATTGTATCACCCGCTGGAAAGGGAAATGCGGCGACCAGAACCGGTGCAGAGCAGACTAATAAAAGTTTCGATAAGAACCCGAAATTATCGTAAGCAGCTAATTCTCAATGACCTGCCAGGGATAGAGCCTCGCGAAGTGCTCGGTCATCATCAGCCTCGCGCCCGGCCCTGCGGAGTCGATGGCCTTCCTGTCGGTCCTCATGGTCCATCCATTCCTAATGGCATCCGCCAGGTGGCTGGGCAGCATGCCCTGGGGATTATCTCCAAGTATGTATTCGAGGAGATCCTCGGCTCGCGTGAATTTCCTGCGGGCATCAACGCACCACCTATCGCCTTCGATGTACGGGTTAGATCTGGAGTGCTTCTCTAGGAACTTCTTTGCGTGCTCGGCCATGTTAACGGAGGGGCCCTGCCTCTTCTCCACCCGTGGGAGTTGCCAGACGGCGAGTTCGAAAAGCACGGATATGCTGCCTTCCTCCTCGGAGATCCCCCCGTTCTCCGGTCCCGACAGCATGAATCCGTTGTCCTCGAGCTGATTCCTCAGGGTTTTCTGCATTCTCGTGATCTGGGGAAAGATGATATCGTCTATGACATCCGGCCTCTTGAACTCCAGCAACAGGATCCTAGTTCCCCTGCTCTCGAGCCTCCTCAACAGCTCACCCCTTGAGAAGGGCTTCCTCCTCGTGGGGAAGAAGAAGTTGATCCCGGGTTTCTCGAGGAAGGCCCGGGAGGCCGCGACGAAGGTGGATACCTTCTCGACCGTTACAGCCGCCCCCGCGTTCCGGCTCCCGTCCGTCGGATCAACGACCACCAGTGGGGCCTGGAAGTCCTTGCCCGCGTCCGGATTTAGTTTTTCCACGTCCACGACCTGCCCGGTGCTCCAGCCTGAGGCGGATTTTACCAGTTCCATGAAGGAGCCGCTGTCGATCGTCAGCACCTCGCACAGGAGGCCAGAGAAACCCCCGACCCTGATCTCCGAGCCGTACACCCCGGTGCCCTTCATGAACTTCTTGGTGAGAAGCACCTGGTCCCTGAGGGTGGAGGTCATGCGTTTCCTGACGTAGTCGGTGTGAAACCTGGTCCTGTCAACGGAGGACTTCAGGTTAGTGGTCTGATCTATCTGGTAGGCTCCGACCACATCCACCCCAAGCTCTATCTTCCCCAAGCTCACCTCGACCTTCACATATGGGTGTTCGGCGTATGATATCTGGTACCTAGCCCCCCTGAATTCGGCCCACTCCCTGCCCAGCCTCAGTGTATACTCCTCGAGCTTTTCCCTCGACACATCCTCGGGGTAGAAAGCGAAGATGTCGATGTCATGGCCGTCCTCGAGGTAGGTTCCCTTGGCGACGGAGCCCTGGACCTCGACCACGCCTCTCTCCATTATTTTGTCAAGTATCTTCTGTATCTCGAGCCTGAAATCCTCCGCCGCGGACTCGACCGACTTTGCGGTTCCCGGGGAGGGCCTGATCTCACGGAGGACGCTTGAAAGAAGGTCAATTTGCGCCAAGGTCTATTGTCCTCCCTTGCCGATGACAGCGAGGTCGGAATAAACTGGTCCGCCGGGTGTAAGCACGGATTTCTTAAGGGAGATACCGTCAACCACCATCCTGCCAAGCGAGATATCACCCATTTTCCCGATAAGCTCTGCGGCCCTGGCCGACCCGCCCCTGTTGCGGCTCCTGGCGACCGTCAGGTGGGGCACGTAGCTTCTCTCCCTGTCAAATCCAAGCTTACCTAGCTCCCGGTCAATTTCCCTGGCCATTTCGACGAACTCGTTTCCCTGGCAATTAGCGCCAATCCATACGACCCTGGGTTTTCGCGAGTTTGGAAAGGCCCCCAGTCCCCTGATATCCATCTCGAATCCCAGGCCCTGGCTTCCGGACCTGATGCAGTCCTTCACCGGTTCCAGCATCTCCGGAGATATGTTCCCGAGGAACTTGACGGTGAAGTGCAGGTTCTCCCGTCGGACCACCTTTAGCTCCCGGCCCAGGGAGGAGAGGTCAGAAAGAACAGGGTCAACTCCTGCCCTTATCTCCTCCGGGACATCAACAGCGATAAAGGATCTTATCTTCTCCACCATGACCTATTCAACCTCCACGCCCAGGAGCTCCAGCAGGCCTCTCCCGGCCGGGGTTGTGAAGTAACTTTCCTCAACCTTCTGGACAAGGCCCGAGGCCAGCATTATCTTGAGCTGCCTGTCGACGTTGGGATCCGCAACGTCGAGCTCCTTCTGGAGTTCGCTGAACCTCTTTTTTTCCATGCAGGAGGTCAAAATTCGCATCCTCTGGTCCGTCAGCCCGGTCTCGGGCATCTCCCCCAGGTCCAGGCCCCTCATTATGGATGCTATCTGCCTTCCCCTCCTGGTCAGGTTGAACTCGGCCGTGTACCTTCCATCAACCTCCCTGGGTGTTTTCAGTATCAGTCCCATTTCCTCGGCCTTCCTCAGGGACTTCGAGAGTGTGTCCCTGTGGAATGGGTTCTCGTAGTCAAGCTCACTCCTGGTTTTGAAGGAGTCAACCAGCGAGAGAAGAAGGTGTATATCGGCCTTCGAGAGCATTTCTTCCCCTTGCCCTGTGGTTTCTTTATAAAGCGCAGTTTTATATATCTTCTCACTTATTATTCTGACGACATATATTGAAATTATCATAAGCTGAACCGCCTTGAAGGTCAGAACATCCCACGACACGATCGAGGAATTCAGCAAGAGCAAGATAGTCAGGGCCCTCGTAAACGAGGCCGACGCGCCGATTGCGATTGCTGAGAAGATCGCCGATGAGGTAGAGAACTACCTTGCACGGATCGAGGTGGCCCCCTCCACAACGATGATCCGGGAAATGGTAAACGCGAAGCTGATCGAGTACGGTTTCGACGATATCGCCTCATACCACCAGCGCCTGGGGCTCCCCATCTACGACGTCAAGCGGCTGGTTACCATGGGCTACAGGATGGAAAGCAGCACCCAGTTCAACCCCGAGTCGATACACAAGCACATGGGGGACATGATAGCCAGGAGCTACGCCCTCAACGCGGTAATTCCAGGGGAGGTGGCCGACGCCCACAGGCAGGGGCTGATTAACATCCACGAGCTGGAGTACTTCGTGACGAGGCCATACTGCTTCTGCCACGACCCGAGGTACTTCCTGAGGGGAGGTCTGAGGGTGGATGGTTCCGGAAGGGACACGGCGACCTCCGGACCCGCCAAGCACCCGGAGGTAGCCATATTCCACGCCGCCAAGGCCCTGGCTGCCTCACAGGTCTTCTGGTCAGGGGGCCAGGGCTACAACCACTTCAACGTCTTTATGGCCCCATATTTCACCGGCAAGAACGACAGGGAGGTATCCCAGCTATGCCAGGTGTTCGTGTACGAGATGAGCCAGCAGTACGTTGCTAGGGGTGGCCAGATGGTCTTCAGCTCGGTGTCGCTGTCACCCGGGATTCCAGGGGAGCTTGGGGGAATCAGGGCAGTGAAGCCGGGGGGAATCGTCGGTCCCGAGACGTACTCGGATTACCACGACGAGTCCCTCGCTATATTCAGGGGCATGATGGGAGTCCTCCTGGAGGGAGATCACTCCGGTAAGCCCTTTCCCTTTCCGCGAGTCGAGATCAGGGTCGTGCCCGGGATGCTGAAATCAGCCGAGAGGGAGTACATGATGGCCTGCGAACTCGCGGCAAAGTTCGGCTCGCCCGTTTTCCTCAACCAGGGCTGTGGCTTCGTCGGTGCATTCAGCTCGTCGGTCGAATCGAGGTTGATAGCCGACGGTTCAAGCGGGTACCCGGAGAGCATTCGAGGGGGGATTCTACAGGAGGTAACGATCAACATGCCCAGGGTCGCCTTCGAGTCCAGGGGAAGGGAGGGAAAGTTCTTCGAGATCCTGGGGTCGAGGATGGATCTGGCCAAGAAGATATTGACCCTGAAGATGGAAATAATTGATTCGAGAATGAAGGAGGGGTCTCTGAGCTTTGCGGCGCAGCCCGACGGGGAATCCTCCTACCTAGAGCTGGGTAACCAGGGGTTGCTCATCGGGATACTCGGACTCAACGAGGCTGTCAAGTCCCTGTCCGGGGACCAGCTACACGAATCCGGGGAAGCCCTTTCCCTGGGGGAAACTATCCTGGAGAGGATGGGCGCAATAGCCGGGGAGTACTCCAGGGAAGAGGGAAAGAGGTTCGAGATCTGCCAGTCACCCTCGATAGATGCCCAGCACAGGCTTGCCACCATCGACAGGAAGATCTTCAGGAGCCGGTTCGTTGCCCAGGGGGAATCCTCGGCCGGATCCCTCTACTACACCACTGGGGCCCATGTCCAGGCGACCGCGGAGGTGCCCCTGGAGGAGATGCTGGAGATATCCGCAAGGCTCCAGCGATTACTCGTGGGCGGGTCAATAATGGACGTATGGCTTGATGGCGTGCCCTCGGCGGAGCTGCTCTACAAAATGGTGGGCAACCTTGCTAGGAGCGAGATACCGCTCTTCGGCTTTTCCCAGGATCTGACCCTCTGCCTTTCCTGCGGGGCGACGGGAACGGGTCTAGGTCATGAGTGCCGGATCTGTGGATCGAGGGAGGTTGACTGGATCTCGAGGCTGAACGGAGAGGTGAGCAGGGTTGGTATAGGGGATGAAATCGGTGGGTGGAATCCAGGTGCGAGGGAGCAACTCTTAAGTCGAAGGAGATATTCCCTGTAGGAGGAACTGGATTGCCGGTTGAGGTAATGCTGTTTACGAAAAAGGACTGCCCGAACTGCCCGCTTGCCAAAAAGGTCGTGGGGGAGGTTCTGGAGGAGATCGGTGACAGGATGTTGGTGAAGAGGTTCGATCTTGATGACGAGGAGGATTTCCTGACGGCACTCCAGCATCAGATAATGTCAACTCCAAGCATAGTAATTGGGGAGAGGCTCGTATGCGTTGGCAGGGCTCCTACCCGGGGAGAACTGGTGAAGGCCGTGGAGGAGGCCGAGAAGTTAGTTTAATCCGGTGGGATTTGGATATATAATAGTAAATTCGTTTATTATTGGATAAATAATGTCAAGCAGCACCAATATTTATAAGCATGACATTCAACTAAATTTCGGTGGGTATCTTTGACCTACTCCTATAATTCAAAGGGAAACACCTACTATCTGTTCAAGAAGGGGCGGATATATTACTTCACGAAGGATGAGGCCGCCGCTAAAGCAAAGGGCGGAGAGCCCCAGGAATCCATTCCCCCTGGAAAGACGATAGTGGTAAACGAAAGGACCGGTCTTCCAATCCTCAAGAAGGCCTGATCGGTCCATTTTCTTTTTCAAGCCAAGGGGGTTCCCCCGGGCTAGTGTATGCCATTTTTAAACTGGCCCCGGGTTCCCTGTAGTGCCTGGGAAGGATAGAGATGACACGCTCCTGCGAGTACATGAGAAGAAAGGGGTTCCAGAAGCTCCCCTACTGTATATTGGAAAAACGCTACGTCTTCAACTGCGTGAAGCGGGACTGTGAGACCTACAAGAAGGCCAAGGGAATTGGTGAAGTCAAGAGAATTTTCGATTAGGCTTTCCCGTTCTTCCCTAAAAGACACTTTTCATTCAGAGAATCCCGGTGGAAACTGGCAATGGATACATGGATTTTCCTTGTCGGTGTTCTTATAGCCCTCGCCGTAATCGCCCTCCTCACGCTGTATGCAATCAGGAAGATAGAGGAGGTGCCGGAGGGTGGGCAGATCAAAGCTCCCTGATGACGGGCAGGCCTCCCTTGGGCCCGGCCTCGCGCCTTTCAAGAATGGTGCCGGCCACCACCCAGATCCCCATCTGGGTTACCAGGGCAATGTTGGTGGCCCACGCGGCTCCCTCAAGGCCCATCAAGCCCACTAGGTAGAGGTTCAAAACCGGTACCACGATAAGTGACTGAACGAAGGTTAGGGCGACGATTCTGCTGAGGAATGCCTTGGGGGCCCTTCCGAAGATGAAGGCCGAGAAGATGGAGTACACAAGTATAGCCGAGTACCCGATGGCAAGTATCCTAAGAACGCTGACGGCCTCGTCGGTTCCCGATCCGAAGAGGAGGGGTACCGCCCATCCGGCCATTACATAGTATACTGGAACCGAAACCACCGCCAGGACGGCTGCAAAGACGGCAAATCGCCTCAGTTCGAAGCTTTCCTGGGCTGATGCTCTCGGCAATAGAACCGTCTCAATTGTTCTGCCCAGGAGCGATAGCGGGAGGGTGAAAAGGGTGGCGATGGCGAAGAGACCGAGCTCGCTGAAAGTGAGGTTGTAGGCGATGACGAATGCGCTGACCCTGGTTGATATTGCGCTGGATGCAGCGATGAGGAATATGAGGAATGAGAGGTGGGAGAGTTCCCGGAACTTGATCGTCGGCTCACCACCGTCCCCGATCCCTGAGAGGATCCTCGCGGTAACGGCAATCTCGAAGACTATGGCGAAAAGGCCAATGGCCAGGAGTATTGACTCGGCCTTGAGGGCGAGGTAGATGGCGAGGAAGACCGCCGTGCCCCGGGCAACGGCATCGAGGGCCATGATGGCGGAAACCCATGCCATCTTCTGCTGACCCTGGAAGAATGCCATATTCAGGTTGAGAAGGCAGACCGCCAGGAGGAGCAGGGATAGGTAAAGGGCGAAGTTCGGCACGACCTTAGAACCGTAGATCGCATTGATCACGGGGGTGGAGATTACTATCGATACAGTGCAGATGGTCACGATCCAGTAGAAGACCTTCCTAACTAGGGGAAAGGCGCTCCTACCCTCCTTCGCGATGGCCCTGGCGATGGAGACGTGGAACCCGAACATTGCAAAGACGGAAATCAGCAGTACGAGAGAAAGACCAAGCTCGTACTGACCCAGAACATCGGTACCGAGCCTGCTCTGGATGAATACCTTGGCCGCCAGCATGATAAAGCTATTGATAATGGTCCCCAGGTATACTATGAGACCGTGCTTCACGGCGGCCATCATTGAAATCGAGAACCAATTCTCTGAGTTCTATTAAATGGAATCAAACCTCGGTCTGTTGGGTTTTGGGGGGGTCCAGCCCCGAGACAACCGAGAAATGACCTGGAAGTGTACAGAGCGTGGGCCTGGCGTAGATATTTCAGCCCAATTCCCCATCTATTGACATCTTGAAAGGAACTTACCTGCTGGTCGCCCTCATAGCAATTTCCCTGGCAGCCGGGATTTGGATCAGATGGAGGTCGGGGGAGGTTAACGATGGGCTGGAGTACCACGGGTACTTCGAGGTTTTTGATTTCTACATGTCAAGCGTGTTTGGTGAACAGCTTGAACGGGACCATCCGGGTCTTGACTGGGCCAACAACTCGGTCCACATAGAAAATGCTGCCGGGCAGTCAAACATCATTGCCGTTCCACACGTTGTTGAAAACCCGAGAGCTTTCTTCTACGATCCCGGTTACGCGCGGGCCTGTGTCGAGAACGATCTCGAAATGATACTCTACATACACACCCTAGGAAAGTACATTTACTTCTATGATCCCAGGCCCTGCGATGGCGCGGATAGACTGGAGCTCTTGAAACGGGAATATCGGGTCTACGAGGAGAAATTCCGGGAGTACAATAATTCGATATCAATGGTCCAGATCTACGACGAGCCCTGGGTCACGCCCCTGAACGTTACACACCAGATGCTCTTCGACATGGCCGAGGCGGCGAGGGAGATCTTCTGGGGGAAGCCTATCATGGTGATGTTCCACCGCCAGGGCAATACCTACCGTTATTCCCACACGAACGGAACGATAATAACATACGATGACTGGGCGGGCAGAATGCCGGAGGCCTTCGACGTAATCGGGGTTGACCCCTACTACTATTCATACCACGACGAGTCATGGCCTGATTTCCGCTTCACAGGCGACCAGGAAATGGTGGAAAGCGATGTTTCCTGGGCAAGCAACTTCGACAGGCCGGTCATCCTCGTTGGCCAGGGCTATGATCCAGGGGCCTCCCAGTTCTTCGACAGGGATAACACCGACACCAGGCTAGGGGTAGAGGAGGGCTTCGAGGACTGGGAACCCGGCCCACCCGAAGGGTCTTGGTCAGTGGACCCGGGGGTGCAGGCAACGGGGTCCAGACAGTTCGAGGGTGAGAAATCTCTGGAGCTTCCCCCGGGGGGAGAATTTTCGGCGACCCTCGAGTTCGAGGAGGTCCACAGCGTAACCTTCAGCTTCAACATCGCCGTGGAGCAGGGCACCCAGCAATCCCTGTGGTTCATGCTGGGTAACGATGAGGGTTATCCAGTCAGGCTGGGAATAGAGGGCAGGGATCCGGTTATCTTCAATGGTGCTACCGTCGAGGTCATCAACAGGTCCCTGGACATAACCCCGGGCATTTGGCACTCGATCATGGTCAGCGCGAACGTCGATGCCAACAGGTGGACGGTCTGGGTGGATGGCGAGGTGCAGACCCGGATGCCAAACGCATTCCAGCCGACAAGCTTCGACCGGGTCAGGATAACGAGCTCCAGTTCCTCGGGAAACGCGTGGCTTGATTCCCTCTCGGTCAGCAGGTACTGGTCACACATCCCTCCAAACGAGAAGGAAACGATGCTGTACTACGACGTTGCGAGGAAGTACCCGCAGGTTACCACCCTCATGTGGTGGAGCTATCCCCATTCCTTCGCCTCCTCCCTTATCGGCGAAGATTCGGAGGAGTTCCAGGTTACAAACATCTGGGAAATCCAGGGAGAGATATGGGATCTGATCGGATGATGGGAAGGGTATCACTGGCAATGGTACTTCTCAGCTTCCTGATTCCCTGCCACGGGGCCCCCGGGTTCGAGGTTGAACAGGTCGCCATGAGCGAGGTACCCCTTTCATCTCCAAACTGCATAGCCTACCATCCCTCGGGACGCTGGGTGGTCTCGGACACGGGCAATGACCGGGTTCTGCTCCTTGATGAAGACCTCGGGACCATGCTGGAATACTCCGGGGGCATGCTCCGGCCCCGGGGGGTTGCTGTTGATGCTGAAGGAATGATCTGGATCTGTGACAGTGGTAATAACCGAGTACTCGTCCTGGATGAAAATCTTGAGCTGGTCGGGGTCCTCTGGGAGGGAGTTTTCGACCTTCCCTGGGGAGTATCCGTGGGCCCGGGCGGGGTGGTGGCGGTCTCCGATTCCCTGAACCGGAGGGTGCAGGTTTTTGCAGCCAACGGGAGCTTTCTCAGGGAGATTGGTTCCTGGGGAGCGGCACCGGGCCAGTTTGACGGGCCCCTTGATGTCGCCTTCGGCTCTGACGGCAGGTTGGTCGTTGTCGATACTTACCTCGAGGCAGAGGGATACATCCGGAGGGTCCAGGTTTTCTCCCCCGATTACACACCAGAGCAGGTTATTTGGGATATTTCGAGCCGGCTCAGGTTCACCCGTCCCGTCGGGGTTGGGACTGCGCCCGATGGCTCGATTGCCGTGGCGGACTTCATGGCCAACCGGGTATACCTATTCGGCCGGGACGGTTCCCACCTCGGTGGAATCACCACCATCAAGGGCCATCCAAGCATCAAGACGCCGTACGACGTCTCCTTCGCAGGCATTGAGGGAGGGGATGCTATAATGGGCATCGTGGAGAGGGATCCCGGAAGGGTTCGGCTGATGCGTTTTTCGATATCCGAGACTCCTGCGCTCCTTCTGGCAATGGCGTCTCTTTTGCTGGTGAAAAGGCGTTTCGGGCACTATTCTGACCTGTAAACCGTCCTGCCCCGGACAATAGTGGTCCATGCCGAGAGATCGGGCTCCATGATTACTATATCCGCATCCATGCCCGGCGATAGCCTGCCCTTGCCGCCCAGACCAAGAAGCCGTGCGGGGTTCTCGGCAGCCGTCGCTATCGCCACTCGGGGATCCCAGCCCGTGTATTTTGATAACCTGTGCAGAAGCTCGTCCATACATAGGCTGGTGCCAACTAACCTGCCATCCCTGTACCTCGCTGTCCCCCCCTTGGAATGGTACTCGATGCCGTTGTAGCTGTATGTTCCATCGGGCATGTCCATGGATCGCATGCCGTCGGTGATGGAGATGGTTCTCTCAAAACCCACCTGTCCCAGGGCCCAGGCCAGGACGCGTGGATGAACGTGGACGCCGTCTGGGATAACCTGAACGCTGAGCTCCTCGCTCTCCAAAATCGCCAGCAAGGGTCCCGGCTGGCGGTGGTGGATGGAGGGCATGGCGTTGAAGAGGTGTGTTACGTGGGTTATTCCTTGCTCTATGCCCTCGAGGGTCTCCTCATATGAGGCGTTGGAATGACCGAAAGATGCGATGACCCCGGATCTCCTGAGCATGGCGATCAGTTCCATGCTCCCCTCAAGCTCCGGGGCAATGGTCATTATTTTCAGTCCACCCCGCGTGATCTCCAGTATCTCCTCGAGAACCTCGGTGGAGGGCGGGCAAACGGAGTCGGGGAGGATCATTCCCCTCCTCTCCCCCGATATGAAGGGCCCCTCGAGGTGGATGCCCAGCAGTCTGGCGCCGCCCAGATCCCTGCCAATGCTCTGGGTTGCGTTCTTTAGATGGCCGTTTTCTCCCCGGTATCGATAGACCGTCGTGGCAAGGAAACCAGTTACCCCGTGCCGGGCACAGGAACGGCTTATTCTCTCAAGGTCCCCCAGGCCACCGTCAAGGGTATCGGAACCGCCCGCACCCTGCACGTGGACGTCGATGAGCCCTGGAGCCGCGATCCTTCCGCCGGCATCAATGGTATCCTCACCCCGACCGGTTATGCCAGGTCCCATCCCGGCAATTTTACCCCCCTCCAGGAGGAGGTCTATGGCCTCTCCGGGGGCGCCGGGCTCCAGAATCCGGCAGTTCTTGATCAGCATTTTACACTCCCGAACAGGTTCATCAGATCTATTATCTTTAACCCAGCAGGTGGTTCTCTGGGGAAATGGGATAGATTTTTTGGCAGTCCATGGTACAGCCGGCAAGGGTTCCCGATGGTAGAGAGCACCAACATTCTCCAGGTGGACGTCGAAGACTGGTACATGGACCTGGATATCTCCACCTGGAACCAGTACGAGGACAGGGTGGTCGAGGCCACCACCAGGTTGCTCTCGATGCTGGAGGAGACTGGCAGCAGGGCTACCTTCTTCACCCTGGGTTACATAGCAGAACACTTCCCGGACCTGGTCAGGATGATAACGGATGGAGGACACGAGGTGGGTTCGCACGGGTACGCCCACAAGCCGCTCCACGAGATCACGCCGGAAGAGTTCGAGAGGGACCTGGTCAGGGCCAAGGAGCTCCTTGAATCGGTCTCCGGCTCCAGGGTGGTTGGCTACAGAGCCCCCTTCTTCACCCTCAGCGAGAAAACAGCCTGGGCCCTGGACGGGGTTGAGAGGTGTGGGTTTGCATACGACTCGAGCGTTTTCCCCGTGAAAACCCACCTCTACGGGATTCCCGATGCACCTCTTTTTCCATACAGGATATCATCATCCGGCCTGAGGGGAAATGACCCCGGCGCCAAACTTATGGAGTTTCCACTCTCGGTATACACCTTGCCAATTATCAGGAGGAATGTCCCCATAGCCGGAGGTTTTTACCTGAGGTTCTTCCCGTACGAGTTCATACACTACGCGATCAGGAAGATCAACGCCGGGGGGAACCCGGCGATTTGCTATCTTCACCCATGGGACCTCGACCCGGGAAAACCCGTCATAGACCAGCTGAGGTGGTACCATTATTACCGCCTCCACGTAACAGAGGGCAAGCTTATGAAGATGCTTCGCGATTTCGAATTCACTTCAACGAGGGATTACATTGAGCGCGAACAGGGATGAGGCAAGAAGGTACTTCGAGGGAGAGGCCGCCGATGATTTCGATGCCATCTACGACAACGAGGGCGGCACGCTGACCAGGTTCATCAACAGGGTCTTCCGAAAGGGCATGCGGGAGAGGGTAGAGCTGACCCTCCTTGAGTGCGAGAGGACCCGGGGCACGGTCCTGGACGTTGGGTGTGGATCGGGAAGGGTGTCGATCATGATGGCAAAAAGGGGAATGAGGGTTATCGGCATTGATTATTCCCAGCGAATGATCGAACTCGCCCGGGGGTATCTGGATGAGGAGAGGAAGAGGTCGGGGGTGGATCTGGACGTCGAGTTCATTACGGCGGATTTCATGGAGAGTTACGACCCCGAGTCGAAATTCGAGATGACGGTTGCCCTGGGGGTGTTTGACTACGTCCCCGATCCTGGGCCCTTCCTCGAGAAGATGGCCAGTATAACTGATGGAAAGATGATATCCGCATTCCCGGACAGGTTCGCATTCCAGATGCCGCTCAGGAAGCTCTGGTTGCAGAAGAGGGGCTGCCCGGTATTTTTCTACTCAGAAAAGGACGTGCGAAAGCTCCACGAGGAATTGGGATTCGATAACTACGATATTACCAGGGTATCGGCCGGTTTCCTGGTCAAAGCGGTGGCCAGGGAAGCGCTTGACTAGCTGTATCCCCTTTTCTTCAGGGGAGTGAAGTAATAGATATCCACTCCCGGGCATGAGTAGAGCTTGTCAAAGGGCCTTACGGGATATTCGTTGGTCCCGATCCTTCCACTGGTTCTGGGAAGGACGGAGTCAGCCTCCCCGTAGGGATCCTTCCCGCCGTAACTGTAGAAAAGGGATCCGTTGTATTCGTCGAACTTCCCGAAATCGGCATCCTCCCCGAAATCATCGGACATAACCTGGGCGATCCAGTCGCTCGTGTAGATGTATTTATAGTAATACACCCACTCGCCCGTGCTTCCGTAGGCGTTTCGTAGGTTCAGCCGTCCAAGGATTTTCAGGGCGTCTATGATATCACCGCTGTAGACATCAAGGCTCCGTAACTCGTAGGGCTTCCTCTCGGAATCCACCCAGCCCTGGAAAAACCACCAGTGAAGATGAATATCATCGGAACCGAGGGCCGCAAGTGCCCTGGATCGAACCCAGTCGGCCATTATTATCTGCTGCCGGGGAATTCCAGTATTCGTCTCCTCCAGCACGGAAAGAAGCTCTTCCTGCATCCATCCTCCGAGCACGGAAATCTCGGTCTGGCCGTACTCCTGCTTCCAGGGAAGGAGTGGCTCTCCCTCGCTCACCGGTACCACCGAGATGACCAGGGGCTGCAGCACGACAAGAACCACCGTCACCGGAAGGACCAGCGGGGCCAGCGTCTTGAGCCCGGCGCGCGACCTGAGAATATCCCTGAAATAGAGGATGCCTATCAGGCAGAGCATTCCGAAGGGGATCATCAGGAAGCAGTTGAACCTGAATGGGTAGTACTCCACGTTAAGGAAGCCGACCGACAGGATGAAAAACACCATCCAGAGTGAAAATAGGAGGAGTGGGTCCACAGGGAGACTTCTCTCTCCCCTGCCAAAGTGAACCTTCCTGTAGTAAATCGCTATTCCGATAATGCCCAGGGGGAGTGACAAGGTCTGAAGAAATCCAAAGACGACAGGGTAGCCGATGACCTTAAGGACGATGCTGATCCGGGGTGGGGGCTGGCTGGTTATATCGATACCATAGACGCTATTCATCACCCTGTATGCGGCCGTCCAGGCAAACACACCGGCTACGAGTGCCGCTATAAGTAGAAATAGAAGTTTCCTAGGGTTGAACGTGGGGCCCACGTCGATGAGCAAGAGCATGACCTTCCTCAGTGCTATGATTGCCAGTAAAATTCCCACGCAGACCAGGGAGAGGTAGTGTATCTTTGCTATTGCGGGAACGGTTACTGCAACTATTGCCACCAACCTCTTGGTCGTCCATGTGGCCTGGAGAGCAAGCCACATAACGAAGGCGAAGAGGAACAGGCCAACGAGGTTGGGAATGGAGACCGAGGTGTACTTGATGAAGGCGAATGCGAAGACGGCTATGGCTGTCCCGGCTGCCTGGTGGGAGGGCTTCGTTGCCACGTTCCTCATTATCAGGTAGACCGGTAGAACGCAGAGCGATCCGAGAAGGATGTGTAGGTATTGGGTGAGGGTGAAGGTGGATAACCCCGTTGTTGTCGAGAGCATCTGGAGGAGCATCGGGAAGCCATTGGGGTATTGCCCGTATGCCTGGTCCTGGGAACCCGGGAACTCCAGGTGGGAGGAGCCATTAATCCCGTTTGCCCAGGTTATGAAGTGATAGGGATCGCTGGTCGGTATGTGCCCCCAGGTATTCACGTAGTAGAACCTGACCAGTACCGATAGTGTGAGGATCAGAAGGATCAGAAGGACGGTATCCCGCCGCGGACCCCTCAGGGACCTTTCATGAATCAGGGCTCCCTCCCGCCATGCTCGTTCTGGTCCCAGCTCCCCCGGTTCTAAGAAAAACCTTTTCGTATCTGCTGGCAAATCTGCCCCAGCTGTACCCAACCGTGGCCCTAAGGTAGGCCCTCCGGGTCCTCTTCAAAGTGGCTTTTCTGTCGCCCAGAATTCCATCCACCGCCGATGATATCTCCTCTGGATTCCGTGCATGGACCAGGAGGTTTCCGTACATGCGGACGACCTCGAAAAGGGGGGTGGTGATGACGGGCCTCCGGCAGGCAGCGTACTCGTGTATTTTCAGGGGAATTGCGGCCTCGGTGAGGTCGTTGCTAACGAATGGCAGAATGCAGATGTCCATGGACTCGATCCACCCGGGTACCTGGTCGTAGGGAACCCTTCCGGTGAACTCGACCCTGTTCCCGAGGCCGAGGGATCTGGCGAGGTCATCGAGTTCCTCCCGCCCTCGACCGTCCCCGATCACCATGAGCCGTGTATCCTGAGAGTACTCCAGGCTTCTTATCGCGGACTCCAGGTCGACGAAGAACTCCAGGACGCCGACGTAGCCTATGACTGGTGATGGACCCGGATTCCAATCCTTCGCCCTAAACCTCGAGTCGTCAACACCATTGGGTATCTCGTCAAAGACCTTCGAGCAGTTCTGGGCATGCACCCTCAGCTTCTGGCCAATGGCGACGGATGCATCTGCCACCCTCAGGTTGAAGGTGGTCACGACCTCGCCAACCCAGCGCAACACGCCCTCTATGAAGCCTGACATCCCGCTGTACCTGGAGAAGGCTGGCAGGTAATCGCAGTAGTCGAAGATCGAGGGCGTCCCGGTTATTTTGGCAACTATTATGGAGGCGGTCCCGGCTGAAAGTCCGTTCGTGACGACGATATCGATCTTTTCCCTCCTGATAATAGAGAGGATCTGTACCATCTGGGGCAGGAAGTTCAAAAGGTAGTAAGTAAGGAGGCTCCGGCTCCTGAAGTTCCTGAGGTGGTGGATGATATCTCCCTCATTCTCGCGGATGGGCTGCCCCCCGAGGGAGAAGTGTACGACGTGGGTCTCGTGGTCACGGCGCCAGGCCCGGGTGAAGTGGTGGATCCTGTTCTCAAGGGCTGTAAACCAATCGACCCCTGGAACTATAAGCATTCTCATCCTTGATCATCCATGCCGCGTGCCCTTTAATGTGGTTTTAATAACCGGAAATGGGGAAAGCTTTTTTTCGATCCCCTGCCGATCTTGACAAGTGGCCCATGTTTCAATGTTTCTGGCAAATCCCTATAAGCCCGACCCGAGGGTAAGAAGGGAGGCCCTAACGCTAGGGGAATCCGGTCACTCTGTGAGCATACATGCGTGGGACCGCGAATGCAGGTTTCCTGTGGACGAGGAATCCGAGGGCTTGAGTATACGTAGAATTCCAGTCAGGGCCCCTTACGGTAAGTTCCTGCCCCTGGTGAGGGGTTTTCTTGCGTTTTACCTGCATCTGGTCTTGGCGTCAATTACTGACAGCATCGATGTGGTGCACTGCCATGATATGGACACGCTGGTTCCGGGGTGGCTGGTCTCGAGGATGGTGGGCGCCCGACTGGTATACGATATGCACGAGTCATACCCGGATTTCATATCCACCTTCGCACCCCGGCTTCTGGTAAGGGTCCTGAGGTTCATTGAACCCTTCCTGATTCGGAGGGCGGACCTGGTCCTGACCACCAGCTCGATGATCGGGGATATTGCCCGAAGGTCCGGCGCAAGGAGGGTAGTTGCAGTTATGAACTGCTTCGACCCGTTTCCTGCTCCCGGGGAGAGGGCGAAGAGCATCAGGGAATCCATATGTGGGGGGGAGGAGTTCCTGTTACTCTACATTGGTGGGCTCTTCGCCGGCCGGGGCCTGGAGGAGGTAATCATGGCAGTTTCCTCCATGGAGGGGGTCAAGCTCTTCATGGGCGGCTACGGTCCACTGGAGGATGAGCTGGTGAAGCTGGCTGCAGAATGCGGGGCCGGGGACAAGGTATTGTTCGGGGGGGAGATAGATCCTGCAGACGTGCCCTATTACGATGCCGCGGCCGATCTCCTCTTCGCGATGTACAGGGGAACCGACCCGAATAACATTCTCACAATCCCTAACAAGCTATTCGAGTCGATAGCAGCGGGCAAGCCGATAATGGTCTCGGACCTCGGGGAGAAGAGCAAGCTGGTGAAGGAGGAGGGCAGTGGGGTTGTGGTGGACCCGGAAGATGTGGGGGCTATAGCTGAGGCTATCGGGGCCCTGAGGGATGACCGGGAACTCTACGCCGGAATGGTATCGGCGGCAAAATCGGCGCAGTCGAGGTACAGCTGGTCGCGGATGGCGGAGAGGCTGGTTGAGAGCTACGGAGATATTATCCCCTAGGACAGGAAGAAATCCTCGATATTGGAATTGAAGGATCCTATGCCAAAGCGCGAGATCATCGAGGCCCTTGCCCTTTCCCCCATTGTGAGTCGCAGATCGGGGCTCGATATGAGCCTGCGGATGGAAGCGGAAAGGCTTTCCTCGTCCCTGGCGGGAACGAGAATGCCGTTAACCCCGTCTTCGATGATATCATCGTGGGAGTCAACTCCCCGGGTGGCAATGGGGGCCAGGCCGGAGGACATGCCCTCCCTGAGTGCTACCGAGTAGCCACCTGCGAAAATCTTCGGGAAGACCAGGATGTCCGCTGCTCTGAGGTAGTCGGGAACCCTCTCGCTGAACCCGAGGAATTTGAACAGGCCGGGAGCTCTGGAGTGGGCCAGGTCCTCATAGTACCTCCGTAGAGTCCCGTCACCCAGAACGATAAATAGTATCCCGTCCTCGGGCCCCAGGGATGATGCGGCCCTGATAAGGTATTCAAGCCCGCTCTCGACCTCCAGCCGCCCGACGAAGATGGCTACTAACCGGTTCTTAAGGTCGAGCTCGGAACGAATGCGGTGTCGCACGGTACTGTCTGGTGAGTATGCATCGGTGTCTATGCCGATTGGAAAAACAGAGGTCTTGGAGGCAATTTCCTCTCCGAATAGCTCCCTGGTCCTCCTGAGCAGATCAAGCCCGGGGAAATATATCCTCCTGGAGGCCGCCAGTAAAATTCCAATTACCCTCCTACATCCGAAGCACCAGAGGGACCTGAGGGGCAGGCCGAAGTTTGACCAGTACTCCTCGGTGGTGAAGTTGGTTATCGTGCCGTGGTCGGCCAGTGCCAGAGGAATACCGAGTAACCTCGACGCGATCAGGGACGGTATGCCGCTGAAAAGGGGATCCTGGCAGAAGATCAGGTCTGATTCCTTTTCCTTGGCCATGTCGATCGTGGCCAGGATAAGTCCAAGCAGTGGGAATGAGAGTGGGCTGGGGAGGGGTGCCTGTGGAACGTTCCGTACGGCCACGTTGTCGTGGGGAAAGCTTCTGCGGGATCCGGGAGATGGCTCTACCGCAACGACGGCGAACTCGTGTCCCAGTTCCTCGAGGTGCAGTACCATCCTGTCTAGGAAGGTGAATACCCCCCCGTGGGTTGGGAAGACCCAGGTGGTTATGAGCACCCTCATCGAGAATGCCCTGTGGTAATCTCTCTTATCTATTTCCGAAAGCGGGCGATACTGATGCGGAATTCGAAGAGCCCGGCCAATGGTGGTAGAGGATCACTCTTCTTTCTCTTCTTTCTTGGCCGCGGGTTTCTTCTCCTTCTTGGCTGATGAGCGGCTCAGCACGATCTCGAAGGACGAGACCTTTAACTCGCTGCCATCCTCTCTCTTGGCCGTCTCGGTTCCCAACTTGATGTCCTTGTATACGATGTCCGGCAGGAATCGGTTCTTGGTAACTTCAACAACGTCGACCGCCGTGCTTATGGCCCGGCCCCTGGCCTTGACCACTACCTCATCGGCGTCGGCGGCGTTGAACTGCGTTACGATCGCCAGTACATAATTCATCAGTTTCTTGCTTCCGATGAACACGGTGTTCTCTTTCATACTGTACCTCCGTTTCCCTGTTTTTGGTTATTTGACGCTTCTCCCGGATGAATCCGGTATCCAGATTTCTCAGTTAGACCTTAAGTTTCTTTCCCAGAGATGTAAAAGACGTTGCCTGGGACAACTACTCGGGAATCGGGTACCTGAGAAACGCTCCTATCCCTCCGAGCCCCCGGAGTTTATGACCGCCCTCGTGATCCGTGCTGACCATCAGGTGGGTTCCGGAGAAACCGTGGACCAACTTGATCAGTCTGTCGGCATCCCTCCTCCGTTCCCTGAAAATTTCGTCCGTGATCAGGAGCGACTCGACAGCCCCCATTTTCGCGGCTTTCCTAACTTCCTCGAGGCCGTAGGCCACCGGCTGTTCCTTAGCAATCCTCCCGAGGAAATCCTCGATCGCATTCAGCTCCATCGTTACCCTGTTTGAGCTCACGATCCTGTCCACGGATCCCCTCCTCATCGCCTCGTAAATCCCGGCCCTCCCGGGCGAGTAGCATGTATCGTGCGAGACGACGAGCTCACCCAGGGCCTTCGGATTCTCATCAAGGTAGGATTTGAACCCGGATCTGACAAGCTCCGGGCCTACAACGAGCACCTGAGATAGACCCCTTGAAGAAGCAATCTCGACTATCGCCTGCGCTACCGCGGAGTAAAACCTGTTCCGGGCGACCTCCCTCGATGACCTCTCCCTCTTACCTGGAATGTTAATCGTAATTTCGTTAATGAAGTCCACGCCCCTCTGCCTTACCACGGCAAAGCTCGCATCACCGTCTTCGATTGACACTACAAGTATCATCGGCCTTCTTCCGAGCCTGACGGCTTCCTCCAGGTTCCCTATCTCAGACCTGCGCCAATCACGTACGAGGGAGATGACTGACCCGGGCTCCACGTTGAAGGTGTGAAAGCTCCCGATATCGATTCCCCTTTCAATCCGGCCTGTGAAACGCACTGCGTTTACGTACGCGTGGAAGTCCACCTTTTCGATCCTAATGCCGAGAAAGACCGGTTTTTTCTCCCCTCTTTCAGGCCTGGAATCCTCGAGGTCCTGCTTTTCCCTCCTGAAGCTCTTTGCCAGCGCGAGGTCCCCGGGCTGCACGATGTTATAAAGGGTCCAGAGATCGTCCAGGTCGTCGACCCTGAGCTTGATGGTCTTATTTCTAAGGTCCATCTTCAGGATCTGCAAAATTGCCTCTCCTATCCCATCAGGGGATCCAGGTCTGATATAGTCATTCCCCTCTTCGAGATGAAATCCCTTGAGATCACCAGGGTGCTTCCGTTCGTCCTCGGTAGCCTGAAGGGCTTGAGGAAATGCCATTGCTGTTGGAGGAACTTGATTGCCAGCAGGGGTTTTGCTCCGGCGGTCCTCGAGTATACCTTGAGATCATCCACCTGTTCATCCCTGAGGTATACCTGGTTCTTCCTGCTGGTTTTGCACTCGATGGCCAGTATCTTTCCCCTTCTGCAGGCCACTATATCTGGCGTTGGAAGTGGCTTTGCCCCGCTGCCCGCAACGCGGACGGCGGCGAACCCTCTCTGGTGAAGGAGATCGACTAACTGCCTTTCGTAGTTGCAGCCTCTGCTCTTGTTGCTCATCTATTCACGGCGCGGGGATTTTTTGAAAAACCGGGGTTTTCATCAACCTCTCCATGAATAACATCATCGAAAGGTTATTTCGGCTTCCTCATGGCACTGGCGGGGTGTATCTAAAAAACACTTTCCCCTTTTTACGGCATAACCCCTGTGATGCGTTTAAATCGCAGGATCCATGCTCGAACAGGATGGTGTTTATCGCCATTTATAAACATCCCCGGGACTTTTCTGGAAAACCCCCCCTCATGGTGAGCCGAGCTTGGAGGATGAGATCGATATCAGTATAAGAAGGGTCAGGGAAAGGGACCTGGAGGGGATACTTGAAATCGAGGAAACGGCATTTCCAAATCCCTACCCACTGGGCTACCTAAGATTCCTAGCCAAGACGAACCCCGAGACCTTTCTCGTGGCCGAGGACGATAGTGTGCTTCTGGGATACATAATCGCGGACGTGAGAAAAAAGAACGAGGGTCACATCATATCCATAGCAGTCGGCAAGTTTGTGAGGAGGAGGGGGGTGGCCCGGGCACTGATTGCTGCCGTCGGGAGGATATTCCGGGAGTTCTCTGTCGAAGTTGTGAAGCTGGAGGTGCGGGTAAGCAATCTCTCTGCCATCAATCTCTACCGTTCAATGGGCTACAGTCAGGTCGGCATGATGCCGGGGTATTACCGGGATGGGGAGGATGCGATAATCATGGCCTTATCGATGGCCGGGGATGTTCACTCCTCCGGCGGAGAACGGCGGGGCTCTATGATGTAGATATACCCGAACACGATGAGTATTAGAGCCACAACGACCAGCAGGGAGTAGATCATAGCCGGCCTTCCCTCAGCCTCGTCCTTCGGCGGGGGGTCGGCGCTGGCGCTTATCCAGGTGTTCTTCGTCAGGTTGATGGTCCTGGCCTCCTCCTCCACGGCCGAGGAGAGCTCACCCAGTGGCCCGAGTTTTTCGATGGACTGGTCGGCTCTCTCGGTGGCACCGGCGATATCGCCCTCGGCCGCCAGGCTCTTGGCTTCCTCAAAGAGTTGTTTGGCCTGGGAGTGGAGCTCGTGGTACTCCGGGACGCCCAGTGCCAGCTCTCCGAAGGAATCCAGAACGGAGGTCGACATCTTCCCTTCAACCGGCTCGGGGAAGAACCAGAGCAGGTCCACGGAGATCTTCTGCCCTGCGTTGAGATTCATCGGGACGAAGTCGTCGTAGGGACCGGCCTCCCCGAAGGGCTTGAAACCCATCAGTACGTGATCCCGGGGGCCCGAGAAGAATATGCAGTAGGGCCTGAACCCTGTGAAACCCTCCATGGACAGGACCTTGACGCCGACACCGGTTAGTATTTCAAAGGAAAGATCGCTCTCACCCGATACTCCGTACCAGTCCCTCTCCCCTACATCGAACTCCATATAGAGCATCCCGGGGAGGTCTCCCTCTTCCCACATGGTTTGGGGAATGTGGTAAGCATCGGTCGTTTGGTTAAACCACCCCGACGGAAGTTCCCCGGCGGGATAGGTGAAGTATGCCCCGGGATGGATTACAGTATCCGGAAGGCTGATCCCCCTGTCGCTTAGCTTTGAACCCAGGGAAAACGCGGACTCGAGGGGGAAGGGCAGTAGCTGCTGGGCTCCGCCATTTGTAACAGTCACCCTCTGCTGAACGGCCTGGTATTCCGAGGCAACCCAGTACTCGCACTCGACGTGGAGGGTGGAGTTAAGGGTATAGGTCCTGTTCAGCCAGAGGATCTGGTCCCCGGGAGAATATGTGTAAGAGCAGGTCCAGGAGATTATCCCGTTCTCTCCCTCCTCAACCCAGTCGAATGTCACGGCTGGCACACCGGTGGGATCGATGCCGGAGATGTAGTTCTGGGGTGAGGCGAGGCCGCCAATGCCAAGAAATGGCATGCTTGTAATAGGGTCATTCTCGACTCCCCCACCGAAACTGACTCTCCGCATGATATCGTCATTCTCAACGGTTATGGAGACTATCTCGGGATCCCAGTTTATCGAGGTGGGTTGCCCGCCGTGGTTTGACAGCGTCGGGCCCAGCACCAGCCTTATCTCCATCTCGTCAACCGTGATCCTGTAGGACCGGTTCCAGTACAGGGATCGTCCATCCTGGTCGAACAGGGAGAAGGGCGTGCTTTCGATATCTGTGAAGGCGAGGACGGGTGATATGGTGAGAATTGCCAGGAGTACGGTAGCTGCTCGTGTTCTCAAGACCCGCGACCTCTAAGGAAGCTTAATAAGCCGGCGATCGGCTTATTAATCTTATACCATGGAAAAGAGGCACATTCTCTCACTTCTTCTGGCGATTCCAATCCTGATAAGCCTCCTCTATCTACTGGGCAACGGGCCCAGATCCGATGCAAAAGGTGTTGGTCAGTCCGGTTTTTCCGGTTCCAGGGCTTATGACCACGTAAAGGCTCTCGTGGATATGGGGCCCAGATCAATCGGCTCGGAACCCCTGGCAAGGGCCCGGGATTACATAAAGGCGACTCTCCTGGGCCACGGCCTCAAGGTAATAGGTGATCCCTTCAACTCAACGTTCGAGGGAGAACACTACTACATGGAGAACATCCTCGGAGTCATACCTGGGAACGGCGAGGGGGTAATCGCCGTGGGGGGCCACTACGATACGAAGGACATCCCGGGTGCAAACGATGGCGGGTCCAGCGCGGGTCTGCTCCTCGAGATGGCAAGAACGCTGGTAAACGAAACGCTCGGGCACACGGTCTGGATCATATTCTTCGATGGTGAGGATACGGGGGATGATTCAAGGACGATGTTTTACGGCAGCAGGCACATGGCCCGGAATCTGGGGTCCAGGTGGCAGACCCCGGTTTGCCTGATCATAGCCGATATGATAGGGGACAGGAACCTCCTGATAAGGCGGGACAGAAATTCCGATCCCGAGCTGATGGAATACATCTGGGATGTGGCCGATGAACTCGGGTATGGCCGGCATTTTGGCAATTCCGCCCTAACCGTCTTGGACGACCACGTACCATTCATGGATGCCGGGGTCCCATCATGCGTGCTTATAGACTTCGAGTACGGTCCCCTCAACTCGTACTGGCACACCCAGCGGGACGACATGGACAAGATCAGCGCGTCGAGCCTGCAGGTCGTTGGTGACGTAATCTACAGGGCAGTAATTGGGATTGACGGGGGAGAACTGGGGGGCTAGGCGACCTTCACGCTGCTCGGGCCGAAGGTCCTGGTTATGTTTCCGATGACCGATTTCTTGACGGACTTATCGGAAAAGAGGAGGACGTACTGCTTGTAGGCAGATTTGCTCGAGATGGAGCGGTATGAGAAGTGGGGGTATCGTCCCTTGGTCTTCTCGAGGTACTCCTCCAGGCTTTTGGATCGCATTCTGGACCTGACGGAAACGGATGTTGAGCCGCCCAGTTCCTTGCAGATTGCCTGGAGGGCTGGGCTGTTGAACGTGTATACTATGCTTCTGCCCTCCTTTCTCACAGCCTTGACGAACTCGTACCTCTTTACCAGCAGGGAGAAAACCCTCTTCTCGTAGAGTGTGAGGCTTGCAGTCGTGAACTCCTCGTCCATGTGTTCCCTTGCCAGGCGACTGATGAGTTTGAAGGCCTTGGATTTCACGGAGGGTAGCATGGATATCTTGTCATCGGGTATCTTGACCTCGTCCTTCTTCTGCTTTGAGGGAGCTGGTTGGGATGCCGGCGCGGGCTTCTTCGACTCCTCCTCCTTCATACCCTTGAGCAGATCCTTTAGAAGTGAGCTGAGGTCACCGTTCTCCTTCCTCAGGTCCGATACCAGGGACTTGAGCTCGCTGAGCTCCGTCTGCAGATGTTCCATCTCTCCTTTCTGGACGAGGACCCCCTCCTTCGTCAGGAGGTCGGAGACCTGGTTCAGCGAGTCGGAAGAGAACGGAATCTTGATCTCGAAGGATCCTTCCTCGTTTTTCGAAAAAAGTATGTACTCATCCAACCGACTAACCCCAAGAACCAGAAGCAGACGGCCGCACTCCAAAGTGGCTTATTAATTTTATGTCCTGAAAAGGGCAAAACCAAGCATCAGTTGGGTTTTATACTAATTTAATTACAAAATTAAGTAATATAGATTGTATAAAACTAAAAGATAAAAATCAGCTTCTATATAGTTAGTTAATTGGAGAGGCATGCCCAAAGAGGGGATTTTCACGTGTTGGTATTTTATGGGGGCAAGGGAATACAGTTTAAACTTTGTGGCGGGAGGATCTAGGGAGGAGGAAATTTGGGGATAAAGGACGAGATCAGGGAAATTTTAATAGACCACGTGAAGCGTGGAGATGACCCGCTGTCCAGGATCATAGGGCAGACGGAATCCAAGAAGCAGTTCCTTGCCTCACTGGTCGCCGGTCACGATGTCATACTGAAGGGTCCCAGGGGATGCGGGAAGACGACCATGGCCAAAGAGATGGCGAAGCATCTCCACGCTATCGAAGTCGTGGACGGCTGTGAGTTCAACTGCCAGCCCGACAGGGTAGCATGCCCCGTCTGCAGGAACAAGTACCCTGCCAATCCGGGCTTGGAGTCGGTGCCGACCAAAACGGTATCGGGTCTGGAGAGGTTCGTACGGATACAGGGCAGTCCCGATCTTACGGCCCAGGACCTCCTCGGGGACATCGACCCGGTGGCGGCCTTCAAGTACTCTCCGACGGATTACAGGGCCTTCACACCTGGCAAGCTATTGAAGGGGAACAACGGTATCGTTTTCTGCGACGAGATTGCCAAGATGCCCCAGCGGCTCCAGGGTGCCTTCCTCCAGGTGCTCGACGAGGGCAAGGCGACTATCTCCGGCTACGACCTGGACTACCCTGCGGAGTTCCTGATGATAGCGACCTCCAACCTGTCGGTCGAGTCAGGGGATGTGCCACTAATCGACGTGCTGCTTGACAGGGTCGACGTGATAGAGATGGACTACCCAACGAGCCTGCAGGACGAGGTGAAGATAATCCGGAACGAGGCAAAGGACCTGGGGGTGACGCTCGAGGA
>Ga0180434_10000560_pt1 | contig 54711 bp, 54 predicted proteins | sample SS_ome_7_FD_132453 | JGI IMG/M metagenome (GOLD analysis project Ga0180434, IMG submission 132453) | Hypersaline lake sediment archaeal communities from the Salton Sea, California, USA - SS_1_D_2 metaG | ecosystem: Environmental > Aquatic > Non-marine Saline and Alkaline > Hypersaline >...
CAGCCCCTGGCTGGACAAATACAGCGTCAATGCCGCCGTCAGCGTCGTCTTCCCGTGATCTACATGCCCGATCGTCCCCACATTTACATGCGGCTTCGTCCGTTCAAATTTTTTCTTCGACATTGTACATGCCTCCTCATTTAATCAGTGCTCGGTTTTAAATACACAACGAGCCCACGACCGGACTTGAACCGGTGACCTCTTCCTTACCAAGGAAGTGCTGCTACCGTCTGAGCTACGTGGGCTACTTGATTCATTCACTAAGACAGAACTCTGTGCAATATTGCCTGCAACTGTCATTCCGTCTCAGGGCATGACTCTCTGACTCGTGGTCATGCAAACGAATCATTACCCAAACAATTTTCAAAAATCAGAGCGGGAGACGAGACTCGAACTCGCGACAATCAGCTTGGAAGGCTGAGGCTCTAGCCAGCTGAGCTACTCCCGCGTAATTTTCAGGCCAACCGCTGTGGGCAGGGAAGGATTCGAACCTCCGAAGGCAATTGCCGGCAGATTTACAGTCTGCTCCATTTGACCGCTTTGGTACCTGCCCCCATCTTTCCGAGCCACCAGCAGGAATCGAACCCGCGACCACCTCATTACAAGTGAGGTGCTCTTCCAGCTGAGCTATGGTGGCTAAAAAAAGGCCTCTCAGTTGTCAAAAATCCGCCTGTTCGGGCGGTTCATTCAAACAGCTCCTTAAATTAATATATAATTTTTCGAAGTCAAGCCTTATCAGGAAATCTCGGTTACTTTTTTGGTTTTACTATTGCGCCATCCGGCGTATCCTCGATAATGAACCCTTTGTCATCTATCGCATCCCGGATTGCATCTGCCTTGTTAAAATCTTTTGCTGCTCTGGCTTCCTCACGTTCCTGCAATAATTGCTGGATTTCGTCAGGTATCTCCTGCTCTTCTTCAGATGAGTCTAAGACGTCCAGTACCTGATCGAATTGCCTTAGGGACTGAAGTGCTTTTTCTGCCCCCGACCGGGTAATCGTGCCATCGGATATCCGCTGATTCAGGTCTTTGACCAGAGAAAATGCCACACCTAACGCTCCGGCAATATTGAGATCATCGTCGAGGGTGGCTTCAAATCCCTCTGCACGTTTCTCCAGGAGTGCATCGATTGCAGAATCACCCTCCCTGGTCACATTCTCCAGATGTGTTACAATATTTCGAAGCCGTTCAATTGCAGACTCCGCCTCCCCGAGTTTCTCCCAGGTGAAATTCAACTTCTGTCGGTAATGAGTACTGAGCAAGACGTAACGAATAGTTTCCGGTGCGTATCCTTTCTCCATCACATCCCTGAGATTGTAAAAATTGCCCAGGGATTTACTCATCTTTTCACCTTCAACGATCAGATGTTCGCAATGCAGCCAGTAATTGACGAATTCTTCACCTGTGGCGGCCTGACTCTGTGCAATTTCATTCTCGTGGTGCGGGAAAATATTATCAACGCCACCGGTATGTATATCAAAATGATTGCCGAGATAGGTTGTGGACATCGCCGAACACTCGATATGCCATCCCGGACGACCCTTCCCGAGCGATGTCTCCCAATACACTTCACCGTCTTCGGGTTTCCATGCCTTCCACAGTGCGAAATCCCGGATGCTCTCCTTGTCGTATTCGTCTGCCTCCACCCGTTCCGAGTGCTGCATCTGGTCCGGGTCGATATTGGCAAGTTGACCGTATTCATCAAATTTTTCCACACTATAATAAACGGAGTTGTCCTCGGTCCGATAAGCGTACCCATTTTCCAGCAGAGCCTCCACCAGACCGACCATCTCATCAATATGGTTTGTGGCTTCCGGATAATGTTCTGCTTTCTGAATTCTGAGGGTCTCCAAATCTTCGAAAAATGCTTTCTTGTACGGGACGGTGAACTCCTTAAAATCCACATTCTCCTCGTTCGCATCCCGGATGATCTTATCATCCACGTCGGTAATATTCATCACCTGCGTCACCCTGTATCCTTTATACAGGAGAAACCGCCTCAGCAGATCCTCGAACATATAGGCGCGGTAATTTCCGATATGCGCGTAATTATAAACCGTCGGTCCACAGGTATACAGTTTTACATGGCCTTCTTCAATTGGGACAAAGACTTCTTTCTTTCTTGTTAAGGTATTGTAAAACTGTAACATGGCTATTCTGCTTTTCCGTATTCAATAATTTCCTTCAGTAATTCCTCACCTGAAAATCCGGCAGCTTTTGCTGCTTTCGGCACCAGGCTGGTTTTGGTCATTCCGGGCAAGGTGTTAATCTCCAGGCACACCGGTTCCCCTGCCTCACTCACCCGAAAGTCGACCCGGGAATACCCACTCGCCCCTATGCTGCGATACAGGCGAATCGCATGGTTCTGTATTTCCTCGGTTTCCGGTTCGTCCAGTTGTGCCGGAACCTTATACTGACTCATACCCTCGGAGTATTTGCACTCGTAATCATAGATGCCGTGCTGCGGCTGTATTTCAATCAGTGGTAATGCCTCGTTCCCCAGGATGGAAGCGGTGATTTCCCTGCCGGGAATATATTTTTCCACCATCACCTTGTTATCGTATTCAAATGCCTTATCCAACGCACCTTCGAGATCTTCCAGATTGCCAAGGATTGACAATCCGATCGTCGATCCCTGGGAATTCGGTTTCACCACGACCTTCGGGATGAATTTTTCCTGGATGGTCGCCAGCACTTTGGCAGGATTTTTCATCCACTGGAAGTGGGTGACGATGAGCCACTCCGCAGTCGGGATCCCCTGTGCCACCATAATCTGCTTGGTGAGGTGTTTATCCATGGCAAGCGAACTGGATGACGCATTGGGACCGTTATACTTATAGCCAAGGTGTTCCATCATGCCCTGGAGAAGCCCGTTTTCACCAATGCCTCCGTGCAGACCGATAAAATGAAAATCACAGGAAGCGACCGTCCCATCCAACAGCAACTCAAAGATATGGCGGTGATCCAGGTCTTTGATCTCCTCAAGCGAGGGAGGCTCCAGGTCGATATTAAAGTTATTATCAGACTGGTGTTCCACTTGGTCCGGCGATAAAGCCGGATCAATATACAAAACGTCATGCCCCATGTCTTTCAGGGTTTCACCGATATATTGCCCTGTAATCAGTGAAACGTCCCGCTCCATCGAGGTACCCCCGAGATAGACTGCGATCTTCATACGGCTTTTCTCCATTCTCCAACGATAAGTTCGCTCGCTTCAAGCAGGTTGCCCACGACATAAGCCGGCATGCTGTGGTCACGAACTTCCGAACCGTCGCGGAGGCTTTTTACCAGAATCGTGTGCGCTCCCACAGCATTTCCCGCCTCAATATCAGTATAATGATCGCCAATAAACCAAGAGTCTTCCAATACCACATTATGCTCGCTTGCGGCTTTTACAAACATCCCTGGTGAGGGTTTACGACAGTCACAGCCCTTGTCCGGATGATGGGGACAATAATAAATGTCGGTCAATTCCAGCCCGGCATCATCTAGCCGCCGTTCCATATTTTTAAAAATATCCAGCAAGGTTTCTTCCGAAAAATATCCTCGCCCGATACCGGACTGGTTGGTGATAACAAATATCCTGGCATTCCATTGCTGCAAAACACGTAAAGCCCGAAAGGTCCATGGATACCAGACAAATTCATTCCATTGACTGACATAGGGCGGTAAGGTGGTATTCAGAACGCCATCCCTGTCGATAAAAATATTTTTTTGGTCCGAACTCATTCCGCCCCGGATTCTTCTCCGATTTTTTCAAGCCACCGTTTATTAATTTCCACTGATGCACCTAGATTGATGGTATCGATCATTACCACAAACCTATCACCTTTTTTTCTGTGGACGAGATATCCCTCCAGATCTTTGCAGGGGCCTTCCAGTACCTTCACCCGGTCCTGTAATTCGAATTCATCGACGCTTTCCGGCTGGATATCTGCGCCATATTCCTCGATGATTCGGACCGCTTCGATCTGCGCATCCGGGATCGGTACCAGTTTGCCGGAGAATTTTACGAACGCCACTGCTCCGTAGGTTTCCAGAACCGGTATTTGCATCTGATGCGGAATATGTACAAAGATGTAGCTGCGAAATAGCGGAATTTCGACGGTCTTTTTTCTGTCACTCCACTGCCGGACTTCCCTTTTCAGGGGGAGATAATGTTCAATGCCCTTCTCCCCCAGCTGTTTTGCTACTTTTTTTTCATGACGGGATTTACAATATACTGCGTACCATTGCAGTTGTTGCGTCTCCGGGTCGTCGTTATCCTTCATTTGCTGGGTAACCTTACTGTCGGACATCGATAATCTCGGTTGTACTGTCCGGTTGAAATGTGAATGTTTCTTCTGTGATGGAGGAATCGACCTGCACAGAGGTAATTTCATAGGAAGTGGTATTGTTATTTAAGTCCGTAAATTCTACCTGGAGTGGCTGCCATGAATCACGGTTGACCCACACCTTCAAATCCTGTAAAAACTGATCCTGGTCCTTTGGAGTCAGCCGAAGCACCACAGCCGATGTGCCATCGATGAGTAGGTTTTTTTTCCAGATTTGCGCATCGTACTGCTCAGGATAGGTAAACAAAATATCCCGGGGCATCAGCGTTTGCGCGTCCTGCCTAACATTATCAATAATCACCTGGTTTTCCAGGCGGGAGTATGTCCACATCGTTTCTCCGTTGCTGACCACCGTTTGATCCGGTGTGGCAATGCGGAATTTTTTCAATCCCTGCAGCACCATCATGCCATCAAGCCGCTCCACTTTTCCGGTCACCTTCCACTCAAACACCTGCTGAAAATCAACCCGGAGCGGCTGATCCGTATTGACCCGCTCCTGCACCTTGCTGATAACTTCCTGCGCATCCTGCGCAACAATGGATTGCGTGCCAAAGAAAAAAAGGCAGAAGCCCAGCAGGACGGTAATCCGCTTATCGATATTCATGTCTCTCCATTTCATTACGTTCTGGAAATATACAAAAGGAAACAGGGGCTTTTAAATAAAAAACCCTGCTGAGTGCGAGAAAAAAATTTCAATACAATTGACATCTCTGAGAAAATGAGGAATGGAGTACAATCTCACAGGGTTGATAGTTAAATATCAATTTCGTCATTTTCAATCTGATCGATGATAGATTCATCTACTAACACATCTCTGGCCTTACTCCCTTCGTGTCCGCCAACAATCCCAGCCTCTTCCAGCTGATCTATAATACGGGCTGCGCGGGAATAGCCAATCCGTAACCGGCGCTGTAACAATGAAATGGACCCCTGCTGATGGGTCACCACCAATTTCAGTGCATCATGGAACAGTTCATCCCGTTCGTTCCCGACGCTGAATGTCGTTGAATCAGACGCCTCATTCAGGCTTGGCAGCTCAAGCTCCTCGGCCTTTGGCTGCTGATTAATGTGCTCTAACACCGATTCAATCTCCTCGAGAGTCACGAAAGCGTTATGCAGGCGGATGGGTTCCGGTTGTGCCGGCGGCAGAAAGAGCATGTCCCCTTTCCCGAGCAGTTTCTCCGCTCCATTGGCGTCAAGGATGGTGCGGGAATCCGTTTTGGATGCGACCTGGAATGCGATCCGTGCCGGGAAATTCGCCTTGATCACACCGGTTAAAACATCGACGGAAGGCCGCTGGGTCGCAATAATCAAATGAATCCCCACAGCGCGTGCCATCTGTGCAATTCTGGAGATCGGCTCTTCCACTTCCTTGGAAGCGGTAATCATGAGATCGGCCAGCTCGTCAATGACCACCACAATATACGGCAGATGCTCGCCCTCATGTTTCCCCGAGTCGACCCGGCGATTGAACTCGTCGATATCGCGAACTGCCGCATCCGCAAGCAGCTCGTACCGTCGTTCCATCTCTATTTCGGCTGATCGAAGTGCCGTAACGGCATTACTTGCCTTGGTAATAACGTACTCGTCCAAATCTTCACTGGTAATTAAATGGTAACCTTCCAATGCTTGATAGACGGAGAGTTCGAGTTTTTTCGGATCGACCATAATGAATTTGAGCTCGTTCGGTTTCGCCCGATACAAAAGGCTCATAATCATGGTATTAATACAAACGGATTTGCCGGAACCGGTTGCCCCGGCAATCAGCACATGCGGCATCTTATTCAGGTTCGCGACATATGCTTCCCCGGAGGTCGTTTTTCCCATGGCGAATGTGAGCATATGGTCCGCTGATATAAAAGCATCTGAATTGATGATGTGTTTCAGATATACGGTCGCACCGTGCTTGTTGGGGATTTCGATCCCCACCGCCGCTTTCCCGGGGATTGGTGCTAGTACCCGGACCCGCTGAGCCCTCAACACCCGGGCGAGATCGTCTGCCAGCGACGTAAATTTGTTAATCCGTACCCCTTTTGCCGGCTCCAGTTCATACCGGGTAATTATCGGACCGGGAGAGATATGGACCACCTTCGCCTCAACGCCAAATTCTTCCAGGGACCTTTCCAACAACCGGGCATTCTCGACGAGTTCTTCCCGCGTCGCTCCCTCTTCCACTTCATCCGGTGCAACGAGGAGATCCGACGATGGCAGTTTATATTCTCTGCGCTTCGCCCGTTCCTGGGTCGAATCGAAGTCAACGAGATCCTCAATGACTTCCTCATCCATCGAGTAATCCTCTTCGTGCGTTTTTGTGCCTGACTTTCGCTTCTTCTGTCTTTTCTTTTCCCCTGTTACTGCAGATTTGCTCTCGTCTGCCTCTCCCTCTTCGTCCGCTTTATCAGATGGTGGCTTCTGTTCTTCCGGACCAGGCTCCGCCCCGGGATCCTCGCCAACAAGCTTCCCACTTGTTCCCTTTCTTTCTTCCTCCTCTGGCGCAGGCACCGGTTCAGACTGCTCCCCCGGCTCTGCAAGTGTATCTTCCTGAAACTGATCATTCGGTTCAAAGGGAAGTGGTGTTTCTTCCGGTTCGTACGTATCGCGCTGTGGTTGCTGAACAGAGGGTCTTCCGGCGATTTCCGGTTCCGGCGCACCTGATGATTCCAGCTCAGTCTCCATTTCCTCCTGCCGGGCGGCTTCTTTCGCCACATTCTTATGGCGCCGTTTTTCTTTCCAGGTTTCCCAGTATTCAGAGAAGACCTCGAACGGCGAATACAGGCTCCAGCTGAAATACCCGCGTAACGTCGCAAGAGTTCCGACGACCAGAACGATTATTGCTCCCCACAAACCAAGAAAATCATGCAAGACCCTGGCAATCACGCCACCGACTAATCCACTGTACCGGTATTCAAACCCGGCTGTCCCGTTTTGCATCGCATCAGGCAATCCCATAGCCGTTGCAGTCAGCACCGCGAGTATCAGAACGTACAGGGTCATCCGGACTAACGGCATATAAGTTTTCTTGGCGAATATCCACCAGCCCCAGAGAATAAGCAGCAACGGAAAGATGAAGGAGACATACCCCAGCGTGAACCGGATAAGAGCATTTGAAACGATTATGCCCAGCAATCCCATCCAGTTATCAATGACCACATTTTTTCCGATGGTCGGCTCTTCGCCGGGATTGTACGAGACAAGACTCAGCATGACTACAATGCCGACTGCAATCAGGAGAATCCCAAGAATTTCACGTTGTCTGTCATTCATGTATTTTGCCCGGATAAATGTGGACCAAAATCGTCATCAATTATAGGATTAGCGAACGGTGATGTCAATGGTTTGCTTTTACCATCCCAAAAAATTCAGCATTCTGTATTACTCATGCTGATAGAACGGTAATTTTACGACTTTTGCCGGGATCCCCTTATTCCTGATCATAATATTAAAGGTCGTACCGGCCTTTGAAAACTCGGTCTCCACGTATCCCATCCCGATTCCTTTCTCAAGCATCGGAGACTGCGAGCCGGATGTTACTTCACCGATTTCCCGGCCACTGAATGTAATGGAATAACCCTTCCGGGGAATCCCGCGACCGAGCAGTTCAAATCCGACGCGTTTCCGTTCCGGGCCAGCTTCTTTTACTCGTGCAACAGCATCCCGTCCCAAAAAGTCGCCTTTATTTAACTTTGTAATCCAACCAAGACCCGCTTCGATGGGATTCGTCGTTTCATCGATGTCGTTGCCATACAGGCAAAATCCCATTTCAAGACGAAGTGTGTCCCTGGCTCCAAGTCCAACTGGCTGGATATCCTGTTTTGAGCCTGCGTCAAAAAGCGCATCCCAGAGTTCTTCGGCATCTTGGTTTTCCACGTACAATTCAAACCCGAGTTCACCGGTATAGCCTGTACGGGCGATGGTCGACGGCACACCGGCGACCTCTCCTTCGATAAAGTGATAGAACTTTATCACACTCAAATCCTCGCTGGTGAGTTTCTGGAGCACTTCCCGTGATGCCGGCCCCTGGATAGCAAGCAATGTTGTATCGTCACTGACATCCTGCAGCTCGGCTTCGGCCATACGATATTTCTGCAAGTGGTCCCAGTCTTTTTGAATGTTGGCAGCATTGACGACCGCGAGGTACCGGTCTTCGTATTTATAGATGAGCAAGTCATCCACAATTCCACCATCCTCGAGACACATCGCGGTATACTGGGCCTGTCCTGCATCCATCGCTGCCACATCGTTGACTGTGACATAATTCAAAAACATCTCAGCATCCGAACCGGTCACAAGGAATTCACCCATGTGGGAAACATCGAAGACGCCAACGGTTGTCCGGACGCACTCATGCTCTTCAATAATCCCCGAATAGTGTACCGGCATGGCAAACCCGGCGAAATCTACGATTTTCGCACCTGCTGCCTTGTGTTTATGGTAAAGTGCCGTTTTTTTCGGTGTACTGCGTTCTCCGCTCACCTGTTACCCCTCAATCCACGCTTTGAATCTCCCCAGTCCTTCCCGGATATCTTCAGTATCAATCCCTGAATAGGCAAACCGGAGATATTTCTCAGTTTCCCCTGCCAGCGGGCGCCCGAAGTGATTCCTCGTACAGAAAGACACGCCGGTTTCTTCTAACGCGGCTTTCTGAAACTCCGCCAGGGTATCGTGTCCCATCTTTTCCATTGCTCCCGTCGCACTGGGAAACAGATAAAAGGTGGTTTCCGGCTTGTGACACGAGATGCCGTCGATATCATTCAGCATGTCCACTGCGACGTCCCTGCGCTCCTGCAGGATGTCAAGAATTCTCCTCGGCCCACTCTGATCACCGGTCAGTGCTTCAATTGCCGCGTACTGGTTAAAATGGTTCGTACAGGATTCGTCGTTCGTATTTATTTTAGCTATGCTACTGACGACATCCGAGGGACCAATCGCCGCTCCCAGCCGCCAGCCTGTCATGGCAAATTTCTTCGCAAATGTGTACAGAATAACGGTTCGCTCATACATACCCGGAAACCTGGCAATACTCTCGCTTTCTCCACTGTACCGGATTTCATAATAGGCTTCGTCTGCCAGTACCCACAGGTCATGCTTGACTGCCAGTTCCGCCAGGTATTTCATCTCATCGGACGAGCTTTCGGCTCCCATCGGATTTTGGTAATTGTTGTAGACCAGTACCGTTGTCTTGTCCGTGATCTGGGACTCCAGCTGATCCATATCCAGCGCAAACCCGTCTTCGGTATCATTGTAGGAATAGGGTTTTGCCACCCCGCCCAAAAATTCGATCATTGATTCGTATATCGGGTACCCCGGATTCGGATACAATGCTTCTTCGCCCGGATTCAACACCACATTGAGAAATTTGCCAATGACGGGTTTCCCCCCCGGTTGGATCGCCACGTTTTCCATTGAATATTCTACTCCGCGTCGCGCACCCGCATCCCTGGCGAGTGTTTTTCGCAGCTCCGGGATCCCGGCATTGGGGCAATATCCTGTTTTTCCTTCGTTCATAGCCTTTATAGCAGCATTGCGGATATTCTCCGGTGTGATGATATTCATATCACCGAGATGAAAGGGATATACCTTATTTCCCTGCGCAGCCCATTCTCCTGCCTGGGCTCCCACGGCGAAAGCAGTTTCAGTTCCCAACCGTGTCATGCGTTCTGCCTGTTTCATAATCCCTCCTCTGCAAATTTTCCGGCGACTGCCGGACGTTTAAAAAGTATTAAGTGCTGCTTTTATAAGTGCTTCCACGGTACTCACTGAATCATCATCTTCCAGGACCGCTCGCACTGCCTTTTCCGATTGAGTGCGATTATACCCCAGTGATTCCAGTGCCAGGGTTGCTTCTTTCTGAAGAGAGCCGGTTTTCGAACCGCCGGCGATATCAATCGACTCCCGCTCCGAGGCGAGCGTTTCCCGTAACTCCAGGATAATGCGCTTGGCCGTCTTCGAACCAATCCCCGGAAAGCGCTTCAACGCACTGACATCTTCATTGAGAATACTCTCCTTCACTTCCGAAACCGTGCCGCCGGACAAGATGCCAATCCCAACTTTTGGGCCGATACCCGATACGCTGATCAGGTCCAAAAACAGTTCCCGTTCTGTCTCATCGGCAAATCCGTATAACCGCTGGGCATCTTCCCGGACGTACAGGTAAGTCCAGAGATGGCATTCCTGGTGGAGCTCCGGAAGATGTTCAAAAGTGGAAAGCGAAATTTCCAGACTGTAGCCAATACCATTGATGTCAATGACTGCCTCGTTTGTCGATTTACGTATAAGGGAGCCTTTAATGTATTCGAACATAACCTATTGTATTTTAAATTTGAGTTGTTGTTGATGGCATATTGCACATGCCAATGCATCTGATGCATCCAGTGGTGTTGGGGGCTCGGAGAGGTCCAGCATATTCTTTACCATAAATTGTACCTGCTCCTTGGTTGCGCCACCGCGGCCGGTAATTGCCATTTTGATCTTCTTGGCTGAATATTCGGTCACCGGCAATTTGCTGTGCATCGCAGCGAGCATTGCCACCCCTCGCACATGCCCCAGCTGCAGGGCGGTTTTCGCGTTTTTACTGTAAAATGCTTCTTCAATGGCAAATTCATCGGGTTCGTACTGCTGGATCACATCTAAAATATCGTCGTACACAGTTTGGATACGTCTGGGAAAAGAGTTATTGGTATCTGTCCGAATCGTTCCGTATTGGACTACCCGGCTTTTTGAACCGGCGAAATCAATAAGCCCGTATCCGGTACAGCGCAATCCCGGGTCAATGCCCAATACGCGGAGTGGCATTGGCTCAGGAGGCCTCGGCTTCAGCTAGGGTATCCTCATCGATATCGGCATTGGACCAGACGTTCTGGACATCATCATGGTCTTCGAGAGCCTCCAGGAGCCGCATCAGTTTTTTCGCATCGGACCCGGTAACCGGGACGGTGTTTTTCGGTACCTGTTGCAATTCGGAATCCTCAATATCAAAGCCTTCCTCTTCGAGTCCTGTTTTCAGATTATGAAAATCCGCCATCGGGCAGGTAACCTCAAAAAATTCCTCTTCCTCGGAGATGTCTTCTGCGCCGTGATCTATGCCAGCCAACATGAGGTCATCTTCCGTCACGTCCTCCTTTGAGACAAACACGGCACCTTTTCGTTCGAAGACCCATGCCACACTGCCGGACTCACCGAGGCTGCCATCGTGCTTATCCAGAATATGGCGCAGCTCGGACACCGTGCGGTTTTTATTATCGGTAGTACATTCGATAAATAATGCTGTCCCATTGGGTCCGTACCCCTCGTAGGTCATATCTTCATAGGTTACCCCCGGCAGCTCTCCGGTGCCCCGCTGGATAGCCTTCTCGATATTATCCTTCGGCATGTTTTCGTTGGTCGCATCATCGATAGCTTGCCGAAGACGGGGATTGGTTTCCGGGTCACCGCCACCTAACCGGGCGGCCACAGTAATTTCCTTGATGAGCTTTGTGAAGATCTTTCCGCGCTTTTGATCTTCCTTTTCCTTTTTCCGCTTTATTGTGCTCCACTTTGAATGACCAGACATACCGTGTCTCCCTTAAACTCGCAAAATTACATAGCGTTATTGCATTGATAATATTACGATTTCTGTGCCCGTATTGCAAACCCAATGTAGCGGGAAATATGCCAATTATACAAGATTCAATCCCATCTCACTTTTTTAGAGAGAGGGAACCAAAAGATGAGTTGGGTTTTTACTCCTCTATTCCCATATCCCACAAAATCTTCGGCACAATATCCTCCAGTGCGTCAATACCGTCAATGTTAAATGTCTTATTGGTGTTTACTACGACTAAGCTGGCATTTTCGTAGGTATGCATTCCGGTGAGCACATCATTCCGGGCAATTTCGGTTATCTTCACGCTGCCTTTGAGGTCATAGCCGGGTTTGTTTAACACGATCAAGTCCGGCGCATATTGAACCTGGGGACCGGCATACACCTCATCCGGGAGGAATACCCGGGAGACCGGATTGATTAATGCCCCTACCTCATCCCGGATCGAAATATCATGCAATAATCGTTCGCGGAGTTCCTCGCGTATTTCATTGTATTCACGCCCCCTGGCAATCCAGCCATTCCTGAACCGGTCTGCCCGATTTAGGTAAATACGCCCGGGATCAAGGGTAAAGGCTATGCTTTCGGAATTCATCTCCTGCAACGACTTGGGTGAATCAGTCCGGAAGGAGAGATACCCGGTCGAACGCAGCCACGCATTGAGATTGATCTCCTTCTGTACACTTGAAAAACCATGGTCGGATAGTACAAGAATGCGGGTGGATTTATTCACCCGATCCACCAACTTTCCCACAGCCGAATCAACCGCTTGGTAAAAATCCAATACGGTGGAATGCAATCCACTCCTCTCATCTTCCAGGATATGCCAGAGATAATGTTGCAGTCGATCGGTACCGGTGATGACCGCCATAATCAGGTCCCAGGATTCTTTCTCCCAGAGATATTCGAGGGTTTTGATACGAGTCTCAAGTACACCGAAAAGGTCCGCGACAAATGCTGACAGGTCCTCACGGGCCTTCCATGCATCCACATCTATAGTATACTCGAGGTCTTTTAACTCAGCCAGAAGTGTCCTGGGCCACACGGCTTTTTCCAGTTCCGGCGCCACAAATCCGGAGATAAGCACTCCGTTGATTTCCCTTGCTGGATATGTTTGGGGGACGTTCACGACCAGTGATTTTTTTCCCAGGCGCCCCAGGCGTTCCCAGAGTGTCGGCACTTGTATATCATCGGCATTGAGGAACCGCAAACTATAATCATCCGGTTGCGGAACAAAAAACCCGTATATCCCGTGTTCTCCCGGATTCGTGCCGGTCATAAAACTCGTCCATGCCGTGGAGGACACATCAGGCAATACACTGCGAATTGGCTTGCTCTGACCCCGTTTCATCAAAGCAGCAAGGTTGGGAGTGACACCACGATCGCATAAATCGGTGAGCAGAGTATAAGGAATACCGTCCAGACCAATGATGAGATACTGAGGTTTACTCATATTGGCAAAATTACATTAATTGACTGAGCAATGGAGAAGTTATTTTGAATAATGTGTCCGTGTGGAAATCTCCTATGATTGTACTCATGAGTCTTTTTATGGAGATCCTTCGCTTCGCTCAGGATGACAGGAATAGCAATACTCATGCAAGAAGGAACAAACTGTCATCCTGAGTGAAGTCCGGCGGATGCCGGACGTAGCCGTCCCGGCAGGGATCCCTTGTGGGAAAGGATCTCCCAAATGAGGTGCTGAAGTAATGAGGAACGGCCGATGAATCAGGGTCCAGTATGGCATCTTTTTCAGTAATGCAAATCCTCCGGGCGCTCCATTTTCCCCAGTCCGATCTCCTCAATCAGCGAGCGGTAGTTCACCAGCCGAACGCCATTTCTCTCCAATGCCATGACAAAATTCGGCGCAATCAGGGCGTCCAGCTCTGCCTGACGATGGGCAGCCATATTTGCCAATCCATGGGGATTATAATCTATGAGCGCCTGCATTTCCGGATTATCAGTTCCGATGTGAAAGACCTGCAGATAGGTCTTGTTTGGGTCAAAATGCTCTACGAGTGTAATAAGGCTATCCAGTTTAGCTCCGGGATCGGCGGCATAAATGCCTGTGCCATACGTTTCTCCAAAATATCTGGCAATACCAAGGTTATACTCTTTTGCCAGACCTTCGACAATATCCCTGAACTCCTGAGTGCTGACTGCTGTTCCCATGTGATAGTCCACATAATCGACCTGCAGACCGGAACAAAGTGCCTTGTCAATCTGGGCTTTGAGTTCCCGCCTGACTTCTTTGGCCCTAGGTTCATTTTTGAGGAACTGGATCGTGGTAGACCAAAAATAACCATTCTCGTCAACCAATGACGGGACGGCAATTTGTCCCAGAACCGGTCCCCAGCGATAGTTCTGCCATTCGGAGTTCAGAGTAAGGTGGACTCCGACAGAGATGTGCTCTTTCCCCTCGAGCAGATTTGCAGCCTCTTCAAACCAGGGACACGCCACCATCACAGATGCTGAAAAGGGAATTCCGGTCTGGCTCAGGCGTTCGGCAGCTATATTAACCGAGTGATTCATACCGATATCATCACAGCGGATAAGTAATTGGGGCTGTCCTGCACCCATTTCTTCCTCCGCCTGGCAGCCAAATAACACCAGGATGCTCAAAAACACGATACCAATTTGTAAGCGTTGCACGATGTGTGACCTCCTTCTCACTCTTGCGGAACATTGACCATCATTATCCGCTGAATTTAAATAAAAACCTCAAAGAAAATCGTAGTGGCACCGGATAAATTTTTACCCGCGTACCCGTTCCCAAGGATATCATTGCCTGGTACAATTTGATGTTCCAGCAAAAACGACCGGGCATCCTTCGCGGTTGCCTGCGAAATTTCCTCCATAGGGACATGTCCAACGCCTTCGTATATTTTCAGCGTCGAATGCTCAATATCCGTGGCAAATTTATACGCATCTTCAACCGGTATCCAGGCATCGAACTCGCCCCACATGATCAGGGTCGGTTGGGAGATTCTGCCGACCTTCCCGGGAGTTTTTTCTCCGGCGTACCGGACCCGTCGTATAAACGCATCACGATTCCCTTTCCGCAGTGTCAGGTCGGTGTATCGCCTGATCAGGGATTCAGTGATTTTACTATCGTCTCCGTAGACTTCCTCCAGGCTGCTCTTCACCAGGAATTCAGGGTCGACATACCTGATTAACCCGCTGAGAATTTTCGTCTGAGCCAGAGAAAACACGAACGGTTCTTCTTCATGATGCGGATATCCGGCAGCATCAATGAGTATAAGGCTGTGCACTTGCTCAGGGTACTCGACCGCATATCTCCAGGCGATTTCGCCGCCCAGTGAGTTGCCACCAAGATGAAATTTCCTGACAGCCAGAGAGTCGAGGAATGTGTGCAGGAATCCGACATACGATTCAACCGAATAATTACCGTCCGGATGCGGCCCGGTCAGTCCGAATCCCGGGAGATCCATGCGGATGACTGTGAAAGTGTCCGACAGCGCCTCAATCCAGCCATTCCAGGTATGCAGCGACGCGGAAGTGCCATGAAGCAGTACAACCGGCTCACCCTGTCCTTCCCTTCTGTAATGGACGTGCATACCATCGATGGTAACAAACCCTGACGTGCTATCGGTATACAGCGGCTTGAGTTCTTCCGGGGATTTATCTCCCTCAAATACAGACGGCAGCAGAATCCCGGCAAGTGCAAGTATGGCTATTGTGATGTATGTGCATTTCATTACTCGTGTCAACTCACTATTCCCATTATTCTGTCCACAATCCGCCGGTCTCTTCCAGCCAGTCGGCAATTGTGTCTGCAGCCGTACTAACATCGTTATCCGAGACATCAATTTCTAAGACAGGCAGGATCGATTGGGTGGCGAGATGCCTGAACTGTTCCTGTTCCTCAATAAAAATTGATAAGTCATCGTATTGTGAGGGCTTTCCGGAGACAGCGATCCGCTCTTCCCTGGCAGGGACAAATGAGTCCTCAGATCGGGTGCAAAGCACCAGATGAAATCCCAGCGATGTTAATCGCTGTTCGAGCCAGCGAAACGGGTAATCGATACCGTGCTCGCGTTGTTGGTAGACCCGCGTTGAGATATGAAACCGATCGATAATCCATGAATAATAGCGCTGGAGTTCAAAGAGCCGCATCCAAGTGTGATACGTCTCCATGGCCTGTGCCTCTTCATCCGGATTGAAGTTAATAAGTCCCCTGCCCCAGGGGAAATTTGTAAATGCACACCACTCGGCGGAAATCACCGGGGAGTGATACCGGTACTCACGGGGACCAACGATTTTTGGGTGTTCGTTGAGTGCGAATGCAATTTCAGTTTTTAAAGTGAGGCGAGTCCCTTCCAGGACAACCTTTGGGCACAGTTTTGAGGTCATGCTATCATTTCACTGATTTGCTGAGCGCCTATCGGATGAGCCCGAGTGACAGTTTAATCAGTTCCAAGATGATTACCGGGCCGCTCCACAAGCACAATGTGATCAAACCATCCGGTTATCTTATCGCTTACCAGCCTGATTAAACCGCGGAACCTCCGGGTGATCTCTCCCGGATGATTCCTCCGCCAATTCAATGTTGCAAAAACCACTGCCAGCAATACGGAGAGAATCATTAAGGTTCCCAGGATAATCAAGACCTCAAGCTGGTCGCCGGGTGATGCTCCCATATTACACCTCCAGGGTGATTACCCCGATTTGAGTGCTGCGTTTATTGCTGCTACAATTTTGTTACTCTCCGGCTTATCCGAGGACTTAAACCGGTTTAATATTTCACCGTTTTTCCCGATGAGGAACTTGTTGAAATTCCAGGTGATCTTGCCCGAATATTCCGGATTCGTCTCTTCATTGGTCAGGTACCGATACAGCGGATGCTGGTCGTCTCCCTTGACTGAAATCTTGGAGAACATGGGAAATGTTACCCCGTAATTCGTGGTGCAAAACTCTTTGATTTGGGTATCGTTTCCGGGCTCCTGGTTTGCAAAATTATTGGCAGGAAATCCTAACACGGCAAATCCATCATGCTGGTACTCCTCATAAATCTTTTGTAATCCCTCGTACTGAGGTGTATATCCACATTTGCTCGCCACATTCACAATCAGTGGCACCTTCCCCTGAAATTGCGCCAGGGTGATGGTATCCCCCTCGATCGTTTCTATGGCAAAATCATATACGGATTGGAGATGACCCTGGTCTGTTGTTCCTTCACCGAATACTGGTCCTAAACCGGCAACCAAAACGGCGAAAATCGCCATGAAGATATAGATTTTATGGCTCATTTATTTTCCATCTCATTATCAATATTAATATTGGCTGAATATTCCACTTGAAATGTACAGATGCGGCCTTCAAATATACAATCAGAAAACACTTCTCGGTGAACCGATTTATGCTGTTTCCTGATCTCCGTGAACAGTTATGTCGACGGGTACAGGCCGATAAGTTTCCAGACAGCACCGTGGATCTTGTGCGGGAAAGCTGCCCGTGGTAAGAACATGAAGGGACAATACCCCGGAACAATCTCCATATCGCTCTGCCGGCAGTATTCGATCACCTCAGACTGGATATCTTTTTCCCCGGAGATTCCGTACAACCAAATCCGATTCACCCCGGACAGATGTGCTTCCATGACGGCGCTCATTGTCTGTGATTCCGGTGTGATTATCAGGGCCTGTTCGACACCGGGGACGATATCGGCAACCTTCGGAACGGCTGGAAATCCTGCTATTTGTTCGGCATGCGGATTGACCGGAACCACTTCATATCCATTTTTGAGAAATTCTTTAAACAAAGACCGGGAAAAATGTTTACCATCATGGGATACGCCAACCATTGCAAACCGGGAGACTGCGAGGAATTCATCAATAATAGTCCGCACAGATTTTGCCATAGGTTCCTCCTTTTCTCGTAATTATCACTGCAATTTTACTGCCAAGTAAATGCGCGAATATGGATAAAAACACAGTTAACGATTTCTCTTAGTGTCCATAACTATAATATTATGACTCCAAGACATCGGGTACGAAGAAGATGCTATTGATCAAGAAACACTCTGCATCTTGATTTGGCTTGTTCCCGGCTAATTCATAATTTGTTTTCAGAATGAACTTGAATTGGTGCAAACGAACGGAGTAAGTCTATGGATAAATACACTTACCTTATAGTTGGTGGCGGCATGACCGCCGATGCTGCTGTGCGCGGGATCCGGGAAATTGATGCGGATGGGTCAATTGCGCTGATCAGCAAAGAGGATCATCCTCCCTATAACCGTCCCCCGCTGTCCAAGGGCCTTTGGACCGGCATGGACGAGAATAAGATCTGGCGGCAGACGGAAAATCTGGATGTGGAGTTTTTATTATCCCAGCAGGTAACCAAAATCAATCCTGAGGAAAAAGCTGTTTCAACCTCTGACCACGGACATTACACGTATGAGAAATTACTGATAGCAACTGGTGGTTCCCCAACCCGGTTAACGGAAGCGCCCAAAGATATTAATTACTTCCGGAGTTACGCTGATTATCAATGGCTGAGAAAACAGGTGGAGGAAGTGGACTCTTTTGTTGTTATCGGCGGCGGCTTCATCGGCTCAGAGATCGCTGCGGCATTGGCGAAGCAGGAAAAAGCCGTCACCATCGTCTTTCCTGAGACCGGCATAGGCGGACGAATATTTCCGGAGGAACTCGCCCGTTATCTTAACGATTATTACCGTGAACACGAAGTTGAAGTCCAACCCGGTGAGATGGTTAGCAAAGTCGAGAAATCCGGTGACACATTTTCCGTCGTTCTGGAAAGTGGTACGGTTCTTCCGGCTGATTCAGTAGTTGCCGGGCTCGGCATCCGGCCGCACACCGCACTGGCGGAGTCAGCCGGCATCGAGGTGGATAACGGGATTCTCGTGGACGAATACTGCCGTACCTCGGTTGACGACATCTATGCAGCCGGCGATGTGGCAAATTTTTACAATCCGTCACTTGGTGAACGGATACGGGTGGAACACGAGGAAAACGCCAACCTCCAGGGACAGACTGCCGGGGTGAATATGGCAGGCGGCGAAAAGAAGTACGAACACCTGCCGCTCTTTTACTCCGACCTGTTTGACATGGGATATGAGGCAGTCGGTAAAACCAGCAGCACATTGGAAGTGGTGACTGACTGGAAGGATAAATTCACCGAAGGCGTCTTCTATTACCTGGAGGGTACGCGTCTAAAAGGTGTGCTTCTCTGGAACGTCTGGGGGCAGATCGACAAAGCCCGTGAATTAATTGCACAGGATCGGGAATACAGTTCGGAAGATGTAATAGGATTGATTTAAAGGATAGGAACGCGATTCAACGCATACGTTCTATTGATTTAAACTAAGCAACTCTTTGACAAGATTAGAGTGGACTTATTTAGGCGTCACCACTCGGGAGAGGCTCCTCCCAGAGCTGAGCCTGTCGTCCCAAAGGGAGCCCTGCGAAAAAAAGACGGTGACTTGTTCCCCCCCCCTAATCGAAATTGCAGTATTTGGTGGTTTACCCCGTCATACCACCAACATAAATTGCAGTTTCACATACAGCGCGGCAGCCATCGCCAGGATTATTGATAACAAAGTCCCTATGAGGAAATACTCGGCGAAATTCCGGTTTTGCAATTCTTTGTACCGGGCAATGGATTTCACGCCGATGACAAACATTACGCCTAAATAATATCCGAATATCAACAGGAAATAGACGAGTAGCCGTTCCAGGTGTCCGATGAGTCTGCCCCGGTTGTACTCTTCCTCGTCGGGCTCATCGTATTCATCGGTAGGTTCGGCACTGATGCGTTCCAACACTGTCCGTATAATCAGGGTGCTCTCCCGCAAAATAAATGCGAATCCCGTAGCAACAAACAATAACCGAATATAGTCGCCCTGTGATCTTATCGCGGAGAGTAACACCACATGCTCACTCATGTCGCTCAAACCAGCAGATATAGGGTTCGGAGTGGCAGGGATTTCGGCAACGATAGCTCTGAGAATTGAGGGGACAACAACCATCACCAGCAACAAAAGCAATAGATATGCGACACCGATATTAGTCCTCACCCAAAGAATATCCATTGCGATAAGAAGAGTGCCAGCGAGAATCAGCAGGAAAACTTGCTGAAAGGTTGGTAAGGTAACCGCCAGCAGGACATAGAGGCTTAACCGGAATACCCCTAAGAATAACAAAGCCCCGGCATCGGTGAACTGCTCCTCCCGAAAGATCAGGCGCCCGAGGAAGAACCCGAACAAGACGTAGACCTCAATCAGTGCCATTATTCACTCCGGATTTTAGGATACAAAAATTCTTCGATTAATTTCTCTGTCTTTAAGACTAGCTGCGTCTCAGTGTTCGACAGGTTTTGTGATATTGCTGGCTGTGAAATCCCCAAACGAGTTTCGATTCGCTGTTGGGACTCCCCCAATCGATGGTAATGCATCATAGCCAGACGATGCGGCTTCCATTTGGATACGGCCATATCAATCCAGACGCAGTGAAAATCGAGTAACTTAACAGCATCATCCTGCCCCCAAATAGCATACTGACGATTGTCGGATTTGGCCCTCTCAAGCGCATCCCTCGCGGCGTGGAAGGCAGATCCGTCCATCCCGATTGCCGCTTCCCTGTTAATCTCAGTATCAATTTCTCCCAGACCGAATCCAAACCGAATTTGCAGGTCTTCCTGCTGTTGCCTGAGGCGGGTCTGAATCTGGTGCACTATCAAAAACAGCTTTGAAGAGGAAGACAGAACTCCCTGAAATTCATCCCCCAGGGTGACAATCATCGGGGACAGAATTTGATCCGGGTAATCCGTGTTGAGATTCTCCACTTCACGGCGAAACAAATCCTGCGCCGCTCCCCTGTCTGCAAGACTTCGGGAATTCACGATGTCACCGATTACCACAAATCGCATTTAATCTACCTTGGTATAACTTTTATACTTATATATAATCAATTATAAGTATTTTATTTATATATGCAAGGAAAATCACATCTCATTATAAGTTTAATTGTTATAATTTGGTTTATATAAGGAATATACCTATATATTCATTTACAAGAGTATGCTGAATAGATGCCGTTATGGAGATTCTTTCCCGGAAGGGACTCCTTCTGGAGCGCTCACGCTCAGAATGACAGAATGGTCTAGTTGCCTATAATTTCATAACCATTCTTGTCAACCCTTTCCGCTCTCACCATCGCGAAGTATCAGGAGTGGAAACTAAAAAAGCCCCGGAGAACCCGGGGCTTTGGTAGTGTGTCATTTCCGTTGTATTTACGCGTCACGAAATTTAATCGTACAGCCAAGCGCCTTGGTTTTCGCCTCGGGCACTTCTTCGCCGGATACAACTGCCTGGAGTGCATCCTTCAGATATTCTTCTTCCACCTTTTCCGGGTTCCGTGCGTTATCATCGATGGTGCCGTGATAGACCAATTTACCCTCGCTATCAAACAGAAACGCTTCCGGGGTCCGGGTGGCATCAAATGCCCGGGCGACATCGGACGTGGCATCAACCACGTATGGGAATTCGAAGCCCTTCTCCTGAGCGCGTTTCTGCATTGCATTATATCCATCCTCAGGACTGCGATCTGGATCATTGGAGTTAATGGCAATGACGCCAATACCTTTTTCCTGAAACGTATTGCCGATCCCGGCGATACGGTCCTCCCATGCCTTGACCCACGGACACGAATTGCAGCTAAAAATCACCAGCGTTCCCTTTTCTCCGGCTACCTCGTTAATTGAAAGCATCTCACCGTTGACGTTCTTCATTTCCACATCGGTCCTGGGTGCCTCATCGCCGAGCTCCAGCGCGGAGGCTAGCCCTACGAATCCGATGAAAAATATGACCGCAATAACACCTGTCATTGCTTTTATATACTTATGCATCTTTCCTCCTTTGTTTATTGCTTCAACAAACTCTGAATAGCTCGTTTGAACTTTTTATACGAAGCTTTCCCCTGCCAAAATTCCCGGAGTTTTCCGGTGTTATCATAGATAAAAGTCGCGGGGAGTGCCCCGGTCCAATCAGGACCCAGGGCCTCGATAAACGGCATATCTTTGCCGGTTTTCAAATACGTTTGAAACGCCACCTGATGTCCTGCCAGGAATTGTCTGGCCTGAGACTTCTGTTCCGGAAAATCAGCGGAGACCAGTACCAACCGAACCCCCTCGTCTTTCAGTTCCCGGTAGACTTTTAGCATATCCGGAAACTCCTCCCGGCAGGGCTGGCACCAAGTCGCCCATACATTCACGACCGTAACTTCGGCATCACCTCCCTGGATCACCTGCACCAGTGAATCCGTGGAAACCGGTTGTAACTTCACTTTTTCCGCAGAGATGGGCGACGACGTGCTTCCGGTCTTATCCACCTTTTCGGAATCGGTTTCGCTACACCCGATTATAACCAGTGATGCAAATGCCAACATTATAATTAATCGAGATTGCAATGGTCCTTGCTCCATAATCCTGTGTATAAGGAAAAATTTAGTTTAATGCAAATATCACTGAATTACGGTAAGAAGGATTACATCCCGGAATTGTCAAAAGAGATATCCGGAATGGAAATAAATGCCACCGAAACCGTCCCGGACATCCAGCCCTTTTGCCACATCGATAGATCCCACGATATTTTGATTCATCACCACGCTGAATCCGAGACCGATTCCGTTGTGGAAGCGGTCATCAGGGACATCAACCACCCGACCGGTATCAACGAAGCCATTCAGCGTGGCATAGAACTCCTGGTTAAATATCTCGATGCGATGCACTCTCCACCGCATCTCCAGATTTGCCATGACCACCGACTCCCCGACCACCCTGTTTTGGAGTACGCCCCGGATCGTCTGTGAGCCGCCCAACCCCTCAATCGATTTACGGGAGCTCATGAGATATGGCATGATATACGCGGGCGTTCTGCCGGCGATATTCTTTTGCAGGATAGCACGCGTAGCGAGGGTAAGATTATCCTCTGCAAGCGGGAAATACTGGCGATGCGTCAGGGTCAGGATCGTAAAATCGAATTCGCTGCCGAGCCGGGATGAAAATCGTGTGACCAATCCTTCGCTCCAAATGCCATCGGTGGGGGTCCGCTCCCGGTCACGACTGTCATACACAAATCCCATCATCGCATACCCGGCTTCTCCGCCATCAGCCTGCTCGTGAGGGAGACGACCGGATGCCACAGCATTGGAATACAATGTTTCCTCCGGTAGGTCGTCATCAATTTTTTCCACCTGTGTCGGACCAACATGGATATCGAACCAGCCGATACCGGTAACCCAATTCCAGTGATTCCGGATTGGTCCCTGTACAGTTATGGCAGATTGCCAAAGATCCCGGTCGGTCGTGTAGTAAACGCGGTTAATATATTCGTCCGCGCCTTCCTTTTCATACTCCCGTTTATATGGCGTTTGATAGCCGTTCAGACCGTAATAAGGCTGAAGCAACTGGATAAGACATTTGAGATGGGCGGTGACGCGGAGATCACTCCCCAATATCCCGGGAACTTCGACAAACAGGTCACCAACTGTGCTGCCGCGGGTTGTCTTTGACCATTCCGCGTGGATACCGTGCCTGTAGTTCGGATAACGGCTCCCGTCGCCGAAATTATATAGTTCAAGCACGACCCCGTAATTGAATCCCTTATCCGAATTATAACCGAGTGCCGGCACACCGCCAACAATCCACCCCTCACGGGCTTCCGATGAATCTGCTGCACAAACATTGCCAACGATCAGAAGTGCGAGACCCAGCAGGAAAAGGGTTACGGATTTTTTCCCGGGCGAAGGTACTTCTTTCATCAGGATTTCAGGCGATCCTTCCCCGGAGTTTGAAGACCGTGCCGCTGACCGCACTGCCGGAGCGACACAAATACATTACAGCCTCAGCGATATCCTCGAGCGTTACCCAAGATGAATGGTCCGCGTTGGGCATAGCCTGACGGTTCGCTTCGGAATCGATGGTGGAGGGTGCCAAAACAAAGCTCTGAATTCCGTCGTCAGTATACTCGCGGGCAACCGCATCAGTCATATTGACCACTGCCGCCTTGGAGGCGGCGTACACCGCGTTCGATTGCTGGTTGCCGAAGACCGCCATGCTCCCAAAATTGATGATGCGGCCGTTCCCCTGCTCCATCATCTGTGGCAAAATCGCCTGCAGAATATTAAACGTCGGTATCAGGTCGATGTTAAGCATGTGCTGCAAATCATCTGTGGAATGCTCATGCAGCCGCTTACCGCCGAGCCAGCCGCCCACGGGATTGACCAGGTAGTCCACATGGCCAAACGCTTCAACACTTTTCTCAACGGCAGAGGTTGCCCCGGATTCCTCCGCCAGGTCTGCCTGGATGAGTAACACCTGGTTGCCGTATTCACGCTGAAGATCCGAAAGAGGCTTCTCATGCCTTTCGCTCCGATAAACCAGTGCAGCCTTACAGCCGGCTTTCAACAACGCATTGGTTACATAAGACCCAACTGCTCCACCCGCTCCAGTGATCATCGCTACTTTATTGTCCAGTTCTTCCATGATATACCCCGATTTTTGTGCTTTCCAGTAGTGAATAATAAATATAGGGCAGATGAATTTTTCCCGACAGCGTTTATCGAAGGTATGGTGACTTATACGGAGTCATATTCAAATCAGAGTTTTTTCCCAAAGAGCTCTTGGGTGGACGACTACGCCCTGCTCCACTCAGGATGATAATAGGATCAGCACTTTTTAAAATAACAATTTCATACTGGCATTCTGAGTGGAGTGTGGCTGAACGAAGAATCTCCCCACTCTTTACTCCTGAGCCTTGTATAGGAGATCCTTCGACTTCGGTTCTGGTGAGGATGACATTGCTTTTTTAACCTTTGTTAGGTCAGCTATTAGGAGCAAAGCGGATTGCTCCGAAAGGTGTCCTTTATCGGAAGTCCGGCCAGACATTCTGGGGTACTACAGTAGTGTATAGGCTCTTGATTCCTGGCTCTTGGTTCTTGGCTCTTGGTTCCTGGCTCTTGGTTCTTGGCTCTTGGTTCTTGGCTCTTGGTTCTTCGCTCTTGGTTCCTGGCTCTTTCCTCTTGGCTCTTGACTCTTGTCCTTTTTCCACGTAATACGCAGTACGTAATACTCACTTCATCTTCCCGGAAAAAGTTATGTACCTCTCCGAAAATTCTCTGTAATTTATATTCTAATTATGAGCACTGTAACCAAGAATAAGTCTACCCAATCCACCCGACATAATAATGGCTGATTTCCTCACACAGCCGTTTTTCCTGCTCGTGGCGATGATCGCTCTGGGCATCGCTCTGGGGAATATCAGGGTCAAAGGAATTGCGCTGGACAACTCCGGTGTGTTATTCGTCGCATTGCTCTTTGGGCATTACGGACTGACCGTTCCCATGGACTTCCAGCAGATCGGGCTTGTGTTGTTTATCTTCACCGTTGGCATTCAGGCAGGTCCGGGGTTTTTCGAGTCCTTTAAGCGTCAGGGAATCCAGCTGATTATTGCCACGGTAATCCTTATCCTGACGGCAACGGTTGCAATGACGGGATTAGCCTTTGCCTTTCAGATAGATTTCGGACTGGCAGTCGGACTGCTGACCGGCGCACTGACGAGCACCCCTGGACTGGCCGCGGCGATTGAAGGGGCGCAGTCCCCGCTTGCCTCCATCGGATATGGCATTGCCTACCCATTTGGTGTTATCGGGGTTATCCTGTTTGTCCGATTGCTGCCAAAAATTCTCAAAGTTAACCTGGAAGAAGCACGCGCAGAGTACCAGGCATCAGAAAAAGCCGACTACCCGGAACTTCGGGGCCAGAATTTCATCGTCGAGAACAAAAATATCGCCGGGAAGACGCTACGTGACCTGAAAGTATACAAAATGACCGGCGCAAATATCTCCCGGGTTCAGGAGAGAGAGATTGCATACAGTCCAACGCCGGAAACAGTCCTGAAGACCGGGGATCTTATCCGCGCAATCGGCACGGAAGAAGCCCTGGAACGCCTCGAATTGCTGGTGGGGTCGCCGACGGAAGAGGAAATTCCGCTCAGCCAGGATTACGATTTCCAGTGGGTCCTGGTGACGAATAAAGAAGTCGCCAATAAAAAACTGGGCGAACTCAACCTGCTAGAGCGATACAACGCGACGGTCACCAGAATCCGGCGTGGCGGCATCGAGATTACGCCGCAGCCCCACCGGCAGATCCGCTACGGTGATCGACTGATGATTATTTCCACCAGAGATAACATCTCGAAAGCAATTGACGTCCTTGGGAACGAGGAAAAGCAGCTCTCGAAAACCGATTTCCTGCCGATCGCGCTCGGAATTGTCATCGGTGTGTTAATCGGACAGATCGAAATTCCGTTGTTCGGGCTTACCTCCTTTCAGTTGGGACTGACCGGCGGAGTCCTTGCGGTGGCACTGGTGCTCAGCCGCATCGGGAAGACCGGTCCCATCATCTGGACAATGTCCTGGCCGGCCAACAACCTGCTGCGCCAGATCGGATTGCTCTTTTTCCTGGCATCGGTTGGCTCGCATGCCGGCGCAGATATCGCGGAGACGTTTTCCCAATACGGCTGGAAGCTGTTTCTTATCGGAGGGGTGATTACGCTGGTTCCAATGATCGTGATGGCCGTCATCACCCACTTCGCCTACCGGATGAATTTTATGGTGCTGTTAGGTGTTCTCACCGGCAGCATGACCAGCACACCCGGCCTGGCTGCCGTGGACTCCCTGACCGAGTCCAGCGGGCCGCAGGTTTCTTATGCGGCAGTCTATCCCATCGCACTAGTGTTTATTATCGTGATTGCGCAGATACTTGGTGCATTGTAAGCTAAGCAGTTATTCTGAATTCAATGTTAAATACTGAAAATTCTGTTGATTCTTATAAATACGAGGATAAGTTAGTGTCTATAGATGTTTATTTACTTTAAACCCGTTGTGTGAAAGTAGGCCAAGGCATGTTTCACCTGATTGAGCGGTCGCTTTTTGACAAATTTATTCACATACTGAAGCAGCGTAAAGGCGGTCACTTTGGCTAAGACCCGCGTGGCCAAGCCCGCAAACGTTTTGGCATAGTTGCGGTGAATGAGGAATTGGTCACACAGTTGCGAGAAAAACGTTTCGATCCGTTTGCGTGCCCGCCGAATGATACCGGGTTGCGGCCGATAGTCTTGCTGATTCCGGCGCATGGGCGTTTCGACGTGAATGCGGCGGGATGTAAACAAGTCCAGCTGAAGTTCCTGCCCCAAATAGCCTTTATCGCCATAAATGACGCACTGGGCGTACTCCGCTTTGATATCCCGGAGATAGTGGATATCGGCGGTATTGGCGGGAGTGAGATCCAGCGAGGTGACCACCCCGTTCAGGGTGCACACCGTATGGAGTTTGTAGCCATAATACCACTGATCCTGGGAGGCGCAATACCCGGTCGCAGGCACGGTGTCCAGCGGAGCCCGGCAAATCCGGGCCCGATTCGCCCGGGCGATCTGACACACCGGCAGGGGCATGGAATCCACCAGGAACCGGTCTTCCTGCGGGATGAGGCGCTCCTGGAGCCGCTGACGCAGCTGGTCGAGCACCGGGGCCAGCTTCCGCCGTCGCACATTATAGCCGGAGCGATCGATCAAGGTGGGAAAGGCGTCCTGATAATCACTCTGCAGCCGCTGAAACAAGGCATGTTCACTGTCAAGCGACAGACTCTCGGCGACGATACTCAGGGTGAGCAGATCGATATCCGAAAACCGCGGTGGGCGCCCGGGCTTTTGGAAATTGCCGTGGGCATCGGTATCTTTGTGGAACATTTCGGTGACGATCGGCCGGCGTTGGTCGAACGCTTTTTTGATATCGTGTATGAGGCTATCTCCTTGTTTTATTATGAGCTTAGCACCCATAATATACACAGGAGTAGCCTTCTGTACGAGTCTTTTTCTGTTCATCGAGTTTCACACAACGGGTTTACTTTAATCAAATAAACTATATAAACCATGCCCTTAATCTCAAATAAAACAATAAATACAGACAATATTTTAATTCTTTTGTCAATAATTATTATTGTACTGTTATTATATGTAATTACTATTTTTAGTGGTATTAATCAGGGTGCTTATACAAAAATAATTACGTTAACTAATGTTGTTCTTGTTATTGTAACTATGATTGGCGTTGGGTTAAGCCTTAGATCAAATCACCGTGCAGAAAGAATATTTACAGGGCAAAATAAACCATTGGTAGATATTACCCCGATTGGAATAGGACAAAGTGCAGAAAAACAAATTGTTACAGTCTATTTCACTGCTATAAATTATAGTGGTTTTAAAGCTTTCAACATTGGTATTGATGTTAAATTCGGGCATGATTGGATTAGGGAGTGGTTGAAGGCAAAGAAAGAAAGTGAAAATAAAAATAATCCGAATAGTAAAGGAGTAGAGCCAGATAAACTTTACAAATCAATGCCAAAACCAATTATTAATGAGTTGGAACCTGGAGAAACTCTTGTTGCGGAAACTGAGTCTGGAGAGGATAAAATTGCTATTAATGCAATGGCTATCTCTGGAACCCTCGATTTGGAGAAAGATATTTGTTCTAAAGGAAACGAGGGCTACCCAGTATTAGTTAGAACAACTTGGACAAATTCCGACCACCATATCTTTGATGAAGTTCATAAATTTCGGTTAATATGTACTGATGATGGTGGCCGTGACAGTAAAGGAATTGGAAGAGCATTTACATTCATTCCCGAGGGCAAAACATCTCAAAAGGAAATTTAATGTCAGTAAACTTTGAACCTATTTAGCAACAATGATTTCTACGGCTACAAATTAAAAGCCTTTAAATTCTAATGTTCACTTCACCACCACAGCCCGCACAACCCGCTCCACATGCATATTTATCGCCTCGCTCTTAAAACGTACCCGAATGAAATACAGTCCTGATGATACCGCGCTTCCCTGGGAATCGTCGCCTTCCCACTGATATGTATAAGTTCCGGGAGCAGCGGCCTGTCTGGCAATCGACAAGATCCGTTGTCCCCGGAGATCGAATATATCGATGGAAATATCTCCGGCCTGCGGCACCTCATACTCGATTGCCGTTGTCGCGTTAAACGGGTTGGGGTAATTCTGCGAAACCGAGAGTTGTTGAGGAACCATGGTTTCAGCCTGTACGGCTACGGGCACTTTGGAGGTCGTCATCCAGAGCCGGTTTTCGCCGCTTCGGTCGGAAACCCAGAGAACTATCGCCTGCATTGAATCATCCTTCACGGGTAAATGAGTCACAGCCGGATTTGTATCGGTTCCTGAGTGAGCGGTCACTCGCTCCGCTGTGGAATCCGACGGACTTACACGGAAAAATATCTCCCGGTTATTCTCTATCCCCGCATCCCACGCTAAGAATGTCCGGGTTGTGTCCACATTTCTGACTGAAATTCCTCGCACATCCGCACCCGGGTCAAACGGAAAAAAGGATGCATCTTTCTTCCATCCAGTCGAATATGTTGGTAAGGTGGGATAAGTATACTTCCGGGACTCCAGCAGCCCGATTAACTCCGCATTCGTACTGTCATTACGCTCGACCCATCCCATGGAAGGAGTCTCACTGTATCCCTGGGCGACATCTATTGCGGTGACATTTTCACGCCTGATGAATATTTCCCAGCTCTCCCCGTTTCGTAATAATGTTCGGTCATATATCTGATGCCAATACCCTCCGGATTTTATCCTGCCTATCGAATAATTACTAAACATGTCATGGTCAAAAAACGTGACGAGATGGAAATCCTGCAATGAGTCTACCTGTAAATCATTATGGCTGATTAGAAGAGTATCTGTCGGTAATGGGGCCGGATCGTCCGTGTCAAACCGAAACTGGTACAGGTGCTGTAACCGTCTCCCGGGATATATCAGAACAATTTCCTCCTGGGCCCAGATCCCCAATCCAGGATACAGAAAGATCCACGGTATTCGGGGTATTTTAATGAGGGTATCCACCTCTGTCCATTCGGTGTGTACGCGGCGTCTCCATAGAATATCCACAGAATCGGCATCTTCCTGGGAGTGCAACCAGGCAACTACCGGGGTCATTTCTCCCGAAAGGCGGAAATATTCCAACGAAGTGAGTGTCGGAGAATAGGCATGACCTGTCGAACGAGAAAGCTGGATTGTGCTGTATTGGAGAGAAAAGTCCTGGTTCCACAATTTGGTGAGGAATATGTCAGTCGTACTGTCTGCGGTTTGTCCCGTCCAAACCACCCAGGAGGTGTCTGCGTCTGCTGCAAAATTGTTCATAACTTCCGGACTGCCCACTACCCGGACTGAGTCCGAAATCATGAAAGACTCCTGCCAATCCCCTCCCATCACCGCAACCAGTGGCAAAAAGGTCAGGAAAAATACCATTGTAGCGAAGAATAGCAAGTGTGACAGGTGGTTATCCATAGGGATACTTCCCGATTATTTCAATAAGACGACCGTGCGGTTTTTTACCAGGGTTAACCGGTGTTCTCTATCATTATATTGAAACCGTATCAGGTATATGCCTGAACCAGCGGTGCTACCTGCATGAGTGATCCCATCCCAGCGAAATTCGTACTCACCCGGTTCCCGAATACGCTGGTTATAACTCCGGAGCAATTGCCCACGAATGTTGAAGACACTAACTGTAATCCGACCGGAATTCGGCACCGAGTATTCGATGGTCGTCTCCGCATTAAAAGGATTGGGATAATTCTGGCTGACGTGAATTTCCTGAGGAATTACCGGCTCATCCCTCACCGCCACCGGCACTTTTGAGGTGGTCGCCCAGAGCCGGTTTTCGCCATCCCGATCAGATTGCCAGAGGACAACGACCTGAAAGGAGTCATTTTCAGTTGGAAAGTGCACGATCACCGGATGCGTATCTTCGGCTGCGTTGTTAGTAATCTGTTCTACCGGATCATCAGTCTTATCGGATCGCAGTAAGATCTCGCGGTTACCATCGACTACGGCATCCCAGGCGAAGAGGGTTTTTGATTCATCAAGATCCCTGACGATTAAATGTTCGGGCGCCGATGGTTGCACTTGAAAATCATTCAAGCCGCTCCATTCGGTTTTTGTCCACGGCGGATCGATACCGGATTGAAATCTCTCCGAGTACAGGTGTGTTAACTCAGATGCGTTATCGGTCGGCGTAATCCACGCAGCAGCCGGCGTATCGCCTGGTCCCTGGTCAATAGTAAAGGCATATTTCCCATCTGCTGCACGTTGGTACAGCTTTTCAATATCCCACATGGTCAGTTCATCTTCCCTGCCTGCCATCCACCCGGTGGCAATTGCGGATGTGCTATCGAAATCCACCAGTGCAGTAATCTGTGTCGCTGGAACGTCTTCATCCCAAAACACGCAATAACCGAAATCGCGAATGGCGGTGATGCTGTCATCGGAGAGCGGGACTTGGATAGAACCCAGGGCTTCCTTGACAACTTTCAGACTATCCGGGTTAAAATATATCTTTCTGAAGCCCGTTTCGCCCGGGACGGTATAAAGAAGGAAGATATCCCAGAATTCATATGTAAACAGGGACCAGCCCTCTTCCGTCGTATATTGCGTTGTGTATTGGATAGTAGTCAATGTATCCGGCGCAAGCATCCCGGAATCCGTCTGGAAAGAATACATAACAATAACGCTGTCAGCATTAGCGGCCGGCTCCAGCCAGGTCATAAACAATCTGTCGGGATAACCAAATCGGGTAATCCGCGGATGGGTTGCGGAGCCAGATGATTCCGACACTTGCCGGGTTGAAAATTGCAATGAACTTTCCTCATTCCATATAGCTGTTAAATACACATTCGTGTCAGTGCTTGCGTTTACTCCCGCCCAGGCCACAAAAGTCGTATCATTTTGCCCATAATACCCGGACAACACCCTGGCTTCTCCTACTGGTTCTATCGATTCATTGACCGGAACTTTAATGTTCCAGTCAGCTTGGACTGGAAAGGTGATAAACATCATACCAAACAAGGGAATTACTATAGACCTCATGGGTGCTCTTCCGGTTAGGGATTAATTTGTCTGATCAATCCAACAACTTCTACATCCTCTTAAGTAACTAAAAAACCAACAGGTAAATACAATCAATAGATATTACCACTTGCCATGTCTGAAATCAAGGCGGGAGTGCTACTCCCCAATCACCTTCACCAGCACCCGTTTGGGTCGCCTGCCGTCAAACTCGCCGTAAAAGATCTGCTCCCAGGGACCAAAGTCCAGTTCGCCGTCGGTGATAGCCACTACCACTTCCCTGCCCATAATCTGGCGTTTGTGGTGGGCATCGCCATTGTCCTCACCGGTGCGGTTGTGGTTGTAGGTCTCCGGACTGGGATCGAACGGGGCTAACTCCTCCAACCATTCCTTGTAATCCTGGTGAAGTCCCGGCTCATCATCGTTGATGAACACGCTGGCGGTGATATGCATGGCATTCACGAGCACCAGCCCCTCCTGCACACCGGACTCCTTCACAACCCGTCTCACATCACCGGTAATATTTTTAAAATCCATCCGGGCGGGAATGTTAAACTTCAAATATTCAGTTTGTGATTTCATGGTATCCCTCCAATATTTCATGATACTTTACAATGGTAAAATTATAAGCCAAAAAGGGGGCAAATACAAAAAGGGCGAGACTTGCATCTCGCCCTTTTTACTACTTCTTTTCAGTGGCAGGGGGATTACGGTTCAACCACTGAAGGATCGTTAATGACATCGGCGGCATCGAACACACCCACACCCTGCATGTAGGTATCGTTACTGCTCCAGCCCATCATACCGAATTTCAGGTTCTTGGCATTATAACCGAGCATTTTCAACACGGTCGCCGCTACCTGTCCTGTATGACCTGTATAACAATAGACTACGTATTCTTTTGTCGGATCCAGCTTGGTGAGATTATCGATCTTGGCGATATCTTTCCACGGGATATTATAGGCCCCGGTGACATGACCGGCTTCATAATGCGCGGTGGCACGTACGGAAATAATCATCGGGTCATTGGAATCATCGCCGTCATTCAGCACTTCGAACAGTCCTGAAGCAGGGATAATCGGGGTATCAGTCGCAAGCCATTTGTCTGCTGCGACCCGTGCCATCTCAGTGACGTCACCATTACCCAGTTCCAGGTCCGGCAGTTCGTACGTTCCGCTTGCCGGGAGTTCATTCACTGTTGTTTCGATGCCTTCAGTACCGCTATTGGGTGGATCCGAAGCATAATCAAACGGGGCAACACCACCATCACCGCCACCGTTGGCTGCATCGGAATACCAGGACATCATGCCGAATTTCAGGTTCTTCGTATCGTACCCCATCGTTTTGAGGATGGTGGCGGCAACCTGACCGGTATGTCCGGTGTAACAATACGGAATGACTGTCGCATCAGTCGGGACGTTTGCGGCATCAAGTTTGGTCTGATCGGTGACTTCCCGCCATGGAATATTGACCGCACCGGCAACATGTGCTTTGTCATAATCCGCTTCGGCACGGACAGAAAGGATAAACGGCGCCTCATTCGCGTTGATGTCCGTGTACAGATCACTGGCGGCGTAAGTCGGGCCCCATTCAGCCAACTGTGCATCAATGTGGTTCGCCAGTTCTTCGACCGGCGGTGTGCTGGAACTCGTACCGTCATCACAGCTCACCAGCACTGCCAGAGCAAGCACAATGACTACAAACCTCGATAAATACTTCATTCGATCCTCCTTCTTCTTTGTTGGATATCTTTGTAACAAATTAATTTAACCAGCCCGCCGGGAGTGCTTCATCAACAACCACCGGCTCATTTGCTTCTATTTCACCGGGATACCCGGATGCAGGAAACTGTACTTCCAGACTGTCCCTGAGCAGATAATATTCCCGGTTCGCAGTACCGTCGATATGGCATGCACCATAACATGCTTCACCGCTGTCAACTTCTGTGCGGACAGTCCATCGCCGGATATTGTGTGGCACGGTATATTTCCAGGTCGGCATAACAGTATAGTTATCCAGTTCTGCCAAACCCCAATTCGTGTAGGTATCTTCCGAAATCGGGATATGCCGCAATGTGACATACTTGTAATTCCGGTCCTCGGGCAGAGGATTTAAACCGATCTTAAAATCGATATAGGACGGCTCTGTGATTCCTTCACCGGCATGACATGAGTTACAACTCTTGTATTCCTGGGAATGACAGACTGTACAACTCATATCTCCCCAGTGCGTCGAATGATAATTGTTACTATCGGCAACAGTATTATGACAATCTTCACACCGCGGAACCAAGTCATTTGCAAACCGATGTTCGTATTTCGTACCATCGCCATGCATCTCGGTCGCATCGTGGCAATCCACGCAGTGCATTGCACCCGGTATGTAGTGGACGTCTCGCTGTTCATCACGCTGCCCGAGATACTCTTCGCCAACACGGCTGCCGTGGCAAGCCGTACAGTTTAAATCCCGATCGGGGGTGCGTGTAAACAGGTGATTATCCAGGAATCCACTCTCGACAGCATCCGGTCGTGTTATATGACAATCGCCGCAGGTGGTATGACATTTAAAACAATCCTTGTTATATCCTTCTTTCACATCCGGGGGTAGCGCATCATAGGATTTGACCCCGGCGCGTTCCGCGAGAAAATTTTTCTCACCCCAGAGATTGGCATGCATGCTTGTTTTATTCACGTCAACAATATTCGCGTGACAAAAACCGCACGTTTCTTCCACATACTCAGGAGATGATGGTTCGTGGATCAATCCGGTATGGGCAGCGTTCATGTGCTCTTCGTTATTTTCACCCAAAATTTCTGGTTCTCCTCCGTGGCAATCTTCACAGGGGATTTTCCCATGGGTTGAGTTCAGAAACTGGTCAATCTTTTCCGCATCAATGTGGACTTTTTCCCATGCCGCCAACTGCGGCACCGATCCACCTCACCCTTCGCCGGACGATTCGCCACCACCCGTCTCTTCCTCGGCTAGCGCCAGCAACGCATCACTGTCCGTATGGCATGATAAGCACGAAGAGTCGTACTCATGGTCAACAATGGTATCTGACTCCTCTTCGCAAGAGAACAGGGCTAGTAAACCAATCAGAAGTACCAGAGTCGTGAGTGCCTGTTTTAAAGATAATCTGTAAGTGTGCACTAATCCTCCATCTGTGTTGATTTATGCGTGTATTTCCATTTATCGTCGAACTGGAGTACTCGCTTATGCGTCTCACTAATCCTGCCAGGAGAATTAGAAATGCTCATACTTCTGAAGCGATCCTGATTTTGGAGGTTGCCTTCCAGATGTAACATTGTTGAGATATACAATGATCCCCTTCACCTTCGTCATAAATATCTTGTAAAATGTTTTTGCAAGTTATGTACCGACTCATATTTTTTTCGGCATTTTTCCTCCTAAAAATTCTATGCTTGCTTTGGAGCAAACCATAGATAACTGTTTCTATTACACTTAATATATTTAAAAAAATATGTCAGAACTGTCTATTTTATATAGTTTTTTCCCGGTATAATCAATTGTAGAAAAAGTCAGCTTCGGGTTTTCTCAGTATTGATAAAGACAACGATGCTCCTCTGTTCAACTTGTGTAGCACTAAACCGAAAGAATTAGTTGCCATCTCTTCATGAATATCTATATTGCATTGATATGACAGGAGGCAATCAACTACAATTGCAGCGCGGTAATTTTTACCGTGAAGCCAGGCAGTTTCTGGATGATCACCGTATCCCCCTGGAAAAACTTTCACTTCAGCATCTCGAATTGATAGCCCGCCAGTTTAGTCAAATACCGTACGAGAACATCAGCAAGATTATCAAACACGCGCAGCAGCAGGATATTGCGTTCAGGATGCCGGACGAGATCTATGAGGACTTCCGGAAATTTCGGCTGGGTGGCACCTGTTTTTCGCTGACCTATTATCTGCTCGAAATTCTCCAATTCTGTGGATATTCATGCGGCCCGGTTATGGGGGATATGAAGTGGGGTGATAATGTCCATACAGCGATACTCGTCAATTACAATGACACCAGTTATCTCGTTGATCCGGGATATATGATCCATCAGCCCCTGAAAATCTCCAAAGATACCCGGCAGCGTTATCTCACGCCGCATTCAGGCATCGATATCAGGTTCGTACCCGAGATGGAGCGCTTCGACCTGTATACCTTCCGCAGCGGGAATTACACCTGGCGCTACCGGTTTACACCAAGTGCGGTGAACATGGACGAATTCACACGACACTGGATCGATTCCTTCACCAAACCCACCATGAATGGTATAATTCTGACCAAGACAGCCAATGACGAGATGGTCTATGTCCATAACGACTTCATTAAGGTTACCGGCCGTGATAATGTTCGCCGAGCCAACTCGAAGGATACCGCCGAGAAAGTGATACATAATGAATTCGGAATCCCCCTCAATCTGGTGGAAGAGACCCGGCTGGCACTTACCAGGAACCGGGAGAAGAGGAAAGCACACACCAATGCAACCGAATGAACCGGATCCGGTGAAACTGTTTATTGGAATATTATACTCGGATGAAGAGCGTCTTGAGCGCGTACTGGATATCTGCGAACAGGAGTATGGTCCCATTGATTGCCGGAGCGAGAGGTTTCCTTTTGAGGTAACGGATTACTATGAAGAGGAAATGGGCTCACCGATCCACCGGTATTTTGTCAGTTTTGCTCAGCTGGTCAATCCGGGCAGACTGGCAGCGATCAAAATCAGGTGCAACGGAATTGAGGACCAGGTGGCAGTCGATGGAAACCGCAGGGTAAACCTGGATGTGGGCTATATGGATTTCCACAAGGTGGTGCTCGCATCGGCGAAGTTCAACGGCCAAAAGATATACCTGGATCAGGGCATCTATGCCGATCCAACACTCTACTACCGAAAAGGGACCTTCCATCCGTACGACTGGTCCTTTCCGGACTTCAAAGAATCGGACCGGTATTATGAGAGTCTGCTGGAAATACGGAGGATTTATAAGGAGCAAATGAAGTATTGAATATTGCGTACTGCGGAAATAAAGAACCAAGAGCCAAGGGAAAAGAGCCAAATATTAGAAACCGAATGAACCGCTAAGGAAGCGGAGAACGCATAGAACGACAACACGAATACCGCAAAGGCGCCAAAAGATATTAATTGTCCCTTTTGCTCAAGAAGTCAAACTATAAATTGATAACTAGTCACTGAACTTTGGTAGCTGGTATCTTGGTTCTTGGGTCTTGGGTCTTGGGTCTTGATTCTTGGTTCTTGATTCACTTCTCACTTTTCACGTCTCACGGTTTTTTCACGATTGCCGTCTGCCGATTCACGGTTTTTCTCCCGTTTCACTATTCCTTTCGCACGTCGCTCCGATCTTTTCCCGGCAGGTCGGGCAAAACTGGGACTGTTTCTGATCGATATCTTCGACATAGGTAGACGAATTCATCACACACTCATAGTCCGGGCAGTGCGTCAGTCCGAACGCATGACCTAATTCGTGCACCGCTTCCTTCAGCGTGCGCTCAAAAAAGAGGTCTTTATCCTCCGGCAGCCCGTAATATTCGTTGCGCAATCGGAATGTGGAGATCACGGCGCCGTTTCCATCCAACTGGGACTCGCCAAAGACGAAAGTCAGAATCGGGATGTATAAGTCGACCGATGTAATGCCGATAATTTTCGCGGATTCGTCCGGGAGATGTTTCAGGAGCTGCGCCAGTACCAGCGTGGAATGGTATTGATTGCGCCCCGGTGAATAAAACAGGTCGAGGTCGAATTCAACATGAATTCTTTCAATAGGGAGGGGAAAGCACTGCGCCAGCCGGGCAGGTAATCGCTTGACCCATTCCGGCTGGTAATGGTTGATATATGCCAGATAGATTGAGGCACCCAAACTTACCGTTGGATCCCATATTTTTTCATCTTGTTATACAACGTAACCCGGTCAATGCCGAGTAATTTCGCCGATTGTGTCACGTTCCCTTCCATCTCGTTCAATACCCGCTGGATATGCTCTTTCTCCATAGCCTCTAATGACATGCTGTCCGGTTCCTCGCCGTTCTGTTTCAACTGCATCGGGAGGTCATCTGCTTCGATTGTGGAGCCCTCTCCAACAACCATTGCCCGTTCGATGGCATTCTCAAGTTCTCTGACATTCCCGGGCCAGGAGTACTGCAGGAGAATATCCTTTGCGTCCTGGGTCAGTTCCCGAACCGGCTTAGCCATAGAACGCGCATATTGCTTAATAAAATACTCAGCCAACGGAATAATATCCGACCGACGTTCCTCCAGTGGAGGCACAAAAATGCTGAATACGTTAATCCTGTAATAGAGGTCCTTGCGAAAGTCACCCTCTTCCACCGCTTCTTCCAAATCTCTGTTCGTAGCGCAGATCAATCGAAAATCCGAATGGATTTCCTCATTCCCCCCAAGCCGGGTAAAGGTTTTATCCTCAAGCACGCGCAAGAGATCCACCTGCATCTTTTTGGTGACATCGCCAACCTCATCCAGGAAAAGGGTACCACCGTCAGCCATTTCCAGTTTCCCTTTACGCCGGTACTGGGCACCGGTGAATGCCCCTTTTTCGTGTCCAAACAATTCGCTTTCCAGCAGGGTTTCGGGAATGGAGCCACAGTTCACCGCAACAATCGGGAAATACCGGCGTTTACTCTGGGTGTGGATGGCACGAGCGATCAGTTCTTTCCCCGTCCCGCTTTCTCCGCGGATCAGTACAGTAGAATCCGCTTCAGCCACTTGATCAATCATGTTGAATACGCGCTGCATTTCCTGGCTCTCACCGATAATTTTCCCGCCCATACCCAATTCTGAGATCTGCTCTTTCAGCCGGATATTTTCCTCGGAAAGCTCCTTCTGTTTCAGCGCATTCCGAATTAAGTTGGAGAGGTCATCCGGGTCAATGGGCTTGGTGACATAATCAAATGCTCCGTGCTTGAGGGCTTCCACCGCCGTATCAACCGACGCATATGCCGTGATAATTACGACCAGGGCATCTTCATGGATCTCTTTGATTCTCTTCTGCAGCGTGATGCCGTCCATTCCTGGCATCTTGATGTCCACAAGGTAGATATCGTAGAGACCGTCCTGTAACAGTTCAAGAGCTTCATTCCCGTCTTCAGCGGTATCAACTTTGAAGCCATCTTCCATAAACCAGTGCTGCAGTGATTTCCGCACGGACAACTCATCATCCACGATCAGAATTTTGTGCTTATCGTCCATTTTCATAGCCTTCGGTTACGGTTGGGTTGTTTTTCGATCCCCCGTCATTATTATCTCTGTCTCTCGGGATTTCTATGAAAAATGTGGTTCCCTTACCCGGCTCGGATTCCACATATATATGCCCGTTATGCCGCTGGATGATACCATATACAACCGCGAGGCCCAATCCGACACCCTTCGTTTCATTTTTGGTGCTGAAAAACGGGTCAAAGATATTGTCCCGGACTTCCTCGGACATGCCTACGCCGGTGTCTGCGATAGTTATTTTGACAAATGGTTCTCCTTCTTTTTCGAAGGCTTCGGTGCCGACTGTTAATTTGCCACCTTCTGACATTGCCTCTACGGCATTTACCATTAATGCCACCAAAGCCTGTACCATCTGTTCCTCATCACAGGTAACCTTGTCATCCTCGAGCAGAAACGTTCTTTCCAGCGTAATTTCCCCTAATTCCAGGTGATGCCTGACCAGTTTCAGTGACCGCTCGACGACCTGGTGCAGATTTACTTTCTGGAAGTTCGCACTGGATTCTCTGGCGAATATCAACAGGTCCTTGACAATGTTTCCACATCGCATCGATTCCGACCGAATCAAGTCCAGCTCTTCGAGGACTTCATCCTGATCCTCTCCCGGCGAAAGTAATCGCATTGCCTTCCGTTTTAACACCTTGGCATATGTAGCGATACCGGAGAGCGGGTTATTCAGCTCATGGGCGACCGTCGCCGCCATTTTTCCCAGAGATGCCATTTTCTCCACCTGGACCATCCCACGATGCATCTCTTCCAGTTCTTCTGTTTTTTCTTCTACCCGATCCTCCAGGGTCCGGGACCATGCCCGCAGTTCGCGGTCGGCCTCCTTTAAATTCCGCGACATCCGGTTAAAGGATTGGGCCAGTTTGCCTAGCTCATCATTCCGATCCAAATCAATCCTGTGATCCAGATTGCCCTCGGCAATTTCCTCGGTACCGATCCGCAGTTTCTTCGTTGGAACGTAAATGGAGAAATAAATAATAAATGCGATAATAATAACGGCAATTAATCCGATACTGCCAGCTAAGGTAATAGTACGGTTTCTCGCTGCAGTCACAGCCGCATCGAGTTCATTAAGCGACATCTGCACATCCAGCACTCCAAGAATTGTTTTATCACTGGAATGGGCGTGGCACCCTGCATTAGAGCACTCCGGACTGTTTTCGATTGGATTGATTAACCCCAAGACACGATAATCTCGTGTTTTCCTGTAAATCCGTGCTTTTTCCTGCATCGGGAGCTTTTGCAGCGGCCGATCTTTGGCGTGACAGGCGTAACAAGCCTCGGCCTGCATATCCACCCGTTTCCCGATCTCATCATCGTTGCTGGAAAATTTTATTTCTCCTTGCTTGTTATATATGCGCACAACTTCAACGCCCGGCTCATCGCCCATCATCTGGATATTTTCGTGCGTTCGCTTCCGTTCGTTCAATAGCATGTTGGTGTACAGGCTTTTTTTGAGGATGTCGCTCGCCCTGGTGGCGCTCATCTTTACCTGCTGTTCAATAATCTTCGTCTGACTCTTCGTCGTCAGAAAGCCGTGGATGGTAAACCCAAGAATTACCGTAAATAGCAGAATAATGAACAGCTTAAAACTCAGTGAAGAAAAAAGTGTTGAAAACTTCGACAATTTGGATCGCATTGCACCCCTCAATTTCCAAAAAATGTTAAAAACCGGTGCATTTTCTCAACAATGATAATAATGCGATTGCTCAAAGGTGTTTATTATTTCAGCACTTTCCGTTATGCAGAGCAAGCTTACGCATATTATCGGGATATAATTCTGCAATTTTTATGCCTGTGGTGGAGTGAGATCAATTATGGGTTGAATTACAAAGATACAATGAACAAAGTTGTGAACTGGATGTATTGGGGTGAATTAGGTGATATTTTCCTAAACAGATCCCTACGGAGAAACTTTATCCGGCTACCGACGGATTCCGCTCAGGATGACTTATTCAATTAAGCGCCTGCATATCCAGTCATTTCGAGCAGAGCATAGCGGAGTCGAGAAATCTCACCAACCCCTCTGCCTCGCAATGGGATTGCGAGGCTCCTGACATTACCCCCGACTACACTGTAAGCGATCACCGAAAGCATTACTGAATATTAATCATCTACAATTGGGTTAAAAAAGCAACTGCGCGCATTGGTATGGCACGCCGGGCCGACCTGATCCACCTTTACCACCAGACAGTCCTTATCGCAATCCGCGTAGATTTCCTTCACATGCTGAATATGCCCACTGGTCTCACCTTTGCGCCATAGCTCCTGCCGGGACCGGGACCAAAAACAAGTACGTCCTTCATCGAGCGTGATTTGCAGGCTCTCCCTGTTCATATAGGCTACCATCAGCACCTCGTTATCCTCAACATCCTGTACAACGGCAGGGATTAAGCCCTTTTCATCGTATTTTAATTCGCTAAGATCCGTCATTCTCATTTCCTTACGGGTATATCGTTTTGGGTTAAATATTCCTTCAATTCTTTGATTGTGATCATCTGGTAATGAAAAACGGAAGCAGCCAATACCGCATCTGCTTTTCCCTTGGTAATAGCATCTTTGAAATGCTCCAATTCTCCTCCCCCGCCGGAGGCGATCACCGGAATGGAGACCGCCTCACTGATCTTTTGGGTGATCTCCACATCAAAGCCCGCCCGGGTGCCATCGCTGTCCATGCTGGTGAGCAGGATTTCGCCGGCGCCGAGGTCGGTTACTTTTTGAGCCCATTCGAAGGCATCGAGGTCTGTTTCTTCCTTGCCTCCGAAAATATGTACCCGCCACGAATTGTCCTCTGTCCTTTTAACATCTATGGCAACCACAATGCACTGCGATCCGAATTGGTCGGCGCCCTGGCGGATAAGATCGGGTGTCTGGACGGCTGCCGTGTTTATCGCAACCTTATCGGCACCGTGTTTCAGCACCTCATTCATGTCGTCCACGGATTTAATTCCGCCGCCGATGGTAAACGGGATAAAAATTTGTTTCGCCACCCGGGCAGCGAGGTCAGCCACTATTTTTCGTTTCTCCTCCGATGCTGTGATATCCAAAAACACCAGCTCATCGGCGCCTTCCTCGTTGTACCGTTTTCCCAGTTCCACCGGATCGCCGGCATCCCGCAATTCCTGAAAATTTGTGCCCTTTACTACCCTGCCGTCCTTAATGTCCAGGCACGGGATAATTCGTTTCGTCAGCATCAGTCATTCCCCCCGGACAGCGCCTCGATTGTTTCCCTTACATCAACTTTCCCCTCGTAGATCGCTCTGCCTACGATAACGCTGTCAATTCCCAGTGATTCGTATTTCCAGAGCGCCAGGATGTCTTCCAGACTTCGAATGCCGCCGGAGGCCGTTACCTTTGCCGGGACCGCTTCAGCGAACCCGGAGAGTTCCTCGACATTGGGTCCGGACATCATCCCGTCGGTTTCGATAGCCGTATAAATAAACCGATTCACGTCGACTTCTGTCATCTTCTGTGCAAAACTGACCGCCGACCGATCCGAAATAGACTGCCAACCGTGCGTGGCGGCGTTGCCGCCCTTCGTATCGATCCCGACAATGATGCGGTCCCGACCGAAAGCCTCGACCGCCTTTTTCACGATGGTGGGTTTTTCAATGGCAACCGTCCCCAGAATGACCTGGTCAATGCCGACAGCCAGCCAAAATTCAATCGTCTTAAAGTCCCGAATTCCACCGCCGAGTTCAACTTCAAGCGGCAAGGTTTCGACGATTTCACGGATAATAGCCGCGTTATGCGAGGCATTCTCGATGGCTCCATCCAGGTCCACAATATGGATTTTAGTTGCCCCGGCTTCTGCAAACTCCCGTGCCACTTTCAGCGGAGACTCATCAAAGACCGTCTGCTCATTGGGATCGCCCTGTCGCAAACGGACACATTTTTTGTTGCGTATATCAATTGCCGGTATAAGTTGCATAATCTCCCCTATTCCTGTGTTGCAAAGTTCTTCAGTATTTGTAAGCCGACGTCCTGGCTTTTCTCCGGATGAAATTGCGCTCCCCAGATATTGTCCTTTCGAACGGTCGCACAAAATGAGGTGCCGTATTCGCTGGTGGCAGTGATAACTTCCGGCTCCGACGGTACGCAATAATACGAATGCACGAAATACACAAAAGCCGGTTCCGCAATTCCCTTCAGGATACCGTCGGGCTTCCTGATGTCCAGCTTATTCCATCCCATATGCGGGACTTTTTTTCCACCGGTAAATTTCGTGACTTCCCCCGGGATCAAATCCAGACCGCTCCATTCCCCCTGTTCGTAACTCGTGGTGAAAAGCAATTGCATTCCCAGGCAGATCCCGAGCAGCGGCGTACCTTCGTACACCTTTTGCTGAATGGTGCTCGCAATGCCCCTTTCTTCCAGTCGCCGGATGGCGGGAGCAAATGCGCCTACCCCGGGGAGTAACAGTTTATCGGCGGATCTGATATGGTCAATTTCGGAGGTGATTTCCACTGGAATATCCAGGAATTCGAACGCGTTTCGCAAACTCGCCAGATTCCCCGCTCCGTAATCGATAATCGTGATCCGTGCCATGTCAGATCTGCCCTTTGGTCGAGGCAACGCCGTCTGTATCCAAGAGCTGCACAGCCTCCTTTAGCGTTCGTCCGAAGCCCTTAAAGATCCCCTCAATTTGATGATGATCATTGCCCGGTTCCAACACGTCGATATGGAGTGTCATACGGGATTCGCGCGTTACACCTCTGAAAAACTCCTCCACATTTTCTGTCGACAACGTTCCCACCTTCTCCCTGGAAAACGCCGTATTCAGCTTCAGGTAGGACCTGCCACTCAGATCAAGCACCACCCGAACCAATACCTCATCCATGGGAAGTAAAAACGAGGCGTACCGGACGTAATTTCGGTCGTTTTCAAGGAGCTCATTGAGCGCTTGCCCAAGAACGATACCCAGGTCCTCGACTGTGTGGTGGTCATCTACATCCAAATCGCCCTGTGCCGTAATTCTGAGGTCGAACTGCCCGTGAAATGCAAACAGGGTCAACATGTGGTCAAGAAACGGAATGCCGGTCATGATATCCGAATCGCCGGTTCCGTCAAGCTTCATAGTCAGCTCGATGTTGCTTTCATTGGTATTTCGCTTTACCGTTGTCTCTCTCATGGTTTCTCCAGTTCAGTTTCTTCCGAATGAATCAATACTTCAATCAATTCCTCTACAGTACTTACAATATTGATGCCCGGTTCAAACGGGCGTAATTCCCGGGATACCTGCACGAATTCCGCCGGGATTTCATTATACACCTCCCGAAAACCGGTAATGGTGTTGTAATCATCCAGCGAATCGCCGACAAACATTACCCCGCTTCCGCTCGTCTTTTCGAGCATTTGCATTAACGGAGCTGGGTCAGGCTTTGTTGGAGATCTCCCATCATCGGTAACAATACAATTTTCATTGAATCCGTGAAAGCCTATGTTCTGCAGGGCTACCGCTGTTTCATCAGGATCCCGACCGGTGTAAATCCCCAATTCATACTCAGGTCGAAGTGAATTCAGCTGATCCGCTTCCACAAAAAGTGTCTCGTTTTCAATCGTTCCCGGGGAAATGCCGTATTTCGGTTGAAAGCCGTACAGTTGTTCACAATATTCCTCTCCGGCGTAATACTCCATTGCCAGTTGACGTATTTGCCCCGAATCATACAGATTGCCAATCTCTCGCTTTTCGGAGGTGTCTAACCCTGTAATCCAGTTCCTGACTCCTGCTAGCCCCGTCCCCGCAGTATTCACTTTCGTAAGGAATTCATCCAGAGATAAATTCCGGTTAGTGGTTCTGTTAATTAGGTTAAAGACAAGCAACCCTTCTGCCAGGTCCCAATCGTTATTGAAGCCCGGAACCCGTTTGAAGGCAGCAACCGCTTCCCTGGCCGGCTTGGCCCAGCCAGGAATATCCACCAGTTGACCGTACCGGTATACTGCCTTCACTATTGCTTCCGGGAACGATTCCGAGGTGTCGATCAGGACTCCGTCGATATCGAAGACGACGAGGTCAATGTCCGGAAGGGTTCGTTGAAATTCTTCGGTCAACCTCATATCAGCTCTTTCCAATGATTTCGGTAATTGCATCAACCAGCCGGGCGTTTTCCCGGGGAGTCCCCACGTTCATCCGGAGAAAATTCTCCAATCCCGGATAATGTGAAACGTCCCGCACCAATATTTTCTTTCCGATAAGTTGCTCGTAGAGTTTTTCGCTCGGCATATCCGGTTTCATCAGGAAAAAATTGGCGGAAGAGGGGTAAACATTCAATCCTTCAAGTCCGGATAATTTCTCAATAATGCTATCCCGTTCCCGTATGATCTCCCCGATGAGTTGTTGCAGCGCAGACCGGTGCTTCAGTAGCTCCGCTGCTGCCACCTCCGAAAATCCGTTGAGATTATACGGAAGGAGCACCTTATAGATCTCCCGGACCACTTCCGGTGCGGCGATTCCGTATCCGAAGCGCCCAAAGGCGAAGGCAAACGCCTTGGAAAATGTCCGGGTCAATACCAGGTTCTCATACTCTTCCGTCAGGGGCAGGAAATCCTGTGCACAAAAATCGATGTAGGCTTCATCGATCACTACCAGCCCCTGTGTTGCACTCAGAATTTTTCGCAAATCGGATTCACTTATCGTGCTGCCCGTGGGATTATTCGGCGAGCACAGAACAGTGAGCGCAATGTCCTTTCCGTTGAATCGTTCAAGCATACTGTCGACCGGAAAACTGAACTCATCGTCTAATCGCACCGATTCGATATCTGCCCTGTTGATCTCACAGTAATGCCGGTACAGTGAAAAGGTTGGCTCCGCAATCAGCAGAGATTTCCCGGGTTCCAGCACCGCATTCATAACCGCCAGCAGGATTTCGTTGGAGCCATTCCCGACCATCACACGGTCCGCTGAGATATCGAGATATTCTGCTATGGTTTCACGCAGGTGTCCGGAACCTAGCCTCGGATACCTGTTCCATTCGCGTGAGCGGAATTCTCGTAAAATTGCGTCCTTCACCTCCACCGGGAGATCGTACGGATTCTCGTTCTGGTTTACCTTGATATCATAGTCGATATCCGGCAGCGTATAGATTTTCTTGTCCCGAACCGTCTGCTTGATGAACTGCATATACGTTTGTCCCATCTCAATTCTCCGCCTTTTCCGTTCGCCGCTCGATGGCTCTGGCATGGGCATCAAGTCCCTCGAGCCGGGCGAACCGGGCGATCTCCTGCCCGTTTTGGCGCAGGGTTGCATCGTCATATTTCACCACCGAGGTCCAGCGCAGAAAATCGCGAACCGAGAGCGCCGAGGCATATCGAGCCGACCCGGCGGTCGGCAGAATATGGTTACTTCCTGCCCAGTAATCGCCGACGGGTTCGGGAGTGCTGTCTCCGATGAAAATACAGCCTGCACTCCGTATTTTCGGCAAGACGGTCTCAGATTCGGTAAGTGCCAGTTCCAGGTGCTCCGGAGCAATATAATTCACCAGGTTGACCCCCTCGTCTAAAGTACCCACCAGGATAAGCGCCCCTTCGGATTCCAGCGAAGTGCCGGCGATTTCTTTCCGGGACAGCTTCTTAAGCTGTTGTTCCAGCTCCTGCTCCGTCTGTTCCAAAAGCGCTTCATCATCTGCTATCAAAATGGACCGTGCCTGGGGATCATGTTCCGCCTGGGACAACAGGTCTGCCGCCAGATACTCCGGATTTGCCGACTTATCGGCAAGGATTAATATTTCACTGGGACCTGCCAGGGATTCGATCCCAACCTGTCCGAAAACCTGCCGCTTTGCCTCGTTCACATACTGGTTCCCGGGACCGGTGATTTTATCCACCGGCGCAATGGACTCCGTTCCGTATGCCAGGGCTGCAACCGCCTGTGCCCCACCGACGGCATAGATTTCAGTCACGTCGAGTATTTTAGCTGCCGCCAGCACCAACGGATTAATCCTCCCGCTTTCCCTGACGGGTGGCGTTACCAGCGCGATCTCCTCCACGCCTGCCACCTGCGCCGGGATCACATTCATTAAGACTGTCGATGGATAGGCTGCCGTTCCACCGGGGACATATACACCAACCCTTTTCAACGGAGTCACCCGCTGACCGACGTAGTTCTCCGAATCGCCGAGCGTCCAGTCCTGTTCCTGCTCTGCTTCCTTTTCGTGATAGGCTTGGATATTCTCTGCCGCCTCCGAGAACAGCGATTTCGTGTCAGCATCTATTTCCTTCACAGCTTCCCAGTCTTCATTTGTGGCTTGAATTGAATCCCGTGTTACTCCGTCAAACCGGGCTGTGAATTCCCGAAGAGCACTGTCGCCATCTTTGCGAACGGTCTGAATAATTTCGAACACGGTTTCCGAGAGTGCTGCTGACAAAACAGACGTCCTGTTGAATTGTGCTAAAAACTTCTCGGCCGAATTGAATTTTGCGATGTTCATTGATCGCTCCTACACGTATCACATAGTGAGACTAAACTTATTTACTGGGAAGCCGCTCTTCGACAAGCTCAGAGTGACTTCCCAGGACGTCATCTCTCCCCAGAGATTCCTACCGGAGCTGAGCCTGGCGTCCCATGGGGATCCCTACGGGGAAGTGTAGACGCCGATTTCGCTCAAAATTGAATAATTTCATTAACACTCCTAATAAATTACCTTATTCAAGGGATATTCGATAATATCGCTCGCACCGTATTCCTTCAAGCTCGGAATGAATTCGCGCACGATCTCCTCGTTGACGATGATTTCCAACGCGACCCATCCTTCGTCCGTCAGCGGCGATACCGTTGGCTGCTTCATCGCCGGGAGCAGTTCCCTGACCTTGTCCACAGCATCCTTCCTGATGTTGAACTTCAGTCCGACCTTCTCCTTGGCATTGATCGCGCCCTGCAGCAACATGGCAATGTTATCGATCTTCTTCTTTTTCTCCGGATCCGCATACGCTTCTTTGTTAGCGATAAGCCGCGTGGTGGATTCCAGAATCGTTTCGACAACCCGCAAATCATTGGCTTTCAGGGAACTTCCCGTTTCCGTGAGTTCCACGATTGCGTCCACAAGCGCCGGCGCCTTCACTTCCGTGGCTCCCCAGGAAAATTCCACCTCGGCGTTCACATTATTTTTGGCAAGGTACTTCTTCGTGAGGTTCACCGCCTCGGTGGCAATACGCTTTCCTTCCAGATCTTTTACACTCTGGATATCGCTCTCATTGGGCACGGCAAGGACCCAGCGTACCGCGGAAAAGCTGCTTTTGGCATAGACGAGTTCGCTGACCTCAACCACATCCGCGTCACGTTCTTCGATCCAGTCTTTACCGGTAAGTCCGGCATCGAGGACTCCATCCTCTACATACGTTGCCATCTCCTGCGCCCGCAGGAGCATCGCCTCTATGCTGGGATCATCGCACTTTGGAAAGTAACTGCGGCTGTTGGCATAAAACTTAAAGCCTGCCAGGCGCATCAGTTTGAAGGTCGATTCCTGTAAACTGCCTTTGGGCAAACCTAATTTGAGTTGCATTTTTTCTCCTTAAAACCGTGTTAGTGTGTTACCGTGTTAATGTAAAAACGGACGACAAGATTCTTAATCTTACTCATAATCATAATCTTATTCTGATTTCCAACTGTTAAGATTAGTTGAACGCTTTTACCTTTATATTAACCGGGAATGGAGTGGCGGAATGAGAAAATATGGGGTATAAAAAAACCCCGGGTTCTCAGCGACCACTCACCAGAATCCCGGGGTTAAAAATTCGTATTTACATCACCTCATCGGGTCCGATGGCGTATTGGCACCTCCGTGGTATGATGATGGTGATGATGTCGTTCGATATTTAGTTCATATCGCATAACGGCGTAAGAATACAACTCATTTTATTTGAAGTCAAGGTGAAAAACAGTGTTACTGTGTTATAGTGCTACCGTGTTATCGTGTTTGGGTACTCCCCAAGCTTTAAGACCGCCGGAGGCGGGTTTAAGCCGGAGTGCACACATCCACGGCGGAGTCACCGACAGCGGGTTTGCGAAAATGTCATAGTATGATCGACCACCACCGACCTCTGGAGAGGGTCGGCGGCGGGAGCACGTGTTTTATCGCCTTGGAATAAGATTCCAAGGCTCCAATATCCCGCCTCGCAATCTCATTGCGAGGCGGGTTGAGCGAGGGTAAAAACACCAGCCATCCCGAGCGACTCCGTGTTAGCGGAGAAGTCGAGGGTGCTGGTTAATTGCACTCTGAAGGTTTCTTCACGAGATTCCTCGACTCGCTTTTCGCTCGCTCGGAATGACTGTTTTTCCTCCGCGGATACGGTTCTTTACGGAATACGCAGTACGTAATATTCAAAAAAACCACCGGCGACCCTCTTGCAAGGATCGCCGGCGGGAGGAAAACGGAGCGGCAGAAACCTGACTGCCGCTCTGTCATCTGCGGAATTGTACGTTTGGTCAGGAGATCTGAAAAATCTCCTTAATTAACTGCCGGTAGAGGTCACTGCCAAGGACCGATTCCAGATCCATCTGGACCTCGCCGCCATCAGCCATGGTCAGCCCCACTTCACTGACAGCCGTCCGGGACAGTGCTTCCCTGAGATAACGCTTAATCAGGTGGATCTTATGCACATACCCCTTCAGCATCTGTTCTCCCCGGCACAGTTCGTCCACGTTTTTCACTTTTTTATCCGGCATAACTTTCATCAACCAGGTATTATCGTCCTGGGGACTTGAATTGAGTTCCCGGTTGACATCTGTATTTACTTCAATTACTTCCCCGCTCAGCGGAGAATGCAGCGGGATAGTAAAATCATCCCGTACCATCAGTCCACACATCTGGTTTTCCCTGAGGTACATGAATTTCTCCGGGGGAACAATTTTCGTTATCGGATACAGCAGCTTCAGGATGTTGGAATCCAACCCGATGACTGCGGTATCTTTATTTTCCGGATAGACCCAGAAATAGGTCCGGCTGTAACACCGATCCAGATATAATTTGCTCCCGGAGACGATATGAGCAAGGAAATCGTTCACCTGCTCTTCCAGCGCGTCCTCGGCAAGATATGTATCCCGTGTTTCCACGTACATCCTGGATTGATCCAGCGCTTCTCCGACTTCCTCATGTGGCATGTTCCGGAGCACTTTGTCCAGTTCACAATGCTCACAATCGTACTGACGATCACATATCTTGTAGTTTAATACGCCAGCCATCATCCAGACGCATGGCAGATCCCGCTGTACTTTCTCCTGTGTTTCTTGCTCTTTTGCGTTCACTGCGTTACTCTCTTCCCTCTGAAATTACATATTACCGTTAATTTGTGTTCATGAGTGCTTTCTTCGGTTTTGCCGAGACCTTGATCTTCACCTTATGTGATGCCGGAATCGGTTTTGTCTCCTCGAATATCGGAAAGTGTTTTGCGATCATCCGAAACGCCGCAAACCCCAGTGCAACAAGCATCAGGGTAATGGAGACTTCCATCCAGCTGGGATAATAGGTGGTGCCGGCAGCACCCTGCATCCCGGTGATGGCGACATTCAGCCGGTTCATAACCACACCCACGACGACCAGGCTCGCCCCCCAGAACAGTGCAGTCTCATTGCGCCGGATTTTGGGAATGGACAGTAATATCATTGGCACAATCGCCCCCAGCCCGATCTCCAGCCAGAACATCAGGGTTTCGAAGGTGGGCTCGAACATGTACCCGAAGGCATCTCTGCGGGCGAAATCAATGAACTTCAATATCAGGTACATCATGATAAGGAAGACTGCACCGCGTGCTAATTCCATGAGCAGGGGTTTCTCCAGGCGCTTGTTAAATGCCCTGGAACTCAGGTAGGACTCGAATATCACCATGGCAAATCCCACCATAACCGCCGAGAAGAAAAAGTTGACAGGCAGTAAGGCGCTATACCATAACGGGTGAAGTTTTTCCGGAACAATCAGGAACAACGATCCCAGTGAGGATTGATGCAGCGTCGACAGTATCACGCCTAATATCACCAATACGACGGTTGCGCTCTTGATGATCTTCAGCGGTTTTTCCATACGGAATTTCTCAAAAACCACCGGACTGAACTCCAGTGCCAGTACCGTAGTATAGAGCATCACACACCAGCCCACCTCGAACATCACCGAGTGGGGATTCCACATAACCATTACATGCCAGATATTCCATGGTTTCCCCAGGTCAAACAGGATGCCGACGATAACCAGCAGGTATCCGAGAAACGCCGTTAAAATTGCCGGGCGGATCACCGGTTTAAACTGTTTGATGTTGAAGATGTATACGACTGCAGCCAGGGTAAACCCACCGGATGCCAGTGCGACACCGGTCATGACGTCAAATCCAATCCAGAGTCCCCATGGAAACTGGTCGGACAGATTTGTGGACGCGCCAAGTCCAAAGAAGTACCGGACAATGGAGGAATAGATACCGACTGCCACGACCACGAAAAACACCGCTTTCCAGAATGTAATTTTACCGATATATCTATCTTTCAGTGCTGCGAGTTCCATTACTTATCCTCCTTTCCGTTCTCGTGCATCGGTACAACTTCATCTTCCAATTCCATTCGGCGATTAATAATCCACCACAATCCAAACATGAAAATGCCGCCGAATGCCACGATGTTGGGGATTTCCTTCATCACCTTCCAGGTATACTCCGGAAAGGCTTGCTTGTAATAGCCCCCCATTTCGAAACCGAGATCGGGGAACGGAACGCTGGACAAGTACAGCACCGACGTACCGCCAGCCTCGTGTTCTCCGTACACATGCTGGTAATATGTATCGGGATTATCTTCGAGTCTCTGATGTGCTTCTTTCAGGAGATCTTCCCGTTTGCCAAAGATAGTTGCGCCGGTCGGGCAGGCATCCGCACATGCCGGTATTTCACCCTCCTTCAGCCTGTCATAGCACATCACGCATTTTGAGACAACCGGATTCGCGCTGCCCCATTCGTATTTCGGAACATTAAAGGGGCACGCCACCATGCAGTACCGGCACCCCATGCAGGCATTTGCGTCATAGACGACCGGTCCTTCTTCCGTTTTTTGCAGTGCCGCCACCGGGCAAGCCGAGGCACAAGCCGGGTCCTCGCAATGCATACACATCTGCCGGTAATAGACATCGTCCTTGCTTTTCACCACTGTGTAATTTTGCGCGGATAATTTGTGCTCCGTATTATCCGGCAGTCCGTTCTGCTCCCGGCAGGCATACATGCATCCTTCGCATCCTATGCATTTCGTTGTATCGAAAAGTAGTCCGTATGACATGTTTTCCTCCAGATAGATATCAAGTTGGTTCTGTAGTCATTACTGTAAGAATTTTTCCTTGAATTCGTCCCACTGATCCTGGTCCAGTTCTGACAGAATGCCAACCGGAATATCTCCGCCGTCAGCCATTGTCATACCGACATCCGTGGGTGCCAGCTTATCGTAAACGAACGATTTCACATCCTGAAACCGGTTATTCATCCATGTTCCGGCATCTTCGGAATACTGCCAGGTCTTTAAATCCTCGGAGACATTCTGAGGTTTGATCCGGTACAGCCAGCTCATATTCAGATGCTCCCAGTCCGTTTCACCCAGAAGCGCCTGATTGAATTTGACCACTTCACCTTCTACGGGCGAACTGATAGTCATATACCGCCCGTTTTTATTGACCCGTAACAGGGGATCACCCTTTTCGATGTACTCCTTGTCCTGCAGAAGCTCAATTTCGTACGGCGGACCGATCAGCCCGAGAATCAGCGGATGTAATCCCAGGGTCAAGGTGCCGTCTTCTTTCATCTTCGTCCAGGTGAATGACGGCTGAAGAAAAACGCCTGCAGGGATATCTCTGAGGGTCTTGGAAAGCGGAATAATTTCACCAATGGCCATTTCCTCGGCCTTTTGCGCCCTTTTCGGGTTGATGAAAAAATAATCGATGGCTAGTAATGCCAGAATTGTTGCTGCTACTAAAATGACTACCATAGTTCACTCCTTCTTCGTTAATTGTTTGCTATGCAAATTCATGGTTCCAATTCCTTGTGCGTGTTTTTTCATCATTCCGCCATATATATATTCAAGGAGCGTGCCACAATAATATTTTTGAAAATTTGATATACTTAAGTGGTTATTTAACAGTAATTTATAATTTTAAAATGCAGGGAATAATGAAATGCATAAAAAACGGGAAATCGTTGATTATTTAAACAACATTTCCATACATATTGTTGAATTTCTTTTAAGTTACTGAATTTTCAAGTACTTATATTGTGTTGAATTTTTCAACGGCAAAAGTTGTAGAATTCAACAACATTAACGCCATCTCCGGTGGTGAATTTTTCAACAAAAATTGATTCGACAGAGAATTTAGGGCTCGGCTGACTTCCAATTGCCCGGGGATATGATTTTCTCTACCTTTATATAGTTGATAAGGAAGAAATTATCCATTATGAGATACAGTCTGATAACATTACTGAAGCTATGGGGGGTTGCTGCCATTTTACCCTTATGGGCACAAGAGCACTCCGTGACTTCCCACGACGCAATCATCCGGGGCGATACGACCCGGGCGGAAATCGCGCTTATTTTTACTGGCGGCGATTATAACGACGGCGGTCCTGCAATTTTACGCACATTATCCGAAAAGAAAGTCAAAGCGGGTTTCTTCTTTACAGGTGATTTCTACAGGGATCAGGAAAACCGTGCACTCGTCGAAGAATTGAAAAGCCAAGGGCATTACCTCGGACCTCATTCGGATAAACACCTGCTCTATTGCAGCTGGGAGGACCGGGATTCTCTGCTGGTAACTAAAAAACAATTCACCAATGATATTCTGGCTAATTATGCCACGATGGACAGCCTCTTTGGCATCGACAAAACTGAATCGCCCTACTTTATCCCCCCGTATGAATGGTATAACGATTCGATTGCTGCCTGGAGTGAGGATATTGGCTTAACCTTATTCAACCATAGTCCCGGCACAATTTCGCATGCAGATTATACGACTCCGGAGATGCAAAATTACCGAACGAGCGACGAGATCTGGAAAAGTATTACAGAGTATGAGCAACGCTCTTCCAACGGGATGAACGGGTTCTTCCTGCTCATTCATATTGGAACCCACCCGGATCGCACCGATAAGTTTTATCATAGGGTTGGTGAACTGATCACTTATTTACACAAACAGGGCTACTCGTTCATTCGCATAGACAATTTGCTTTCAAAATGAATGGTATTTACATAAAAAAGCAAAAACCGCTTTTCGCCGCACTTCGACAAGCTCAGTATGACGAAACGCGTAACATTTGCATAGCTTCCCAGTCACCCTGAGCCTGTCGAAGGGGGGCAGACGCGTAGGCAACGATATGAAATCCCAACCCCTTCCTGCCGCATTTTCCCAAAGGGATCTCTGTGAGGCGACAAACTCAGTATGACAGGAAGGGTAAAGATTTATATAATCCAAGCATCCCAGTCACTCTGAGCTTGTCGAAGAGTGGCCAACTCATTAGAATTGCATAAAATATTGAGCAATTCCCACCGCACTTTCCCAAGGGGATCTCTGGTAAGGTGACAAACTCGATATGACTGGAATTGTAATTTGAGAGGG